>ERZ1673753.7-NODE-7-length-389621-cov-32.146119_pt1 | contig 389621 bp, 352 predicted proteins | sample MGYA00580201_ERZ1673753 | MGnify/ENA primary metagenome ERZ1673753 (study PRJEB41218, sample SAMN15661747) | gut metagenome | host: Homo sapiens | place: Canada: London | collected 2015-08-20/2019-03-30 | study: EMG produced TPA metagenomics assembly of... | reverse complement strand
GAGCAACTGCCTTCTAAGCAGTAGGTCAGGGGTTCGAGTCCCTTTTGGCGCGCCACTTATGGTGGGATTAGCGTAGTTGGTTAACGCGCCAGTTTGTGGCACTGGAGACCGCCGGTTCGAATCCGGCATTCCACCCCATTTGACTCATTAGCTCAGTTGGCAGAGCACTTGACTTTTAATCAAGGTGTCCGGAGTTCGAATCTCCGATGGGTCACCAACGGCCGCTGAAGTTTTTCCTTTAGCGGCTTGTTTTTTTAACAACGGAAGAATTTAATATATACTGAGCCGTCGCCAAGCGGTAAGGCAACGGACTTTGACTCCGTCACCCGTGGGTTCGAATCCCGCCGGCTCAGCCATAAAGAGGTGCTTGCATAATCTTGTAAGTGCCTTTTTCCGTTGTATCAGTCTTTCGGTGGGTTACATTTTTCGTACAGGTTTTGTAAGCATCAATGGCAGACACTAATTTGCAAAAGATGTTAAAAAAACTCTTGACCTAAAGTTAGCTTTAGGCTGTATAATAAAGCCAAAGAGAAACTTCTCTGATTTATATTTAAAATTTATGCGATAAGGAGCTCTGATTACAATGTATATTGAAAAAATAAACGGACCGCAGGATGTTAAGAAGCTCAGTCTTGATGAGCTTAACGCTCTTGCATCGGAGATGCGTGACGCTTTACTTCACCGTGCAAGTGTCCACGGCGGTCACTTCGGTCCGAATTTCGGTATTGTAGAGGCTACAATTGCCCTTCATTATGTTTTTGATTCACCACATGACAAGTTTGTGTTTGATGTATCACACCAGTCATATCCTCATAAAATCCTCACAGGCAGAAAAGAGGCATATATTGCACAGGAGCATTACGATGATGTAACAGGCTATTCAAGCCCCATAGAGAGCGAACACGATATGTTTACTGTCGGTCATACCTCAACCTCTGTCAGCCTTGCCTGTGGACTTGCAAGGGGCAGAGATGTAACAAACGGCAAGGGCAATGTTATTGCACTCATCGGTGACGGCTCAATCAGCGGCGGTGAGGCTCTTGAAGGTTTTAATGTTGCCGGTGAAATGGATTCAAACCTGATTATTATAGCAAATGATAACCAAATGTCGATTGCAGAAAATCACGGCGGACTCTATAAAAATCTCAAACTTCTTCGTGACACAGACGGCAAGGCTGAATGTAACCTTTTTAAGTCAATGGGGCTTGATTATGTATATGTCAAGGACGGCAACAATATTGAAGAGCTTATCAAAGCTTTTAAGTCTGTAAAAGACATTGATCATCCTGTTGTTGTTCATATTAACACTCTTAAAGGTAAAGGTTATAAGCCTGCTGAAACTGACAAAGAAAGCTGGCATTGGTGTATGCCGTTTGATATTGAAACAGGCAAAACTACTGTTAATTTTCCTGATGAGGAGGACTACAGCTCAATTACAACAGAATATCTCAGAAATAAGATGAAGTCTGACAAGTCAGTTGTGGCGATTACAGCCGGTACTCCGGCACTTTACGGCTTTACTCCTGATGAAAGAAAAGCATTCGGCAGACAATTCCTTGATGTAGGTATCGCAGAACAGACAGCTGTTGCAATGGCGTCTGCTATCGCAAAGAATGGTGGCAAGCCCGTATTCAATGTTTACAGCTCATTTATCCAGAGAACCTACGATCAGCTTTCACAGGACTTGTGCATTGATTCAAACCCTGCAACAATCCTCGTGCAAACTGCGTCGGTAAACGGTATGACAGATGTTACGCATCTCGGAATTTTTGACATTCCCATGATTTCAAACATTCCTAACCTTGTTTATATCGCTCCGACAACTAAGGAAGATTACCTTGCAGTCCTCGACTGGAGTATTGAGCAGACAGATTACCCTGTTGCAATTCGTGTTCCCGTTGCAGAATTGATTTCAACAGGCAAGCCTTGCACGAAGAATTTTGCAGAACTTAATAAATATGAAGTTGCTCAGCAGGGCGGTAAGATTGCCGTAATCGCACTCGGTTCATTCTATGGAATGGGCGAACAGGCTGCAAAGCTTATTGAAGAAAAAACAGGCACAGCGCCTACTCTTATCAATCCTTACTACATTACAGGCGTTGACACAGAACTTCTTGAAAGCCTCAAGAAAGACCATGATGTCGTTGTAACACTCGAAGACGGAGTGCTTGACGGTGGCTTTGGTGAGAAGATTGCCCGTTTCTACGGTCCGTCAGATGTTAAGGTTATCAATTTCGGTCTTAAAAAGGAATTCCTTGACAGATATAATCCTGCCGATGTCCTCAAAGAAAACCGCCTCACACCCGAACAGATTGCAGAAGATGCAGTCGCTTTGATTTAAATAATTTAAAAATAACTATTATAAACGAATTTTAGGAGTTGATATCAATGGTAAAACAGACAGCAGGAAGAGATAAACTCGGTGAGTTTGCACCGAAATTTGCAGAAATTAATGACGATGTGCTTTTCGGTGAAGTGTGGAGTAGGGAAGACAAACTTTCACTTCGTGACCGTTCACTTGTTACAGTTGTTGCACTTATGTCACAGGGACTTGTAGATTCTTCTTTTAAGTATCATCTTATGTCAGCCAAAAACAACGGCATTACAAAGGAAGAAATTGCAGAAATCATCACTCATTCCGCATTCTATGCAGGATGGTCAAAAGCTTGGGCAGCTTTCAATATGGCAAAAGAGGTTTGGACAGAAGAATAAAGAGCAGTTGCATATATATTTCTCTTGTGATACAATTAACTGTAGTTATTTTAAATCTTAATTTTTACAAAGGAAAGTATTATGAAAAAGACTAAATTTGTAATTACCTTGTTAATGGCTGCTCTGATGAGTTTTTCTTCGGCCTTTTGTCAAAGTGTATCTGCGGCGTCTTCGCCCGATGAGGCGGTGATTTCGGGCAATTATGACGGCATTGAGCCTATTCCCACAGAAAAGCCCGAGGATAAGCCCGTAAAGCACGGCAAGGGCTTTTCAAGCGAGGATTACGCTTTGTTTTATACTCAGACAACATTCCTTGCGCTTCTTGCAGGATATTTGATTATTTTCAAAGCAAAGGGTACAAAGACAAAAGAGAAAATGCACAGAAGAAAACTTGACAGAAAGTGAAGTGGAATATGAAAATAAGTGAAATATTTTTAACTGTTCTTTTTATTTTTTCGGCACTTTCGTCTTTACTGACCCAAATACCTGTTATAAGAAATTCGATTGTATTTTTTATTCTCTTGTTAGCACAGCTTTTGTTTGTATTTATATTTCATCACAACATAAAGAAAATGAAAATATACGGTACTGTTATTACTGTGCTTGCTGTATCCAACATTATCAACGGTATTATCGCATGGTGTTGGGCGTATCAATCAATTAACAGCATAAGCGTACCAATAAAACAGGGAACGGACATACTTGGAATTGTTATGGCAAAGGCATCATTTGGTATGTTTGCCTACCTTATTTCAGGGATTGCAATAGTTGTTTTTGCAGAATGTATTGTTTCGGTATTTATAAAATACCGAACAAAAAAGAAACAACAGCTTATTCACAACATCTAAAACAAAACGGATTGGCTCAATAAAAATGCCAATCCGTTTTATTATGTTGACACATTAAAACAGCCCGACCAAATTACGGTCGGGCTGATAATTTATGCGCTTTCAGCACTTAATTCTTTAGCTTTTTTCAAAGCAGCATCTTTTTGCTTTTTCTTTTTGATTACCTTGAGTCGGCTGAATTCCTCACGATCCTTTTCGTCAAGTGCGTCGGAAATGAACTTAACTGTTTCCTCAAAACGTGGAATCATAATGTTCTTGAGAGCGTTTGCTCTCTTCTGAGTTTTCTTGATTGAATCGGCAAGGCGGTAAACGCTGTTCTCAATCTCGGCAAGCTCAACTGTAAGGTTTTTAACTTCGGTAAATTTTGTATAAACCTTATCAATTGCCGAATTTGTTGTGCGCAGACCGTAGTGTAGGTAGTTATGGTCTTCTTGTTTCTCAATAGTGAGAATCGGAATTTCAACACCCATAACACTTCTTGAATCAAGCTTCAAGCCGTTCTCATAGGGAATAGCGTTAGAAATATCTTCACAAAAGCCGTTGGTAACATTTGCCGTTTGAAGTGCTGTGTAAGCCTCTGCATAAGCGTCATCAATTTTCTGCTGGATTGCGTTTGCATGGTCGATAAGCGTCATCATTTCTCTGATGAGAATGTTACGCTTTCTGTCCAACAGTTCATAGCCGTTTTTGGCGAGTGCAAGGGATTTCTTAGTATTCATAAGATTACCCTTGGTAGGTACTGTCTGTACTGCCATAAATGCTCACACTCCTTTCTTCAAACGATTATTTGTCACCCTTATAGTACTGATCAAGTAAAGCATCGTCAACACGGTCAAGTTCTGCTCTCGGCAATGTTGAAAGCAATTCCCAACCAAGGTCAAGACTCTGTTCAATGCTTCTGTTCTCATTAAAGCCCTGATTAACGAACTTTGATTCAAACAATCTGCCAAACTCAATGTACTTCTTATCAGTAGGAGAAAGCTCCTCTTCACCGATAACAGATGCAAGCGATCTTGCATCAATTACCTTTGCATAAGAAGCGAAAAGCTGGTTTGCAAGAGGCTGGTGATCGGCTCTTGTGTAACCCTCACCGATACCGTCCTTCATAAGACGAGAAAGGGAAGGAAGAACATTAACAGGCGGATACAATCCCTGTCCCTGAAGTGAACGGTCAAGAACAATCTGTCCCTCTGTAATGTAACCTGTAAGGTCGGGGATAGGATGAGTAATATCGTCGTTAGGCATTGTCAAAATCGGAATCTGTGTAACAGAACCGTTGTGACCTTTAATCATACCTGCACGCTCATAAAGTGATGCAAGGTCAGAATAAAGATAGCCGGGGTAACCCTTTCTGCCCGGAATTTCACCCTTTGATGACGAGAACTCACGAAGAGCCTCGGCATAAGATGTCATATCGGTCATAATAACGAGAATGTGCATATCAAGCTCAAATGCAAGATATTCAGCAATTGTAAGAGCACATCTCGGTGTGAGAGTTCTTTCAATGATAGGATCGTTTGAAAGGTTCAAAAGCATTACAACTCTTGAAAGTACGCCGCTTTCTTCAAAGCTCTTCTTAAAGTATTCTGCAACATCTTTCTGAACACCCATTGCGGCAAATACAACACCGAAGTTAGAGCTGTTTGCACCGCTGATTTTAGCCTGTCTTACAATCTGAACGGCAAGGTCATTATGTTTCATACCTGAGCCGGAGAAGATAGGCAGCTTCTGACCTCTGATAAGAGTCATAAGCGTATCAATGGTTGAAATACCAGTGTTGATGTAGTTTTTAGGATAAACACGGGAAACAGGGTTGATAGGAGTACCGTTGATATTAGCCTTTTTAACAGGGAAAATATCTCCGAGTCCGTCAATAGGTTTGCCCGCACCGTCAAGTACACGGCCGATAATTTCAGGGGAAAGAGGCATCTCCATAGGATGACCTGTAAGTCTTGTTCTTGTGTTTTTAAGGCTGATTCTTCTTGTACCCTCAAAAACCTGAACAACTATTCTTTCGCCCTCAATCTGAACGACACGACCCTGACGCATTGTACCGTTATCAAGACGAATGTCAACAATTTCCTCGTTGGAAACGCCCTTAACACCGTCCATAACTATAAGAGAGCCGTTAATTTCTTTAACGCCTACATAATCTATAATCATTATTGCGTTCCCTCCTTATTAAGAAATTGCAGCAAGCTTTTCGTCAATTTCCTTAATGTAATCGTCAAACATTTCAGGCTTGCTGTTAGGAATATCATACTTCATCTTTGTAAGCTTATCAAACAGACCAAGGTTAAGAATCTTGGAAAGCGGAATATTCTGAGCAACTATATCCTTAGCTTTGGCATGAAGATGAAGAATGGTTTTCATCATAAGCTTTTGCTTTTCAAGCGGAACATAAGTATCATCGGCATGGAAAGCGTTCTGCTGTAAGAAACCTACACGAATTACTCTTGCTGTTTCAATTACAAGCTTCTGGTCATCGGGGAGTACATCCGAACCGATAAGCTTTACGATTTCCATAAGTGAACTTTCTTCCTGTAAAAGTGCGCTTATTCTGTTTCTGTATTCGATGAAATCCTCACCGAGATTTTCCTTAAACCATGGGTCAAGGTCATTGAAATATTCGCTGTAGCTGTCCATCCAGTTAATGGCGGGATAATGTCTTGAATAAGCAAGAGCCTTATCAAGAGCCCAGAAACATCTTGTAAAACGCTTTGTGTTCTGTGTTACAGGCTCAGAGAAGTCTGAACCCTGCGGAGAAACCGCACCGATAAGCGTTACAGAACCTTCGCCGCCGCTGAGAACCTCGGCACGACCGCCACGCTCATAGAACTCGGCAAGTCTTGAAGGAAGGTATGCAGGGAAACCTTCTTCGGCAGGCATTTCTTCAAGTCGGCCTGAAATCTCACGGAGAGCCTCAGCCCAACGGGATGTTGAGTCAGCCATCATGGCAACATGGTAACCCATATCTCTGTAATATTCGCCAAGAGTAATACCTGTGTAAATTGAAGCCTCACGAGCCGCAACAGGCATATTTGATGTGTTGGCGATAAGTACGGTTCTGTCGGTCATAGGACGCTGTGACTTTGGGTCAATAAGCTCTGAGAATTCCTCAAGAACCTGGCTCATCTCGTTACCACGCTCACCGCAACCGACATAGATGATGATGTCGGCGTCGCACCACTTTGCAAGCTGGTGCTGAGTCATTGTTTTACCTGTACCGAAACCGCCCGGAATAGCTGCTGTACCGCCCTTGGCAATAGGGAAGAGAGTATCAATAACTCTCTGACCCGTGATAAGCGGAACAGATGATGTAAGTCTTTCCTTAACAGGACGGGAAGTTCTGATTGGCCACTGCTGACAAAGGGTAAGGTTGTGTTCAACGCCTTCGTCATCCTTGATTACAACAACTGTATCAAAGAGCTTGTAGTCGCCGTTGGGATTAACCTTTACTACTTCACCCGAAAGCTCAGGCGGAACCATAAGTCTGTGTTCAATGATAGGAGTTTCGGGGAGAGTAGCGTAAATCTGACCGCCCTCAAGCTTGTCACCGACTTTAACCTTCATTGTAACATTCCACAGCTTCTTGTCATCAAGAGCAGAAACCGAAGAACCACGGTTAATAAACGCACCTGCTTCTTCTTCAATAGCCTTCAGCGGCCTTTCGATACCGTCAAAGATGTTATCAATAATACCGGGGCCGAGAAGAACATTCATAGGAGCACCGGTACCCTCAACGGGATCGCCCGGTTTAAGTCCTGTTGTTTCCTCATAAACCTGAATAGTTGTGATGTCGTCTGTAATACCGATGATTTCACCGACAAGCTTTTGCTTGCCTACATGAACCATTTCCATCATCTCAAAGCTGTCGGTATTTTTTACGGTAACAACAGGTCCGTTTATTCCATATATAACATTGTTGTTTTCCATATTATTACCATCTCTTTCAAAAGAAATTAACAGTCAGCAAGATTAAAGCACACTCAGTCCGGAATTTTCGATAAACCATTCTTTCTGTGCATAGAGCTTGCTGTCAAGAGTTTCATCGGCAACAATATTCATTGCCTTGCAAAAGCCTTTGATTCCGCCGATTTTAATTGATTTGTCGGCAACAACCTCGGTGCTTCCTGCAAAAACTGCCTTGATTTTGTCTGAGTTCTTCATATCTCTTTCGTTGACATAAACAACACAGTCGTTGTCTGCAAAAAGCTTAGCAACTTCCTTTGCACTTTTAACAAGGCTGTTTGTATATTCTGATGTTTTTGTGTATTCAACAAGTCTTTCCTCAGCCTTTTTAAATACGCTTTTCGTCATTTCAGCTCTCTCAAGAAACAGTTTTTTCTGACCTTCCTGAATTTTCTTTGCAAGAATGCCCGTCTGTCTGTTTCTTGATTCTTCAAGTTTGTCCTTGATATATTTTTCGCTGTCATGTCTGCCTTTTTCGGTTGCCTCTTTCAGCTTTTCTTCTTTAAGCTGAGCAACCTCTGTCTGCATGGCACTTCTTTGTTCATCAGCATATTTTTTAATGGCTTTCAGAAAGTTATCTGTTTTGTTTTTGGAGTTTTCCATTAAAAATAACCTCCCTGAATAAATTCAGATATGTGATAATTACAGCTTTACGCCGATTGCGTCCTGAACATATTTTGTAATACTGTCCTTGGTTCTTCCGTTACCGTGACGGTCGGGAATTTCAACAATAAGCGGCTGCTTGCGGTTAAGCTTAAGGTCATAAATAAGGTCGGGACAGAGCGAAACAAGTGTTTCCGTAATAAGAATAACTGCAATATCATCCCTGTTCATAGCCTTTTCAAGCTCACTGCGTACCTCATCCTCCTGATGAACAACTACGCCTTCAATACCTGCAAATCTCATACCCATTTTGGTATCGACATTATCACTTATAAGAAAAAATTTCATAATAATCAATCCTTAACGAAACTTAAATCGCTTAAATTATCTTGCAAAGATAAGAAGAATTGAAACGAGCATACCGTAAATAGCGATACCTTCACCAAGTACAACGAAGATGATTGCTTTACCGAATGCCTTAGGATCTTCACTTGTAGCACCGATAGCGGCAGGAGCAGCGTTACCAACGGCAATACCGCCGCCGATACATGAAAGACCTGTTGCAAGAGCGGCACCGATATATGCAAGACCGTCAGCCATACCCGATGTAGCGGCAGCGGCGTCACCTGTAGCAGCGCTTGCTACGATAGGGCATACCATGCAGAATGCAAATACAGCAGCGAATGAGCAAATCTGAGTAAGAACTGTTTTCTTTCTGCTCTTGCCGTGTTCAAAAGCCTTTACTGCAAGAATTGCAGACGCACAAAGGAATACTACCGGAACAGCTAACATAATTAAATTGAATAACATAATAATACCTCCAAAAAATTATCAATCAATATTTAATTTAACAGGTTCGTAAGGTCTGCCTTCACCCGAATAGAAACGGCTGAACATCTCGTAATATTCAAGTCTTAAAACCTGAATTGCAACAAGAAGTGCCTCAAGAACCATTACAAAAACATTACCTAAAACAACTACGGGCCAGTATGCAACGGCGGGAGCTGTTTGGGCAAGCACGAAAACAACTGTCATCATACCTGCGTGTACAAGAACGAATGCACCGACTCTCAAAAAACTTACCGTGTTTGTAACATATTCAAGCAAAAATTCGATTGACTCGATGGCATGTTCAAGAATATATCCGCCCCAGCTTTCGGGCTGCCAGTCTTTTTCTCCTGCAATAAGAAGTCCGAGAGGCTCGCCAAAGAAGATAAGCAGATAGGGGAGAACGATAAGGCAAAGAATGTATGCAAGTGAGAATACCTGAAGACCGAGCACAAGCTGTCCTGCAACACCGAAAATAATTGAACAGTAGAATACAAGACCTGCACAACCGCTTGATCCGAACAAAGCTTTTCCCACATCTCCCTGCTTGAAGGAACTGTAAATATTAAGTCCCATAGCAACCACAACAAGTGTAATACCTATTGCAACCGCCGCAAGAAGAATCATAACAATTGAGTTTGATGACATTACTTCAATCGGTTTTTCATCAAGTCCGAAAAGTGCCTTGTAAAGAGGATCGAGTACATGCTCAAATCCGAACACACTTCCGAACACACAGCCGAATATCGCAGAAGAAATTCCGCACGGCATAAGAATTTTACCGATTTTCATTTTCTTGAGTTTCCACATAAGCGCACCGACAATTGATACACAGATGCCCTGACCGAGGTCAGCAAACATTATGCCGAATATAATGACATAAGTGATGGCGATAAAGAGCGACGGGTCAATTTCGTTATATTTCGGAACACCGTACATCTCCGTGTAAAATTCAAACGGTTTTGCAAGGAAACAGTTTTTGAGTTTGACAGGCGGTGATTTTGCAATCTCCGTCTTGCCGTCTGAAAAATCTACATTGACGCTGGCAATTTTTTTGAGTCTGCGTCTGAGAGGCTTAGCATCCTCTGTAGGAACCCAACCTACAATGATAAAGCTTTTGCTGTACTGCAATGCTTTGGTGCGGATTTTAGCATAAAGATTAAGCTCTTCAAGCTTAGAAAGGTATTTACAGATTCTAACCTCATATTTGTCAACATAATCGTCAACCCGTTTTTGAGCTTCTTTAAGCTTTTCCTCAAGGTGGGGGATAAGACTCTCAAGTTTTTTCAGATGAATTCTCGGTGTGTCATTAACTCCGAGAACATCGCATTTTTCAAAATATAATCCCGAAAAGATTCTGTCAATTTCCTCGGTTTTATCAATCGGAGCAAAATAAACACCCCAATAGTGTGATTTGTCTTCGGTACAGACAATAAAATCTACATAAGGATTATCTTTATAGGCTGAAAGCTTTTCAAAGCTTTCCTTAGGCAGTCTGCCAAAGCGTGAACTGATATACTTTAAGGTTAAAACCTTTTCAATTTCAACCCCAAGTCCGACAAAGTGAGTGGTTTCAACAAGATTTTCCTTTGCCTGCATCAGCTGTTCTTCAACAAACAGCCTGTCATCTGCAAGAACTTCAATGTCGCTGTTTATTTGATTTGTAAACAGTTCAATTTCTTTAAAGGTCGGATTAAAGTCACTTACATCAACAAGATTAAACTTGCGTTTTGTAAGACTTAATGTTGCCTTAAGAGTGTTAAGAGGTTCAGCATAGATGTTTTTTGATTGCAGATGCGTAAAATCCTTTGTGTTGCTGTAAAAGGATGAAACATCATCGGGGTGGAACACACCTGATTCACCAAGTACCGATATTACATTATCAATATCATTTGTAAGCCCGATAATGCTTACGGCCTGCATGGTTGAAACAGCCAAATTTTAATCACCTCTTCTTGACAGTCATCACATTTTTTATTTAATAAGCAATGACTGCGTAAGTTTATTGTCAAGTTCATATCTTGTGCCTTCAATCAAAGTGATAATATTCATCAGCTCTGTTTCGGCAACAAACATATATGAAATCATTACAACCGAAGGGTTGTTGGAAAAGTGCATATTTTTCTTTGCAAGCCTGTATTTTACTCTTGGCGAAATATCGCTTGCATAGACATATCCGATTTTATCAATCAGTCTTCCGTTGTGAGTGTTCTGCATAATAGAAAATATCTCTCCGGAAGATTCTGCCTTACACATCATATCAATGGTTCTTTCGTTGAGATTAGTGTAATTAAGCAGAAGATTTGATTTGATGTCATCGGGAGAAAGCTTATAATATTTTTTCAATCTCAAAATTCTTGAGAAAATATTATAGTCGTTAATCGTGAAGAAAAAGTTGATTAACTCACGCTTTTCCTGTCCTTTGGTTGTTGCTTTAATCAGTTTGGTCAGCTTTCCGAACACTAAGTCATACAGCTTGTTCTCAATGTCCGATATCGGAAGTCGATTTTTCTCATCGGGAGAAAATTGCTTGAGAATATCGTAGAATTGGGAGGACTGTGTGGCGTTCAGAAACTCTTCATAATTTGTTGCATTGGCAAGCTTGTTGACATCAATTTCCGTATGCTTTGAAATATAACCCGGAAACTGGTAAATAAACTTGTCCGTTGAGTTTGAACTGAGCAGGATAAGAAATCTTACAATCTGCTCAACCTCTAATGTCGAGATAATGTACGATGACAACCCCGAGCTTACACTCGAATCGTATCTGCACAAAGAGTCAAATTCATAGAAAAGATTTTGCCTCAAAAGAGCCTCAAGCCTTCCTCTGTGAATTTCACGCTCGCTGACATCCGTCAGAGCCTTGGAGTAGTGCGTATTGTTTTTGAGATACGACATAATTTCTCCGACACTCTGGCACACAAGCAAACTCTGGTAGTCCTTTTCTGTCAGTCTTTTACCAAACTTGGATCTTGCTTTCGTCAGAACGGCGAATGAAGTTTTTGACATTATCCGCATACACCTCCTTGTAAACAGTCAATGAAAGTTACTGAGCGACTGTTCTTTTGACGATTTCGTCAACCCACTTGTCGCAGTTAAGCTTAAAATCAGAGTCAAGCTTGATATGCACTGAATTGTGCTTGCCCTGAATTTCTTCCCATTGCTGCTCAGCTTTCTTTGCTTCCTGAATGTCGTTGCGTTTCACAACCTCTTCAGCTTTTGCCATATAGTCATCGTAGATTTTCTTTGTCTCGATTTCTATAGATTTGGAAAGTTCCTCTTTTTCTTCAAGAGTATCCTTTTCCATGGCTTTGGCTTCGTTGTCGGCATCAACGATTTTTTTAATCATATTTTCCACAATACCACCCCCGTGAAAAATTAGTTTTTAAGCGCTTGAAGCGGAGCCGGAATTCTTCCGCCGCGCTTAATGAATACCTCCGGAGAACCTTTCCTTACAGGCATAACGGGACCTCTGCCGAGCAGTCCGCCGAAATTAAGTTCTTCGCCTGCACTTTTTCCGATAGCCGGAATAAGTCTTACCGCAGTTGTTTTGGTATTTACCATACCAATTGCAGCCTCGTCTGCAATAATTGCAGAGATAACCTCGGGAGTTATGTCACCCGGTACTACAATCATATCAAGTCCAACCGAACATACGGCTGTCATTGATTCAAGTTTTGTAATATCAAGGTAACCTTCAGTAGCGGCATGAATCATACCTGCATCCTCGGAAACGGGGATAAAAGCACCGCTCAGACCGCCAACATGGGAAGAAGCCATAACGCCGCCTTTTTTAACAGCGTCATTAAGAAGTGCAAGTGCAGCGGTTGTACCGTGGCATCCGCACACTTCAAGTCCCATCTCCTCAAGAATATATGCAACACTGTCACCGACAGCAGGTGTCGGGGCAAGTGAAAGGTCAACAATACCAAAGGGAACACAAAGTCGCTTGCTTGCTTCTCTTGCAACAAGCTGTCCCATACGGGTGATTTTGAATGCAGTTTTCTTAACCATATCTGCAATTTCTGTGATGTCTTTTCCGGCACCGTCTTTTGCAAGAGCGGCTCTTACAACGCCGGGACCCGATACACCGACATTGATAACGGTATCGGCTTCACCGACACCGTGGAAAGCACCCGCCATAAACGGGTTGTCTTCGGGAGCGTTACAGAATACAACGAGCTTTGCCGCACCGATGCAGTTTCTGTCGGCTGTAACTTCTGCAGTCTGCTTAACGACCTTACCCATCATCTTAACAGCATCCATATTGATACCGGCCTTAGTAGAACCGATATTTACGGACGAACAAACAAAATCGGTTTCGCTCAAGGCCTGCGGAATGCTCTCAATAAGGGCATAGTCACCGCTTGCAAAACCCTTCTGTACAAGAGCGGAATAACCGCCGATGAAATTTACGCCGAGTTCCTTTGCGGCTTTGTCAAGAGTGTGGGCAAACTTGACAACATTCTTGCTCTGACACGGAGCTGCTACCATACCGATAGGGGTAACTGAAATTCTTTTATGAATAATAGGAATGCCAAATTCCTTCTGGATGTCTTCACCTGTTTTAACAAGGTCTTTGGCGCTGCGGCAAATTTTGTCGTAAACCTTTGTACAAGCTTTGTCAATGTCCTCGTCAATGCAGTCGAGCAATGAAATACCCATTGTAATTGTTCTTACATCAAGGTTTTCATTATCTATCATATTTATAGTTTCAAGTATATCTCTTGTCTCCAACATATTATGTATATCCTTTCAATTCGGTAGCTCAGATTTAAATTCTGTGCATGCTGTTAAAGATGTCCTCGTGCATAACATGAACCTTTGTGTTTGTTGATTTGCCGACAGCCTTAAGATTTGTCTGAAGCTGTTCAAATCCAATGTTGGATTTGTCAATTTCAACAAGCATAATCATTGCAAACATATCCTGAAGAACGCTCTGCGTTACTTCAACGATGTTTACATCAGCCTTTGAGCAGGCTTCCGAAACTTTTGCAAGGATTCCAACGCTGTCTTTACCGATTACTGTGATAACTGCCTTCATTTTTTACCTCCTGCTTATGCAGATTTTCGTTGGAATTCTGCATAAAACTGCTTTTCTTTGTTTGTGCATATTATATAACTATTTTTTAATAAAGTAAAGTGCAATATTGAAAAAATTTTCCTCATATGTTATCATCTTTTTCGTGAGGTGTTATACCAATGAAAATATGTGATGTTCATACCCATTCAAGCAACTCTTTTGATGCTGAAAATACAGTTGAAGAAATGTGTAAAAGTGCCGTTGACAAGGGACTTTTTGCACTTGCAATCACCGACCACTGCGAAGCTCCCGAAATTCCGCTCGGCTCTGAAGGTGAGTACGGAGATTTTAGTAAGTTAATTCCAAAATCGAATTATGAAACTTCGATTATGCAGGATAGATTTAAGGGTAAAATCAAAATCCTTAAAGGCATTGAACTCGGTGAGCCGATGCACAATGCCGAATGTACAAAAAAAGCACTTTGTTTTGGTGATTTTGACATAATAATCGCATCGGTGCATAACCTGAGAAACAGACCTGATTTTTATTATATGGATTTTAAAAAAGAAGATGTTAAGGCAATACTGAATATGTACTTTGACGAGCTTCTCAAAACCGCGTCATTTGCCGATTTCTGTACGCTTGCCCATCTTACATATCCTTTGAGATATATTAAGCGTGACACGGGCGTTATTCCGAGTCTTTTACCGTACAGAGATAAGATTGATCTTATCTATGAAACGCTTATTAAAAATGACAAGGCACTTGAAATTAATGTTTCGGGGCTGTTCAAAGGACTCGGTGAAACTCTCCCTGCATTTGATGAAATTAAACGCTATCACGATCTCGGCGGAAAATATATTACCGTTGGAAGTGACGCACACAATATAAATGATGTCGGCAGAGATATTGAAAAGGGGATAGAGCTTGCTTTTAAAGCCGGATTCAAATCATACTATGCATATGAAAACTGTTGCCCCTATGAAATAACAATTGAATAACAAAGAATTAAAATAGTTCTTAAAAGCAAAAAGAGGATTTCGCACTGATATGATGTGAAATCCTCCTTGTTTTTTTGAATCCAATATTTAACTGCAGCACATTATACTGCACTTTTCTGAAAATTGCAATACCTTTTTACAAAGTTTTTGCAAGATTTTTTATGTAATCCTTCAATAAATCCTTTGTTTCAGGGTGTTCAAGCCCAATTTCTATCTGAGCCTGCAAGATTCCAAATTTATTGCCCATATCGTATCTCTTGCCCTCAAACTCAACGGCTGTCATTCCTTTTGTTATTGCAATCTCTCTCATTGCGTCTGTAAGCTGAATTTCTCCGCCGATTCCGGGCTTTGTATTTTCGAGAATTTCGAAAATCTCTGCCGGAAGAACGCATCTGTCAAGAATTGAATAAAGAGAAAGAACTTCTTCGGGAGTCTGCGGTTTTTCCTTCATATCGGTGCAGGCAAAAACATTGTCGTGCATATGCTCAACTTTGAGCGAGCCATACTTATGAATGTCTTTGGCGTCAACCTTTTTAACGCCTACAACGCCTTCACCGTATTCACCGTAATGATCAATGAGCTGTTTGATTGCAGGAACCTTGCCTGTAATAACGCCGTCACCATACATAACGGCAAACGGTTCGTTGCCCACAAAGGATTTTGCCTTGAGAACGGCATGTCCAAGACCTTTCATTTCTTTCTGTCTGATAAAAGAAATGTTTGCAAGGTTTGAAATATTTCTGACTGTTTCAAGAAATTCTGTTTTGCCGCTCTTTTCAAGCAGACTTTCAAGTTCGGGAGAAGCATCAAAATGATCCTCCATAAGTCCTTTACCACGGTTTGTGATGATGAGAATATCTGTAATTCCTGCCGCAACAGCCTCTTCAACAATAAACTGTATAGTAGGCTTGTCAACAATAGGGTACATTTCCTTTGGCATATTTTTTGTGGCGGGAAGAACTCGTGTTCCAAGACCTGCCGCCGGAATAACTGCTTTTGTAATGTGCATAGTGTTCCTTCTTTCTGCTTTGTTTTAGAGTTTTATTTAAATAAAAAATATCGGTAGATAATTTGCAACAATCAGTGCGGCTGCAACTGAGATTGCAAGCGGAAGGTTGACGCCGCCTTTGGTTTCAAGAACTTCTGTAAGATGTTCTTTATCTGTTGTGCTTTTGATTTTTTTAATCTTTTTAACTGAATGGTTAAAAAAGCATTTGTTTGCTGTTAAGCCGCATATCAACATCACCGCCATGGAAATTATATTTGCAATCAAGGGTGATAAAAACAGCCAAAAATCTTCGGCTGAAAGTCCAAAATTATTTGAGAGCGAAACAACCTGACCCGAACCCTGTGCCTGAAGTATGTTATTGTATATATTTTGCCAAGCAGGAAGAGTTTTTATATAACCAGAAGCGATTGTAGAACCGAATGTCAGCACGGAGAAAAGTATTCCCAAAGCATACATTTTTCTGTAAAGGAAATATATGCCCGACAGAATAAATGCCGCAAAGTTAAATCTGCTCTTTTTGAACTTTTTGATAAAGCTGAAAACTCTCAAATGGTAAGGAGTATTCTTGCCGATAAACTTGGCGGCCTCACCTGCCGTAATGTCATCAATAAGCGGTTCATCGCTCTTCATGCCTGCCATAGGGTCAAAAGCGGCAGCCATCTGCGGATTTGTCTGACCGAAAGGAATGCCAAACGGCGGCATTCCTTGATTTTGTTCGAAATTAGGATTAGGTTGACCGTTATTTTGATTTTGCCGAGGATTTTGTGTTTCCTCTTTATTATCGTAAAGCGGCGCTCCGCAGTTACTGCAATAGAACATTTCTTTAGGATTATCCGTACCGCAGCGTTTGCAGACCACTGTACCGCTTTCGTCATTCTGTTCAGCCTGATCATCGGCAGCTCCGGATTGTTCCTTTTCAAAAGAGAAGCCGTCGCCGTGTTTGTCTGCAAAATGACAGCGGCCTTCTTTTTCGTAACATTCTCTGTGATGCGGTGCTCCGCATTCGGGACAAACAACAATATCGTCGCCCTTTTTAAATTGCTCACCGCACACCGGACATTTGTATTCTGTAAATTCCATTATTAACCTCCAAGGGGTACATCATATGGTGTACCTACACAACATAATTATAACAAATAGTATCGACAAATGCAACTTGTTTTTGTATATAAGTTCACTTGCAAACAAAATATCTGTTTTTCTTTACTTTTAAAGATAATTTTGTTATAATGTTTAATTGTGAAAGAATAAACTAAATTCAGAAAGGTACATGTTTATGGTACAGTTTGAGGAATTACTTTTAAAGCTTCAGGCCCTCAAGCCTGAAATAGACGATTTGTCCGACGCACTCGGTATGAAGGGTATGCTCTCGGAGATTCAGCAGCTTGAACTCAAGGCAACCGAACCGGGATTTTGGGATGATGTAGAAAAATCACAAAAAGTATTACAGCGTACAGGTTCTTTAAAGGGCAAGGTTGAAGCTTATGAAAACCTTGTTGCCAAATATGAAGATACACACGCTTTGATTGAGCTTGCAAATGAGGAAGAGGACGAATCTCTTCTTGAAGAGGCGGAAAGCGAAGTTGAGGCTGTCAAGGAAAATCTTGAAAAACAGCGTTTGCAGACCTTGCTCACAGGCGAATATGATAAAAATAATGCAATTCTTACATTTCACGCAGGTTCAGGCGGAACTGAGGCTCAGGACTGGGCTGAAATGCTTTACAGAATGTACACCCGTTGGGCAGAGGCTCACGGCTTTAAGGTTAAAGAAGTTGACTACCTTGACGGCGATGAGGCAGGACTTAAAAGTGCTGTGCTTCTTGTTGAAGGTGAAAATGCTTACGGCTACTTAAAGAGTGAGGCAGGCGTTCACCGTCTTGTCCGTGTATCTCCGTTTGACTCGGCAGGCAGAAGACACACAAGCTTCTCATCTCTTGAGGTTATGCCTGAAATTGCAAAGGATACAGAAGTTCACATTCCGCCTGAAGACATTAAAATGGATGTTTACCGTGCCAGCGGTGCAGGCGGTCAGAAAGTCAATAAGACATCATCAGCTGTTCGTCTTACTCATATTCCTACCGGTATCGTTGTTGCCAGTCAGGTTGAGCGAAGCCAGTATCAGAACCGTGATGTTGCTATGAATATGCTTATCTCAAAGCTCGTTGAAATCAAAGAGCGTGAGCATCTTGAAAAGATTGAGGACATCAAGGGTGTTCAAAAGGAAATTACCTGGGGTTCACAGATCCGAAGCTATGTATTTATGCCGTATACAATGGTAAAAGACCACAGAACAGGCTTTGAAACAGGTAACATTCAGGCTGTTATGGACGGCGATCTTGACGGCTTTATCAACGCATACTTAAAGTGTGCAAGTCTTGGCACACTTCAGAAATAAATTTCATATTATACGGAAAGGCTATGAATCGGTATGAAGTATTTAGTAATGCTCTGTGACGGTATGGCTGATGAGCCAAACGCACAGCTTGATAATTCAACTCCTATGGCAAAGGCTGTTAAGCCTTGTATGGATTACCTTGCCTCAAAGGGCGAGGTCGGAATGGTTAAAACCGTTGCCGAAGGACTTAAGCCCGGCAGCGATGTTGCAAACCTCTCTGTTCTCGGTTACGAACCTGCTGTTTATTACAGCGGCCGCTCTCCGCTTGAGGCGGCAAGTATCGGTATTGACCTTAAAGACACCGATGTAACATTAAGATGTAACCTTGTAACTCTGTCCGATGAAGAAAACTACGAGGACAAGTCTATGGTTGACTACTGTGCGGGCGACATTTCAACAGAAGAGGCAAGAGAGCTTATCAACTATGTTGATGAAAAGCTCGGCAACGATATTTTTAAGTTCTATTCGGGTGTTGCATACCGCCATTGTCTTGTATGGAAAAACGGCAATCCGCATCCGGGTGAACTCACACCTCCTCACGATATCTCAGGTCGTGTGATTAAAGAATACATTCCAAAGGGTGACGATACTGCCGCTCTCTATGATTTGATGAAGAAAAGTTATGATTTGCTCAAAGATCATCCTGTAAACAAGGCAAGAGTTGAAAAAGGACTTCGTCCTGCCAACTCAATTTGGCTCTGGGGCGAGGGTACAAAACCCGCTCTTGACAGCTTCTTCGGCAAGTTCGGCAAAAAGGGCAGTATGATTTCTGCTGTTGACCTTCTCAAAGGTATCGCAATTTGTGCCGGCATGAAGAGCGTTGATGTTGAAGGTGCAACAGGCTATATTGATACAAACTTTGACGGAAAGTGCAAAGCCGCAATTGATGAATTCAAAAACGGTGCAGATTTCGTATATATCCATGTCGAAGCTCCCGATGAATGCGGTCATAGGGGAGAGATTGAGAATAAAGTAAAGGCTATTGAACTCATTGATGAGCATATTCTTAAGCCCGTAACCGATTTTCTCAGAACTTTTGATGATTTTGCCGTACTCGTATGTCCCGATCATCCCACACCTCTTTCTATCCGCACACACACTTCAAATCCTGTTCCTTATCTTATCTATGACAGCAAAAACGAAGTTGACAGCGGCGTAAGCAAATTCTGTGAAGAAGAGGCTAAAAAGACAGGCAACTATATTGAAAAAGGTTTCACAATGATGAACTATTTCCTTTCAAAATAATTTTTTGCTCTATACTACATAATTAACCAAAAAAATAACATCCTTGCAGATATAATGAAATTAAAAATCTGCAAGGATTTTTTTATGTTGTGTTTGTTCATTATCATAACAATAATGAGTGTGATTACTTTGTTTGTAATTGCGTTTTCTTATGTAGTAAAATTCTTTATCGGAATAATAATTAAACTTATACACAAAAACGATTTAGATAAGTTTTAATGCTTCAACAAGTGCCTTTGAAAGCTGATCGGGGCAAGATGTGCCTCTGCCACGGCAGTCAATGCCTTTTAATCTGTCAACAGCGTCTTTTGCGTCCATACCTTTAACAAGCATACAAATGCCCTGAGTGTTGCCTGAACAGCCACCAATAAACTCACAGCTTGTGATTTTACCGTTGTCATCAAGTTCAAGATTGATCTGTCTGGAGCAAACTCCCGTAGGAAAATATGAATATTTCATTGTAATACCTCTTTTCATAATTTGAAATCATATTATCACAGAAACAGAAAAAAATCCAGATAATTTTATTTTTTTGTTTTTAAAATTGAAAATCTATGTTATAATTTAAATACAGGTTGCACTTTGTTACAAACCTTGCTCCATGTTATGAAAGCAGAGCGTTGTTCTGATTAAAATCCAAGTGCAGATGTTCCACAGTTCTGAGAGAATGGAACTGTTATAAATATTGTAACAGACATTTACAAAAAGCAAATCACAGAAAGTAGGATATAATGTCAATAAATATAGATTTGGGAGTATGGAACTCAATTTTTGCAGTTCCCTCCAAAGTAGTCGATGAAGGATTAAAATTTTCTGACGGCGTAAAGCTTAAAGTCCTTTTGTTTGTCCTTCGTAATGCAGGCTCATCTTTTGATGAATCTGAAATATCAAAAGCCACAGGCGTCAATGTAACGGATATTCCCGAGGCACTTGACTATTGGGTTAGTATGGGTGTGTTTAATCGAATTGAAAATACCTTTACTCCCGTAAAAAATAACGAGGAATTTGTTCCTGCACCGCAGACTTCCGCTCAAACGGAACAGACACCGCAACCTGTTCAGACTGTTTTACAGCCACAACAGACAGTGCCACAGCCTGTTCAAGCGGTTCAAGAGCCTGTAAAACAGGAAACAGAACAGTCACCAAAGGAAAACGCAGAAGGACCGCAAAAACATTTTACGGCTACAAGACCGCAAAAGCCGGACTTTGTATTTACGGCACAAAGACTTGCAGTTGATGAAGAATTAAAAATGCTCGTTGACGAAACACAGACAACACTCGGAAAAGTTCTTTCAAATTCCGATATTGCAACTCTTCTTATGCTCAAGGACACCTGCGGACTTCCGCTTGATGTTATCTTTATGCTTATACATTATTGTGCAAGCATTGATAAGGGCAATATCAGAACGATTGAAAATATCGGTGTGCAGTGGGCGAATGACGGAATATATTCGCTTGAGGCAGCCGAAAACAAGATTGAGCAGATTCAGAAAACCACAGCTAATTTTTCTGTTGTTTCAAAGGCGTTCGGACTCAAAAATGTCGGATCGCCAACAAAAAAACAGCTTGAATACGGTGACAAGTGGATAAGCGAATGGAAGTTTTCTCCGGAAATGCTCAGAGAGGCGTATGAAAGATGCGTTGATACAAAGGGAACAATGAATCTTCGCTACATTGATGGAATCTTAAAGCGTTGGCACGCAGGCAATGTTCATACAATTGATGAACTTAATAAATATGAAAAGTCAGTAAATAAGCCGTCACAAAAGCAGGCGTCGTCTTACGATATTAGTGAATTTGAAAAAATTAATTTACTGGAAGATTTTAAATAAGAGGTTAGTATGGGATACAGCAACAGTGTTTATAAGGCCGCTTCGGATATATTACATGAACGCAGGCTTAATGCCGAAAAGGCAGCAGAAAGAAGAAAAGAAGAGGTGTATGAAAGGTTTCCCCGTGTGAAAGAGCTTGAAAAGCAGATTTCCATGAGCGGAATCAAAACCGCCCGTGCAGTTCTTGCAGGCGGAGATGTAAAAGTTGAGGTAGAGAAACTTCGTGACAAAGATCTTGCAATGCAGGCGGAAGTCAAGAGGATTCTTACAGATAACGGATATCCTGCTAATTATTTTGAACCAAAATATTTTTGTAAAAAGTGTGAAGATAAGGGTTACTATGATATTAACGGCAAGACTGTAAGATGTTCGTGTATGAAATCGGCACTTATTTCTTGTGCGTGTGCAGAACTTAACAGATATGCACCCTTGTCGCTTTCTACATTTGAAAGCTTTAATCTTGACTATTATGATAAAACAGTAGATCCTGAACTTAAACTGTCTAACTATGACCTTATGAGTCGAGTTTTTAATTTCTGTCAAAATTATGCCGAAAAATTTAATGAGCATTCAAAAAGCATACTTATGAAGGGGGCAACCGGACTCGGTAAAACTCATCTGTCTCTTGCAATTGCCAATGAAGTAATTAAGAAGGGATACGGTGTAATTTACGCTTCTGCTCCGTCGCTTGTTTCTAAACTTGAAAAAAATTATTTTTCAAACAATGATGATGACTCCGCATTTAGTATACTTGTTGATTGCGACCTTCTCATTATAGACGACCTCGGAACGGAATTCCATTCTCAGTTTGGCGTGTCACAGTTTTACAATATTTTTAATTCAAGAATGTTATCAAACAAGCCTATAATCATAAATACAAATCTCTCGGTTAAGGAGTTGGAAAATAATTATTCTCAAAGATTCGTTTCAAGAATCTGCGGAAATGCTCAACAACTTAATTTTAAGGGAAAAGATATACGAGCTATACGAAGAGAATTTTAAGCTTGTTATTTGTAAAAAAAACCATTGCTGCCGCACTTTTTAAAAGCCGCAGAACAGGTTCGGAAATTTTTTGAAAAAATTTTCAAAAAGGTATTGACTTTTAACCCGATATGTCTTATAATTCATATCGTTGCAAGTTCGGTAGCAATTACATCTTGTGGAATAGTGTAACGGTAGCACGACAGACTCTGACTCTGTTTGTTGGGGTTCGAATCCCTATTCCACAGCCATAGCCCCGAAAGTTTTCGGGGCTTTTTTACTACGAGGTGTAGCGCAGTTTGGTAGCGCACATCGTTCGGGACGATGGGGTCGCAAGTTCGAATCTTGTCACCTCGACCATTCAGCACCGAGCTCTTAGGAGTTCGGTGCTGTTTTTTTTTAATATTTTGGAGGTAAGTTTATGAAAAAAGTAATCTCATTTGCGGCTGTTCTTATCCTTTGTCTTTCTATCCTTGCCGGTTGCGGTGCAAAGGAAGTTAATCTCGGCGATGTTATGGATAAAATGAACACCGAGTACAGTGTAGATGCTACCAAGTATGAAACAAAAGAAGATATGTACAAGTACTACAACATAAATGCCGATGACATCAAGCAGTTTGCCGCTGAGGTTGGTAAGTCTGATTCGGACAGCAAAAACACAGAGGTAGTTCTTGTTGAGGCAACTGATTCGGATGCCGCTTCAAGAGTTGAAACTGCTCTTACAAACCGCTATAATTCAATCTTCCAGCAGAACGCTTCCTATTCGGCTGAAGAGCTTGATATGGTGAAAAATTGTAAGGTTACAAAAGACGGTAACTTTGTTACAATGATTATCGGTGAAAAGGCATCCGATATGCTTACAATGTTCAATGACAGCATTAAATAATCGGGTTAAACAAAACATAGGGCGAACATCGTTCGCCCATTTCTTTTGCAGAATAATTTAAGGCAGGATAATAATGTTACAGACTGAAATTCAGAAAAATTTTTCACATATGAACGATATGCAGAAACAGGCAGTTTTCTGCACGGAAGGTCCGTTGCTCATTCTTGCGGGAGCCGGTTCGGGCAAGACCACAGTTCTTGTCAACAGAATAGCCTATATTTTACAGTGTGAGCTTTGCAAGCCGTGGCAGATACTTGCCATTACTTTTACCAATAAAGCGGCAGGAGAGCTTAAAGAACGAATCTGTGCGGCAGTTCCCGAGGGCGGTGCCGACATCTGGGCGGCTACCTTCCATTCAACCTGTGCAAGAATCCTGCGCAGATACGGTGACAGAATCGGTTATACAAGTCATTTCACCGTTTACGGAACAGACGATCAGAAAAAACTCGTCAAGGATATTTTAAAGCAACTCAATATTGCCGAGAAAACCTTGCCTGTAAAATCAATCCTCTCCGAAATTTCAAAGGCTAAGGATAAAATGCTCACCCCCGAAGAAATGCGTAAAGAGGCCGAATTTGACAGCAGAAAAGCACAGATTGCAAAGGTTTATGAAATCTATCAGACAAAGCTTAAAACAGCCGACGCAATGGATTTTGACGATATGCTTTGCAATACCGTAAAGCTTTTTGAAACAGCACCCGATATTCTTGATTATTACAGAAATCAGTTTAAGTACATTATGGTCGATGAGTATCAGGACACAAACAAGGTACAGTATAAGTTTGTAAGCCTGCTTGCAAGCAAATACGGCAACATCTGCGTTGTAGGTGATGATGACCAAAGTATCTACAAATTCCGCGGCGCTACAATAGAAAACATTCTTTCTTTTGAAAATACATTTAAGAACGCAAAGATGATTCGCCTTGAACAGAATTACAGAAGTACACAGAATATCCTCAATGCCGCTAACGAGGTTATCTCAAATAACACAATGCGTAAGGGTAAAACCTTGTGGACCGAAAACGGTCAGGGTGAGAAAATTAAGGTGCATACAGCCGAAAATGAGCGTGACGAGGCGAATTTTATTGCTCAGACTATTCTTGACGGTGTAGCCGACGGAAGAAAATATTCCGACTATGCAATTCTTTACAGAATGAATGCTCAGTCAAACGCAATTGAGCAGGCTTTGTCACGAAGCGGTGTACCGCACCGTGTAATCGGCGGTCACAGATTCTATGACCGTGAAGAAATCCGTGATATGGTTGCTTATCTTCAGGTTATAAATAATCCTCATGATGATGTCAGACTTTCAAGAATTATCAATGTTCCGAAGAGGGGAATAGGTGCGACAACCGTTTCCCATGCCGCAGACATTGCCGCAGGACTCGGCGAAAGCATTTACGATGTAATCAAGGAGGCAGAAAACTATCCGCAGCTTTCCCGTGCCTCTGCAAAGCTCAAGGGCTTTGTTGCACTTATTGACGGACTTATTGAAGCCGAGCAGAGCGGCGATTATTCTCTTGCAGAATTATACAATCTTGTGATTGAACATACATCATACGAACAGTATCTTAAAACCGAAAAGGACAACCCCGAGGTTCGTATTGAAAATATCGAAGAGCTTTCTTCAAATATCGTGAAGTTTGAAGAGGACTACGGCGATGAGGCAGACCTCTCGGCATTTCTCGAAGAAATTTCTCTCCAGACCGATATTGATAACTACGACGCAGACGCAGATACCTGTGTAATGATGACATTACATTCGGCAAAGGGACTTGAATTTCCTGTTGTATTCATTGCAGGTATGGAAGAAGGAATGTTTCCGTCCGTTGCAACAATGATGAACCCCGATGAACTCAACGAGGAAAGGCGACTTGCTTATGTCGGAATTACAAGAGCAAAGGAAATTCTCTATTTCACAAAAACAAATTCGAGAATGCTCTTCGGTTCAACAAGCTACAACAAGGGTTCAAGATTCTTAAACGAGATTCCCGATAATCTTCTTGAATACAGCGGCGGAAGAAAGCAGATGTTCACACAGGCATCTTCCGGCTTTGCATCGGGAACAGGTGAAAAAGTTTCCGTCGGCAAATCTTCGGGTAGCTCGTATTCACCAAATAAATCGTTCGGATTTACAAAGCCTCCCGTTAAGAGCGGTGCAGTGTTCAATGTCGGAGATTGTGTTCAGCACAAGGTATTCGGCAAGGGTATGGTAATGAAAGCCGAGAAAATGGGCAATGATACAATGCTTGAAATTGCCTTTGACAAAGCCGGCACAAAAACTCTTATGGCAAACTATTGCAGTAATATGAAAAAAATCTGAGGTGATTAAAGTGCTTATATCATCAAAAAAAATTCTGTGCCTTGCAATTTCTGCGTTGACAGCTTTTTCTGTGTGCTTTACAGGCTGCGGAAAAGACACGCAGTCTTCTGTATCCGCTACCGAGAAAACAACCGCCGTTGCTGCTTCACAGCCTGTAACAAAGGCGGCAACTTCCGATGAACAGAAGCAAGAACCAACATGGAATTATTCCGAACTTAAAAGAAAATCTGCTGATATCAGCAACACCCTTGATGATATAATTACAAGCAACAAGTATCGCGGAACGGTTTATGTGAAAATCGGAAATGCCCTTGAATATATCGGCACTAACGGATTTTCCGATAAGGACAGGCACACAAAAAATTCTACGGACACATGCTTTAGAATTGCTTCGCTCACAAAGCAGTTTACCGCAGTTGCGGTTATGCAGCTTGTTGAGGACGGAAAGCTTTCGCTTGATGATACAATCGACAAATATTTTCCGTCATACAAATACGGCAAAAAAATCACCGTTAAAAACCTGCTCACAATGACGGCGGGCATAAAGGATTACATCAACAAAGATGGCGATACCAATACCTATGCATACAACGAATCACAGATTGAATTTAAGGTTTCAGCCAAAAATTCTGCAAAAGAAAATAAAAAGGCTGTAATGGACTGGATTTTTAATCAGAAACTCAATTTTGAACCTGATGAAAAATATATGTATTCAAACAGCGCATATTTTCTTCTCGGTGATATTATTGAACAGGTCAGCAAGACTTCATACGAAAAATATGTTGAAGAGAAAATTCTCAAACCGTCGGGAATGATGAATACAGGCTTTGAGAGCACAGATAAGCTCGCTGTAGGATATCAGGATATTTACGATAACGCATGGACATTGTATCCCGGTGTAGGATATTCTGCAACTGGTTTAATTTCCAATGTTCCCGATTTACTCAAATGGGTTGACGCTCTTTGTACAAACAAGCTTGTTTCGGAAGAAACTTTTAAAGAAATGACAACACCTTACAAGGACAATTACGGTTACGGTTTTGTTGTATCAGAAGAAAGTAATGCGGTTTCTCACACAGGAAAAATCGACAAATATAATGCCGCTCTTGTTTTCACCAAAGACGGAAATCAAATTTATATAGCACTTTCAAACTATTCAAACAGCAGTCCGATTGCTCTGTTTAATAACATTCAGGAAACGCTTGCTCCGTTTTACGGATAAATTTCGGCTGTTAATCACCAAAAACAAAAACCTCCATAAAATGTATTGTTACAGTGCATTTATTGAACTGTCAATACTTTTACGGAGGTTATTTTTATGTCAGATGTACCTTTCTGTTCCTCGGAAAATGTATGTGCCGAAGGTAATGGGCAAACCAACGGCTGCGAACCTGTTTGTATCAATGTTTCACGAATCTATGACAGTTGCGGAGCAAAAGACTGCCTTTCAAATCTGCCTGTTATGTTTACCGAAGCAAACCAGAAAATTATTGATGGGGCTTGTTCCGTAAAGATAAGCAATGTGCGCATAATTACATCTACCGTTGAGGTTGAGGCTGTTGCGTTCCACCGTGGCTTTTATTCGGTTGATATAATGTACTATTTCGCTGTCACCGTAGAAGCCTACACAGCCGCAGGTGCAATTCCCGAAACCGTTACAGGTATTGCAATGTACGGCAAAAGGGTTGTGCTTTACGGCGGAGAGGGCTGCGTAAAGTCATTCTCCAGCGACGAAGATGTTGTTTGCGATACATCGGATTCGGATTGTCCGTGCAAATATCCCTGCTGTCTGCCGAGAGCAACGGTTCAGGTTTCAAACCCAATGGCATTGTCCGCAAAGCTTCAGGATTACAACAATGCAAATCCGTCTGCTGTTTGCAGAACATTTCCAAATTGCGTTATTGATTATCTTGACGGAGAGCCTGCACAGCCTGAAACACAGCGAGTGCTTGCCACAATCGGTATTTTTACAATCACAAGGCTTGAAAGAGATGTTCAGATTATGATTCCGTCCTATGATTTTTGTGTTCCCCGCAAGGAATGTCCGTCAACACCTGATGACCCATGTGAAGTTTTCAGTAAAATTGATTTTCCGACAGATTCATTCTTTCCGCCGAGCACAATACATCAGGGTGATTGTGACTCCTCTCATACATCTTCTTACAAATGCGGTTGTGAAAACTGATTGCACAGAGAAAACGGGGCTGAGTTCAGTCCCGTTTTGTTATGTTAATTTGCAATTGTTTCATAAAGTAATTTTATTCCGCTTTCAATTTTTTTGTCCTTAATTCCCGAAAAACTTAGCACAATCATATTTTCGGCTTTGTTGAACTGCATAATTTTAATTGATGCGTCATCAATTTTTTTTGTAACAGCTTCGCCGATTATTTTATCCTTGAAAAACAGAGAAACATAAAGAGAGGTTTCGTTGAACACAATTTTAACGGAGGTCCCGAAATATTTTTTTATGCTTGAAAGCATGAGCTTACTTTTTTCAAGATAAATTCTTCTTGCTTTTCTCAGATGGACATCAAGCTTGCCGTTGTTAATGTACTTTGCAAGGGCAATTTGTTCCGTTTTTGACGCTGTCTGATTGGTGTATTTTTTGATTTTGTTGTATTCATCGGTTAATTTTTGCGGAAGAACCATATAACTGATTCTGACAGAGGGAAGAAGTATCTTTGAGAAAGAGCCGAGATAAACCGTGTTTTCGGTATCATAATTCTGCACGCACGGCATAGGATGCGTGCTGTATCTAAGTTCACCGTTGTAATCGTCCTCAATAATCAAAGCATTGTTTTCCTTTGCCCATTTAATTATCTCAAGTCTGCGTGTAACAGGCATTGTAATGTTGCTGTTTACGGTAAAATTAGGATTTAAAAGAATTATATCGGGATTGATTTCTTCAAGTGAATCAATACAGGCTCCATATTTATCACATCGAAAATATTTGATGTCATAACCGTGACTGTTGAACACATATTCACTCTGAATGTAGCTGTAATCCGCAAGTGCGATTTTTTTATTATTACCGAGAAGTGAACAGAGTATGTGCAAAAGAGTCTGAGTACCTGCTCCGACGATAATATTTTCGTAGGAGGTGTTTACGCTTCGTGTGCCTAAGCTGTATTTTTGCAACGCATTTCTCAAAATTTCTTCACCCTGTTCTTCACCGTATGAGGTGAGCAGATAATTTTGATTTAAAACTTCTTTTACATACTTTTTCCATTCGTTTATATTGATTATACCGTCATCAATACTTTTACTGCTGAAATCATATTCATAATACTTTTTTGACTTGTTTGCGGCAGATGAAGCTTTATCTGCTTTTGAGGGTGTATCGCTGAACTGCGCCTCAACATAGTAGCCGCTCTGGGGCTTGTTTGAAATATATCCCTCGGCGCAAAGCTGTTCATATGCACCGTTGACAGTAGTTTTTGAAACATCAAGGTCGGCACTCAATCGCCTTATTGACGGAAGCTTTGTTCCTTTTTTAAGACTGCCCGTTTCAATTGACTTTCTGACAGACATATAAATCTGCCTGTAAAGCGGAGTTTTATCGTTTTTGTTGATAATTATAAAATCGTACAGCATAACATCACCTCTTATATTTTAACATTTTAAAAATATTATTGCAATATTGGTGTATACGGTTGAAATTGTAACTTTAAAAATGTATAATTGAAAGGTATGGCATAATCCTGCCGATACGGTATAAAATACTAAAATGGCATAAAATACTAATTGTAGAGGGGATTTTACAATGAACGCTATGGCTGATAAATTTTTTGACAGCATAAAAGGAAAAAAAGTTACTTTTATCGGAATCGGTACAAGCAATCTTCCGCTTATAAAGCTTTTTATCGAAAAAGGTGCAAAAGTAACGGCTTGCGATAAGAAGAATTTTGAAGATTTGGGACAGAACGGCATAAAGGCAAAGGAATACGGTGCGGAGCTTTTGCTCGGTGAAAATTATCTTTCCGAGATTGACGCCGATATCGTATTCAGAAGTCCCGGTACTCCTTTTTATAAGGATGAGCTTGTCGCACTTCGCAGTAAGGGTGTTGTTCTTACATCTGAAATGGAAGTGTTTTTTGACCTTTGCCCGTGCAAAATTATTGCTGTGACAGGTTCTGACGGCAAAACAACCACAACTACAATTATTTCGGAATTTTTAAAGGCGGCAGGTCTTAATGTTCACCTCGGAGGCAATATCGGCAAGCCGCTTCTTCCGGATATTGAAAGTGTGAATGATGATGATTTTGCGGTAGTTGAGCTGTCGAGCTTTCAGCTTATCTCTATGAGAAAAAGTCCGGACATCGCTGTGGTAACAAACCTTGCTCCAAATCACCTTGACATACATAAGGATATGCAGGAGTATATTGATTCAAAGAAAAATATCATTCTTCATCAAAACGCTTTTTCAAAGGCTGTCCTTAATCTTGACAATGAAATTACAAACGGTTTCTCTGACAGCGTAAGAGGTCAGCTTGCAAAGTTCTCCGTAAAAGAAAATGTTTCAAACGGTGCTTTTCTTGACGGCGATACAATCTGCTATAATGACTACGGAAAAATTACCCGCATTATGAACATTCACGACATCAAAATTCCCGGTATGCATAATGTGGAAAATTATCTTGCCGCTATTTCAGCCGTGTGGGGACTTGTAGATGTTGAAACAATGACAGCTGTTGCAAAAACCTTTGGCGGTGTTGCTCATCGTGCAGAGTTTGTAAGAGAGGTTGACGGTGTTAAGTATTACAACGATTCAATTGCGTCAAGTCCTACAAGAACCGCACTCGGCACACTTTCGCTTTACAGCCGGAAAATCTGCATTATTGCAGGCGGATATGATAAGCATATTCCGTATGAGCCGCTCGGCCCCGTAATCAACGATAAAGTAAAACTCCTTATTCTTCTCGGTGATACTGCCCCGAAAATTGAAAAAGCCGTTAAAGAGGCTCCAAACTATGACGCAGATGAAATTGAAATCGTCAATGTAACAAATATGGAAGAGGCTGTAGCTGTTGCCCGTGAGCGTTCAACAAAGGGAGATATTGTTTCGCTTTCACCCGCAAGTGCAAGCTTCGGACTTTACAAGAATTTTGAAGAAAGAGGTAATCACTTCAAGTCAATTGTCAACGCTTTGAAGTAAGATATACAATGAACACAAAAGAACTTATTTTTGAACTCTGTTGTGCAATGGGTGTGTCGGGCAGGGAAGAACCCGCTTTGTCTGTTGCCGAAAAGTTTTTATCGGACTACACGGATGACATAAAGATATCAAACGGCAGTCTTATGGCTGTTTGTGGTAACAAAAATTCAGATAAAACCATATTGCTTGACGCTCACATTGACCGCATAGGATTTATGGTTACCGAAATAAATGAAAACGGATTTGTAAAAGCTTCTCCGTGCGGAGGAATTGACGCAAGAACTCTTGCCGATACTCTGCTTTGTCTGCAGAACAATCCCGATATAACAGGTGTTGTATGCTGTATGCCTCCTCATCTTTCCGACGGAAAAGAGGACAAGGCTATGCCAACCGACAAAATCTGGGTTGATTTCGGTCTGCCGTATGATGAAGTTAATAAACTCATTTCATTCGGTGATATGCTGACATTTGCCTCAAAGCCAGCAAATCTTTTGAACGGCAGAATTGTTGCGCCTTGCCTTGATAACAGATGCGGTGTTGCGTCACTTGTTAAGTGTACAGAGTTATTGAAAGACAATGAAACAGATTATAAAGTAATTATCCTTTTAAGCTCTCAGGAAGAAACATTTGGCACAGGCGCTAAAACAGGTGCTTTTACAGTTGAAGCAGACGAGTCAATTGTTGTTGATGTAAGTTTTGCATCTCAACCGGATGTTTTGGGATTTTATTCTTCAATTGAGCTTGACAAAGGTCCTATGATTTGCATTTCTTCAATTCTCAACAAAGAAATGAGCAAATCGCTTGAAAGCGTTGCAAAGAATAAAAATATACCGTATCAGCTTGAACCGATAGCAGGCAGAACCGGTACGAATGCAGACCATATTACAATCAGCGGAAAAGGTGTAAAAACTGCTGTTGTATCAATCCCACAGCGATATATGCATACACAGAATGAAGTTATTTCTGTAGCTGATGTTGACAATACGGCAAAGCTTATTGCCGAATACATTAAATGCGGAGGTGCTTTCAATGATTGACATAAAATTGCTTGAACAGCTTTGCCTTTGCAACGGTATTTCGGGTGATGAGGAGAATGTTCGCAATCTGATAATTAACGAGATTAAAGACTGTGCCGATGATATTAAAACAGATAATCTCGGCAACCTTATTGTGTTTAAAAAGGGAAAAAAGTCTGCAAAAAGCAAACTTATGGTTTCGGCACATATGGATGAAGTAGGTCTTATGGTAACGGATATAACATCTGACGGCTATCTTAAATTTGACGAGGCCGGCGGAATTGACAGAAGGGTTCTTCCGGGCAAGCGTGTATGTGTTGGCAGAAACGGTCTTAACGGTGTAATCGGTGTAAAGCCGATTCATCTTACAAACGGTGATGAAAAATCTGCTGTTCCGAAAATGAGTGATATGTACATTGATATCGGTGCTGAAAGCAGGGAAGATGCGCTTAAATATGTACGCTACGGTGACAGTGTTAATTTTGAGGGTGATTTTAAGATTAACGGAAGAACTGTTGTTACAAAGGCACTTGATGACCGTTTCGGCTGCTATGTGCTTATCAACCTTATAAAATCCGAACCCGAGTATGATATGTATTTCACATTTGTTGTTCAGGAAGAGGTGGGACTCCGCGGTGCAAGACCTGCGGCTTTTATGGTCAATCCTGATTTTGCTCTTGTTATCGAAAGCACAACTGCCGCTGATGTTGCAGAGGTTGATGTATCTCATCAGGTATGCAATTTGTCAAAAGGAGCAACGGTTACCGTAATGGATAGGGCGACAGTTTATGATAAAGAAATGATAAGTGCCGCTTTTGAACTTGCCGAAAAGAATAACATAGCTGTTCAGTATAAGAGAGCAGTTGCAGGCGGTAATGATTCGGGTGCAATTCATCAGAGCAGAGGCGGAGTGAGAACTCTGGCGGTATCACTTCCGTCAAGGTATATTCATGCTCCTTCAACTGCGGCAAATCTCGATGATTGCGAAAGCGTTTTAAAACTTGCAAAAGTATTGTCCGATTATATTGCGGGCGGAAATTTAGCGAAAGGAAAGACGGTCTGAATGATTGTAACCGCCAATGAAAATTATATAAATGTAATTATGAATCTGTCAGCGGAAGATCCGTTTGCGTGCAGAATAATTTCTCAGTACAACAGTTACGATTCATCGCTTGCTTTCGTTGACTACTGGACGATAATTGACGATAAAACAGATGAGTGCACAGGTGCAATTTCCCGATGCGGAACAAGCTTTATTTTATTTCTTACAGATAAAACAAATCTTGAAGAGGTTTCGTCATTTATGCGTGTTGCAGGTGCTTCAAGTGCAATATGCAGCGGAGATTTCAACCTTAATTTATACGGCAGTAAATCCGTTTCGGGCGTTATTCTGAAAAAATCAGAACCGTTTCAAAATGTTGACGAAAGTATAAATTTTGATGTTCCCGATATTAAAGAGGTTTATAATCTCATCGTAAGCTGTGCCGATGAAAATTTCGTTCCGCCGCCGTTTGATGATTTTTATGTTGATGTGAATCACAAGCTTCGTCATAATGCAACGAGGATGTACGGAGTTTATGACGGTACAAAACTTGTTGCAATGGCTATGACCGTTGCAGAAAGCAGTAACGGTGCCGTGTTGGGTGCGGTGTCGTGTCATCCCGACTACAGAAAGCACGGCTACGGTTCAACTGTTGTAAAGTACATATCCAACAGACTGATTGCCGAGAACAAGACCGTGTATCTTCACAGAGCCAAGAATGCAAATCAGTCGTTTTATAATAATCTCGGTTTTGAACAGTGCGGAATATGGTGCGAATACTATTTTGAAAGGTGATATATTTGAGTTTTTTTGATATAGATGAAAGAGTTATAAAAGCATCCGAAAAGGCAATGGAGCTTTGCAAGGACAAGCTTGCGGAGATTGACGATATTCAGGAATACAACCAGCAGAAGATGATAAAGGCTTTTCAGCTTGCAGATGTTCGTGAAAGTCACCTTTGGGGTTCTACAGGCTACGGATATGATGATGCAGGCAGAGAGGCTCTTGACAAGGTCTATGCCTATGTTTTTGATGCAGAAGACGCACTTGTTCGTCATAATTTTGTCAGCGGTACACATGCCCTCACAGTTGCACTTTTCGGCGTTTTAAGACCGGGGGACACAATGCTTTCCATAACAGGAATGCCGTATGATACAATCCGTTCTGCTATAGGCATTGAGGGTGACTATCCCGGTTCACTCAAAGACTTTTCAATAAAATTTGAAATGACCGAGCTTAAACCTGACGGAACGCCTGATTATGACAAAATCGCAAGTGACATTGCAGAGAAAAAGCCTAAAATGGTTTACATACAGCGTTCAAGAGGTTACAGCACAAGACCTACGCTCACATGGAGAGAAATCAAAAAGCTTTGTGAAATTTCAAAAGCCAATTCGCCCGAAAGTATTATTATGCTCGATAACTGTTACGGTGAATTTATTGACAAGGTTGAACCTTTGTCGGTTGGTGTAGATATGATGGCAGGCTCTCTTATCAAGAACCCCGGCGGCGGTATTGCTCCTACAGGCGGATATATTGCAGGTAAGAAAGAACTTGTAGAGATGTGTGCCTACAGACTTACCACTCCGGGTACAGGCAAAGAAATCGGTGCCACTCTTAACGCTAACCGTGAACTTTTTATGGGTGCATACCATGCTCCTCATGTTACGGGTGAAGCACTTAAAACTGCAGTATTTGCATCGGCACTTTTTGAAATTCTCGGTTATGAAACCAGTCCTAAGTACAATGATGCAAGAGGAGATATCATTCAGCTTATCATGCTCGGTAATGCCGAAAAGGTATGCCGCTTTTGCGAGGGGGTTCAGAGTGGTTCGGCTGTTGACAGCTTTGTATCTCCGATTCCGTCTGATATGCCCGGCTACGAAAGTCAGGTAGTTATGGCGGCAGGCGCATTTACTCTCGGCTCATCTATTGAGCTTTCGGCAGACGCACCGTTGCGTGAGCCCTATGCAGTATGGATGCAGGGAAGTCTTAACTTCCACAGCGGTAAGCTCGGTGTAATGCTTGCGGCAAGTAAGATTTTAAGAGATGAAAAATAATATAATCCTGTTGCTTTGATTATAACAGCAAACAAAAAATCCCGCTTACAAAAGCGGGATTTTTTCTATGATTTTTTATTGCGTAAGTTTTTAAAAAAGTCGGTGAGAAGTTTTGAACACTCCTCTTGCATAATGCCGCCGACTGATTCAGGCTTGAAATTGAACGGCATTTGGAACAGATTCGTAATTGTACCGCAAGCGCCGTTTTTTAAGTCATATGCACCGAAATATACCTTTGGAATATGAGCATTGATTATTGCACCTGCACACATAGGGCAAGGCTCAAGCGTTACATAAATTTCACAGTTCCACAATCTCCAACCGCCAAGCTTTTGACAGGCATTGCAGATTGCGTCTGTTTCGGCATGAAGAAGAGCGTTCTTTTCTTGCTCACGCCGATTTCTGCCCACGGCGATTATTTCATCGTTTCTGACAATTACCGCACCGACGGGAACTTCGTTTTCTGCAGCGGCAATTTCAGCCTGTTCAATTGCTTTTTGCATATAATATAAGTTTTTATCCATTGCTTATCAAACCTAAATTTGTAATTGTAGTCAATAGAAAAAGTACAAGTGAAAGTATAATGCCGGGATTTACAAGAAATGCAGTCATTTTCTCTTTTAAGTTAAGTTCGCTTACAATTTCGTTTTTCTTATCGGACATTTTAAAAATATTTTCATTTCTTTTTGCAAGAACAATGTATGAAACGAATCCTGCAATACAGAAGAAAATAATCAGGCTGTAGCTTATTATTGTTGTCACATAATCGGAAACGATGCTTGCATCTCTTAAAATGCTCATGGTAACAGCATATAGGTTATTAAGAAAATGGATTGCAATTGACGGAAAAATCGAATTGAACTTGCAGTCAATGTATGCAAAAATAAGACCTAAAATGAATGCAAACGGAATTTGTGATATATTCTGATGCATTGCTCCGAATAAAACAGCAGAACCGATAATTGCAACAGTGTCACCGTATTTTCTCAGAGAACCCATAACTATTCCTCTGAAAGCAAATTCTTCGGCAAAAGCGGGGACGATTGCTGTTGAAATTATGTTCAGAACAATACTCAAAACACTTGAATCTCCGATTGTCAATCCCGAAGATGTGTTTTCAATTCCGAAAAGCGAGAAGTTGTCTGCGATAACACTCGTGGCAACATTTGCAATCATAGCGCCTCCCATTCCGAGGAACAGAATGGGTATCATACTTTTTTGTTTTACATATTTTGTGCTGATAATATCATTCAAACTGTTTCTTGAAAGCTTTATATAGAAAAATGCAGGAACAACAACGGCAAATACAGAAATGAATATATCAATAAAGTAATTTAATAATGCGTAGTTGTTTGATAAAATAAAACCTGCCGAGCCGAGATTCTTGAAAACTTCGGCGATAATCACAGCACAGGCTGTCATTGTCAGCGAATACGCAAATACAAAGAAGCCCAATCCGCTTGACTTTTGCTTGAGATTATCATACTGCATATCTTTTTTGAAATTACGGTTATAATTAAGATTATCGCCGTAAAACGGCATATTATTACCCGAAAACTGATTGTTTATCAAATTATCACACCCTTAAAGCTATTCTAACATAGAGATATATTATTTTCAAGGGAGTAAACCTCCGCATAAAGTATTATTATTGACAAAAAATACATCAATGTGGTATCATACAAGTAGTTATATCAAGGTGCAGACGCGTTTTTTGTTGCGTATTTGTGCTGTCGGTAAAATATTATATTTATTACAGCTTGTAAAGTAAAATCTTATTTATGTTTTGAAAGGATTGTCTTACTATGGTTACAGCTATGTTATTCGCCGGCGGTATCGGTGCAAGAATGAAGTATTCCGATATGCCTAAACAGTTTCTCGAGGTTGGCGGAAAGCCGATTATTATTCATACAATGGAGCATTTTGCCCGTCATCCAAAGGTTGACGCAATCGTTGTTGCATGCAAGGCTGACTGGATCGGTTATCTCAATGAGCTTATTGCCGCTTTCAATGTTCCTAAGGTAAAGACCGTTGTTCCGGGCGGTGCAAGCGGTTTTGATTCTATTCACAACGGTGTGATGGCTACTGCCGAATTTTCAAAAGATCCTGAGGATATCATTCTCATCTGTGACGGCGTTCGTCCTATGCTCAGTGAGGAACTCATCACTAACTGTATTAAAGATACAAAGAAATACAAAACTGCTGTTCCTGTTACCCCGAGTATAGATTCACTTCTTTATAGCGAGGACGGAGAAACCTGCGGTAAGAGCTATCAGAGAAGCACAATGTACATCACTCAGGCTCCGCAGGGTTACACAATGGAAAAAATTCTTTGGGCGCACGAAGAAGCATATAAAAGGGGCATTACAAACCCTGTTTCTTCAAGTGAACTCTTTATTGAACTCGGCGAAAAGGTTCACCTTTTCCTCGGTGAGAGATTCAATATTAAAGTAACTACACCTGAAGATCTTACAACATTGCGTTCACAGTTCTATTATGAAAACTACAAGCAGTTTGCAAAGGAAGAACTTAAATATGGATTATAATGTTCAGAGTAATATAAAAAAGACAGTTTTTTCCGATATTAAAGAAATTACAAATACAAATGTTGATTGGAACAGGTTTGACGGCAAAACTGTTCTTATAACAGGCGCAGGCGGATTTATCGGTTATTATCTTGTTCTCACATTTCTTGCGAGAAATGACCTTTACAGCAATAATATCAAAGTTCTTGCGTTAGTAAGAAACAGAGAGAGAGCAGAGAAAAAGTTCGGTGTTCTTCTTGAAAGAGATGACATTGAGCTTGTTGTTGCCGATGTTACAAACAGACTTGAATGTGAAAGAGCGGATTTTGTCATTCATGCTGCAAGTCAGGCAAGTAATATCCAGTTTGAAACCGACCCGGTCGGCACAATTAACGCAAATCTCAGCGGTACATCAAACATTCTCGATTTTGCTTTTGAAAGCAAAAGTGAGTCTGTACTTGTTGTTTCAAGCCTTAAAGTTTACGGTGCTTTGCACAATGGTAAAAACAGTATTTCCGAAGATGATATCGGTTATATTGATTTTACTTCCTATAAAAATTGTTATGCAGTGGGTAAGAGAGCGTCTGAAACTCTTGCCGCAAGCTATTGCAAACAGTTTGGACTCAATGTAAAGATTGCAAGACCGAGCTATATTTACGGTGCCAGCAGTCTTACAGACGACCGTGTTTGGGCGCAGTTCATTGCAAATGTTGTCCGTCACGAAAACATTCTTCTCAAGAGCAACGGTGCGGCTAACCGTTCGTTCTGCTATGTTACAGACACGGTTTCCGCTCTCATATACATTATGCTCAACGGAGAAAATGTTACACCGTATAACATTTCTTATGAAAAATCAGATACAACAATAAGAAATTTTGCAAAGACAGCTTGCGAGGTTTTTCCTGAGAGAAATATGACTTTGGCTTTTGCCAATCCCGAGGATGCAAAAGAGCCTAAGATTGACGCTTCCGCTCTTGCAAAAACTCCCGAAATTCTTGACAGTTCAAGACTTCGTGCCCTCGGCTGGAAGCCTCTTGTTGACCTTAAAGAAGGAATAAGAAGGGCTGTCGGCATTCTTGAAGAAGATTAAAATTTAACAATAGAAATTAGGAATACAGTTATGTCTGAGTTGTTACTTAACCAATTTGAACAGGACAGAGCCCTTGCAGCTTTGCGTTATAAAAATCTGAATATCCGTAAATTATTCGGAAAATCTGTTTTTATAGCAGGAGGCGGAGAACCGGCTTTTTCACTTGTATCGTCCCTTCTTACGGTTAATTCAAAAAAGCAAGCGGACATAGCTGTTTTTTTGCTTGTTTCGGATTACGAAAGATATGACAGACGGTTTGATTTTATCAATTCATCGGATTTCGCAATTGTAAAATACTCCTCGCCTGATTCAATAAATAAAAGCGGAGATATACTCATCGAAACAGGATTCTTGCTTTCTGATAAGGTTGAAAGCACGGATGTATTTAAAAGTAATATCAGCAGAGCCGAAAATATTATTTCAGTTATCAAGGTATTGAAAATAAAAGAATTTGTTGTTTTATCCGATGCTTCGGCTTACGGAAAACTTGAAAAAGAACTTGTTATTTCTGAAAAAGAAAAAACACATTCTGATTTTTCCTCTGACTCACTGAAATCAATGTTGATTCAATCGGTTGAAAATCTTTATTTTTCAGCCGCTCATATGTACGGCTTTTCAATTAAAGTCATAAGATGCGGTAAGATTATATCAGCAAATTCAAATTCTGAATTTGTTGTAAACACGCTCAAATCGGCTGTTGGCGGCAAAATTCTGAATATTAAAAATAGATCATCCAAGGTATCGTATATAAGTGCCAACGACTTGATTTCTGCTGTTCTGTTTGTTGCTTGTAATGGGGCAGACTGTCAGGCGTACAACGCTTGTTCGGATGATTCGACAGTCAATTCGGCTGAATTTGCACTTGCACTTTCTGATGCGTTTGAAAACTGCGAGGTAAACATAACCTCCGAAGGATGTTCCGCAGACGGTTGTGCAGTTGACTGTACAAGATTGAAAAAACTCGGCTGGTCATCAACGGTCAATTACAAAGACGCACTTCTTATTTCGGGACACGAGATTATGAATGACAACAGTGTGTTTATGTTTTCCGATTCATATGACGGCAAGCTAAATGACATTCAGCAAATTCTTCTCGGTTTTTTGCTTGAGGTTGACAGAATATGCAAAAAACATAATATAAAGTATTTTCTCGGTGGCGGAAGTCTTTTGGGTGCTGTACGACACAAAGGCTTTATTCCATGGGACGATGATGCGGATGTTATGATGCTGAGAAAAGATTACGACAGATTCCTTTCGGTATTGCCGAGTGAACTCCCGAATTATCTTTTTGCACAGACTCAGGAAAATGAAAAAGACAGCCACTTTCCGTTTACAAAGCTGAGAATAAACAATACTCTGCTTTCAACTGAATTTACTTCAAGATTTCCGAATATCCATAATGGAATTTTTCTTGATGTGCTTGCACAGGATTATACCTCAAACAATGCTTTCCTACGCAAAATTCATATGAAAGCAACCGCAAGCTCAAGGTGGCTTGTGCTTGATAAGTGGAGAGGCACCTCGGTAAACGCAAACAGCAGATTTTCTTCTTTGTGTGCGAATATTCTGAGAAAGATATTCCCACTCGGCTTTTTGCAAAAGGTTCAGAACAAGCTTATTTCACTTCATAAGAATATGAAAAACCCTAAATATCTTTTTGACAGTATGGGAAGAAATGTTTCAAGAGGAGCTTTTCCTGCCGAATGGCTTGATGAAGCTATATGGGTCGATTTTGAAAATGCAAAACTGCCTATTCCGAAGGAATATGATAAGTACCTGAAATACCTTTACGGTGATTATATGGAGATGATTCCTGTCAGCGAAAGACATGTAAGTCATGATATCAAGCAGATTGACCTTGGTGAATATGCCGGCTATATTTACAAAGACACTTTGTAAAATTCTGAAATGCGTGTGTTAAAATGGCATAAACCGATTATATAAATCGCACAGCAGCTGTTTATGATGCGAAGATTTGTTGCGGACATCTTTATCAATTATTGTTTACATCCATTTTCGGTTATGGTATAATCCTATTGATAGTGCTTTTTCTCGGAATGACTGAGGTGTGTTTTAGAAGTACGCCGTGATATAAAGCTTCCGTAAAATTCTATGGAGTTACTTGCTTTTCCTGCAAGCAGGGCGGAATCTGTTCCGATTTTATATTTAGTGATATTATAATTTAACGAAAAGTTGGGCTTATTATGAATAACGAAATGAACAACGAAATAAATGAAATTGAAGTAAATGACGCTGAAACAAGTGACATTTTTGAAGAAGAGGTTAATCTCACAAGAAGTGAGTCGAGAGAGCAGGCTTTTATGCTTTTGTTTTCAAAGTCTTTTGACGACGAACCTCTTGAAGAAACAATAGACGATAATTCAGAAATGTTTGTAGGCGGTGTTTGTGCTTATGCTCAGGCAGTAGTTTCAGGCATTGAGGACAAGCACGAAGAGATTGACGAAATTATTGCAAGTCACCTAAAAAAAGGCTGGACTCTTTCGAGAATTTCAAAGCCGTCACTTGCAATTCTTCGCCTTGCAGTCTATGAAATGAAGTATCTTGACAATGTTCCGCAGAGCGTTTCAATCAACGAGGCTGTTGAACTTGCAAAGAAATACACAATTGACGAGAGCAAGTTTGTAAACGGTATTCTCGGAACATATTCCCGTGAAATTTCGGGAAAGTCGGAGAAGTGATATGAGCTTTTTTCTCGGAATTGACACTTCAAATTACACAACATCAACCGCTCTTTATGACAGCAAAACCGGCGAAATGGTTCAGCAGAAAAAACTTCTGCCCGTAAAAGAAGGACAGCTCGGACTCCGTCAGAGCGATGCTGTGTTTCACCACACAGCACAGCTTCACACGCTTATAGAAGAGCTTTTAAAGGATGTTGACACAAGCAAAATAGCCGCAATTGCGGCGTCAAGCCGTCCAAGACCTGTTGACGGCTCATATATGCCGTGTTTCACCGTTGGAGAGAACACGGCAAAAATTTTATCTTCCGCAATGAAAATTCCTCTCTACACCTTTTCGCATCAGGAGGGACACATCTCGGCGGCTCTGTTCGGCTCGCAGAGGACAGATCTGTTTGATAAGCAGTTTATCGCTTTCCATGTCAGCGGAGGAACAACCGAGGCAGTATTTGCCAAGGGCTTCGGCACAGGCTTTTCCGTTGAACTTGCGGCACACACACTCGATCTCAATGCAGGACAGGCGATTGACCGCACAGGGCTTATGCTCGGTTTAAAATTTCCGTGCGGTCCTCAGCTTGAACAGCTTGCCCTTAAAAATACAGAAAAAATCAGGGTGAAACCAACCCTCAAAGGTTGTGATTGTTGCCTCAGCGGAGTTGAAAATCTATCCAAAAAACTGATTAACGAGGGCAAATCCCCCGAATATGTTTCGGCATTTTGCCTTAAATATATTGAGCAGACCTTGTCCGAAATGACAAAACGGTTGCTTGAAAAATACGGAAAACATCCATTACTCTTTGCAGGCGGAGTAATGTCAAATCGGATAATCAAAAATTCTTTTGAAGAAAAATACAATGCAATATTTGCACCGCCGCAGTTTTCAGCCGATAACTCGGCAGGAATTGCATATTTAGGATACAGGAAGTATAACGATGTACACACCCGAGTTTAGCAAACCACGAGTTTTAAGTGTTTCACAACTGAATTTCTATATAAAGTCAATTATTGAAAATGACGCAAGGCTGAATTTTGTCTTTGTTACGGGTGAAATTTCAAACCTTACCGACCATTACAGAAGCGGACACATCTACCTTTCAATCAAAGACGAAAAATCCGTTATAAGAGCCGTAATGTTTGCCGGCAATGCCCGTAATTTAAAGTTCAGACCGACCGACGGAATGAAAGTAATCTGCCGTGGCAGAGTTGCAGTCTATGAACCCACAGGTCAGTATCAGCTTTATATTGAAGATATGCAGCCCGACGGCATAGGTGCGCTTTCTCTCGCTTATGAACAGCTTAAAAAGTCGCTTGCCGAAAAAGGACTTTTTGCTCCCGAACATAAGAAGAAAATTCCGCCGTTTCCGAATTCAATCGGTGTAATAACTTCTCCCACAGGTGCGGCAGTTCAGGATATCCGCAACATCCTTTCAAGAAGATTTCCGTCTGCCGACATAATTATGTGTCCCGTACTTGTTCAGGGAGAGAATGCTCCCGCTCAACTTATTGACGCCGTACACAAACTTGATAAATACAACGCCTGTGATGTTATCATAATCGGCAGGGGCGGCGGTTCAATTGAAGATTTGTGGGCATTCAATGATGAAAACCTTGCTTATGCAATCTACAACTGTAAAATTCCGGTAATTTCCGCTGTCGGTCATGAAACCGATTTTACAATCTGTGACTTTGTATCCGATCTCAGAGCGCCGACTCCGTCTGCGGCGGCAGAGCTTGCAGTTCCCGATACTGCGGAGCTTGTTGATTACTATAAATCGCAAAAGCAGTATGTTTCGTCAATGGCAACATTAAAATTAAGGCAGGAATATAATGCTCTTACAGAATTAAAAACAAGACTGTCCGTTGTATCACCACAACAGAGAATTTTTGAATATGAAAAATCTCTTGAACTTTGCAAAACGAAAATACAGCATTTTGTTCAGGAAACAATAAATAAAAAGACTGCCGACATCACAAAGACAGCCGCAAAACTTGAAGGACTCAACCCCGTTAAAATTCTTTCAAGAGGTTATTCAATTGCCGAAAAAGACGGCAGGGTGGTAAATTCCGCCAAAACACTTAAAAGCGGCGATGAATTTACTCTCCGTTTTTCAGACGGTGAAATAAAGGCAAAAGCAACAGGTGAGTAAAATGGCATTTACACATTTACATCTTCATACAGAATACAGTCTGCTTGACGGTGCCTGCCGTCTGAGCAGACTTGCAAAAGCCGCAAAAGAAAAGGGAATGACTGCACTCGCAATCACCGACCACGGTGTAATGTACGGTGCGGTCGATTTTTATAAGGAGTGCAAAAAGCAGGGTATAAAGCCGATAATCGGCTGTGAAGTGTATGTTGCACCGCATAGCCGCTTTGACAAGACTTCATCCTACGGAAAATACTATCATATGGTTTTGCTCTGCAAAAATCATACAGGCTATCAGAACCTTATCAAGCTTGTGTCAAAGGGTTTTACCGAGGGATTCTACACAAAACCGAGAATTGACGATGAACTCCTTGCTGAGTATCACGAGGGCTTAGTCTGTCTCTCTGCCTGTCTGGCAGGTGAAATTCCGCAAAAGCTCCTTGACGGCGATTACGCAGGTGCAAAGTCAAAGGCTGAATTTTACCGTGATATGTTCGGAAAAGAGAACTTTTTTATAGAGCTTCAAGACCACGGAATTGAGGAACAGAAGAGAATAATTCCAAGCCTTGTAAAAATAGCCCGTGAAATCGGTGTTGATATTGTTGCAACAAACGATTGCCACTATATTGAAAAGCAGGACAGCACAGTTCACAGTATTCTTCTCTGTATTCAGACCAACAGAACAGTCAATGACAGCGACAGAATGGAGTTCAAAACATCCGAATTTTATCTTAAAACAGAAGATGAAATGCGTGAGGTATTTGCAAATTACCCCGAAGCAATCGACAATACACAGAAAATTGCCGATATGTGCAATGTAGATTTTGAATTTGGCGTGCGCAAGCTTCCGAGATTTGATGTTCCCAATAATGAAGACCATCTGCATTATTTCAGAAGAAAATGCTATGAGGGACTTTATAAACACTATGGCGAGAATCCCGACAAATCTCTGATTGACCGACTTGAATATGAAATCAACACGGTGTCGCAAATGGGCTTTGTAGATTACTACCTTATCGTAAATGACTTTGTAAGCTACGCAAAATCCTGCGGAATCCCTGTTGGTCCGGGAAGAGGCTCGGGCGCAGGCTCGCTTTGTGCCTACTGCATAGGTATAACCGCAATTGACCCTATAAAGTACAATCTTCTTTTTGAGCGATTTTTAAACCCCGAAAGAGTAAGTATGCCGGATTTTGATGTCGATTTTTGTAAGAAACGCAGGGGAGAGGTTATCGACTATGTTGTGCGTAAATACGGCGAAGATCATGTTGCACAGATAATTTCGTTTGGCACAATGGCGGCAAGAGGTGCAATCCGAGATGTCGGAAGAGTGCTTGAAATTCCGTATGCGGCAGTTGATTCGATTGCTAAACTCGTTCCAATGGAACACGATATGACAATTGAGGATGCTCTAAGACTTAATTCCGACCTGAGAAATCGCTATAAAAATGAACCACAGACAAAAAAACTGCTTGATGTTGCAATGAGCATTGAGGGAATGCCTCGCCACGCAACAATGCACGCCGCAGGTGTTGTAATTACCGACAAGCCTGTCAGCGACTATGTTCCGCTGTCAAAAAATGACGATAATGTTGTGACACAGTTCACAATGACTGCACTTGAAGAACTCGGTCTTTTAAAAATGGACTTTCTCGGACTTAGAAACTTAACCGTAATCAATGACGCCGAAAAGCAGATAAAGCATAATAATCCCGAATACAATCCCGATACGGTTGATGAAAACGATAAAAAAGTCTTTGAAATGTTTTCAAAAGGTCACACAGAGGGTGTGTTTCAGTTTGAAAGTCAGGGTATGAAAAATGTTCTCACTCAACTAAAGCCGGAGCGAATTGAGGACCTCATAGCAGTTACGGCGCTGTACCGCCCCGGACCTATGGAAAGTATTCCGACCTATATCGACTGCCGCCACAATCCGTCACATATCCGCTACAAGCATCCGCTTCTAAAGGATATTCTCGGCGTTACAAGCGGTTGTATAATCTATCAGGAACAGGTTATGCAGATTTTCAGAACGCTTGCAGGCTACAGTCTCGGACGAGCAGATATAGTTCGCCGAGCAATGAGCAAAAAAAAGCTTGCCGTAATGGAGTCGGAACGTGAAATATTCATTCACGGTCTTACGGATAATGACGGGAATATCATAGTTGAAGGATGTATTCGCCGTGGAGTTGACGAAAAAACAGCAATTTCCGTTTATGATGAAATGGAAAGCTTTGCTCACTACGCTTTCAACAAATCCCATGCGGCGGCATATGCCAACATTTCCTACAAAACTGCATGGCTCAAATGTCACTACCCCCGTGAATATATGGCGGCTCTGCTTTCAAGCGTGCTTGACAATCAAAACAAGCTTGCGTCATATATCACCGAATGTAAACGGCTCGGAATCCGTGTATTACCGCCTAATGTGAACGAAAGCAATCTCCATTTTACTGTAAGCGGCAACGATATCCGTTACGGACTTCTTGCCGTTAAAAATCTCGGCAGGAATTTTATTGATGAAATAATTGCCGAACGGATAAATTCGCCATACAAAGACTTTTTTGATTTTTGTAAAAGGCTTTACGGCCGCAATATGAACAGCAGGGCAATTGAAAGTCTGATAAAATGCGGAGCATTTGACGGTTTAGGAGCAAATCGCCGACAGCTTCTTGCAATTTATAAAACTGCGCTTGACAATGTTGAATATGAGAGCAGGCGCAATATGAACGGTCAGATGTCGTTTTTTAGTGATTCTGAAGCGGCAGAAGAATCAACAAGACCGAAGATTCCCGATTTACCTGAATTTTCTGCTTCCGAACTTTTGCATATGGAAAACGAAATTGCGGGAATGTATCTCAGCGGTCATCCGCTCGATGAATACACAACTTTTTCAAAAGCAATCCATGCCGATAAAACAGGCGATATAATCAACAATGACAGCGGTATGTATTTTGACGGAAAAAAAGTCAGCCTTGTCTGCATAGTTGCAAAGCTGAAAACCCAGCTTACAAAAAATAACAAGCTTATGGCTTTCGTCAATGCCGAGGACAGATACGGAATGCTCGAAATTGTGATTTTCCCGAATGTTTATGAAAAATATTCTGCGCTTCTCGGTACAGGCGGTGCGTTGCTGTTCCGCGGAGCTGTTAATCTCAAGGAAAACGAAGAGCCGAAAATCATCTGCGATTCCATAGCGTCTGCCCGTACAAACGAGGATTGCAAAAATAACCCTGTTGCAATAAAAAACACAGAACATTTTCAGCAAAATTATCAGATGCAAGCCGTGAAAACTGATACACAAAAGCCTTCTGCACTGTATTTGCGTATTGATGACCTCAATACCGATAAATACAACCGTGCAAAGCGCGTGCTTGATATTTTTGACGGCAGAACACCTGTTATATTTTATCTTACAGACACCAAAAGAAAGGTGAAAGCCCCCTCATCAATGTGGGTAGATATTAACCCTGTTATGATTAAAGAACTAAAATACCAGCTTGGTGATGAGAATGTGGTAGCAAAATGAATAAAAACTAACTTCTAATTCTGTGATTTGTAATAAAAATCAGTAAATGCTATTGAAAAAATCGTTTTTATGTATTATAATTTATGTTGTTAAAACACTTTATTGCATAAAAGTGCAGAAGTATATGATGCTTTACAGCACAAAAGTGCTGAAAGCTTAGGAGGAAATTAAAATGAAAAAAGCTAAAAAGATTGCCGCAGTTGCTCTTGCGGCGGCTTCTATGTCACTCGCATTTGCAGGATGCGGCGGTTCTGCAGAAAGCTCAAAGGCAGATAATTCAAGCACGGACGGTAAGGTTTACAACATCGGTATCTGTCAGCTTGTTCAGCACGAGGCTCTTGACGCCGCAACAAAAGGTTTTAAGGATTATCTCACAGAGAAGCTCGGTGCAGATAATGTAAAGTTTGACGAGCAGAACGCTCAGGGTGATTCCGCAACCTGTGCTACAATCTGCAACCAGTTTGTTTCTTCAAATTATGACCTTATTCTCGGCAACGGTACTGCCGCACTTCAGGCAGCATACACAGCAACACCGAATATTCCGATTCTCGGTACTTCAATCACAGACTATGGCACAGCGCTCGACAAGTCTGATTGGAACGGCGTTTCGGGTATGAATGTTTCGGGTACAACAGACCTTGCTCCGCTTGACCAGCAGGCAGCTATGCTCAAGGAGCTTTTCCCCAACGCAAAGAATGTCGGAATTCTCTACTGCTCGGCTGAGGCTAACTCAAAGTATCAGAGCGATACAATCACTCCTTATTTCAAGGATGCAGGTTATACTGTAAAATCATATTCATTTGCAGATTCAAACGATGTTGCCGCAGTTGCAAAGACTGCCTGTGACGAGAGCGATGTTCTTTACATCCCTACAGATAACACAGCAGCATCTAACACAGGCATCATCGACAATGTAGCCACAGCCGCAAAAACTCCTATTGTTGCCGGCGAAGAGGGCATCTGCAAGGGCTGCGGTGTTGCAACACTTTCAATCAGCTATGACGAACTCGGCAGAAAAACAGGCGAAATGGCTTACAACATTCTTGTAAAGGGCGAGGATATCACAAAGATGAAGGTTGAGGCCGCTCCGAATGTAACAAAAGAATATATCAAAGACCGTTGTGACACATACGGAATCAAGGTTCCCGACGGTTACACAGAAATCAAAGCAGAATAATTCATATTCGGAAAAATAATATTGGCAGGGGTGCCGTGAAAGCGACACCCCGATATTTTATGTATAGGTGGTTTTTATGGATTTTTTAGCAAACTACTTCAGTTCTCTTAATCCTATGAGCTTTTTATCCGCACTTCCGGGTAATATCGCTCAGGGTATAATCTGGGGACTCATGGGACTCGGTGTATTTCTCACCTTTAAGCTGTTGAACTTTGCCGACCTCAGCGTTGACGGTTCATTTGCAACAGGCGGTGCGGTAACCGCAGTTATGCTCATCAACGGCTGTCCTGTTTGGGCAACAATCATCGTAGCAATCCTTGCAGGTCTTGCGGCAGGTCTTGTAACGGGACTTCTTCACACGCTTCTCGGAATTCCCGACATTCTCGCAGGTATCCTCACACAGATTGCTCTTTATTCAATTAACCTGAATATTATGGGAAAATCAAACCTCCCAATCAGCTACAGAAACTATACGCTTGTTGTTTCTGCAAGTAATATAAATATGGCAATTCTCGTAGGTCTTGGAATTTGTGCTGTTGTAGTTGCCGCAATGTATTGGTATTTCGGCACAGAACAGGGCTCAACAATCCGTTCAACAGGTTCAAACCCTGCAATGAGCAAGGCACAGGGCATTAACATCAATTTTACAAAGGTAATTGCCCTTGCACTTTCAAACGGACTTGTTGCACTTTCGGGTTCACTTTTTGCTCAGTATCAGGGCTTTGCTGATATCAATATGGGCAGAGGTGCAATCGTAATCGGTCTTGCTGCCGTAATCATCGGCGAAGTTCTCGGTGAGGCAATTTTCCGCAAGCACATGAATTTTATCATAAGAATGCTCTTTGTAATTGTCGGCGGTATTCTATATTATATCGCAATGGGCATCGTACTCTGGCTCAAGATGCCGACAGACGATACAAAGCTCTTTACGGCAATTATCGTTGCAATCTTCCTTGCAGTTCCGTATCTCCAGAAAAAGAGAAAGACTTCATTCAAGAAAGTTGCAAAAATGAATGCTAAAAACGCACAGAAGGAGGGTTAAGAATGCTTGAAATCAAGAATGTATGGAAAACCTTTAATAAAGGCACAGTAAACGAAAAACAGGCACTCTGCGGAGTTAATCTCACCCTCAATGACGGCGATTTTTGTACGGTAATCGGCGGCAACGGCGCAGGCAAGTCAACAACTCTCAACGCAATTGCGGGCGTGTGGCCTGTTGACTGCGGTCAGATTCTCATTGACGGCAAGGATATTTCCGCATTGCCCGAGCATAAAAGAGCACCCTACCTCGGCAGAGTATTTCAGGACCCGATGACAGGCACGGTAGCCGATATGGAAATTATAGAAAACCTCGCAATTGCCGCAAGACGAGGCAAAAAAAGAGGACTTTCGTGGGGCGTAAAGGCTGACGAAAGATTCCGTTACCGTCAGATGCTTGCAGAGTTCGACCTCGGACTTGAGGACAGAATGTCATCAAAAGTAGGACTTCTCTCGGGCGGTCAGCGTCAGGCAATAACACTTCTTATGGCAACAATCAAAAAGCCGAAGCTTCTCCTGCTTGACGAACATACAGCCGCTCTTGACCCGAAAACAGCCGCTAAGGTGCTTGAGCTTTCCGACAAAATCATTGCCGAAAACAACCTTACGGCACTTATGGTAACTCATAATATGCATGACGCAATTACTCACGGCAACCGTCTTATTATGATGAGTGACGGCAAAATTATCCTCAATATCTCAGGTGAAGAAAAGAAAAATCTTACGGTTGAACACCTCCTCGAAATGTTTGAGAAGGCAAGCGGTTCAAAGATCGAAAATGACCGTATGCTTTTAAGCAAGGATAAATAAACTTAATATGAAATAATGAGGCTGTGAAGAAATGAAGCTTAATACTTCGTTCTTCACAGCCTGACTTGTTTTTGTTAGGCTGTTTTTCTACAGCCCCTATTGGTAATATCAATTATTTTTGTTTTCTTTTCTGCACTCTCTTAAGTCTTTTATCATCTTTAAAAACCCATATTCTCTGCATTTTGTAGTTGACTGTCCAAAGCAACAGGTCAACAATAGCTTTTGTAAGAGTTACAGGGACAGGTAAGAACCAAAGTGCAGATACAATAAGCGAACTCGCACACATTATGCAGAAAAATAAAATGAAAAACCTGAGTGCCTGTTTTGCACCGTTATCCGTATTGCCGAAAATAACCTTTCTGTTGATAAGAAAATTTATTCCTCCGGAAACGACTCGTGCCATAAGAGTTGCAAGCATAATGTTAAAGAACATATGTGACGGCAGAATATACGCAAAAACCGTGAACAAAACAAGGTCGACTATCGTACAGCCGATTGACGCCGTCGCAAATCTCAGCGGAGTTCTGTATATAAGATATGTGTCCTTAACAAGACGAAAATTACTGCTGCAGTTTGTGCAATCGGCAACTATGTTTACAAAGTAAAACGGAACTCTCATATCCGCACATTTTGTGAGGAAATTCATCTCAAAGTCAAAGCGGTTTCCTTTTGTTTTCATAACCGTGTCGTACAAAAATGCGGGAATGCCTCGCAGTCCTGTTTGAGTATCGCTGCAGCTTTTGCCTGTTATAACCTTAAAATATGCAGAAGAAAGGCGGTTGCCTATCCGTATGTTAAGCGGCATTTTGGATTTTTTATAATCTCTTTTCCCAAGAATAAGACAGCCGTTTCTAAGGTCAAGCATACGGCTGATTTTCATAACATCATTTGCAGTGTGCTGACCGTCGGCGTCACAGGTAATATAACCTGTAATGTTATAAAGGTTGTCGTGGGCATACCGTATTCCTGCTTTAAGGCTTGCACCCTTGCCGTTATTATTTTTTAGGTGAACAAGATGACAGCCGATGCTTGTCAGTTCGTTAAAATATTCCGAGTTAGAGTCAAGACCGTCATTGACAACAACAATATGTTCGGCACCAAGCTCCTGAAGCTCATTGCAAAGGTGGATTGTATTCTTATTTTCACAATAAATAGGAATAATTACTGCGTGACTCATACGGTTGTTCCTTTCTTTTTTATGCTTTTAGTATACAACAATTTTTCTTTTGTGACAATATTCAATTTTTTTCTATTGTAAACATCGTAACGATTTTTTGCTCAAAAACGTAGTTTGTGTCATTATAGGTGTTTTAATAAAAAAATATGGCAAAAATGCCAAAAACTATTTAAAAATCATATCATTTATGTTATACTGTATTGAGCAGATTAAAAACAGAAAGACGGTGAATTATGTTTAAAAAATTATCAGCAGGGATTCTTTCGGCTCTTATGGTTACTGCCGTTGCAGTATCCGGTACCGGCTGCTCGCAATCTCAACCGGCGTCAATTGACTACAAAACAGCTGACAAGGTGGCTGACGGTGCAATTCTTCAAGCTTTTTGCTGGAACTTCAACACAATAAAGGAGTCAATGGGGGATATTGCCGCAGCAGGCTATTCGGCTGTGCAGACATCTCCGATTAACGAGTGTCTTGAGGGCGAAAACGGCGGTATGGATCTTTACGGTGACGGAAAATGGTATTACCACTATCAACCTACTGATTTCAAAATCGGCAACTATCAGCTCGGTACCCGTGATGAATTTAAGGCCATGTGCGATGAAGCTCACAAGTACGGCATAAAGGTAATTGTCGATGTAATCGCAAACCACACTACTCCGGCAACCGATGAGGTCAGTGAAGACCTTATCAAGGCAGGTGGCGGAAGTCTTGAAACCCTTTATCACAAGGAGGGCAGAACGCCCCTTAATGATTTCGGCGACAGACTTGCCTGCACCACGCATGAGATGGGAGGACTTCCTGACATCAACACGGAAAGACCTTCGTTCCAAAAGTATTTCTTTAATTACATTAACGATTGTATTGCCTGCGGTGCTGACGGTTTTAGATATGACACCGCAAAGCATATCGGACTTTCCGATGACCCAAAGGAAGATGACGGCTTTAAAAACAACTTCTGGGAAAAAGCAACCAAAGAAGTTGATAATGCAGAAAATCTTTTTATCTACGGTGAAGTGCTTCAGGGCGACAATGACAGGCTTGCAGATTATATCAAAGAAATCGGCAGAACCACATCAAGCACCTACGGCGGTAAAATCCGTTCGGGAATTGCAAGCGGAAATATCGACACGGCAGTTGTGTCTGATTATTGGATTGGCAATGCAGACCCGAATATCGTAACATGGGTTGAATCCCACGATAACTACATCAACGACTGTACATACAATAATATCGACAGCGAACAGGTTATCCTCGGCTGGGCAATAATCACGGCAAGAAAAGACGGAACACCGCTCTTCTTTGACCGTCCGTACAACAGCTCAATTGACAATTCATGGGGTATGAACCGAATCGGCACACAGGGCGACGATATGTACAAGGACAACCGTGTTTCTGCGGTGAACTTCTTCAGAACTGCAATGAAGGGCGAAGACGAAAATCTCGTTAATCCTAACCTTGACTCAACTGCTCTTATGATTGAAAGAGGTACAAAGGGAGCTGTCATCGTCAACACAAATGATGCTCTCAAGGTTGATTTTGAAACAAATCTTGCTGACGGAACATATGTTGACCGCGTTGACCGCAAGACCGAATATAAGGTTAAAAACGGTAAAATTACCTGTGATACTGATATTCCTGAAAATTCAGTTGTAGTTCTCTACAATGAGGGCTACACCGAATATGCAAGACCTGCAAGCGTGGGTGTTGACTCAAAAACAGAATTTACCTACAGTGATGACACATACGAGGTAACTCTCACCTGTTCAAACACCGACAACGCAACATATTCCCTTGACGGCGGAAAGGCTGTTTCGTACAAAGACGGCGACAAAGTAACAATCAAGCACGGGGACAGTGATGTTTCAAAGCTTGAGCTTCGTGCAGAAAATGCCGAAGGCGTCAAAACTTACGAAAGACTTGAATTTACCTATATATAATGAAATTTACAGTTTTTCATCACAATAAAAATTTTACTTCACCGTATAATATTTTCAGTGACGGTGACGCATCCGACATCCGGCAATGTTATCGGAATCAGACCATTGCCGTGGTGCCGGACAAAAATTATACATAAGAATAACGGAGGTAACAAAGCATGAGCAAACTTAAAGGCGCAAAAATGGAAGGAAGCAAAGTGCCGGCAGAGCAGATTAAGAATCCCGATCTCGTTGCCGCAATTGAAAAGATGCAGGAGGACAACACAACCGAAAATATCAATAAGATGATTGATGAGGTTATGAAAGCAAAATTCATTCTCCCCGCAAAGGTAACACCAAAGACAGAGGCTAAAACAACCAACGGTCAGACTGTTATGCAGCAGTCAACTCAGGTTCAGTTCAGACTTCTTGAAAACGGCAACAAAGAAAAATTCTTTGGCGTATTCACAGATACCGATGAGCTTTTCAAGTGGAAGGACACACAGGAGTCACAGAAGGTTGTTACTGACTTTGACAGTATAGCACAGATGGTAATGGACCCGCAGGCTGATGTAGTAGGCTTTGTAATCAATCCTTTCGGCAAAAGCGTAACATTCCCTAAACAGATGGTTCATTCCTTTAAACAGCAGAAGGATTATATGAATCTTAAAAAGCAGACTATTGAACCCGGTGCGCCGATAAGCCTCGGAGAGCCAAAAGAATATCCTATTGATCTTATGGCTGCCCTGATAAATCACTTCAGCACAGAGCCGACCGTAAATGCTGCATATCTTCGCTTGATTGAGCAGAACGGTCAGAAGAGCTATTTCATTGTGGTTGATTTCTTCGGTGATATGGAAAGCACATTCGATGCAATCAGCAAGGTTGCAAATCCGTTCCTTGACGATGAAATCCAGCTTTCAATGATGCCGTATTCAATGGATTTTGCAAAAAATGCAGTAAAGGGTGTTGAACCTTTCTACAGAAAAGAAAACTGATTATTCATATATTGTTTTTGAAAAACATTAAATCCGCTGACATAAACTGTCAGCGGATTTTCATGGTCAAAATATGTTGTGATATAGTCAAAATAAACTTTGTTTAATTAAGCCTACAAAACTTTGCACAATAACTTGTACAAAGAAACAAAAATGTGATAATGAATTGAAAAAACAAGTGCAAAATGCTATAATAAAATCAATCATATTGCCAATGATTAAAAATAAGGAGGAATCAATAAAATGAAAAGGACAAGAAAATTCACGAGCATTGTTCTTGCCGCACTTATGGTGCTTTCAACACTTATTGTGTCGGCAGGTGGCGTTTCGGCAGCAACATCGTCAGGTTCAGAGGTGTACTTTGACAACTCAAAGTTCGGATGGAAGGATGTTTATGTTTACGCATACGGCACAAAGGAAAATGCCGAATGGCCGGGAGAGCTTATGACAAAAGAGGACAGCGGTCTTTATAAGGCAAGCTTTGCGTCTTCTTTTAAATCGGAAAAAATCATCTTCAACAACGGTCTTGAAAAAGGCAAGGGTAAGGAGCAGTATCCTGAGGCAGCAGGTCTTTCACTCAAAGCCGGCGAATGTAAAATGCTCACAGCCGAAAAGCAGTGGATTGATTACGGCAAGCCTGATGATCACGCTTACGGTTACACACTTACAGCAAACAATACGGCTTTTTCAACAGAATCACTTGATGTAAAGCTTGCGTTAAAGAATGCCGACAAGGGCTATTACTCAGTTGACGGTTCAGCTAAGAAGGAATTTGTAAACGGTGATTCGGTAAAAGTCGGCGAGGGTAAAATTGGTAACTCAAGAATTTCGCTTACACTCTATGCAACAGGTGCAGACGGGGTTGAAACGGAGCAGACATATACCTTCAAAAAGACTTTTACAGCGTCAAAGACAACTTTCTCCGCTAAATCAGACGGCCACACAACAGAGCCTGAGGGCGGCTATTACGGCACAAACCCTGAAATGCAGCTCGGCAAGCATAAGACAATCTCTGTTGACGGTGATTTAAGCGACTGGGACAGCTCAATGATTATTGCTCAGGGTGTTGCAAACGATGATCCCCGAGTTTATATGCCTTCTTCAATGCATGAACAGCCGTGGGATGCTTATGCTCTCTACAGTGCATGGGATGACGATAATCTTTATTTCCTGCTTGAAATGGCTAACACAACATACATAACTTCTCCCGAGGACAACTTTGCCGCATCAAATGAGGCTCGCCCGTGGAGAAACAGTATTCCTATGTATCTTGCTTTGTCAATTGACCCTGCAAAGCAGGCAACAGGCAAGGCAGTAGGTACAAACAAGGACGGTTCTGTGTATACCAATCCGTTCGCATGGGGTTGCACAAACGGCACTGCAAAAGACGGAGGCACAGGCTTTACAACTCATATAGACACACTTGTTGCATTTGACTCCAACAACTCAAACGGCGGCGCTTCAATCTTCAAGGCGGATACTCAGGACACAGACGGAACATATATGTTCAACTATGACACAAGAATTCCAATCGGTGTAACAAGTTTTCAGGCTCAGGATAATAAAAACGGATTTAAAATCAAATACGCTAACGGCACAAAAAGCACTTCCATCTTCGGTATCAACGCTCCAAAGGGTTCAAGAGTAATGGGCGATAACCTCGATATGAACTCAAACTGGGTTGACTTCTTCGATGAAGGTTACAAGAACTCATACGGCTATGTTTACGAAATTGCAGTTCCGCTCAATACTTTAGGTATTGACCGCAGCTACATTGAAACACAGGGTATCGGTGCAATGCAGATTCTCACATACGGCACATCGGGCATGGACACACTTCCGCATGATCCGTCAATGCTTGATCAGGCAAATCTTGAGTACAGCTACGATCCTTCAACCTCACACGAGAAAGAGGATATCGACAACATCACAGTTCCGCTTGCAAGAATCGGCGCACTTCTTCCCGACACAGAAATAAACGAAGCTCCGCTTGAAGTGAACTTTGGTGCAAACCTCAATTCTGGACAGAATGCAGGCACACCTATCACACTTTCCGCAGAAAGCTATCATGCAACAGGAGATGTTACTTACACATTTACGGTGAACGGCGAAACCGTTCAAAGCTCAACAGCAGATTCATATGTATGGATTCCGACAGCCGACGGCACATATTCAATCGGTGTGGTTGCAGTTGATGCAAACGGCAACAAAGCAGAGTCAACAAAAACATTTGTTGTAGGTTCTTCTTCGCCCGATGAAACTCTAAAGGGCGATGTTAACCGTGACGGCAGAGTAACTGTTGTTGACGCAACACTTGTACAGAAGTATGTTGTAAGCCTTGTAGAATTTGACAGCGAAACACTTAAGGTTGCTGATATAAACGGTGACGGAGAGGCTAATGTTGTTGATTCAACTTTGATTCAGAAAATAGTTTCCGGACTTCTTGTTTAATAATTAAACAATCTAATTAACATTTGGCGGTTGTACTTAGCAGTATGACCGCCTTTTTATGCAACAAAAATGGCTGTGCATTCGCACAACCATAAACTTTGTTTGCTTTATTAAAGTCTGACCGAAATTCCTTTTTCGTTGAGATATTTTTTTAGCTTGGGGATCGGAATTTCGCCAAAGTGGAAGAGAGATGCCGCAAGAACTGCGTCAGCCTTGCCCTCGGTAAACGCATCATAAAAATGCTCAAGAGCGCCCGCACCGCCGCTTGCAATAACAGGAATGTTCACCTTTTCTGAAACTGCCCTTGTAAGTGCAATGTCATAGCCTTTTTTCTGACCGTCCTCGTCCATACTTGTGAGCAAAATTTCGCCTGCACCGAGTTCTTCACACTTAGCAGCCCATTCGATTGCATCCATACCTACAGGAGTTCTTCCGCCGTTCACATAAACTTCCCAGCTGTTTCCGCTTCTCTTGGCATCTATAGCGGCAACAACGCACTGACTGCCGAATTTATAAGCCGCCTCGCTGATGAGCTCGGGACGATGAACAGCGGCTGAATTTACGGACACCTTGTCTGCGCCGGCTCTGAGCAGAACATTAAAATCGTCAACGCTTCTGATACCGCCGCCGACTGTGAACGGAATGAAGATTGAATTTGCAACCTTTTCAACCATGTCAATGGTGATGTTTCTTGAATCGCTTGACGCGGTAATGTCGAGAAATACAAGCTCGTCAGCACCCTGTTTGTCATACTGCATTGCAGATTCAACGGGATCGCCTGCGTCAACAAGATTTACAAAACTCATACCTTTAACAACTCTGCCGTTTTTTACATCAAGGCAGGGGATTATTCTTTTTGCGTACATAATTATTCCTCCCTGCCTTTTACAATGTCGGCAAAATTTCTGAGAATTTTAAGTCCGGTTTCACCGCTTTTTTCCGGATGAAACTGAGTTGCAAAAACATTGCCTTTTTCAACAGCGGCATCAATTGTAACACCGTATTCCGTCTGAGCCGAAACAATGCTCCTGTCGCTTGCATTCAGAAAATATGAGTGAACAAAATAAACGTATGCATTCTGTTCGATGCCTTTGAAAAGTCTGCTCTTTTCATTGATTTTAAGACTGTTCCAACCGATGTGCGGAATCTTTAAGCCTTCGCCTGACGGAATCTTTGTGATTGTACCGTCAAAAACCGAAAGACCTTTTACATTCGGACTCTCTTCACTTTCAGGAAAGAGGAGCTGAAGTCCAAGACAAATGCCTAAAAACGGTTTCCCGCTGTTTATGTACTCAATAACAGTGTCTTTAATGCCATAGGACTTCATTGTATCCATTGTATCGCCAAACGAACCGACACCCGGCAAAACAGCACCGTCTGCATTTAAAATTTCGTTTTTATCTCTTGTAATCACGCAGTCGCAGCCGATATGCTTTAACGCCTTGTAAACACTGCGAATGTTGCCTGCGCCGTAATCAATAACTGCTATCATTTTTATCAACTCCGTCATTTGCTTTCTGTTAAACAATTTTACCATACAACCTTTATTATTGCAACATAAACCGACGCATATTTCATAATTCCGTAAAATTTACAATAATTTAATTTATATCTTATTGTAAATTGCAAGTTCTTGTGCTAAAATGAATTGGTTAAGACAGTGTATCTGTTTTCACTATTTAAAATGGGAGATATTGAGAAAAATGATTACTCATTTGCTTACAAGAATAGATTTAATGATGAATTCCCTCTCAAAGGGACAAAAACGAATTGCTCTTTTTATCGAAGAGCATTACGATAAGGCGGCATTTATGACCGCATCAAAGCTCGGCGAAACTGTCGGAGTAAGCGAGAGTACTGTTGTACGGTTTGCCACCGAGCTCGGCTATGACGGCTACCCTAAGCTTCAAAAAGCAATGCAGGAGATGATTCGCAACAAGCTCACATCTGTTCAGCGAATCGAAGTTACCTCAAACCGTATCGGCAATGACAATGTGCTTGACAGCGTTCTTAATCAGGATATCGACAAAATCCGCAGAACCATTGAAGAAACTTCCCATGAAGATTTTGCCCGTGCAGTTGACGAAATCTGCAAGGCAGAGCGTATTTACATACTCGGTGTGCGTTCAACAGCCGCAATTGCAAACTTCCTCGCATATTATTTTGAAATGATTTTTGACAATGTGCGTGTTATAACGAGCGGCAGTCAAACCGAAACCTTTGAACAGATTTTCAGAATCACCGACAAAGATGTTATGATTGGTATTTCATTTCCCCGTTACAGTTCAATGTCGGTTGAGGCAATGGACTTTGCCCGTTCAAGAGGTGCTCACGCAATTGCAATTACCGACAGTATGGTTTCTCCGCTTGTTCAAAGTGCCGATTCCGTACTTATTGCAAGAAGCGATATGGCTTCAATTGTCGATTCACTCGTAGCGCCGTTAAGTCTTATCAACGCTCTCATCGTTGCAACCGTGCTTAAAAAGAAGGATGAGGTTTCCGACACATTCCGCAGACTTGAGCTTGTGTGGAACCGTGACGGAGTTTATACCAACCGTGAAAGGGAGATAGTGGGTAATATAGAAGATGATGACAAGTAAAAAAGTTGTGGTAATCGGGGCAGGTGCGGCAGGTCTTATGGCCGGTGCAACTGCGGCACTCTACGGTGCGTCAGTTACAATAATTGAAAAGAACAAGCGTGTCGGCAGAAAAATTATGATAACGGGCAAGGGAAGATGTAACCTTGCCAACAACTGCGATGTGCAGACTTTTATCAATAATGTTCCCGTAAACGGAAGATTTCTCTACTCGGCAATCAACGCATTTACTCCCGAGGATACAATCGAATTTTTTGAATCCAAAGGACTTAAAACAAAAACCGAAAGAGGAAACCGTGTGTTTCCGGCATCCGACAGATCTGTAGATGTTGTTGATACAATGTATAATTATGCCGTTGAATCCGGCTGTAAAATAGTGTGCGACACGGCAAATTCCCTTATCCTTGAGGACGGTGCAGTTATAGGCGTTAAATGCGAAGAAAACACCTACTATGCCGACAGCGTAATTATCTGCTGCGGCGGAAAAAGTTATCCGCTCACAGGCTCGACAGGTGACGGATATACCCTTGCAAAGCAGGCAGGACACACAATTGTTCCGTTAAAACCGTCCCTTGTACCGTTTACTTCCAACGATAAACAATGCAAGGATATGCAGGGGCTTGCGCTTAAAAATGTTGCGCTCAGAATAGTTGATAAGAACAGTAAAAAAACTGTTTACAGCGACTTTGGAGAAATGCTGTTTACACATTTCGGAATGAGCGGTCCGATGATTTTGTCGGCAAGCTCACACCTCCGCGATATTCAGCCTGACCGCTACATTGCGGAAATTGACCTCAAGCCGGCACTTGATTTTGAACATCTCGACAGGCGTATTCAGAACGATTTCAAAGAGAATTCAAACCGTGATGTTTCAAATGCATTTTCAAAGCTTTTGCCGAGAAAAATCATAGTTCCCGTTCTTAAACGCTGGGGAGTTCCCTTTGATAAAAAGTGTAATTCAATTACAAAAGAGGAGCGGCACGCTCTTTGTGAAATTCTAAAATGCTTTACGGTTGACATCAGCGGGTTCAGACCGATTGAGGAGGCAATCATAACCTCAGGCGGTGTAAAAACCTCCGAAATTAACCCGAAAACAATGGAAAGCAAGCTTGTAAGCGGTCTGTATTTTGCAGGCGAAGTAATTGACTGCGATGCCTACACAGGCGGTTTTAACCTCCAAATTGCATGGAGTACCGGACGGCTTGCAGGAGAAAACAGTGCATATATCTGATTTGATTATACATAATAATTTTGATTGAAAGGATGTAATTTATGTCAATAGCAATCGCTTTGGACGGTCCTGCAGGCGCAGGAAAATCCTCAATTGCAAAAAGAGTTGCAAAGGCACTTGACTATATTTATGTTGATACAGGAGCGCTTTACCGTACAATCGGACTTTCGGCAACAAGAAACTCCGTTGCTCCCGAAGATGAAAATGCGGTAAAGAATTTGCTTTCAAAAATCACAGTTGACCTAACATTCAATGAAAAGGGCGAGCAGATTGTTCTGCTTGACAGCGAAGATGTGTCCGGACTCATCAGAACTCCCGAGGCGTCAATGATGGCGTCAAAAATTTCTGCCGTACCGATTGTAAGAGCATATCTTCTTGATTTGCAGAGAAATATGGCAAAAACTCATAATGTGATTATGGACGGCAGAGATATCGGCACAGTTGTTCTGCCTGACGCTCAGGTTAAAATTTTCCTCACAGCTTCCCCCGAGGCAAGAGCCGAAAGAAGGTATAAGGAGCTTGTTGAAAAGGGTATGGATGTAAAGTACGACGACATTTTAAACGATGTGATAACCCGTGACTACAACGATACTCACCGCAAAACTGCTCCGCTCAAGCCTGCCGAGGGCTGTGTTATGATAGACACAACAGAGCTTGATTTTGAGCAGTCGGTCGAAAAAATAATTTCCGTTATAAAGGAGAATATCTGATGGGACAGTCAAAGGCACTTTACGCAGTCGGCAAAGTTGTCTGCAAGCCTATTTTCAAACTTTTGTACAGATATATAACCGTAATTGAACAGCCGCTTCCGCTTGAGGGAGGCTTGATTATTGCAAGCAACCATATTTCAAACTCAGATCCGGTTCTTCTCGGTTTGTCGCAAAAAAAGCGCAGACTGTTTTTTATGGCAAAAATTGAACTTTTTAAAAATAAATTCTTCGGTGCGTTAATTCGTGCGCTCGGTGCATTCCCCGTTGAAAGGGGTGCAGGTGACGGCAAGGCTATCAAGACAGGCGAAGACCTTATCCGTGACGGCGAGATTATGACAATCTTTATTGAGGGCGGTCGTTCCAAAACAGGTGAGCTTATGCGTCCCCGCAGCGGATGCGCTCTTGTTGCACAGCAAATGCAGGTGCCTGTTGTTCCTGCCTGCATTACAATCGTAGGCAACAAAAAGCATACATTTGCAAAAAGGGTTATTCACTTTGGAAAGCCCCTCACACCTAAAGAACTCGGACTTACTCCGGACAGCGGAAGAAGGGAGCTTAAGGGTGCAACAACCATGATTATGGACGAAATCAAAAGAATGAGGGAGCAGGATTTAATTGAGTATAAAAAAGGCTGATTCGGCAGGTTTTTGCTTCGGCGTCAACCGTGCAATCAATATTGTAAACGAACTGCTCAAAAAAGGAATAAAGGTTGCAACTCTCGGACCGATTATTCACAATATGGAAATGGTTCATGAGCTTGAAGAAAAGGGATGCACTCCCGTTGAGTCCGTTGACGAGCTTTCAAATGATACAACGCTTGTAATCCGTTCGCACGGAGTCGGAAAGAGTGTGATTGATGCCCTTGAAGAAAGAGGTATTAACTATGAGGACGCAACCTGTCCCTTTGTTAAAAAAATCCACAAGATTGTATCAAGCACAAGTCCCGATAATGATGTTGTTTTGATTGCAGGAAATAAAAATCATCCTGAGGTTTGCGGCATAATCGGTCATTGTGCAAGCGACTGTTACACCTTTAACAATGAAGCAGAGCTTGATGATTTATTGCCAAATATTCTGAAAAAGAATAATAAACAGGTTAAAATTGTCGCACAGACAACATTTGACACACAAGAATGGAAAAAATGTGTAAAAAAGATAAAAAAGCTATGTACAAATGCGAAAATATTTGATACAATATGTAATGCTACGCAAGTTAGGCAAACCGAAGCTTCTCAAATTGCTGCCGAGTCCGACTTTATGGTTGTAATCGGCGACAGGCACAGCTCTAATACAGGAAAGCTTTTTGATATATGCAAAAGGCAGTGTGAGAACACAGTTCTTATTGAAACAGCTGCCGAGCTTGATTTGAACAAGGTTTCGGATGCCGAAACAATCGGCGTAACTGCGGGTGCTTCAACGCCTGCAAGGATAATAAAGGAGGTACTGGATACAATGAGTGAAGTAAAATCCGGTGAAACAAATTTGGAACCATCTTTTGAGGAGATGCTTGAGGAGTCCCTCAAAAACTTTAATACAAACGAGAGGGTAATGGGCACAGTTCTGAGCATAGCTCCCAACGAAGTTCAGGTAGATGTCGGCAGAAAGCAGACAGGCTTTATTCCTGCTTCAGAGCTTTCAAACGATCCTAACGCAAGACCCGAAGATGTAGTTAAAGTCGGCGATGTTATTGAGCTTCTTATTATGAAGACCAATGATCAGGAAGGCACTATCATGCTTTCAAAGCGCAGAGTAGATGCACAGAAGGGTTGGGAAGAGCTCAAAGAAAAGGCAGAGTCACAGGAGGTTCTCTCCGGCAAGGTTACTGAGGCTGTTAAGGGCGGCGTAATCGTTCTCTACAACGGCTCAAGAATCTTTATCCCTGCATCACAGGCAACAGCAACCCGTGAAGAGAGTCTTGAAGACCTCGTTGGTCAGAATGTTGATTTCAGACTTATCGAAGTTTCACAGAACGGCAGACGCAGAAGAGCTATCGGTTCAATCCGCAGCGTACTCAAGGAGCAGAGAGCTGCACAGCGTGAAGAATTCTGGAAAACCTGCGAAGTTGGCAAGCGTTACAAGGGCGTTGTTAAGTCACTTACAAGCTACGGCGCATTTGTTGACCTTGGCGGCGTGTTCGGCATGATTCACATTTCAGAGCTTTCATGGACACACATTAAGCATCCGAGCGAGGTTGTTAATGTAGGCGATACAGTTGATGTTTACATAAAGGACATCAACGAAGAAACAAAGAAGATTTCTCTCGGCTTCAAGAATGCCGAAGATAATCCGTGGGAGATCCTCAAGAACAACTATCCTGAGGGAACAGTTGTTAAGGCTACAATCGTCGGTCTTACAACATTCGGTGCTTTTGCAAACATCATCCCTGGTATTGACGGTCTTATCCACATTTCTCAGATTGCTAACAAGAGAATTGAGAAGCCCGCTGATGTACTTAAGGTTGGCGATGTTGTTGAAGCCAAGATTACTGCAATCGACTTTGACAAGAAGCGTGTAAGCCTTTCAATGCGTGCACTTCTTCCTGAAAATGAGCAGACTCCTGCAGAGTCTAATGAAGAAGCCGCTGAATAATCAGAGCTTTTGTGGGCACCCGAAAGGGTGCCCTTTTGTTAAAAAATAAATCGGGTATAAGCTTATGAAAAGACTGATTTCACTTTTATCGGCTGTAATTATGATTGCTTGCGTCAGCGTCAGCAAGAGCCGTGCCTATGAAGAATACAATCTGTCGGGTATTATCGGCTGTTCTGACATAAAGAGCGACAGTAACAGCAAGGGCGGATATGTGTGTGCTTTTTCAGGGGATACTGTGTTTTCGGCAAGGCTTGTACCCGATTTTTCTGCTTACAATTTTACTGTAAGCGGTCACATAAGGGGAGTGTCGCAGAGCGGCAAATATACAAATGCACTTGTGTTTGATGACGCATTTACTAATAAATATTCTGTTTATTCTCTTGATACCGACAATGGCAATGTCCGTAAAACTTCTTTTAACGATAAAAATTTCAGAACCGATTCTTTTTCTGTAAGCGATAACTGTGTGTACTACATAAAAACCGACAGCACATATGCTTATGTTGCGTGTGTTGATTTATCAACCGGCAGGAAAACAAAAATAAACTTCAGTCAGAATGCAAACGAAATATTTAATAATAACGGAAAATCTTATGTGAGGCTGTATGACGGCTCAGTTTGCAGACTTTCACAAGCATCCTCTGCCTGTGTTGCAAATACGGGTGAATTTAGAAATATTGCTAACGCAGGAATAAATAAGGTTATCAATCAAGACGGGTTTATTGTTTCTTTATCAGACAATTCAAGAGAATATGTGTCGAATGCGGAATTTGGCAAGGTTTCTGCATCTGACGGCAAAGTGTTTATTGCGGTGAATTACCGCCTCAGCCGCAAAGCTTCCGATAAAACCCAAAGCGTGTCAATTCCGAAAGCTGCAAAAGCGGTTGTAGCTTATAAAAATCGTTGCGGTGTTTTGCTTGATAACGGAACTGTTTGTGTATACGAACCGTCTGATTTTCAGGAAAAGAAAATTATCAACAGCAATAACAACAACAGTAACAGCAACAATAACAGCAACAACAACAACAATAATAATCGCCACGATTCCTCCAAAACAGATAATCAGGCGGTAAATTCCGATTATATAATTTCAGACGGTATGATTTACGGAATTTACAGCGGAGAAACCGTTGCCGATTTTAAAAGAAAAACTTCTGCCGAAAATGTATATAAGGCGGACAGTACGATTGCAAAGAGCGGAAAGCTGAAAACGGGATTTACTGCCGTTATAGATTCAAGGACTTATGTTATTGCAGTTTGCGGAGATGTGACGGGCGAGGGCAATGTCAACTCAAGGGATGCAACGCTTTTGCACAAATACCTTTGCGGTAATGCAGAATTAGATGGTGCATATTTCAAAGCCGCCGATTTTAACCTTGACGGCGAAGCAGATAACCGTGACCTTGTTTTAATTTCAAGGCAAAAGAATTGACAAAACAAAAACCGCCCCAATCGGAGCGGTTTAATTCATTTTGTCAGAAATAAACTTTATCAGTCCATTTCCCAGTTGTGCCATACATTCTGGATATCGTCGTTATCCTCGAACATATCAAGCATCTTCTGCATCTTAGTTGCAGTTTCTTCGTCCTCAAGCTTTGTATATGTGCTTGGAACCATTTCAATTTCAGCAGAAACGAATGTGTATCCGAGATTTTCAAGTTCATCTCTTACAGCGCCGAAATCATCTGTTTCTGTGTAAATTGTAAATACATCATCGTCAGCCTCAAAGTCTGATGCACCGCACTCAAGAGCGTCGCTCATCACGGTGTCTTCATCCTTTTCAAGGTCTTCACGCTCAATAACGAGAACGCCCTTTTTCGAGAACATAAAGCTTACACAACCCTGTGTACCCATATTGCCGCCGAATTTATCAAAGTAATGTCTTACCTCGCCTGCTGTTCTGTTTCTGTTGTCTGTAAGTGCCTCAACAATTACGGCAACGCCGCTTGGACCGTAGCCCTCATATGTAACAGCCTCATAGTTTGTAGCGTCGGCATCGCTTGACGCTTTCTTGATGATTCTTTCAATGTTGTCATTAGGTACATTTGCAGCCTTTGCTTTTGCAATACAATCCTTGAGCTTTGAGTTAACGGAAGGATCGGCACTGCCGCCCTCTTTGATGGCAACAATAAGCTCTCTGCCGATTTTTGTAAATACCTTAGCTCTTGCTGCATCGTTTTTGCCCTTTTTCTGCTTGATTGTACTCCATTTGTTATGTCCTGACATTAATATCATTCCTTTGTCAATAAAGTATAATTATCTTATTAAGTATATCACACACACCTTTGTGATGTAAACAAAAAAAGTTATTACAGTTTTGTAATAACTCCATTGTCAAATACAGCCTGTGGTGTTATAATCTATGTTGTAGAAAAAGGATGTCTTTAAGACGGTTGAAATTTGAGCGGCTAACGCTCTTCTGCATAGATTGCAAATATGTAGAAATACAGCTTATATGCTTTGAAATATAATTTTATGAAGGGAGTTTTTGAAATGATCAGATCTATGACGGGTTTCGGAAGATGTGAAACCGTTATCAACGGTCGGGAGATTACCGTTGAAATCAAAAGCGTGAATCACCGCTATTTTGAATTTTCCTGCAGAACCCCAAGAAGTTACGGATTTCTTGACGACAAACTTAAAAACTATGTAAATTCAAGGGTTTCACGAGGCAAGATTGATATGCTTGTATCAATCGGTGCGTCCGATGAAGAACCCTGTGATGTAACGGTTAATCATCAGCTTGTTTCCGGATATATCAATGCTTTTGATGAAATCAGCAAAAAGTACGGTATTCCAAATGATGTTTCCGCAGTTTCGCTCTCACGCTTTCCGGATGTTTTCACGGTTCACAAAGCACCTGAGGACGAGGATCAGATTACTGCCGATGTTCTTTCAGCCGCAAAGATTGCAGTTGACGCTTTTGTTGCAATGCGTGAAACTGAGGGCGAGAAGATGAAAGAGGACATTCTTTCAAGAGCCAACACAATTCTTTCTGTTGTTGGTGAAATTGAGGAGCGTTCTCCGCAGACTGTTGCCGAGTATGAACAAAGACTTATGGAACGCATCAAGCAGACGCTTGCCGAAAATGATGTCAAGGTTGACGAACAGAGGGTTCTCACAGAGGTTGCCGTGTTTGCGGATAAGGTAGCCGTTGCGGAGGAAACCGTAAGACTGCGCAGTCATTTTGACCAGCTTTCAAAGTTCCTTGAATATGACGAGCCTGTGGGCAGAAAAATTGACTTTATCATTCAGGAAATGAACCGTGAGTCAAATACAATCGGTTCAAAGGTTCAGGATGCAATTCTTGCACATAAGGTTGTTGACATCAAGAGTGAGATTGAAAAAATCCGTGAACAGGTTCAGAATATCGAATAAGGTGAACAGATGAAGCTTATTAATATCGGTTTTGGTAATCTTGTCAGCTCTGACAAGATTGTTGCAGTAGTTGCTCCGGACTCTGCTCCCGTAAAGCGAATTGTTCAGGATGCAAAACAGAACAGTCTGCTTATTGACGCAACCTGCGGACGAAAATGTAAATCTGTGATTGTTGCCGAGAATAATCATGTTATTCTCTCGGCAATTTCATGTGAGGCAATTCAGAACAGAACGGACGAAAGTGAGGAAAACAAGGATGAGCATTAACAGAAAAGGAAACCTTATTTTGTTTACCGGTTCATCGGGTGTAGGCAAGGGTACAATAATCAAGGAACTTCTTGACCGTGATAAAAATATCCGCCTTTCGGTTTCAAACACAACAAGAGAACCGAGAGAGGGAGAGATTGACGGAGTTCATTATAACTTTTTGACAAGAGAACAGTTCAACGATGTTCTGAAAAAAGACGGCTATCTTGAACACGCAGAGTTTTGCGGTAATCTCTACGGCACACCTAAAAAGCAAGTTGAAGATATGCTCAATCAGGGTTATGATGTTCTGCTTGAGATTGAGGTCAAGGGCGGACTTCAGATTCTTGACAAATATCCCGACATTCTCAGTATTTTCATTCTTCCGCCTTCAATGGAGTCGCTTGAAAGACGGCTTCGCAGAAGAGGTACAGAGGATGAAGAAACTATTCGGAAAAGGCTTGCGCAGGCTGCCGAGGAAATCAGCTACAAGGACAGATATAAGTACAATGTGGTAAACGGCGACCTTGAAACAGCAATAAATGAGGTTCTCGATATTCTTCATAAAGAGGATGAAAACCTCATTAAATAATATACAAAGAAAATTAACATAAAATATTTTAAGAGGAGAATTATTATGCATAAAGTTGATGTGGATTCATTATTACAGGGTAAGCAGAGTAAGTACGCACTTGTTGTAGGCGTTGCAAAAAGAGCAAGAGAAATTACTCAGACTTTTGAAGAGGAACAGATTGTAACAGAGGATAAGCCTGTTCTCATCGCAATCAAGGAAATCGAAGGTCATGAAATCAACATTCTTGAGCCTGACGAAGATGAACTCTGATTTAACGGTCAAAGTTGCCGTTGAAAACACAACATATGTTTTTGACAGACTTTTCGACTATCTTGTGCCAAAGGCTTTTGCCGATTTGGTTCAGGTCGGCAAAAGGGTTCTCATTCCGTTCGGCAGAGGCAACAAAAAGAAACAGGGAATAATTTTTGAGCTTTCTCCCGTGAGTGATAACATTCCGGTTGAAAAGCTCAAAAGCGTTTGTTCTGTTCTTGATGACGAGCCTGTTTTGTCAGAGGAGCTTTTGAAGCTTGCCGAGTTTATGAAAGAGCATTATTTCTGCACCTATTATGATGCGGTAAAAACAATGCTCCCTGCGGGTATAAATTACAAAATCACAACGCTTTACGGTGTTCGTGAGGGCATAAACGAAGAAGAACTTTCCGAAGAACAGCAAAGAATTTTTGCTTACCTTCATTCAAAAAGAAAAGCCGTAAAGTCCGATAAAATTCTTGACGATTTCGGATTAGATAACACGGCTATTCTTGAAGATATGGTAAAGTCGGGCTATCTTTACAAATCAGATGAGGCTTTCAGAAAGGTTTCGGATGCGGTTATGAAAATGGCTGCGCCTACGGAACTTGCCGACAGCGACAATATTAAGCTGACCGAAAAGCAGAAAGCCGTTCTCGACCTCATCAAAATGACAGGCGGAACATCCGTTAAAGAGGTTTGTTACTTTACGGGTGTTACAACGGGCGTTACGGACGCACTTTATAAAAAAGGTCTTATCTACTATTATGACGAAGAAGTGTTCCGCATTGAGGACAGAACAAAGGATGAAAGCCTTGCCCCTGTTGCATTGTCAGAACAACAGCAGACAGCCTGCGATAATCTATATGCCGAATATTCCGATTCAAAACCGCATACAAGCCTTTTGTTCGGTGTTACAGGCTCGGGAAAAACAAGCGTTTTTATGAAACTGATTGAGCGTGTAATAAACGATAACAAGGGAATCATCGTTATGGTGCCTGAAATTTCGCTTACACCGCAGTTTGTTTCAACCTTTTCAAAGCGTTTCGGCGAGCAGATTGCCGTATTTCACAGCGCACTTTCACTCGGTGAAAGGCTTGATGAATACAAGCGTGTAAAAAAAGGTCTTGCAAAAATCGTTATAGGAACACGAAGTGCCGTGTTTGCTCCGTTTGAAAAAGTCGGTCTTATCATAATGGACGAGGAACAGGAGTACAGCTATAAGTCTGAAAGCTCCCCCAGATATCATGCAAGAGAAATCGCAAAATTCAGATGCAGCTACGATAATGCCTTGCTTGTTCTAAGCTCGGCAACTCCGTCGGTTGAATCATATTACTATGCAGAAAACGGAAGATATTCGCTTAACACGCTCACCGAGAGGTACGGCGATGCGGTTTTGCCGAAGGTTGTTGTCGCAGACATGAATGTTGAACAGCAAAACGGCAATGTAACGGGATTTTCCGAAACCCTGCTTGAAAATCTGCACTATAATCTTGAAAATAACAAGCAGTCAATTCTGCTTTTAAACAGAAGAGGGCACAATACATTTGTAACCTGCCGAATGTGCGGCGAACCTGTTGTGTGTCCCAACTGTTCAATATCGCTCACATATCACAGCGCAAACCGCAGATTGATGTGTCACTACTGCGGATATTCCGCACCTTACACGGATGAATGTCCGTCCTGTCACAGCAAATCTTTAAGATTTGGAGGAACAGGCACTCAAAAGGCTGAAAGTGAAATTTCAGAGCTTTTTCCCGATGCAAGAATATTGCGTATGGATACCGACGCAACATCTTCAAAATCATCCTATGAAAAGATGATAACGGCATTTGCAGACGGTAAGTACGATATTCTTGTGGGAACACAAATGGTTGCAAAGGGACTCAATTTTCCAAATGTGACGCTTGTGGGTGTTCTCAACACTGACTATATGCTGTATGCCGATGATTACAGAAGCTACGAAAGAACATTTTCTCTTTTAACTCAGGTAGTCGGCAGAAGCGGCAGAGGGGCGTCAAAGGGTATGGCTGTTATTCAGTCCTACACTCCCGACAACCTCATAATCTCTATGGCGGCAAGGCAGGATTATCTTGCCTTTTATAACACCGAAATTCAGGTCAGAAAAGCAATGCTTTATCCGCCTTTTGCGGATATCTGTCTTATCGGCTTTTCGGGTGAAAAACAGCAGCTTACAATGAAAGCCGCCAACAGCTTTTTGCAATGCTTTGTCAGTCACGCAAAAAGCGAATATCCTGCCATGCCTTTGAGAATACTCGGTCCGTCACCCGCAAATGTTGTGAAAGTGAGCAACAAATTCAGATATAAACTTATAATAAAATGTAAAAATAACCGTGATTTCAGAGGACTGCTATCAGCGGTTATGATAGAATTTGCAAAGAACAAGGAATTTGGAAGGGTCAGCACATATGCGGATATGAACGCTCTGACCTGTTAGTGAAAGGAATATAATTTATGGCTTTAAGACAAATTGTAAAAGAGGGCGACAGCGTTCTCACCAAAAAATGCAGACCTGTCGTAAAGTTTGATGACCGCCTTGCGGAACTTATTGACGATATGATCGAAACCTTGCACAAGGCTGAGGGAGTGGGACTTGCCGCTCCTCAGGTCGGAATTTTAAGAAGAGTTGTAGTTATTGATGTCGGCGAAGGTCCGATTGAACTTGTAAACCCGAAAATCATCGCTTACAGCGGCAAGCAGGAAACTCTTGAAGGCTGTCTTTCAATCCCCGGCAAGTGGGGTTACACAGTAAGACCCGATTATGTAAAGGTTAAGGCTCAGGACAGACACGGCGACGAATTTGTTATTGACGGCAAGGATTTGCTTGCAAAGGCTTTTTGTCACGAACTCGACCATCTTGAGGGAATTCTCTTTACTCAGGTTGCAACAAGAATGCTGACTCCTGCCGAAATTGAAGAAATGAATAGCTGATAAACAGGTGAAGATATGAAAATAATTTATATGGGTACTCCGGATTTTGCCGTACCTGCACTCAAGGCTCTTGCAAATTCGGAACATGAGGTTTGTGCCGTGTTTACACAACCCGACAAGCCGAGGGGAAGAAAGATGATAATGACTCCTCCCGATGTCAAGGTGTGCGCAGAAAAGCTGAACATTCCCGTGTATCAGCCCGAAACCTTTAAGGACGGCAAACCTCTTGAAATTATCAATAAATATAATCCCGATGTCATTGTTGTTGCGGCTTACGGAAAAATTCTTCCCAAGTCGGTTCTTGACTCTGCAAAGTACGGCTGCATCAATCTTCACGGCTCGCTTTTGCCTAAATACAGAGGTGCATCTCCTATTCAGCAGAGCGTATTGAACGGTGACAGGGAAACAGGCGTTACAGCTATGCAAATGGATGTCGGACTTGACACGGGCGATATTCTGAAGGTCGTTAAAACGGAAATCGGTGTGAATGAAACCTCGGGAGAGCTTTTTGACCGTCTTTCTCTTATGGGCGGAGAGCTTATTCTTGACACACTTTCTGGTCTTGAAAAGGGCGAAATCACTCCGATTAAGCAGGACGAAAGCCTTGCAACTCACACTTCAAAAATCGACAAATCACTTTGTCCTATTGATTTTACAAAACCGGCATTTGAGGTGCATAATAAAATCAGAGGACTTAATCCGTGGCCAATTGCCACAACCGAAATTAACGGTAAAAAGATAAAGGTTCATTCTTCTTTGCTCTGTGAAAAGAGCGGAAAAGCAGGAACGGTAATCAGCACAAAACCGCTGATTGTTGCCTGCGGTGAAAAGTCGGTTGAGCTTTGTGAAATTCAGCCTGAGGGCAAAAAGAAAATGACCGCCGAGGCATTTCTTGCCGGCCACAGGCTTTCTGTCGGCGATGTAATCGGTTAAAAATTCCCGTCTGCAATATGCAGACAGAAAGGTGTTTGATTTATGGGCTTCTTTTACGGATTTGATATGACCTATCTTGTGTTTATTGTTCCTTGTATCATAATAACATTGATTTGTCAGGTCAAAGTTAAAACAACTTTTTCAAAATATTCACAGATAAGAAATTCAAGAAATATGACAGGCGCTCAGGCGGCTGAATATGTTCTTCGTCAGCACGGTGTAACAGGCGTCAGAATTGAGCATGTTGCAGGCAGTATGACAGACCATTTTGACCCGAGAACAAATGTAATCAGACTTTCCGACACGGTTTTTAACAGCACCTCCGTTGCGGCTGTAGGCGTAGCCTGTCATGAGGCAGGTCATGCAGTTCAGCACGCAGAAAATTATCTGCCTAACAGAATCCGTTCGTTTATTCTTCCTGTTGCAAGACTTGGTTCAAGCCTCAGTTGGATTTTTATTATAGTCGGTTTTTGTTTTACACAGAGAGTCGGTTTTGTATTTCTTTATATAGGTATAATCCTGTTTGCGCTTTCCGTACTTTTTACAATCGCAACACTTCCCGTAGAGTTTAATGCGTCAAAAAGAGCGCTTGAAACAATCAGAAACGGCGATCTTCTTTACGGTGAAGAATACACAGGCGCAAAGAGAGTGCTTCAGGCAGCCGCAATGACATATGTAGCAGCGGCACTTACTGCAATTATGCAGCTTTTAAGATTGATTGTAATTGCGAACAACCGCAGAAGATAATTTTATTTTGGAGATTAAAATGGCAAATACACGCAATATTGCACTGAATGTGTTGCTTAAAATTGAAAATGAGGGAGCATATTCAAATATTGCTTTGAATAATGCCATAAAGGAAAACCGTCTTTCGGGTGTTGACAGCTCTTTTGTGTCAGCACTCGTTTACGGTGTTCTGGAAAGAAAAATTACGCTTGATTATATTATCAGGTCTTATTCTAAAATTCCGTTAAGGAAAATTGAAACAAAAACAAAAAATATTCTCCGCCTTGGAATACTTCAGCTTTTGTTTATGGACAAAGTTCCCGACAGTGCGGCAGTCAACGAAAGCGTTAATCTTGCCAAAAAGCACAAGCTTCAAAAGTCTTCGGGCTTCATAAACGGAATCCTTCGCAATATCACAAGGGCAGAGGTTAAATATACATTACCCGATGAAAAGGACAGGGTTCGATATCTTTCGGTAAAATATTCCGTTCCCGAAAGTATCGTTAAATTGTGGGTTAATTCTTACGGAGAAAATAACGCCGAACAGCTTTTGGCATCTCTTAACGGCAGAGCCAAAATCTGTTGTCGTGTTAATACCCTCAGAACTGATGCAGATACATTAATTAAGAAATTATCCGATGAGGGCGTTGTTGCGGAAAAAATCCCGTTTATCGACAACGCACTCTATCTTGAAAATACAGGCTCGGTTGAAAGACTCAGAGCGTACAAGTCCGGACTTTTTCATATTCAGGATGCGTCAAGCCAGCTTTGTGTGAATTTTCTTGACGCAAAGCCTCGCAATATTATGCTTGATGTGTGTTCCGCACCGGGCGGAAAGTCGTTTTCGGCGGCTCAGTATATGAACAACCGTGGCAGAATTTTCTCCTGTGATATGTTCGACCATAAACTGAAACTGATTTCAGCAGGTGCTAAAAGACTCGGCATCACTTGCATTTCAACGCTTCTGCGTGATGCGTCAACAAATGATATTGCTCTTCCTACAGCAGACAGGATTCTATGCGATGTTCCTTGCAGCGGTCTTGGAATTATGTCAAGAAAGCCTGAAATCAGATACAAGGATGACCTTATATCCAACGATTTGCCCGATTTGCAGTATGTGATTCTCTGTGCAAGTGCGAAAAATCTTGCAGTAGGCGGTAAGCTTATCTATTCTACCTGTACATTAAATCCCGAAGAAAACAATAAAAACACAAAGCGTTTTCTTGAGGAACATCCCGATTTCTACGGAATACCGTTAAAGCTTCCAAACGGTATTACTCGTGCATTTGATGAAGAACCTTATGAAATAACACTTATGCCGCACACCTGCGGAACAGACGGATTTTACATCAGCTTATTCGGAAAGAAGGCGTCAAATTGAATAATTTAACGGATATAAAGTCAATGACGCTTGATGAGCTGACTGATTTTGTTACAGAAAACGGATTTCCAAAGTTCAGAGCAAAGCAGATTTATGATTGGTTGTACAAAAATGTGACCGATTTTGACGATATGCGTAACATTTCCGCTGATTTAAAGACTTTTTTAAAATCAAGTTGTTACATTTCTGTTGCAAATATTGAAAAAAAACTTGTTTCAAGGTATGATAAAACAGTCAAGTACCTTTTTTCGTTTAATGACGGCGAATGTGTAGAGTCTGTTGTAATGAGTTACAAGCACGGATATTCAATTTGTATCTCAACACAGGTTGGGTGCAAAATGGGCTGCACATTTTGTGCAACAGGCAAAAGCGGTTTTTCACGAAGCCTTGCACCGTCAGAAATGCTCGGACAGATTGAAACGGCACAGCGTGATCTTAACATAAGAATTTCTAACATTGTTCTTATGGGAATGGGTGAACCGCTTGATAATTTTGATAATGTTGTAAAATTTCTCCGACTTGTTTCGTCCGACAACGGTCTTAACATAGGAATGCGGCATATAACGCTCTCAACCTGCGGTATAGTTCCGAAAATTTATGAACTCGCAAAACTTCATCTCGGAATAACGCTTTCCGTTTCATTACACGCGCCGAACGATGAGATAAGACAGCGAACAATGCCCATTGCAAGAAAGTATTCTATTGAAGAATTATTAAAGGCTTGTTCGGATTATTTCAAAACAACGGGCCGCAGAGTTACATTTGAATACTCTATGATAAGCGGAGTTAATGACAGTGATGAAAACGCAAGAGAGCTTGCAAAACGACTTGAGGGTACACAAAGCCATGTTAATTTGATTCCCGTCAACACAGTTGAGGGAACAGGCTACTTAAAAAGCAATATTAAAAGACAGCAGGCATTCATAAAGATTCTTGCTGCCAAAAATATCGGAGCAACCGTGCGCAGAACACTCGGAAGCGATATAAACGCATCGTGCGGTCAGCTCAAAAGAAAGCATATTGAAGAAGGAGGTAAATAACTTGGAAGTATTCAGCAAAAGTGATATAGGACTTGTTCGTAATCAGAATCAGGATGACTGTCGCTTCGGAGTTATTTCTCCCAGCTGTGTCTGGGCAGTTGTGTGCGACGGAATGGGCGGTGCAAACGGCGGTAATATTGCCAGTGCAACAGCCGTTGAGTATATCAGCACCAAAATTACCGATTTGTACAAAGACGATATGACCAAAGAGCAGATTGGCGAGCTTATGGCAGAAATTGTTGTCAATGCCAATATGAAGGTTTTTGAAATGTCAATGAAAGACCCGGAGCTCACGGGTATGGGAACAACCTGCGAATTTGTCTTTGTAAAGGATACGACCGTTCATGTTGTTCATGTCGGTGATAGTCGCACATACGCAATCAGAGGCGGCAAAATCAAACAGCTTACAGAGGATCATTCCGTTGTTCAGGAAATGGTTCGCAGAGGCGAGCTTACATATGAGCAGGCACAAAATCATCCTAACAAGAACTTTATAACAAGAGCGCTCGGCATCAAGCCGTCGGTGCGTCTTGACTATATTGAAGCCAACTTTATTTACGGTGATGTCCTTCTCATTTGTACCGACGGACTTTCCAATTGCGTCACAACAGGAGATATGGTAAAAATATGTCATGAAAACCGTGGTGAGGGTCTTATCACAAAGCTTGTTGACAAGGCCAAAGACGGTGGCGGTTCTGATAACATTACAGTTACCGTGATTTACTAAGGATAGGAGTTGACTGTTTTGGATAAATATTTGGGCAAAAGACTTGACGGAAGATATGAAATCCATGAGCTTATCGGTGTCGGCGGTATGGCAAATGTTTACCGTTGTACCGATACTGTAGATGACCGTGAAGTTGCCGTAAAGATTCTTAAGGACGAATATCTTAATAACGAGGAGTTTATCCGCCGCTTTAAAAACGAATCAAAGGCCATTGCGATGCTTTCACATCCGAATATTGTAAAGGTGTATGATGTAAGCTTTGGCGATATGATTCAGTATATTGTAATGGAATACATCGACGGCATTACACTCAAGGAATATATTGATCAGCAGGGCATAATTGAGTGGAAGGATGTAATTCACCTTACAACACAGATTTTAAAGGCTTTGCAGCATGCTCATGAGTGCGGAATTGTGCACCGTGACATCAAGCCGCAGAATATTATGCTTTTGCAGGACGGTACAATCAAGGTTACGGACTTTGGCATTGCGAGATTTTCAGATAAATCAACACGCACAATGACAGAACAGGCAATCGGTTCTGTTCATTACATTGCACCCGAACAGGCAAGAGGAAATGCAACAGACGGCAAGACGGATATTTATTCTGTCGGTGTAATGCTCTATGAGATGCTCACAGGCAAGCTTCCGTTTGATGGCGACAGTGCCGTAACAATTGCACTTATGCAGTTGCAGTCAACACCAAAGCGTCCCCGTGAGATTAACCCGGGTATTCCAATCGGTCTTGAACAGATTACAATGAAGGCCATGGAAAAGCTTCCGTCAAATCGTTACACCTCTGCCGCCGAGATGCTTTCAGATATTGAAAGATTCAGACTTAATCCCTCAATTGTGTTTGACTACGGTAATAAATCATTCGTTGATGACCAGCCTACAAAGTTTGTTCATTCATTGCGTGACAGCGGTGTAGACAAAAAGGTTGCAGGTGATGCAACAAAGGTTGTTGATATGCCGGAAGATAATGTTGTTGTTAAGGAAGATAAGTTTGCTGACGAGGATTTTGTTAAGGAACACAAGCCGTCATACTACGCAATTAAAGGCATTGTAATTGCCGCTGTAGCGGTTTGCGCAATTTTCTTTGCACTTGCAATGTTGAGAGGCTGTTCAACCTCTCAGGCAAAGGATGTTGAAGTTCCGGACTATGTCGGCAAAGCCTTTGTTTCTGTAAAAGAAAATAATCCGAATGATTTCCAGTTCGAGGTAAAAAGCGAATACGATGAATCCAAAGAAATGGGTGTTATTCTCGATCAGGAGCCAAAAGGCGGTTCCATGAAAGTAAAGTCCGGCTCGACTATCACGGTCACCGTAAACGGTAAGGATACAGAGGTTTCTGTTCCTTTCATAACAAACTACAGCGAAAGTGAAGCGACTCAGGCTCTTAAGGATAAAAATCTGATTCCGGAAATTATATATGTTGAAAACACCAAAACTCCCAAGGGCTACACGATTGAAAGCTTCCCAAAGGCAGGAGTTAAGACTACAATCGGTTCTACCGTTTATGTGTATGTAGCCGGCGGTAAGAGAACAGATAAGGTTACACTTCCTTCGGTAGACGGACTTACACTTTCAGAAGCCAAAAAGACACTTGTTGATCTTGGACTTACGGTTGAAACTGTAACCGATGATGACAGTAAAGAACCAAAGGATACAGTTCTCGGTATGACACCTCTCCAGTACGGCAAGGTTGACGCAGGCTCTGTTATAACGCTTACGGTAAGCTCAGGTCTTGGCGATATAAACACGGTGAACATCTTTGTCGATCTGCCATCGGATGTTGAGGATTCGGTTGATATGACGGTAATTGTTGACGGTGCTGTTGATTCACAAAATTCAAAAACGCTTGTGCCAAAGTATAATAAGACCTATACTCTTGAGCTTAAGGGTTCAGGCACCTCAAGTGTGGTAATTCAGCTTGACGGTCAGGCTTACAGAGAGTATTCTGTAGATTTTGCAACGACAACGGTTACAACAACTGCGTCACATGATTATGTTGTTCCGACAACCGCTCCGCCTGAAACAGAACCGACGACACAGTATTACACAGATCCGTATGTTGAGCCTGACACAACCGTTCAGCCGGTTACGGATGATCCTGAATTATAATCGGGTGAAGTATGGATACTAAAAGCGGAATTTTAATGAAGTCAATCGGCGGGTTCTATTATGTTCGTGCCGATGACGCAGATTACGAATGTAAGGCAAGGGGGAGTTTTCGCAAAAACGGAAACTCTCCCGTGGCAGGCGATAAGGTGAAGATTTCCGTTCCGAATGACGGTTTTTGTGCGATAGAAGAAATTCTCCCACGCAAAAACAAGCTCCGCAGACCTGCCCTTGCAAACCTTGATATTCTCGTTCTTGTGTGTTCAACTGTTGAGCCGCTGCCGAATTTTACTGTTATAGACAAAATGACTGCGGCGGCAGTAAATAACAATATGGAACCTGTGATTGTCGTTACAAAAAACGACCTTGAAAACGGTGACAGGATTGCCGATATTTACAGACACGCAGGTTTTCGTGTTTTTCTTTGTTCCGATGATTCTTCTTCTCAAACGGAAGAGCTTAAAAGCTATCTTCACGGTAAGGTTTCGGCATTTATCGGCAACAGCGGTGTGGGCAAGTCTACTTTGCTCAACAGGCTGTTTCCATCGCTTTCACTCGAAACGGGACAGACAAGTAAAAAGCTTGGCAGAGGCAGACACACAACAAGAGTTGTTGAGCTGTTTGAGCTTGACGGCTGTTTTGTAGCCGATACACCCGGATTTTCAACGGTTGACCTTCAAAGATACGAAATGATTGACAAAACTCAGCTGCAGTATTGCTTTCCTGAGTTTGAAAAATACATCGGTGAGTGTATGTTTACTTCATGTTCCCACACCTGCGAAAAGGGTTGCAGAATACTTGAAGCACTTTCTGACGGCGAAATTGAAGAAACCCGTCACCGCAGTTACACCCAGATGTACAACGAGGTTAAAGATATCAAATTATGGCAGATAAAGGAGTAATTATGCGTTGTGTGATTATTTCAGGCTCGCCTGACACAAATTCGGATTTTTTGTCCGAGGTCATAAAACCTGATGATTATGTGATATGTGCCGACAGGGGCTGCGATTTTGCAAAACAGGCAGGGATTACTCCGAATCTTGTTGTGGGCGATTTTGATTCAGAGCCAAATGTCTTGTTTCCGAATACCAAAACTGTTCGTCTTATTCCCGAAAAGGATGACACCGACACTATGCATTCTGTCGGCTTGGCGCTTGAAAAGAATTTTGATACGATAGTGATTCTCGGTGCATTGGGAGGAAGATTTGACCATAGCTTTGCAAATGTGGCAGTTCTTTCTTATATTCACGGACACGGCAGGAGGGGTGTTCTTCTCTCTGAAAACGAGAAAATTGAATTTCTTTCTGTCGGTCATTATGAATATAAAAATATGAAAGGAAAAACTTTTTCATTGTTTCCTTTCGGATGTCCGAGTGTCTGCGTAAGCTATTCGGGAACAAAGTATCCTCTTGAAAAATACTGTGTTTCGAGCAGCGTTACTTTGGGTGTTTCCAATATATTTACTTCTGATATGGCAACAATTGATATATATGACGGAAATGCAATACTTATAATCAATTTGAAAGAATGTTGATTTTATTATTTGATATTGCATTAAAATGTATCTTGTACATACCGTGTGTAATGTCAACATTATATGGGGGTATAGCTCAGCTGGGAGAGTGTCTGACTGGCAGTCAGAAGGTCACGGGTTCGAGCCCCGTTATCTCCACCAATTTATGTCATAACAATATTTGCAAAGAATTATTATTTTTCAGATTTGCAATAACAAAATTGTAATTATATTAACACTTTGAAGACTTGAAAAGAAATATGTTTTTATGGTATAATTCTTTTTAGACAAAATTTGAAATTGAAACTTATTTGGAGTTGAGTAATAATATGTCATTGTGTATGGGATGCATGCAGGAAATAGGTGACAATAAGATTTGCCCGTCCTGCGGATTTGATACAACAGAAAAACAGCAGGCTCCTTTTTTACCGTACGGAACTATTCTTCAAAACCGCTATATTGTCGGTGCAGGAATTGATACCAACGGTGAAAGCACGCGCTATATTAGCCACGACAAACAGACAGGTGACATCGTAATCATCTGTGAATTTCTTCCCATCGGACTTTTTTCCCGTGACGAGGGAACTGCAGAGGTTAAAATTAACTATGAAAATCGTCTGGTTTATAATAAGCTCAAAGATGATTTTCTCAACTATTATAAAATTCTTTCCGAGCTTCGTGAATTGTCTGCTCTTATGAATGTTCACAACATTTTTGAAGAGAACAACACGGTTTATGTTGTTGAGGAAAACGAGGATCTCATTCCTTTTGAAGAGTATGTTGAACGCAGTAACGGTCATCTTGAGTGGGATATTGCACGACCGCTTTTTATGCCTGTAATTTCCGCTCTTGAAGCTCTTCATAAGAGAGGCGTCGGTCACTATGCAATCGCGCCTAAAAATATGTATATAACGGCAACGGGTAAGGTTAAGATTTCCGGATTTGCATCTGAAAATGAACGCAAAAGAGGTACGCCTCTTAAATCACAGCTTTTCTCGGGAAGTGCTGCTCCCGAACAGTACGATGACAATTTTCCGCTTGACGATATTACCGATATTTACGGCTTTTGTGCAACGCTTTTCTATGCGCTTACAGGTCATATGCCAAAGAGTGCCGTTGAGCGCCGTAAGGACAGCAGACTTCTTATGAGCACAACAACCGTAAAGCGGCTCCCACCGCATGTTGTTTCGGCTCTTGCAAACGGCTTGCAGGTTGAAAGAGAAAACCGTATCACAGATTTTGACGAGCTTCGTTCTCAGCTTTCCGTTGCCCATACAGCAAAGGCAATTCAGGATGAAATCTCAAGAACCGCAAGTATGAATCTCTCAAAGAACGAGCGTAAGCGCAAAACCTCTAACGGTATGTCGCACGCGTCAATAATTATTATTGCTGCCGCTGTAACAGTTCTTGTTCTCGGTATCGCAGGCGTATTTTGGCTGATGCAGAACCCTCTTGCCGGAATGTTTGCTAACAATACAGATGCAAGCGTAAGCTCTACTCAGAGTACCGAGTGGACAGGTGCAACAATTCCGAACTATGTGGGAATGACATATGAAGATGCCGTAAAGAGTGCCGAAGGCAACAGTAATATCACAATTTACAGAACGCTTAACGACGAATACAGCGATGACTATGCAGAGGGCAAGATTATGTCGCAGTCACCTGCCGCAGGCTCAAAAATTACGCAGGAAGATTCGGTTGTAGTAAGTATCTGCGTAAGCAAGGGTTCACAGATGAGAACTCTCCCAAAGGTTGAGGGTGAAAAGCTTGATTCCGTAGCGTCGGACATTGCCGCTCAGGGACTTCTTGCAACTGCAGAGTATGAGTACAGTGACAAGGTTGCCGAGGGCAGAGTTATTCGCTATAAGGAACATGTTGAGGGTGATACTCTTGAATACGGTTCAACTGTTATTCTCATTGTCAGCAAAGGCAAAGAACAGACAAATACGCAATCATCAAACTGATTAACTAAACAACATAGCTTTTAAGACGGACTTTTTCGGTTCGTCTTATTTTTTTGATAAAACGAGAATTATTATTAAATATCGTAATATGCCCGATAAAAATCACATTATAAAAATTTTCAGAAAACTGTCACAAAATAAAGGTCAAAAATAGTCAAATTTCTCTTGACATTTTTTGAAAATGGTATAAAATATAATTAGCACTCAGGAAACAAGAGTGCTAACCAATTAAAATGCAATTTTTAAATTTTTACAGGAGGCTGTATTTATGACAATCAAACCATTACTCGACAGAGTCGTTTTAAAAGTTGAAGAAGCTGAGGAGAAAACAAAGAGCGGCATCATTCTTTCATCTGCTGCTCAGGAAAAGCCACAGTTCGCATCCGTTGTTGCTGTTGGCCCCGGCGGTGTCGTTGACGGCAAGGAAGTAAAAATGTATGTCAGCGTTGGCGATAAGGTAATCGCAAGCAAATATGCAGGCACACAGGTAAAGATTGACGGCGAAGAGTACACAATCGTGAACCAGTCAGACATACTCGCAACTCTTGAATAATTAACTGTTAAATATACGGAGGTAATTTACAATGGCTAAACAAATCGCATACGGCGAAGAGGCAAGAAAGGCTTTAATGAAAGGTATCGACCAGCTCGCAGATACCGTAAAAATCACACTCGGTCCTAAGGGCAGAAATGTTGTTCTTGACAAAAAGTTCGGTGCTCCGCTCATCACAAATGACGGTGTAACAATTGCAAAGGAAATTGAGCTTGAAGATCCTTTTGAGAATATGGGCGCTCAGCTTGTTAAGGAAGTTTCTATCAAGACTAACGATATCGCAGGTGACGGTACTACAACAGCTACACTCCTTGCTCAGGCTCTTATCAGAGAGGGTATGAAGAATGTAACTGCAGGCGCTAACCCTATGGTACTCAAAAAGGGTATTGCAGATGCCGTTAATGTTGCAGTTGAGGCTGTAAAGAAGAACAGCAAGCAGGTATCGGGTACAGACGATATCGCAAGAGTTGCCACAGTTTCATCACAGGATGAATTTATCGGTAAGCTCATTGCAGAGGCTATGGAAAAGGTTACAACAGACGGTGTTATCACAGTTGAGGAGTCAAAGACAGCCGAAACATACAGTGAGGTTGTTGAGGGTATGATGTTCGACAGAGGTTACATCGCTCCTTATATGGTTACTGATACAGATAAGATGGTTGCAGAGCTTGACAATCCGCTTATCCTCATTACAGACAAGAAGATTTCAACTACACAGGAAATTTTACCGCTTCTTGAGCAGATTGTTCAGATGGGTAAGAAGCTCCTTATCATTGCCGAAGATGTTGAGGGCGAGGCTCTTACAACTCTCGTACTTAACAAACTCAGAGGCACATTCACTTGTGTTGCAGTAAAGGCTCCGGGCTTTGGCGACAGAAGAAAAGAAATGCTTCAGGATATTGCAACGCTCACAGGCGGTACTGTAATCACATCCGACCTCGGTCTTGAACTCAAGGATACAACAGTTGACCAGCTCGGTACTGCTCGTCAGGTTAAGATTGAAAAGGAAAACACAATCATTGTTGACGGTGCAGGCGATAAAGAAGCTATCAAGGGCAGAGTTGCTCAGATCAGACAGCAGATTGAAACAACAACATCTGACTTTGACCGTGAAAAACTTCAGGAGCGTCTTGCAAAGCTCGCAGGCGGCGTAGCAGTTATCAAGGTTGGTGCCGCAACAGAAGTTGAAATGAAAGAAAAGAAGCTCCGTATTGAGGATGCTCTTGCCGCTACAAAGGCTGCTGTTGAAGAGGGTATCGTAGCAGGCGGCGGTATCGCTTGCATGAATGCTATTCCTGCTGTTGCTGAGTTCGTTGACACTCTCGAGGGTGACGCTAAGACAGGTGCTAAGATTGTGCTTAAAGCACTTGAAGAACCGCTCCGTCAGATTGTTGCTAACGCAGGTCTTGAGGGCAGCGTAATCTGCGAGAATATTAAGAAGGCTAACAAGGTTGGCTATGGCTTCAACGCTCTTACAGAGGAATACACAGATATGGTTTCGGCAGGTATCGTTGACCCGACAAAGGTTACGCGTTCAGCTCTTCAGAACGCAAGCTCTGTTGCAGCAATGGTTCTTACAACAGAATCACTTGTTACAGACATCAAAGAGCCTGCAGCTCCGGCAGCTCCCGCAGCACCTGATATGGGCGGAATGTACTAATCCCGTAAGCTTATAATATTATAGATAAATTTTACCGCAGACTCAAAAGGTCTGCGGTAATTTTATGCTCAAATCCTTTTTCTTGCTTTTTGTCGAAAGGTATATTATAATTAATTTAAATACGGATAAAAAATTCACACGGAAAACAGGTGATTTTATGAAGATAAAAGAAGATTTTGTTCTGAGAAAGGTTGCAGATTCGTATGTTGTAGTTCCCGTAAATAAGCTGACGCTTGATTTTAACGGAATTATCAACCTTAACGAAACAGGTGCATTCCTTTTTGAAAAGCTCCAAAACGATTGCGAAAAGGCTGATTTGCTCAAAGCAATGCTTGATGAGTATGAAGTGAGCGAACAAAAAGCGAGTGCCGATATTGATTCCTTTATCAAAAAGCTGGAAGAGGCTGATGTCCTTGAATAAAGATGTAAATCTTGATGATGTGATGCAGATTATTGCCGAAAAGCTTGACGCGGGCGGCACGGTCACATTCAATCCAAGGGGGACAAGTATGCTTCCGATGCTCCGTGACGGTGACGACACGGTAGTTTTATCAAAACCGAAGGGAAGGCTCCATCTTTTTGATTTGCCCTTATACAGGAGAAAAGACGGCTCATATGTGCTTCACAGAGTTGTAAACTTTGGCGGTGACGGCAGTTACACGATGTGCGGCGATAATCAGTTTGAGGTTGAAAAGGGCATTACCGATGAAGACATAGTAGGGGTTGTAACGGCTTTTTACAGAAAAGGCAAGCCTTATAAAGTCAATTCGCTGAAGTACAGAGCCTATCTTGAATTTATGTTCTATTCAAAGCCCATAAGACGGGTTATAGTTTCAATTGTTGTAAGAACCAAAAATACATTTGGTAAATTAAAACCGAAAAAAGGAAATAAAAATGAAGAAACATCTTAACGATAATGAAAAAATTGAATTCAAATATCTGCTTGAACTTGTTTCTTCGTCTGTAAACGGCACAGCACCTCCGATTCCCTATGAGGGGATAAAATGGCAGTCGATAAAGATGCTTGCAAAGTATTGCAGTGTGGAAGCTCTTGTTGCCAATGCGGTTTTGGCGCTTGACAAAAAATATGTTTCCCCCGAAGTATATGCAAAATTCAAGCAGGAGTTATCGGCTGAAATGCTGATTGACGGAAATCTCTCATATGAAACCGAAAAGATTCTGAAGGCTTTTGATGAAAACAAAATTAAGAATATTCCTTTAAAGGGCTATTTTATGAAAAAGGAATATCCTCGTTCCGATTTCCGTTCCGTGTCGGATGTTGATATTCTGTTTGACAGAAAGCAGATTGATTTGGTTAAAAAAGTTTTTTCCGAACTCGGATACACTTTTCTGAATGAAGATGACAACCAGTATCATTTTGAAAAAAAACCGATGATGAACATTGAAATGCATGCAACTCTTGTCCATGAAAACGAGGAATCCTATCCGTTGCTTGTTAATCAGCTTGACCGTACAATAAAGCGTGACGGCTACAGCTATTCATATGAAATGAGCCATGAGGACTTTTATATCTATATGCTTGTTCATAACTCGAATCATTTCAGAATCGGCGGAATGGGAGCAAGAATGGTGCTTGACAGCTATGTTTTCTTGAAAAATCATCAATCTGAGCTTGATTATGACTATCTTAATGTGATGCTTGAAAAAATCGGTATTGCAAAGTATGAAAAGCGTATTCGTGAGATTGCGTTCAACTGGTTTGCAAAGCCACAGGCTGAACTTAAATTTGATGATATCGAAGAATATATTCTGCTCAGCGGTACACTCGGCAGGGTAGATGTCGGCACGATGATAAATTCCCACAAGACAATTACAGAGAATAACAAATCAAAGTTCTCATATCTTGTGTCCTCTATATTTCCACCAAAATCCGAAATGCAGTATAAGTATCCATATGTAAAAAAAACACCGTTCCTTTTACCGATTTCATGGTGTCATATGTGGGGAAAAAGGCTTTTTGTAGACAGAGATATCAATTTTAAATCGGGTATCAAAAACCGTATGTCATACACGGATGAAGATGTAAAATTGTACAAGTCCCTTTTGGATGAAATGGGTTTTGACGGTATTGGGATAAATAATTTTGGAAATTGAATATGCAAATCAACCTCCCGACAGCAAAAACTGTCGGGATTTTTGCATAATTAAGGTAAATTTGAAAATAATATTACAAGATATTATTTTGAGGTGATACCTATATATGATCAGAATTATTACCGATTCAGCCGCTGATTTTGAACATTCCGAAAGCGAAAGACTCGGCATTTCAACGGTACCTCTGGCTGTGTTTATTGACGAAAAGGAATATAAGGATGATTTTCTTCATTCAAAGGAACGCTTTTACAAGCTTGCAAAGCTGTCGAAAACTTTGCCGAAAACCTCTCAACCGTCACCGTATGTTTACGAATGTGTCTTAAAAAAGGCGAGAGATAACGGTGACTCGGTTGTTATTATAACTGTTTCCTCTGCATTAAGCGGTTCATATCAGAGTGCAGTTCTTGCAAGAGATTTGCTCGGATATGAAAATTGTTATGTTGTTGACAGCAAATCTGCTTCAGCCGGACAAAAACTTGTTGTTAAAGAAGCTCTGCGGCTTCGTGACAATGGGTTTACGGCTGAAGAAATTGTGGATTCTCTTTTAAAATTCAGAAAAAGAATTATAGTTTATGCCTGCATAGATGATATGAAGTATCTGTATGGCGGCGGTAGACATACAAATGCCGCCGCATTACTCGGCTCAACAGGGAGAATAAAGCCTGTAATCAGTATTGCCGAGTCGGGCAGTGTAGCTTTTGAGGCGAAGACAATCGGAATGCGCCACGGTATGAATCATATGCTGATGTCATTGAAAAAATACGAAATAGACTCAAATTATCCGCTTTATATAATGCACACCAATTCAAGAAACCTTGCATTGTATTTTTCAAAGCTGATAATTTCAAAAGGAGTTGTATTTGATGAGGGCGGTATCGTCAGCGTTGGTTGTGTTGTCGGCAGTCATATAGGGGAGGGCAGCACGGGTATTGCATTTGTCAAAAAAGAGTAAAGAAAAAGCGGACATAATTAACTGTCCGCTTCAATCATTTTATCAGGCTTTTTCGTTTTCTTTCTTTTCGGGAATTTCTTTAAGCTTTCCGACAAATTCTTTGATTTTTGTATATTTGCCGTTGAGAATACACTCAAATGCGAATGACGCTGTAGGAATCATAAGAATTATGTAAGTAAGCACATATTGTGATTTGCCCTCAAACAGCAGATGATAACCGAATGCACCCAACAGAACAAGGGGAAGCAGTACTGTTTCGATGTTTGTCTTTTTGTTGAGGAACAGGAAGTAAATTCCCACCGCAAATGCTATGAAAAGAATTTGCATATATAAGTTAAAATACAGTTCAAAGAACTGTCCGATACTGCCGTCGTACATTCCTTTGCCGATCCAATTAAGCTCGTTTGTATGATTTTTAACCTTGCTTACCCAGATGCTTTCATAGGTTGTTTCGTTCCATTGGCTGGTGATTTTCTTCGAGAAGAAGTCAATCATATAATTACTGTTCTTGCCGAAATAATTCATTCTTGATTTGATATTGCTCCAAGCCTGTGCATTTCCTGCTTTGGCATCAAGCCCCGCATTTCTGTAATCGTCAAGTGCAATACCGTTGTACCAACCGGGGGCCATATAGGAGTCGTTGATACCCATATCAAGATACATAACCTGTGTAACACCGCTTGAAAGCTTAACGCCCGAACGGTTCTCGTAGCTCATAATAACAAGGTTGCTTGTTCCGACAACAGCAATGCAGATTGCAAGTGCAAACGCAATGCTCTGCCACTTTTTAGCCTTAATTGTGTGAATAATCAGCATAATAACAAACGCAACAAGATAAATCAGGTTGTTGTACTTTGCAAGCGTTGAAACAACAAGAAGCACGGCACATGGAATGAGCAATAAATATTTGTTTGTCTGAAAATACTTGATGAGGAAGTATGATGCCCAAATTGCAAAACACATACCTATAATATTACCATAAACGAAGGTACAGAAGAGAACAGGCTGGAAGCATCCGGCAAGCAAAAGGATTGAAATAAATTCAATCGAACGCTTTTTGAAAAGCAGTTTTGTAATGTTTGCAATTCCCAGATAAGCCGCCGCCGTACACATTACATTGAACACCTGAATGGACATTGTGCTTTCTGTGCCGAAAATTCTGTAAAAAATTTCACTTATAAACACAAAGCCAAGCTGGAACGGATAAAAGTTGTAGTAGGCATATCCGCTGTAAAAGTCGCTGTTGTAAAAACCGCTGTTGTTTTGAAATGACAAATAGTTGCCCTTTGCCGCCTGTGACGCTGTTTCGTAAATGTTGTAGCTGTCTGCCGCCGGAATTGAAGTCACCGAGAATATCCACACAAGTCCCACAATCATAACAAAAGCCGCAAGACAGATTTGCATATATTTCAGATTTACCTTTGCGAAAAAGTCACAATGCTTTTTCATTTTAAATATGAAAACCGTAAACAGAGCAGTGAACAGGATGTTCAGCGCAATGTTATCCGTCTGATACAAAATTACTTCACTGCCGTAATTTGCCGAATCAAATACGCTTGTCTGCACAAAGCTCATAATTGCGATGTATGCAAATGCTATGAATACGAAAAGGCAAAGAATGTTCACCGCTGCATATTCAATCATACTCTGCTTTTGTACGGATGTAACCGTTTTTGCAGTCTGCTTAGATTTTTTTGAATTTTTTGAATTGTTTTTAGCTTTAGTATTACCCATATTATGTACCTGCCCAATTAAAATTCTTTCTTGACAGAACGCATAAACAGAGTACCGAGCGCCTCTTTAATATCTGTACCGTCAAATAAAACCTTGTACACCGATTCAACAATCGGAAGGTCAACACCATATTCCTGACCGAGCTTGTATAACGCTTTTGATGTCATAACACCTTCGGCAAGCTTTGTGAACCTGTCGCCTTTTGCAAAGCTTTCTCCGTACATCCTGTTGTGACTCCATTTTGAAAACAGGGTAGCCTCATAGTCGCCGAGATGACAAAGTCCGTAGGCACTCATTTCATTGCCGCCGAGCGCCTTAATGAGTCGTGCAATTTCCCGTGTGCCTCTTGCCATCAACGCACCTTTAAGAGAGGTGTAGTTAAGACCGTCAAGCATACCTGCCGCAATGCCGATAACATTCTTTGCAGCGGCGCCGATTTCACTGCCGATAAGGTCTGTTCCAAGGTATAATCTGATAAGGTCGCTTGTAAATTCATTTACGAGCTTTTCCTTAACCTCGTGATTATTGCTGTCGATAACCATACAGTTTGGAATTCCCCTTACATAATCCTGCGGATGTCCGGGACCGACCCACACTGCAACAGGAGTTTTGCTTTCATCAACAAACTCACCGACAACCTCGCTGAGCCTTTTGCCCGTAGTTGCCTCAACACCCTTCATGCAGAGGACAATTGTCTTGCCGTCAAGATTGTACTTTGAAATATCTGCAAAATACGAACGCAGATACTGCGATGAAATCGAAATTATAATAACCTCGGCTCTTTCAATTGCATGCTCAAGGTTTGATGATACCTCTATAGATTTTGGAAATGTGAGGTAATCGTTTTTATATGTTTCTTTAAGCTGTATGAACTCGGGAGCGTCGGCAAGCCCGCAGCTCAAAACATTATGACCGATTTTGTCGAGATACCAGGCAATGCAGCTGCCCCAGCGACCGCAACCTAAAACGGAAATATTCATATTATTACTTCTCCTGTTTATATATTATTGATATTTTATATAGCTTTAATAACAATAAAAAACCCGCCCGACCGTATGATTTTTGGAATAACCTGCCTACTTGAGTGACAGGTGGGTGCCAGCCCTTGAACTTCAGGCTCCCTTCTTCCGAGAAAACGGGAGGTCTGCACACGGTTCAAAGGAGCGAAGCTCCCGATTTAAATGTTGTAGGGTTATTTTAAAATCATTCGCGTATCGGGCAGGAATTTAAACTCACTTACCTGCAATACTATTATATGCAGAAAAAGCTATTATCAGTCGTCTTCGTCATAAAATTCTTCATTATAACGCTTTTCAAAAACAGCGGCAATTCTGTCGAGCTTTTCATCATCTTCAATTTCGGCAAGCTCTTCTTCGCCGTCAATTTCACTAACTTCAAAAATATAATACTCACCGGGATCATTTACCGCGTCCTCCGGATTTTCAAAGAAAGGATAGAGCACATAAAATTTGCCCTCGTCATTTTCAATTATGTCAAGAATTTCAAACTCAATCTCTTCACCGTTATCGCCGATAAGGGTAATGAGATCCGGTGTATATTCGTTAGCCATCTTATAGCCTCCGTTTATTATAAATTTTGTTTTGCTTTCTTTCATATCCATTTTACATTTTTTTGACCGTTTAGTCAAGGCATTTAAGACTTTTGGTTAAAAATAAAAGATATTAAAAAAATAAAAAAGTTTTAAAAAAAGTGTTGACAATCACCAAAAAGCATGATATAGTATAAACAAGATAAATAATATATTGTCTTTAAATTACTAACAACTTCCTTTCTATGTGCTTGATTACTCCATAAAATTACCTAAAAACCGACGGCTGCATACCGTCGGTTTTTACGTTGTGTTAAAATGCTTTTATCAAATTGTAAACTTTTTGTAAGAGAAATAGCCTTGAAAATTGATTTTAAAAGATATATAATGCTTTTGATATTTGATAATGGATTAGTGCGTAAAAATGCGGTATAATCTCCGATTCTCGCATAGGTCTGTTTTCCATATGCTCAACAAACACACAGAATGGAGTTTTTTATTTAATGAAATCATTTCAAAAGCTTCCGCCGCAGTTTCAGTGTGCTGAGGTAAAAGAATACTATGACATTCTTTGCAAAAAGCAAGGCAGTCTTATTTTAAAGCGTGTCCTTGATATTTTTGCGTCTGTCATTTTGCTTGTGTTTCTGATTATACCAATAGCAGTAATTGCCGTTATTATTAAAATTGATTCAAAGGGTTCCGTGTTTTATAAGCAGCAACGAGTTACAACATATGGAAAGAAATTTAAGATTCTTAAGTTTCGTACTATGATAACAGGAGCTGACAAACTCGGCTCACTTGTCACAACCGACTGCGATTCAAGAGTCACCGATATAGGCAGGTTTCTCCGCAAGTATCGTCTTGATGAGCTTCCTCAGATTTTTAATGTTCTTTCAGGCAGTATGTCAATTGTCGGAACCCGACCTGAGGTTCAGCATTATGTTGATATGTATGAGCCGAAATATTTTGCAACTCTGCTTATGCCTGCAGGAATAACCTCTCTTGCATCAATTATGTATAAGGATGAGGAAAAGCTGTTAAAAGGGGAGATGAATGTTGACAGAGTTTATGTTGAGAAAATTCTTCCCGAAAAGATGAAGTTTAACCTTTCATATGTCAAAAATTTCAGCTTTGGATCTGACATTAAGCTGATGTTCAAAACCATTAGAGAGGTTTTCAGCTGATTCGTTTTGATTGGAGTATTCAGATGACCGATTTTAAACAAAAGCTAAGAAGATTTTTTTCCGATTCATCGCTTTTCAGGAGAATCTATATTATAGATTTGTTTTTTACCAACATTGCGTTTCTCCAGATTCCTGCTTATGTGCTTCTTGTTTTTCTCTTTATATGGGGCGTCTGCCTTGTGGTGTACAACCAAAGGCGGAACAACACATTCTTTAAACTGCGTTTCGGAATATGGATAGGCGCATTTCTTGCCGTGACTGTATTTTCAATACTTCTCAACTTTTCACAGACAATTCTTTACAGCCTTGTTATGCTGCTGCATTCAGTAATGTGTTTCTTCCTTTTTTACGGAATGCACACAGAGCCTGATTTTGATTACAGAATTGAGCTGTATCACATTGCTAAATTTATCACTTACATCACAACGGTAATGAACATAATCGGCATAAGCTGCCTTATGTTCGGCATAAAATTTGAGTGGTACTGGATTAAGTTCACCGTTTACGAAAACAGATTCACGGGTTGTTATGTCAATCCGAATCTGCTCGGTTTCATAGCAGTGGTGTCAATTTTTTGCTGTCATATGCTCTCAAAGGGACATTTTATGCGCAGAATTGCCGAAAAAATTCCTGAACCCGGCATCAGTAAGATATGGATTGTAGCCTGTCTTGCAACAAATATTTTTTCACTTATTTTGTGTGACTCAAACGCATCGCTTGTGCTTGCTCTCGGATATGCAATTGTTTATATAGTTTATATGTTCTTTGCCGACAAGGCGGGACTTTCACCGTCAAAAATTATTTTGAAAATTACAGCGCTGTTTCTTGTGGGAGTTTTCCTTACAGGCTCTGCCTTAATGTTCAGAACGATTTGTCAGGAAGGCTTTTCCGTTGTTGTATCAAAGACAACCTCTGTTGTCGATTTGCTTTTAGGCAAAACCGAAAGCGAACTTGTGCAGGAAGACCTGACTCCCGAACAGAGAGAACAGCTTGAAAAGGATAAAATAACCTTTTCACACGAAAACAAAAACATTGACAGCGGAAGAAAGAAGCTTTGGCTTGAATCAATCAATCTTTTTAAACTGTCGCCGATTGTCGGAATCTCAAACGGAAATATCGTTCTCTACAGCGCCGAATATTCAAACGGTGCTTTGGAGTATTCCTATCACAAAAGTGATTTGCACAACGGTTTCCTTACAATTTTGGTTTCAACAGGCATAATCGGTTTTGTTCTTTTCGGAATTTTCGGCTTTCGGTTTGCAAAACACTCCGCACAGCATTTATTCCTTCAGAAAAAAACATACCGTGACGATGTTTACCCCTGTTTGTTTGCTTTTCTTTTCGCATATTTGTTTTTTGCCTGCTTTGAAAAGGCATTGCTCTATGACATATCATTTATGGTGGTGTGGTTCTGGCTGATTATGGGCTATATGAGTTGCTACATCACAAAGTTTGAACCGACGCTTGAAAGTCAGTGCCTTTTTCACGGAAAAAGGCTCAAACGCATTACGAGAACAATGCTCTGATGCTTGTATAATCGGAAAATTTGATGTATAATAACCGTAGGAGCGTTTTGTTTCTGCGGTTATTATTTTGTGAGGTATAATTTTATGAAATACGGTTTCATCAAGGTTGCGTCCGCAACACCGAAAATCAGGGTTGCAGACTGTAAAACCAACACAATAAATATTATTGAACAGATTAAAGGGGCACACAAAAACGGTGCGTCACTGGTTGTGTTTCCCGAGCTTTGCGTAACGGGCTACACCTGTTCCGATTTGTTTTATCAGCGTGTTTTGCTCAATGCGGCTGAAAAATCAGTTGAAGAAGTTCTCAAAAAAACAGCAGACCTTGACATAATCTCAATTGTTGGTGTTCCGGTTGCAATTGAATCGGCACTCTACAATTGTGCCGCAGTAATTTATAAGGGTGATATCCTCGGCATTGTTCCGAAGGTCAACATTCCGAACTACAGCGAATTTTACGAGGTTCGTCACTACACAAGCGGTAAGAACCTCTATGATGAAATTTCATATGCAGGCGTCGAAACCATAATTTCAGACAATCTTGTTTTCTGTTGTGACAAAATGCGTGATTTCAGCTTTGGTGTTGAAGTCTGCGAGGATTTGTGGGTTGCCGCATCTCCGTCTGTTGAACACGCAAAACACGGTGCAACTATAATCTGCAATCCTTCAACCTCCGATGATGTAATAGGCAAGGCACAGTATCGCCGTGACCTTGTAAAAATGCAGAGCGGTAAGCTTTGCTGTGCATACATTTACAGCGATTCGGGTTTTGGTGAAAGCACAACGGATATGGTGTTTTCGGGACAGAACATAATCTCCGAAAACGCATCTCTGCTTGCAGAAAGCAAGCGCTTTACAACAGGCATTATCTATGCAGACATTGATGTTCAAAAACTTTCGGCAGAACGCAGAAAGACAAATACTTTCACAAAAAGTGATGACAATAACTTTACCTCGGTATATTTTGATATGCCTATAAAACAGACAAAGCTTTCAAGAGAATTCTCTCGGACTCCGTTTATCCCGTCAAACAAATCAGATCTTGACGCCCGTTGTGAGGAGATTATAACAATGCAGGCAACAGGTCTTGCAACAAGACTTGCACACACGGAAATTCAAAATGCGGTTTTAGGACTTTCGGGAGGTCTTGACAGTACGCTTGCTCTCATTGTCTGCGTTCATGCTTTTGATATGCTCGGTATTGACAGAAAGAATATTCATACTGTAACAATGCCTTGCTTCGGCACGACAAAGCGTACAAAATCAAATGCTCAGCTTCTGGCTGAGGCTTACGGAGTGTCTTTTGAAGATATTAACATTACAAAAGCTGTTCGTCAGCATTTTGCAGATATCAACCACGATGAAAGCGTTACAAATATAACCTACGAAAACTCACAGGCGAGAGAGAGAACACAGATTCTTATGGACCTTTCAAACAAATATAACGGTCTTGTTATCGGCACAGGCGACCTATCTGAGCTTGCTCTCGGCTGGGCAACCTACAACGGTGACCATATGAGTATGTATGCCGTAAATGTGTCAATTCCGAAAACCCTTGTCCGCTATCTAACAGCCTATGAGGCACAGCACAGCGAAGGAGTTCTAAAAACCGTTCTTCTTGATGTTCTCGACACACCTGTAAGTCCCGAACTTCTTCCGCCAGATAAAAACGGCGAAATTGCACAGAAAACCGAAGATGTGGTTGGTCCTTATGAACTCCACGACTTTTTCTTATATTATTTGGTAAGATTTGGTTTCGAGCCGAATAAAATATACTACCTTGCAAAGAGATCATTTGCGGGAAAATACGATAATGCCACAATCAAAAAGTGGCTCACAACTTTTGTCAGAAGATTTTTTACTCAGCAGTTCAAGCGTTCATGTCTGCCTGACGGACCTAAGGTTGGTTCTGTAACACTTTCGCCTCGTTCAGATTGGAGAATGCCGAGTGATGCGTGTGTAAATCTTTGGCTTGAAAATCTTGAAGAAGATTAAGAAATAAAATTTTGACGGTGATTTTATGAAATTGTTTATTACACGAGATGTATCTCCGTCCGATGTTTGTTTTTTGATTCGTGATGAATTGGGCAGGGATAAATATACTGCTGTTATGAAACGCAGAAAGAGAAGTATGCGTGGTGTTGTCAACAACATTGTAAGGCTTAATATTCTTGATGAGAATAAAAACCTTGTTGCAAGACTTCGACAGTTGCCCGTTGCAGGAGTAAATTCATTTACTCTAAAAACAGACAAAACAGCGGCAACCCTTGTGGTGCTTATGACCAACAATATGGTTCAATGCAGATTCTACGGCAATAATTGGAGAATTCTCGGTGATGTAATTTCAAAAAATTTCAGCATTGTTGATGTTGACAATGCACAGATATGCAACCACATCAAGCGCCCTTTAGGGTGCGAACTTGAAATTGCCGATGCGCAAAACGAATTGATATGTTTAATGACCGCCTTATGCGTCAATATGATAAATACAGTTGACAAGCGAGAGGTACAGGTTGTATAATCTATGTGCAGACAGTTCCCACCGCTAAAGCTATGTGAACTGTCACAGAGCAAGCAAATAATAGTGCAAACAGCGCAGATAAATATTAAAAAATTGAAATTGTCAAAGCGACATCCTTTGATGTCGCTTTTTGCAAATTCAGCTTGCAACGCAAAATTTTGCGTTTAATATATTCTCAGGGAGGAATAAATATGGACAAATTATTAAAGCTTTTAAGTGAAAATTCCGGTTTTACAACAGCGGAAATAGCGGCAATGCTCGGCGAGCCTGAGGATTACATTAAGGCGCAGATTAAGGAATACGAAAATTCGGGAGTAATCAAGGGATATCAGGCAGTTGTAAACTGGGATATGGTTGACGACAGCTATGTTGAGGCTTTAATTGAACTTCAGGTAACTCCCAAAAAGGAAACAGGCTTTGATGAAATGGCAGAACTCTGCATGGGCTTTGAAGAGGTTGAATCTCTCTATCTTATGGCAGGCACATATGACTTTGCTCTCATTGTAAGAGGCGAGTCAATGCAGGACATCGCAATGTTTGTTGCCAAAAAGCTTTCTACAATTGACGGTGTGCTTTCAACGGGTACACACTTTATTATGCGCCGCTACAAGGACAGAGGGGCATGCCTTTTCAGCGATGAAGAGAAGCGTGACGGGAGGCATTTGATTCTGTGATAGATTACAATAATTTTATTAACAAAAAGATTTCAACGGTAAAACCTTCGGGTATCCGTAAGTTTTTTGATATAGCTAACGAAATGGACGATGTCATCTCTCTAAGTATCGGCGAACCCGATTTCCAGACGCCGTGGCATATCCGTGAAGAGGGCATTAACAGCCTGAAAAAAGGTAAGACATGGTATTCCCCGAACAGAGGCTTTGCCGAACTTCGTGAAGAAATTGCAGCTTACTACAAAAGAAGATTCGGTATTGAGTACGACGCCAAAAAGCAGACTCTTGTAACTGTCGGCGGCAGCGAAGCAATTGACCTTGTTTTCAGGACATTGCTTGATCCGGGTGATGAGGTTATAATTCCCGAACCTTCATTTGTTTGTTACGAACCGCTTACAGTGATGGCAGACGGCGTGCCTGTTATTATCAACACAAAAAACGAAGATAATTTCAGACTTAAAGCGTCAGACCTTCGTGCCGCAATTACTCCAAAGACAAAACTTCTTGTACTTCCGTTCCCGAACAATCCGACGGGTGCAATTATGGAGAGAAAAGACCTTGAAGAAATTGCAGAGGTTATCAGGGAACACAATCTGTTTGTACTTTCCGACGAAATTTATTGTGAGCTTACATACGGCAATAAGAACCATGTTTCAATCGCTGAAATTGACGGTATGTACGAGCGTACAATCGTTGTAAACGGCTTTTCAAAATCATATGCCATGACAGGCTGGCGACTCGGCTATGCACTCGGTCCTGTTCCTGTTATTGCTCAGATGACAAAGCTTCACCAGTACGGAATTATGTCTGCTCCTACAACCGCACAGTATGCCGCTATTGAGGCTCTGCGCAACGGTGACAGGGATGTAGAGATGATGCGCGGCGAGTATGATATGAGGAGAAGGCTTGTTGTGGACAGCTTTAACGCAATGGGACTCACCTGCTTTGAACCTTTGGGTGCATTCTATGTGTTCCCGTGTATCAAAAGCACAGGTCTTACAAGTGAGGAATTCTGTACAAGACTTATTGTGGACAAGCATGTTGCCGTTGTTCCGGGTACTGCGTTCGGTGAATCGGGCGAAGGCTTTGTCCGTGTGTCATATTCATATTCTATCAAGCATCTTAAAATTGCGCTTGAAAGAATCAAAGAGTTTCTTGAAGAACTGAAAAAGGGTTAAAATATGGAAGTAAAAGTTCTTGCTCCTGCAAAAATAAATCTATCTCTCGATGTTCTTTCAAAGAGAGCAGACGGCTATCACAATATTTCAACTGTTATGCAAGCCGTTGATTTGTATGATACAATCACAATCACAGACAATGAAAGCGGCACGGTGACAATTTCCTGTAATTATGACGGTGTGCCCTGCGATGATTCAAACATCTGTGCAAAGGCGGCTTACAAGTTTTTTGACTATTGCAAAACGGATGTTAAGGGCGTTCATATCGACATTGACAAGAAGATTCCCACACAGGCAGGTCTTGCCGGAGGAAGCAGTGACGGTGCGGCTGTTATTTTAGGCTTGAACAATATGTTCGGAACAATGCTCAAGCCTGCCGAGATGAGAGAAATCGGTGAAAAGGTAGGCGCGGATGTACCTTTCTGCCTTGAGGGCGGAACAAAGCTTTGCACGGGAATAGGTACTGAAATCAAAAAAGTTGCCTCTTTTCGTTGTGACAGCATTGTAATCTGCAAACCCGACACAGTCAGCGTGTCTACTGCCGATGCATACAAAAAGGTTGACGCACTCAATCCTCACGCCTGCTACACGGATGAAATGGTAAAGGCACTGTTCAGCAGAGATATGTTTATGATTTCAACAACAATCTTCAATGACTTTGAACTTGCTTTGCAGATTCCCGAAGTTAATGAAATCAAGGGTATTATGCTCAAGTCAAAGGCAAGGGGAGCAGGTATGAGCGGTTCGGGTTCAGCCGTGTTCGGTGTTTTTACTTCATCACGCAGAGCAAAGAAGTGCTATGACAAGCTTTGTGAAAGCTACAAAGAAGTCTTTCTTTGCAAGCCTGTTTCAGAGGGTTGCAAGGTGCTTTGATAAAATTTAATAATTCTGATTAAAATTACAATAACCTGTCCATACTCATTTTAAGAGAGGACGGGTTATTTTTATGAAAACAAACAAATCAATACTTTTAATCAAATCCGCTGTAATCGCATTCATACTTACAACACTCTATTCGGTAATTCCGTTTCAGGCTGTATGCACTGAAATTCCGAACGATGTTTTCCGTTTTCACATACTTGCAAATTCAGACACGGAAGAAGATCAGACTCTGAAACTCAAGGTGCGTGACAAGGTTCTTGAAAAGACGAAAATACTTTTTGATACGGCAAATTCAAAATCGGATGCCGAAGAATATGTAAAAGCAAACCTTGATGCTATAGAAGAAATCGCACAGAATGAGGTGTACAAAAACGGCTATAACTATCCTGTAAAAGCTGAAATTGTCAATATGCACTTTGATACACGCTGTTACGAAAGCTATACGCTGCCCGCAGGAATGTACGACGCACTTCGCATAACAATCGGCAATGCAAAAGGGCATAATTGGTGGTGCGTTATGTATCCGTCAATCTGCATTTCAACGGTTGATGAGGGAAAAAGCAGGGCGAAGAACGCTCTTTCTGACGATGAATACAGCGTTGTAACGGATGAAAAGGTGGAATACAAATTTTTTATAGTAGAACTTTTTCAGAGAATTTTTGGTTGATATCGGCAAAGTCCTTTTAATAACCCACAGAATATGTTATTATTTGTACAGATGTTTAAAATAAAATTACTTTATTGTGAATTAAATTTATGGAAGTGATGAAATGTTGAGATTTATTCTCGGGAAAAGCGGCAGCGGAAAAAGTACCGAGACTTTGAAGATTGCAGGCGAACTTGCCGACAGCAATCTTCCCGTAATGCTGATTGTGCCTGACCAGAGCACATTTGAATGTGAAAAAACTCTGCTCGATGCGTTCGGGGCAAAAAAAGCCGAAAAAGTCCTTGTATTCGGTTTTTCAAGACTTTGCAAATATGTTTTTGAGTTGACGGGAAACTCAGCCGATAATGTTATTGACGAGGGTACAAGAGCCGTTGTAATGAGCCTTGCGCTTGAAGAACTTACCGAAAAACTCCGTCTGCTTTCTTCAAAAGGCAGCAAAAGCCTTGTTGATGTTATGCTGCAGACTGTTTCCGATTTGAAGAAAAGCTCGGTTACAAGCGATGAACTCAGAAGTGCGTCAATGCTAGTTTGCGATGAAACCTTAAAGACAAAGCTTAACGAAACAGCTCTCATAACTGATACATTTGACGCACTTGTCAGCCAAAGCTATATTGACCCTATGGATGACTTGACAAGGCTCAATGATATTCTCTTAAAGAATAATGTTCTCAGGGATTATACGATAATCTTTGACGGATTTTCAGGCTTTACAATGCAGCAGCTCAAGGTGGTACGAAGCCTTATGCGCGATTGTACCGCTACATATTTTACCCTTACTCTTGACCCTCTGACAGACGGTTCGGAAGAGGTTTTTGCAACCTCACAGCAGACATATAAAATTCTCAAGGAATATGCAAAGCGTGACGGAGTTGATATTAAAGCTCCGATAAAACTGACTGATTTACATCGGTTTAAAAATAACGAATTGACTTTGCTTGAACAAAACATTTTCAGGACACACCTTGAACCGCTTGAGATTTCTCCCGAAAATATCTGCGTTTACAATGCTGTTGATATGTATGATGAATGTGAGTATGTCGCAAGAAAAATCAAGGGTCTTGTTATTGAAAAGGGTTATCTTTATTCGGATATTTCCGTTATCTGCCACGATATCGACCCGTACAAGGGTATTTTATCAGAAATTCTTGAAAAATATGAAATTCCTTATTTCAGCGATGAACACGCCGATATTGATGTAAAACCGGTAATAAGGCTTGTAAACTCAATTTTCAGATGTATTGTTTTTGATTTTGAGAGAGAAGATGTGCTTGCTCTTTTGAAGTCGGGTTTAACCGAATTTTCTGTTGAAGAAATAAGTCTTTTTGAAAACTACCTTTTTGTATGGAATGTTTCAGGTTCGGCATTCAAGAATGAATTTATTCAGAATCCAAAGGGCTATTCTGACAGGTTTTCGGATTATGACAGAGAGGTTCTTGCAAAGGTTGAAAATCTGCGTGAATCAGTTATTGAACCGTTACTTCTATTCAAAGAAAATGCAAAGGATAAAAACGGACTTGAAATTTCAAAACTGTTCTATGCACTCCTTGAAGAACTTAAAGTTCCCGATGCATTACGAAGAATGTATGCCGATTTTGAGAGCACCGACGATAAAGCAGTCGGTGCGGAACAGATAAGAATCTGGAATATGCTTATGTCTGTTCTCGATAAAACCGCCGCAGTAATCGGCACAAAAGCAATGACTGTAAAGCGTTATTACGAGCTTTTGAGCCTGCAAATTTCAGCAATGCAGTTGTCGGATATTCCCAGAACAGTTGACTGCGTAACGGTAACAACTGCACAAAGAGTAAGAATTTCTAAGCAGAAAGCGTCATTCCTCATAGGCTGTGTTGACGGAATTTTCCCTGCAATACCGCACACCGCCGGAATATTTTCGCCTTTTGAACTGAAAATGCTTGCAATGAACAAGGTTGAAATTGGTGACGATTTTGCCGCACTCAACAACCTTGAAACATTTATGGCATATTCCTGTATGACTTCTGCGAGCGAGTATTTGTCGGTATCCTTTTATTTGACGGATATATCGGGTGCAAGCTATCAGCCGTCCGAAATCGTACTTCAGTGCAAAAAGGTATTCAAAAACATCGTTGCATACGACAGGTTCGACTTTGATGCCAAAAAAGAGAGTATGTACGCACTTCGTCCTGCTTTTGACGCTGTTGCCGAGATGCTTGGCAGGGGCGAAAAAGTTCCCGAATCTTTGCTTGAAGTCTTTTCTCAAATTACTGAATATTCGGCAAAAATGGATTCGCTTAAAAATGTAAGGGATAAGGTTCCTTTTAAAATAAATGAGAGTCAAAATGCCGAAAGGCTTTTTGGCGGCAATCTTAGTATTTCAGCGTCACAGCTTGAAAAATTTAATCTTTGCAGGTTTTCATATTTCTGTAACTACGGCTTGAATGTTCGGGAAAGACTAAAGGCAGAGATTAACCCGATGCAGTACGGAACGATCGTTCATTATATACTTGAACGCTTTTTCAGAGAGTATTCTAAGGAACAGTATTCCGTGATGGATGAGGATGAACTTTCAAAAATTTTCAGTACATATATTTCTGAATACGCTGCTGCACATTTTGGAGAGGTGCAAACAAAACAAAATTCATTTATGTACCGTATAAAACTAATTCTCGAAAATGTGCTCCGCCTTGTGAAGCACACAATTGATGAGCTCACTCAAAGCGAATTTTTTGTTACCGATTGCGAACTTAAAATCGGCGAGGATGTTCCGTCCTACACGGTTGTACTTCCCGACGGCCACAAAATCGCAGTCTGCGGAAGTGTTGACAGAGTGGATATTATGCAGAAAAACGGCACAACTTACTTGCGTGTGATTGACTATAAAACAGGATCAAAGGAGTTTAAGCTCTCGGATGTTCTTTACGGAATCAATCTTCAGATGCTATTGTATCTTCATTCAATTGAGGTGTCGGGCAGTGACAGATACGGGGATATTATCCCTGCCGGGATTTTGTATATGCCTGCAACCGTTCCGTATATTTCGTCAGACAGTCTGAAATCAATTGACAAGCTTCCTGACGAGCTTAATAAAAAGCTCAAGATGAACGGACTTTTGCTCAAGGACACAGAAATAATTCACGGAATGGATAAGACCGACGCAGCAACATATATTCCTGTAAAAATAAAAGCCGGTGAACCGGTTTCGTCAACAAGCCTTGCAACACTTGAAGAGTTTGGAAAAATTTTCCAAAAGGTTGATATGCTTATTGCTGAAATGGGCAAAAATATCTATAACGGCAATATTGAGGCAAGACCGCTGAAGGGCGGTCACGATTCGTGTGAATACTGCCCTTACGACAGCGTATGTGCCTACAGACGAAGTAATCCGATAAACTGCTTTTCAGTTGATAACAAGACCGTTATCGAAGAAATTACAAACGAAATTAACGGAAAGGAGGAAGAGTAATGTCAAGAAATTGGACTTTGCAACAGAAAAATGCAATCTATGCTACAGACGGCTCAGTGCTTGTATCGGCCGCCGCAGGTTCAGGCAAAACTGCCGTGCTTGTAGAACGGGTAATTCAGCTTATTACACGGGAGAAAAATCCCCTTGATGTTGACCGCCTCCTTATCGTAACCTTCACAAGAGCGGCTGCTGCCGAAATGCGTGAAAGAATACAGGCGGCAGTCAACAAACTTCTTGAAAATGATCCGTATAACGCTCATTTGCTTGCGCAGCGACAGCTTTTGTACAGTGCGAACATATCTACAATAGACAGCTTTTGCGGAGATATTGTCCGTGAATATTTTCATACGCTCGATGTTGCAAGAGATTTTCGTATTGCCGATGAGGGAGAGCTTGAAATTCTCCGACAGGAGGCACTCAACATTGTTTTTGAGCATTTTTATGATATTGAGGATAAAGGATTTCTTTGCTTGCTCGATGTTTTTGCGGGAAAACAGGGTGATCAAAAATTGCGTGAAACAGTCCTTAAAATTTCCGAGTTCCTCACCACTCAGCCGTTTCCCGATAAATGGCTTGATGATATGTCGGAAAAATATTCCGAAACACAAATTTCAAAATCCGTGTGGGGAAACATTATAATTGATTATGCCCGAAATGCTGTACTCCACGCAATCAATCTGACGGAAAATTCATTAAAAAGACTCAGCGAGGACGCAAAGCTTTATGAGAAGCTCTCACCGTTGTTTGAGGGTGACAAAGCATATTTTACGCTTGTTCAGAAAAAGTTTGCCAAATCGTCATGGGACGAAATTGTTCGTGCGGTAAGTTCTTTTGAAGTCGGCAGAATGACAGCTCCAAAAGGCTACAAGGATAATCCTATCAAGGTTTTCGTTTCATCAAACAGAGATGAAGTAAAAAATACCGTAAAAAAACTTCAATCGGTATTTGCAATGAAAGAGGAAAGTATAAGAAAAGAATTATCTCAGCTTCATAAATTTATAACGGCATTGTTTGTTCTTACTCGTGAGTATGACAAAAAGCTGTCCGAACTCAAAGTAAAGAAAAATATCCTCTCATTTGCCGATATTGAATCGCTTACCGTAAAACTTCTTGCAAAGCCTGATGATGAAAACGGCTACGCAAAAACCATTCAGGCTCAGGAAATTTCCAACAGGTTTGACGCCGTTATGGTTGATGAATTTCAGGATGTAAACGATGTTCAGGATCTTATATTTAAATCTGTCAGTAAGGATGAAAGCAATCTCTTTGTGGTCGGCGATGTAAAGCAGAGCATCTACGGGTTCCGTCAGGCAAAGCCTGAAATCTTTATTGAACGGAAAAATGAATATAGGCGATTTAATGAGAATAACACCGAATATCCCGCAGCTATAATTCTCGACAGGAATTTTCGCAGCCGTTTTGAAGTATGTGACGCAGTCAACTTCATTTTTGAAAGAATAATGACTAAAGAAACCGCCAAAATGGAATACAATTCCGACGAAAGGCTTGTAAACGGCGCTGAATTTCCTGATTCGAATAATTGCAATTTTGAAATTTCATTGCTTGAAGCCGAAAATTCCGATTCCGATAAAGAAGAAATTGAGGCGAAGTACATAGCTGACAAAATCCACAAAATGATAAACTCGGGATTCAGGGTTAAAGACGGAGATGTAATGCGAGAGGCACGCTACGGCGATTTTGCGATAATTCTTCGCAGTCCGAGCGGAAAGGCCACAACTTATGTCAATACGCTCATTAACAGCGGTATTCCTGCCTACAGCGAGAAAAAATCAAATTTTTTTGAGGCTGTTGAAATCAAAATTATGCTCAATTTTTTGCGTGTAATCGACAATCCGGGAATTGATATTCCGCTTCTGTCGGTTCTCTGCAGTCCTATGTATGCGTTCACTCCCGACGAACTTGCAGAAATGCGTTGTGACAGCAGAAAAATTTCGCTGTATGCTTCTGTTTGCAAGTATGCCGATACAAACGACAAAGCGAAAAAATTTGTTGATGAACTTAAAATTCTGCGTGACTGTGCCTGCACAAATTCCGTTGACAGCCTCATCTCCAAAGCGTGTGAAATTACCGGCTTTATGTCAATTTCACTTGCCGTCAGCGGTAACGACTCGGCGCTTAGAAACCTTGAGCTGTTGCGAGAATACGCAAGAAGCTTTGAGAAAAACGGCTACAAAACGCTTTCGGATTTTATTTCATATACTGACAAGCTGATTGCCAACAAGACAAATCTTGACGCTTTTTCACAAAATGACGGTGACACAACAAACGCTGTAAGAGTTCTCAGTATTCATGCTTCAAAAGGACTTGAATTTCCGGTATGCTTTTTAGCAGATATAACACACCAATTCAATAAGAACGATCTCAAAAACGATATTCTTCTTGACAGTAAGGCAGGAATAGGAATCAAGGTTCAGCGCAACGGTGTTGTTTATAATACTTTTCCGCGTCTTGCAACAGGGCTAAAAATCGAAGAAAACCTTATTGCCGAGGAAATGCGTGTGCTTTATGTTGCGCTCACACGGGCAAAGGAAAAACTGATTTGTGTCGGTGCGGTTAAGAAGTGTTACGATTACCTTGAAAGGCTGTATTCAAAGCTTGTTTTTGAAAGCATAATTGAACCCTATGCCATTACAAGCTGTCAAAGCTACTGCGACTGGATTTGCCTTTGTGCATTGGTTCATCCGTCACTTAACAATTTGCGTAACGATATTATGTCGGGAGCAAAGATTATTCCGTACAACGGAGAATCAGATTGGAAATTGCAGATTGTAAAACGGGAACAGTCTTCTGACAACGAGAATGTTTTTGAGGATGACATAACCTCTGTCGGATTGCTTCAGGCTGTCGGCGTGAGCGATGAATCTTTTGATTATGCAAAGCTTTTGAAAAAGAATCTTGATTTCAAATACAGAAACATGGATATTCTTTCGCTTCCGCAAAAGGTCAGCGCGTCCGATATTGCACACAGTCAGAACGGCGATTACTTTGAAAAGATTCTTTCAAAACCGTTATTCATAGCTGAACAAAATTCCGCTCCTGTTGCAAGAGGTACTGCTCACCACAAGTTTTTGCAATACTGCAATTTTGAACAGGCAAGAGCAAGTCTTGACACTGAACTTGACCGTCTTTTAAATGACGGAAAACTTACACAGGAACAGGTTGATATGATTGACAGAAAAACACTTAATGAATTTCTTTCAACAAAACTTATTGACCGTATAATTGCATCACAGCTTGTAATGCGTGAAAAACGATTTACCGCAAGGCTTAAACCGTCGGAAGTATTCGATGAATATAAAGGTGTAAAAACCGATGCAACAGTAATAATTCAGGGTGCGGTTGATCTTGCGTTTGTTGAGGACGGAAAGCTTGTTATTGTCGATTACAAAACCGACAGGGTAAAAGATATAACAAAACTTGCAGGACTTTACAAGAAGCAACTTGATTTGTACAAATCGGCGATGGAGCAGTCTGAAGAACTTACCGTCAAAGAATGTATTCTTTGCAGTATTCACCTCGGCTCATATATTACCTTATAACCAAAAAGAAAACCGTCCGTAAAATCTGCGGACGGTTTAATCATATTCAGTTTATATCGGTAGCTTCTGCATCAATCATTCTTTGATTGCGGTCGTATTCTTTGTGATAACGGCTGAGCAGAATAATAAGTGAAAATCCCGAAACACCTTCATAAATAAGCGCAATTCCGAGTGCAATCATAAGCAATGCACCAAAAATGTTTGTAAAGAAAATTGTTGTAAGACTGAATATAATCATTACAATTGCTATAATAAACGGAATCCACCATTTTTTCATACCGAGAGATCTCAGCGTGAGCGAATGTTTCATATCCATAATGCTGTCAACAATAATGATAATGCCAATCGGAATATTGATTATCGCCGCAATTGAAGTGGGCGAAAACAGGGCGAATATTCCGAAGCCTGTAGAAATAACGCCTATCACAAGCTCAAAGTACATTCCGCCTTCTCTGTCAACAAAGAAAGAAATTATGTTGAACAGTCCGTAAACAGTCATTGCACCGCCGAGTGCATAGCACAAAACATCAAGCACCTTTTGCGGAAAGACAACCGTCACAATGCCGAGTACGATATAGGCGAGAGAGGTCATCATCATAGTAGCCGCCGGATTTTTCTTTTTTTTATGTTCACTCATTTAATACTCCTCAGTCCATTCTCTTGTCGCAGTAACCGCACATCACCATACCGAGCTTTTCGTAGCTGAGATTTGGAAGATAAGGCTCCTGCTGTGTGATACATTTCGGATTGTTGCAGTGATGATTCGATACAACAAACGGTCTGTTTTCAACAAAGAACTCATCATCCTGCAAAAGCAGAAGAATAAGTGCCATTCTGCCGTACATACCGTACTGAGCCTGTTTGAAATACAACGCTCTCGGGTCATCGTCAATGTCAACCGTAATTTCGTTTACTCTCGGCAACGGATGAAGAATAATCATATCTTCTCTTGCTTTGTCAAGCTTTTCTTTGTCGAGAACAAAAACATTTTTCTGTGCCTGATAATCTTCTTCGCTTGCAAATCTCTCACGCTGAATCCTTGTCATATAAAGAACATCAAGGTCGGTAATTGCATCTGCAAGGCTATGAGAAATTTCATACTTACAGCCGTTCTTTTCAAGAATGTCAATAACATAAAGCGGAACACTGAGTTCCTTTGTTGAGATAAGTACAAAGCTGTTGTTCGGATATTTTGCAAGTGTCTTGATAAGCGAATGAACTGTTCTGCCGTTGAGAAGGTCACCGCATACACCTACTCTGAGGTTATCAAGTCTGCCTTTTTCACAGCTGAGAGTGATAATGTCGGCAAGTGTCTGAGTGGGATGCAGGTGACCGCCGTCACCGCAGTTGATAACGGGAACACCTGCATAGAGAGATGCCGCAGCGGCAGTACCCTCAATAGGGTGGCGAATTGCGATAATGTCGGCATATTCGCCCACAATTGTAATTGTATCTTTAAGGCTTTCACCCTTTGAAACAGAAGAATTCATCGGGTTGTCAAAACCGATTGTTCTTCCACCGAGTTTGAGCATGGCTGTCTGGAATGACATCTGTGTTCTTGTACTCGGTTCATAAAATAAAGTAGCAAGAATCTTGCCGTCACAGGCGTGTCGGTAGTCGGCAGGACTCTGCATAATCTTTTTAGCTTTTTTGATAATTTTGTCAATCTGATCGGTAGACATAACCGATAAATCAATTAAATTTTTGTCAAACATAAATAACACAGCTTTCTGCAATTTTTTCTATTTTATCAAAATTTTCTGTGTTTATATATACTTAAAAGAAAAATGGGAATAAAGAATAAAACAATTTTGCCGATTTCGGTATTAGTTTTATCAGCGTTAATTTCCAAAGTAACTTTAATTCTATCAGATGAAAAATTTTAAAAATTTAACTTGATTTTTTACGATATGTATTGTATAATACATATTGCATTTGCCGGTGTGATGGAATTGGCAGACGTAGCGGACTCAAAATCCGCCGGTAGCGATACCGTACCGGTTCAAGTCCGGTCACCGGCACCAAAAGGACATTAACTCATAGGGTTAGTGTCCTTTTTTAGTATATTTCGGAGGGCGATAATTATGGGCGGAATAAGCGTTATGCTTTTAATAGGAATGCTTTCGGCTATGTATGTGTTCTTTATAGCGGTGATTGCCGTGCTGATTATTTATTTTGCAGTAAGCTATGTTTTTGAGAGCATTGCGGCAATGGGTATGTGCAAGAGCTTGTACTATAAGCACAGCGGTACAGCTTGGATTCCGTTTTATAATAAATATCTGCTCGGTAAAATTGCAGGGAATACGGCTTTAGGCATAATTGAAGGTGTGTTGAACCTTTCAATCGCAACCGTTGCCGTTCTGTTTTTCTGTTTTGAACTGGAAATCGGTATCATCGGCTTGATTGCCCTGTTAGCTTGTGTCATTGCATCATTTGTGATAGATGTAATTATTTCGGATAAAATATTCAAAAATCTTAACATCAGATATTCGGATGTTCTCACAGTGGTAAATGTCCTTACCTTCGGACTTTTTAGACCGATAATACTTTTCGTATTCAGAAATAAGCAGAATACAGTCAGGTTATAATTTCAAAGGAGCAATACACGCAGTATTGTTCCTTTTTCTTTTGCAAAAATGCCCTGTTTAAGATTATTTTTGTTTCATAATTTTTTGACACAGGCAATTTTTTTGAAAAATTCGTCAATTTTTTTATTTTTAATTCTCATACGGTTGCTTATTTTTGATTTATATATTATAATGTATCTTGTATTGTTTTTTAATTACGGCGCAAAGCCGCATCTTTATGGAGGATTTGATTATGGAAAAGAAAGAATTACTTTACGAAGGAAAAGCTAAAAAGGTATTTTCTACAGAAGATCCCGATCTCTGCATCGTTTCCTACAAGGATGACGCAACTGCATTCAACGGCGAGAAAAAGGGTACAATCGTTGGCAAGGGTGTTGTAAACAACCGTATGTCAAACTTTATGTTCAAGCTTCTTGAAAAGCATGGCATTGCAACGGACTTTGTCGAAGAGCTTAACGACAGAGATACAGTCCTCAAGAAGGTTGAAATTGTTCCTCTCGAGGTAATTTTAAGAAATAAAGCTGCCGGCAGTCTTTCAAAGCGTCTCGGTCTTCCCGAAGGCACTCCGATGAAGACTCCTGTTCTTGAATTCTGCTATAAGAACGATGAACTCGGCGATCCTATGGTAAATGAATATCACATCCTCGCAGCAGGCTTTGCTACAAAGGAAGAAATTGACACAATCACAGAAATGGCTTTCAAGATTAATGAGATTATGATTGAATTCTTCAAGCAGTGCAAGGTTGATCTTATCGACTTCAAGATTGAGTTCGGCAGATATAAGGGCAAGATTCTCCTTGCTGACGAAATTTCTCCCGATACATGCCGTTTCTGGGATATGGATACACAGGAAAAACTCGACAAAGACCGTTTCCGTCGTGACATGGGCGGTGTTGAAGAGGCTTATGCCGAAATGATGAAGCGTGTAGGTCTTGCATAATAACTACATTGTGAATTTTTGAATTAAGATATGTGAATTAAACTTTGGATAGTTATTTTGATTAATCGGATGGTGGCACCTTGGAATTTTCTTTCGATAATTTTGCAAAAGAAGGTCTGCACGAAGAGTGCGGAGTATTCGGCATATTCAGCGACGGCACAATTAACCCTGCATACGCTTGTTATAACGGCTTGCTTGCTCTCCAACACAGAGGACAGGAAAGCTGCGGCATCGCTGTATCTGACGAAGGTGTAATTGATTATCACAAAGATATGGGCCTTGTTACCGAGGTCTTTAACAACAAAATTCTTGATTCTCTCAACGGACAAATGGCGGTTTCGCATGTCCGTTACTCGACTGCAGGCGGTTCTGTGCTGGAAAATGCACAACCGCTTGTTATGCGTTATGTAAAGGGTACGCTTTCAATTGCTCATAACGGCAACCTTACCAATGCGCTTGAAATTCGCAGAGGTCTTGAACAGCGCGGTGCAATCTTTCAGACAACAATCGACAGCGAGGTTATCTGCTATGTAATTGCCCGTGAAAGACTTAAATGTCATTCTGTTGAAGATGCCGTTGCAAGAACAATGCAGGTAATTGAGGGCGCTTATTCGCTCCTTGTTATGAGTCCGAGAAAGCTTATTGCGGTTCGTGATCCTCACGGATTCAGACCGCTTTGTATGGGCAAGTACAACGATTCCTATGTTTTTGCAAGTGAAAGTGCGGCTCTTGATGCCTGCGGTGCAGAATTTGTCCGTGATGTTGAACCGGGCGAAATCGTAATTGTAGACCAGAACGGTGTCCGCAGTATGAAACCCGACTTTGGTGACAAGAAAAAGGCACTTTGCATTTTTGAGTATATTTATTTTGCCCGTTCAGACTCCTTTATTGACGGAGTAAGCGTTTATGAGGCAAGAAAGCAGGCAGGACGAATCCTTGCAAGAAAATACCCTGTTGAGGCTGATATGGTTGTCGGTGTTCCCGAATCGGGAATTGACGCCGCAATCGGTTACAGCGAAGAATCCGGAATTCCTTATGAAAAGGCTATTGTGAAGAACAGCTACATCGGCAGAACCTTCATAAAGCCAAGTCAGAAGGAACGAATGAAAAGCGTAAAAATTAAACTCAACCCGATTGCCGACAAAATCAAAGGCAAGAGAGTTGTTATTATTGATGACAGCATTGTGCGTGGTACAACTGTTGACCGAATTGTTACAATGCTCAAAGAGGCAGGCGCAAAAGAGGTACATATGCGTATCAGCTCACCTCCGTTTATGTGGCCGTGTTATTACGGCACAGACATTCCGTCAAGAGGAGAACTTATTGCCTGCAACCATACAATCGAAGAAATCACAAAGCTCAGCAAGGCAGATTCTCTCGGATATCTTCCCGTTGAGTCACTTCGTGAGATGATTCACAACGCTCCCGTAGGCTTTTGTGACGGTTGCTTTACGGGTAATTACCCCGCACCTATCACCAAAGAAACCTTTAAGGGCAAGGAGCGCGGCGGAATGAACTTTGATGAAAACGATAAAAAGGACAACTAATTGAAAGGATGTAAATAATGGTAAAAGATACTTATGAATCACCCTTGTCAGCCCGTTATGCAAGCAAGGAAATGAAATACATTTTCTCGCCGGATAAAAAATTCAGAACATGGAGAAAACTCTGGATTGCTCTTGCAGAATCGGAAAAGGAACTCGGACTCCCAATTACACAGGAGCAGATTGACGAACTCAAGGCTCATGCCGAAGATATCAACTATGAAGTTGCACAGGAAAGAGAGAAAATTGTTCGTCACGATGTAATGTCACATGTATATGCTTACGGTGTTCAGTGTCCGAACGCAAAGGGCATTATTCATCTCGGAGCAACCTCCTGCTATGTCGGTGATAACACAGATATCATCATTATGACAGAAGGACTCAAGCTTATCAGAAATAAGCTTATCACCGTTATCCGCAACCTTTCAAAGTTTGCCGATAAATACAAGGCTCTTCCAACCCTTGCATTCACTCATTTTCAGCCTGCACAGCCTACAACAGTAGGTAAGAGAGCTACTCTCTGGCTTCAGGAGCTCCTTATGGATCTTGAAGATGTTGAGTATCAGCTTTCTAAGGCTAAGCTTCTCGGTTCAAAGGGTACAACAGGAACACAGGCAAGTTTCCTTGAACTCTTTGACGGAGATCACGAAAAGTGCAAAATGCTTGACCGTAAGATTGCAGAAAAAATGGGCTATAAGGCTTGTTTCCCTGTATCAGGTCAGACATATTCAAGAAAGCTTGACTCACAGTTCCTCAATGTTCTTGCAGGAATTGCTCAGTCAGCTGCTAAATTCTCAAATGATATCAGACTTCTTCAGCACCTCAAAGAGGTTGAAGAGCCGTTTGAAAAGAATCAGATCGGTTCATCGGCTATGGCCTATAAGCGTAACCCAATGAGAAGCGAGCGTATCGGTTCACTTTCAAGATATGTTATGGTTGATGTTCTCAACGGCTACTTTACAACTGCCACACAGTGGTTTGAAAGAACACTTGATGACTCAGCCAACAAGCGCCTCAGCGTTCCGGAGGCATTCCTCGCAGTTGACGGCATCCTTTCACTTTATGCAAATGTTGCAGACGGTCTTGTTGTTTATCCAAAGGTAATTGAACAAAGACTCAGAAAAGAACTTCCGTTCATGGCAACAGAGAATATTATGATGGATGCAGTTAAAAAGCGCGGTGCCGACAGACAGCAGCTTCACGAGAAAATCCGTGAGCATTCAATGGCTGCGTCAAGGGTGGTCAAGGTTGAAGGCGGCGAGAATGACCTTCTCGAGAGAATTGCCGCAGATGAGGCATTCGGCGTTACTCTTGAAGAGCTTGAAAAAATTCTCAAGCCTGAAAACTACACAGGCAGAGCAAAAGAGCAGACAGAGGACTTCCTCAACGAGTGCATCAAGCCTGTTCTTGAAAAGTACGCAGATGTTGAGTCTGACAAGCCTGAAATCAATGTTTAATTAAACTGATTTAATCGAACCTTTGGTTCAAGTATATATTTTATTTACAGCAGACCGTGAGTCTGCAAAAAGGAGTTTTGTAAAATGGTAAAAGCAATTGTAGGTGCCAACTGGGGCGACGAGGGCAAGGGTAAAATTACCGATGTTCTCGCAAACGACAGCGACATCGTAATTCGTTTTCAAGGCGGTGCAAACGCAGGACATACAATAGTCAACGATTACGGAAAATTTGCTCTTCACCAGCTTCCTTCGGGTGTTTTTCATCAGAATATCACCAATATTATCGGCAACGGTGTTGCTTTCAGCGTTGAAAACTTCGTTAAGGAAATGGCTCACCTCAAAGACCGTGGAGTTCCCGAGCCAAACATTATTATTTCTGACAGAGCACAAATTGTTATGCCTTACCATGTAGCATTTGACTGCTACGAGGAAGAGCGCCTCGGCAAAAATTCTTTCGGTTCAACTAAGAGCGGTATCGCTCCGTTCTATTCTGATAAGTATTCAAAAATCGGTTTCCAGATCAATGAACTTTATGATGATCCCGATTCACTCAGAGAAAAAATCAGACATGCTCTTGAAATTAAGAATGCAACTCTGAAAAACCTCTACAACAAGCCCGAAATCACAGAACAGGAAGTTTTTGACAAGCTGATGGAATATAAGGAACTTCTTGCTCCTTATGTCGGTGACGCATTCACTTTTGTTCATAATGCGCTCAAAGACGGAAAGAATATTCTTCTTGAGGGACAGCTCGGTTCACTCAAGGACACTGACTTCGGCATTTATCCTATGGTTACTTCATCCAACACAATCGCAGGTTACGGTGCTGTAGGTGCAGGTATTCCACCGTATGAAATCAAAGAAATCATCACAGTTGTCAAGGCTTATTCAAGTGCAGTAGGCGCAGGTGAATTTGTTTCTGAAATCTTCGGCGATGAGGCTGACGAACTTCGCAGAAGAGGCGGTGACGGCGGAGAATTTGGTGCAACAACAGGCAGACCGAGAAGAATGGGTTGGCTTGACCTTGTTGCAACACGCTACGGTTGTATGGTTCAGGGTGCAACACAGGTTGCTTTCACGGTTCTTGATGTTCTCGGATATCTTGATGAAATCCCTGTTTGTGTAGGTTATGAGCTTGACGGCAAGGAAATTGACTACTTCCCGTCAACAACAAAGCTTAAAAGATGCAAACCTATCCTCAAAAAGCTCAAGGGCTGGAAGTGTTCAATTTCAGGTATTACAGAATATGACAAGCTTCCTAAGGAATGCCGTGAATACATTGAATTTGCCGAAAAGGCTATCGGTGTGCCGATTACAATGGTTTCAAACGGTCCTTCCCGAAACGATATTATTTACAGATAATTAAAATATTAATTGAATACCGCACAAACTCTGTGCGGTATTCTTTAAATTTGAAAGGAATTTTACTATGAGCAATGCTACAAAAGAAACTGTCATTGTTCTTGATTTCGGCGGTCAGTACAATCAGCTTATTGCAAGAAGAGTTCGTGAGTGCAATGTGTATTGCGAAATTCTTCCTTATACCGTTGATATTCAGAAAATCAAAGACATTAACCCAAAAGGCATTATCTTCACAGGCGGTCCTAACAGCGTTTATGACGAGTCATCACCGCACTATACTCCTGAAATTTTTGAACTTGGAATCCCGATTCTCGGCATTTGCTACGGTTGTCAGCTTATGGCGTACACGCTCGGAGGCAATGTCGTTTCGGCTACAGACAATTCATCAAGTGAGTACGGCAAGACAGTTACAAGATATAATAACAATGATATACTCTTTAAATCAGTAAAGAGTGAAGGAATTTCATGGATGAGTCACCGTGACTATATCAATGAAGCTCCCGAAGGATTCAGCATTACAGCTACAACGGATGTATGTCCCGTAGCCGCAATGTCATGTCCTGAAAAAAAGTTTTACGGTGTTCAGTTCCATCCTGAAGTTAACCATACAGATAACGGTAAAGATATGCTCCGTTCATTCCTTTACGATGTTTGCGAATGTAAGGGTGAGTGGAAAATGGAAAGCTTCATCGACACAACTGTTGCACAGCTTAAAGAGCAGATTGGTGACAAGGGTGTAGTTCTCGGACTTTCGGGCGGTGTAGATTCATCTGTTGCCGCAGCACTTCTCAGTAAGGCAGTCGGTAAACAGCTTACCTGCGTTTTCGTTGATCAGGGACTTATGAGAAAAGACGAGGGCGACTTTGTAGAGCAGACCTTTACAAAGCTTTTTGATATGAACTTTGTCCGCATCAATTGTCAGGAAGAGTTCCTTGCAAAGCTTAAAGGTGTTGAAGAACCCGAAGAAAAGCGCCACATTATAGGTACAGAATTTTATAAGGTGTTCTGGAACAAAATCCGTGAAAGCTACGGCGAGGGTTATTTTGCACAGGGTACAATTTATCCCGACCGTATCGAAAGCGGTAAAGGCGATGCCGCAAAAATCAAAACACATCACAATCAGGTTGGTATCCCGGAAGATATTGACTTTGCAGGTGTAATTGAACCGCTTAAAGACCTCTTCAAGGATGAGGTAAGAGTAGTAGGTGAGAAGCTTGGACTTCCGCACGACCTCGTATGGCGTCAGCCGTTCCCGGGTCCGGGACTCGGTGTGCGTGTAATCGGTGAAGTTACAGCCGAAAAGGTTCGTATTCTTCAGGAAGCCGATGCAATTCTTCGTGATGAAATGGATAAGTGCGGTTACGCAGATAAGATGAGCCAGTTCTTCGCAGTCCTCCCGGGTGTTAAAACCGTAGGCGTTATGGGTGACGCAAGAACATATGACGAACTCATCGCTCTCCGTGCCGTTACAACCGATGATTTTATGACAGCCGACTGGGCAAAAATCCCCTACGAAATCCTAGGCAGAGTCTCCAACCGCATCATCAACGAAGTTGAACATGTAAATAGAGTAGTCTATGATATAACAAGTAAACCCCCCGGAACAGTAGAGTGGGAATAATACCAAGTGTTGTTGTGCAACACCCATTATCCTGTAATGTGTAAATTTTAATATCCTTAAGCGACCTTGAAGAGCAATCTTTTAGGTCGCTTTTTCTATGCCCAAAAGTCCAGTGTTTATCGGTTTTTTGGCAATAAAACTGTGGTTTTATTCGGAGTTTAAAAAATACAGACAGGGGATAACAAAAATCACCCCAAAGAGAGTAGAGGGGTGTTGCACAATAACACCAAGTGTTATTGTGCAACACTCATTATCCTGTAATGTGTAAATTTTAATATCCTTGAGCGACCTTGAAGAGCAATCATTTAGGTCGTTTTTTCTGTGTCCAAAAGACCAGTGTTTATCGGGTTTTTGGCAATAAAACGGTAGTTTTATTCGGAGTTAAAAAATACAGACAGGGGATAACAAAAATTACCCCAAAGAGAGTAGAGGAATTTGCACGATGACAACAAAACAAAAAATATAAAAACCCCCGAAAAGTCAGTGCTTATCGAGCTTTTCGGGGGTTCTTTTTTATTTTGTGGGACTGTTATGGGACTAAAAAATAAAATTATTTAATTTCAGTTCAAAGTCAATAGTTAGGGCAAACCGAAAAGTAGAATATATAGGCTCAATGTCAATAGTTGGGGTAACCCGAGAAAACGGAATATATGAGAATTACAAGCGGCAGAGAATTAAACTGTCGCTTGTTTTGCTGAATAATTGATATGTGCGGTATGCGGCTCAATGTTTATATTTAGGATAACCCGAAAAAAGTCTGTAATCTTCGGTTTTAGCTGACTGCTTTTTGACTAACATTTGACTAATATTTAAGCAATATTATGCGATATTTCGCAATATTTTACGGTAAAAATAAGCAAATAAAAACCGCATCAAAGAGCCTGAAAACGGCTTTCTGATGCGGTTTTTGTTATGGAGCTGAAGAAGGGACTTGAACCCTCGACCTACTGATTACGAATCAGTTGCGCTACCAACTGCGCTACTCCAGCATATTATTTTAAATTTTAACAAGGATTACTGAACACGATGTGCAGTGCGGAAAATATAAATATTTTCACATATTATGCTAATATTATAATGTTTAACTAACGCTAAACGCTAATGTGTTTCGGCAGACTTCGTGCGTAATGAAAACTTCACCTTGGTATTATACACCGATTGTCCCGATATTTCAATAGAAAAAAGTAAAAAAGCAAGTAAAAAAAGAAAATTTAGTTTAATTTTTCGTCTGTCATTATAATTTAAGGAGAAGAAAACATAACGGTAAATTAAATAAATTTATACTTTTGTTATTATAAATACAAAATTATGCACAAAAAAAGTGGTATTTTTTGTCTGGTGAAGTGTTATCACATTTGTAGAATAATAAAATTAAAAGTACTATAATTGTTACACAATAGATACTACAGCGGAAATGCTTTGTGATAGGATGTGCAGAAGATGCCAAAAAGAAAGTGCAGTAATATTGATGCGTCGGTCGGACTAAGAATGCGTTATTACAGAATCCAGTGTGGACTGACTCAACAGCAGGTTGCTGACGCTCTCAATATAAACCGTACAACATACACTAAATATGAAACAGGTGTTTCCGAACCGAGTCATGAGCTTCTGGGAAAAATTGTAAAGATGTTCGGTATAGATTATAACGCAATTCTTGACAACAGAGATTATTTTGAAAGAAGAGTTGCAGACGCTGATATGACGCTAAATGTCCTTACTCTTGCCGAAAGAGCAATCATTACAAGATTTCGGTCTATGTCAAAAGAAGATCAGAAAAAGATTTGTGAATATATAGATATGCTCTACAACGAAAAAGCAAAGAAGATTTTGTAAAAAACTCTTTACTTTTGACCTCGATTGTGATAATATAATACAGATGACCGTGTCTCGGAACAGGGAGTATGCCGTTTGTCGGATTTTCACAGCCCTGCCCTGAGATGTTGGCGACTATTTTTGAAAGGTGGAATTTTTAATGCTTAAAGAAGAAAAGCAGGCTATCATGGCTGAGTACGCAACTCACGAAGGCGACACAGGTTCTCCGGAGGTTCAGATTGCTCTTCTTACAAAGAGAATCAATGACCTTACCGAGCACCTCAAGGTTCACAAGAAGGATCACCACAGCAGAAGAGGTCTTCTCAAGATGGTTGGTCAGAGAAGAAGCCTTCTCGCTTACCTCACAAAGGTAGACATTGAAAGATATCGTTCTATCATTGCAAGACTCGGTATCCGTAAGTAATTTTTTAAGTACACAAGGGCAAGCGAAAGCTTGCCCTAAATTCGATTTTCTGCGGGATTTTTATTTGCTGTTTTTTAGCGGTAAAACGATTAAATAACATATGCTTTTGTGTGTTTGTCAGTTTTGTTTAATGGTTTTATTGCTAAATCGGCGTAAAATCCCGTTTGAATAAATTTGAACTTTATTTAAAATGTGAAACTTATGTTTCGGAAAGGATTTTACTAAAATGAATCGACTTATGACATTCGACAAATACAGAGTATTTGAAACAGAATTTGCCGGCAGACCTTTAAAGGTCGAAACAGGCAAGATGACACAGCTTGCAAACGGTGCGTGTCTTGTTCACTACGGTGACACAACAGTTCATGTTGCTGTTACAGCATCAGAAAAGCCAAGAGATGGCGTTGATTTCTTCCCGCTTTCGGTTGACTACGAAGAAAAGATGTACGCAGTAGGCAAAATCCCTGGTTCTTACCTCAAGAGAGAGGGCAGACCTTCGGAAAAGGCTATCCTCACAAGCCGTGTAATCGACCGTCCTATCCGTCCTCTTTTTGACAAGAGTATGAGAAACGATGTTTCAATCGTTTGTACGGTAATGAGCGTTGATCCCGACTGTCAGCCTGAAATTGTTGCCATGATCGGTGCTTCAATCGCAATTTCAATCTCAGATGTTCCGTGGAACGGACCTATCTCGGGTTGTTCCGTAGGTATGGTTGACGGTGAGTACATCATCAACCCGACAGAGGAGCAGAGAAAGGTTTCTCAGATGGCAACAACAGTTGCCTCAACAAGCACAAGAATTGCTATGATCGAGGCAGGTGCAAACTGCGTATCTGATGACGATATGTACAACGCTATTATGGCAGGTCACGAGGCTAACCAGAAGATTATCAGCTTTATTGAGGAAATTAAGGCTGAAATCGGCAAGCCAAAGTTTGAGTTCGCAAGTCTTGAACCCGACCATGATATGTTTGAGGCAATCAAGGCATTTGCAGAAGAGGATGTTAAGGTTGCTCTTGATACAGATGATAAGAGGATCCGTGACGAAAGGCTTAAGCCTATTTATGAGGCAGTTCACGCAAAGTTTGACGAGATTTATCCTGAAAGCGAAGCTCTCATTGACGAGTGCCTTTACAAGACACAGAAGTTCATTGTTCGCCGTTGGTTGCTTGATGAGCAGAAGCGTGTTGACGGCAGAGGAATGGACGATATCCGTCCTCTCGCATCAGAGGTTGGCGTAATTCCGAGAGTTCACGGTTCGGGTATGTTCACAAGAGGACAGACTCAGGTTCTCACAATCGCTACACTCGGTCCTGTTTCTGACAAACAGCTTCTTGACGGCATTGACGGCGAAACAGAAAAGAGATATATCCACCACTACAACTTCCCAAGCTACTCAGTCGGCGAAACAAAGCCGAGCCGTGGTCCGGGCAGAAGAGAAATCGGTCACGGTGCTCTTGCAGAAAGAGCTCTCGTTCCTGTAATTCCTTCTGTAGAAGAATTCCCGTATGCACTTCGCCTTGTTTCGGAAGTTCTTTCTTCAAACGGTTCAACTTCACAGGGTTCAATCTGCGGTTCAACTCTTGCTCTTATGGACGCAGGTGTTCCGATTAAGGCTCCTGTTGCAGGTATCTCATGCGGTCTTATCACAGAGGGCGACCGTTGGATGACAATGGTTGATATTCAGGGTCTTGAGGACTTCTTCGGTGATATGGACTTTAAGGTAGCAGGTACACACGACGGTATCACTGCTATTCAGATGGACCTCAAAATCAGTGGCCTTACTCCCGAAATGGTTAAGGAGGCTCTTGCCAAGACTCACAAGGCTCGTAACTACATCCTTGACGAAGTAATGCTCAAGACTATTGCAGAGCCGAGAGAAGAGCTTTCAAAATATGCTCCCAAGATGTTTACAACAACAATTCCTGCCGACAAAATCAGCGAGGTTATCGGTAAGAGCGGTAAGGTTATCAAGGAAATTCAGGCTGAATGCGGAGTTAAGGTTGACATTGAGGAAGACGGCGAACTCGGACAGGTATTTGTTTCGGGTATTGATTCCGACAAGTGTAAGCGTGCAATCGAAATTATCAACACTATCGCCGTTGATCCTGAGCCGGGTGCAATGTACCTCGGCAAGGTTACTCGTATTATGGACTTCGGTGCTTTTGTTGAAATCGCTCCAGGCAAGGAAGGCCTTGTTCACATTTCTCAGCTTGATGTTAAGCACACAGAGAATGTAACAGATGTTGTTAATGTAGGCGACATCATCCGTGTTAAGGTAATGGAAATTGACGATAAGGGCAGACTCAATCTCTCTCGCCGTCAGGTTCTCATTGATGTTGACGGTCTTGTTCCCGAAAACGACATTGATGCAGAAAGATCAGCTCGTCCGCGCAGACCTCACAACGACCGCAGAGGCGGCTTTAACAGAAACAACAGAAAGTAATTTTTGTAATCTGAAATTTAATATTTTAACAATCGGTCCCTTTCAATTTGCAAATGCATTGAAAGGGACTGCTTTGTTAATTGAAAATAATTACCATCATCACGGAAAAATGTGGGATAATTAAAAATAAATATTGAAAAAGAGCATAGGAAGCTCCAAAATTGTAGTTGAAGAGACAAACAATGAAGGAGAGAAACCTATGCTCTATTTAGATGATATCAAAGTCGAATTTTAAAGTCAAGGATTTAAAGGAACACATATAGGAATCAGCCCTAATAAAGATTAAAGCGTACTGTTTCTGGCGAGTGTAAGGTCAACGCAGTCCGTCCGGTGTCCTTATTGCGGCGGTAGCGATGGACAAAATGGTTTCAGGCGGCGAAAGAAAGTGAGATTCCCACATTGGTACGGTTTGCAGTTCAAAAAGAAAAACGTCTCCCCGGATTAGCTGCCCATGCCATCTACTCAATCAGCACCGGCAAGCTCGAAGGCTTCAACAACAAGATCAAGGTCGCTAAAAGAATCGGCTACGGTTACCGCGACGATGACTTCTTTTTTACCTTGATTCGCTATCTTTTTATTCCTTCTGTCCGTTCTCCATCCCACAAAAAATCGTGATGAACCTTTCTTTTAAATCAATAGCAAAATAATTTCATATACAATCAGACACATGAACGAAATTTGCATATTGTTTAAATTATCCTAATCATCTTGATTTCAACTTGATAACATAGTATAATTGACTTAACAAAAATTTCCGACAAATACGGACACAGGTTTATAAAGGAGAGAATACAATGCAGGTTAAAATTTCCGATTCTATAAAATACATTGGTGTTGACGACAAGACAATCGACCTTTTTGAAAGTCAGTATCTTGTTCCCAACGGAATTTCTTACAACTCATATCTTATTATTGACGAAAAGGTTGCAATTATGGATACGGTTGACAAGAGAAAAACTGACGAATGGTTTGAAAATCTTGACAGAGAGCTTAACGGCAGAACTCCTGATTACCTCGTAATAAGTCACCTTGAACCAGACCACGCTTCAAATATTAAGGTTGTTTCCGAGAAATATCCGTCAATGAAGCTTGTCGGCAATGCAAAGACTTTTTCGATGCTCCCACAGTTTTTCCCTGATTTTGATTTCGCCGATAAAACCGTTACAGTCAAAGAGGGGGACGAGCTTGAACTCGGTTCACACAAGCTTACATTCATAATGGCGCCTATGGTTCATTGGCCTGAGGTTATGGTTTCATATGAAAACGCAGAAAAGGTTCTTTTCTCTGCGGACGGATTCGGCACATTCGGCACACTTGACGCTCAGGAGGACGATTGGGCTTGCGAGGCAAGAAGATATTACTTCAATATCTGCGGTAAGTACGGTGTTCAGGTTCAGAATCTTCTCAAAAAAGCCGCAAAGCTTGATATTCGGAAAATCTGTCCGCTTCACGGTCCTGTACTTGACGAGAACCTTGGTTGGTACATCGGTCTTTACGATATATGGAGCAAGTATGAGCCTGAAACCGACGGTGTGTTCATTGCGTATTGTTCGGTTCACGGCAACACAGCCAAGGCTGCCGAAAAGCTTTGTGAGATTGTAAAGTCAAAAACAGACAAAAAGGTTTCAATTGCCGACCTTTCACGCACAGACCTTGCCGAGGATATTGAGGATGCATTCCGTTTCAGCAGAATGGTTGTTATCGCACCAAGCTATGACGGCGGTGTGTTCCCGATAATGAACGATTTTCTGCATCACCTCAAAATCAAGGGCTATAAGAACAGAAAGGTTGCCATGGTTGAAAACGGCTCTTGGGCTCCTTCGGCGGCAAAGACAATGAGAGCGTATCTTGAAGAAATGAAAAATGTTGAAATTTGTCCTACAGTTGTAACAATTCGTTCGGCTGTGAAAGAAGAAAACATTTCTCAGCTTGAACAGCTTGCCGATGAAATTCTTGCGTAAAACACAGGTAAACGGCTTGCAGCTTGTATACATAAAATCATTGTACTCTGAAGCTATTGCAAATTTTGTTTTGTAAAGGTAGAGATTGTTATTTTTGTAACAATTAGATAAAAAAGTTAAGATATCTTTTACACTTGAAATTTAATTTCGTTGCAAATGCAATTGAATTATTGAGCGGATTTATAGTACAATATAAGCACAGTTGATGCTCACGGAATAAGCATTGAAACAGATTCGTTTTTAGGTAATTTGTTTTGGAGTTTTGAAATTAGTTATGAAAAGTTTTTCTTGTTTTTTCTGTATTCAATGCTTATTTCGTTAAATTTGATATATTCCTTCTATAACCCAATATACCCCGAAAATGACCGGCATTTTTTGTCGGTCATTTCACTTTATTAGGCAAGTTTCCATTCCCGCATAATTGTATAAAGTTGTAATTCAACTAATTTCTTACGGTGAAAAATTTGTCAAATTGGGTAATTTTGCCTATAACATATTTTTGGAAAAAGTGTTAAAATAATAATGTAAGCATTAGTGTTTATCGAATAAATACGAGAAATAAATATACGGATGGTGAGAATATGTACAAGGTAGGCGAGGTTGTTCTTTACGGTGCGAACGGTGTTTGTGAAATTACTGAAATAACTACAAAAACAATCGGGAAAAATTCTGTTGAATATTATGTTTTGAAGCCTGTTTGTTCGGACTCTTCAACACTTTTTGTTCCTACGCATAATGAACAACTTGTTTCAAAAATGCGTGATGTGCTGAGCTCCGATGAAATTAAAAATATTTTATCGCAGAAAACCGACAATGAAATTTGGATTGATAACAAGTCTGAAAGATGTGAAAGATTTAAGGAAATTATTGCAGGCGGTGATTGCAAAAAGCTGGTTGAATTGATCAGAAGAATGCATTTTCACAGCAAGATTCAGCTTCAAAAAGGAAGAAGGCTTCATATGAGTGATGAGCGTTTTCTGAAAGAAGCTGAAAAAATGGTTTGCGATGAGGTTTCCATTGTTCTTAACATTGACAGAGGAGAAGTTCTTCCGCTTGTGCTTGCAGGCTGACTTGTTTTTAATATTTTACAATGATTGCAGAGGTTTATTGAAGGCAGTCTTTTTGATTGCTTTCAATGTTATTCCTCTTTTTTTATTTTTTGGTAATTCTAAGTTGTTTGCCTATTTACAAAATGTTGAATTTTGTAGTAAAATAAAACAAATATACATTTATGGAGCAATTTGATGAAAAAAATAAAAAAGACTCTTTCTCTTTTACTTTCAACGATGATTGTTTTTTCTTCGGTTGCAGGCGTCAGCACAACTGTTTTTGCCGCATCCGATGAACTTACATATAGAAAATTCGAATATAAAATGCTTGACGATGATACCGCTGAAATTTGCGGATATACAGGTAAAGACACCGTTGTGACAATTCCTGAAAGCATAAATTCCGTACCTGTCACCTCAATAGGCAGAACGGCTTTTTCTTCCTGCAAAATTAAGGAAGTTACAATTCCTAATACGGTCAGAAGCATTAAGTGGTGGGCGTTTTACGGTTGCTCAAGCTTGGAAAAAGTCAATCTTAATTTTGGCTTAAAAACAGTTGGTTACGGCGCTTTTATGAATTGCAAAAGGCTTAAATCAGTGAGCATTCCTATGTCCGTGACACAGATTTGTGACGATTCTTTTGCGGTAGACTGTACCACTAAGACAGGTGTTTTTGACTCTTACAGCAAGCAGACAATCAGTACTCAGCAGTATGAAGTTGATTCGGCATTTACGCTTAAAGGCTATTCAGGCACCGTTGCAGAAAAATATTGCAATGACAGTTCTCTTAACTTTGTTTCGGCAGGTGAGGTAACCTACGGCGATGTTGACGGCAGCGGTGTGGTTGATGCTCATGACGCGAAGCTTGCAAAAAGTCTTATAGGCAGTATTCCTACAGAAGAACAGCTCACAAAGGCTGATGTTGACGATGACGGAAAAATAACCGAAAACGATGTTAATTTGATTTTGCAGGCTGTCGAAAATGAATTTTGCAAAGACCTTTTTCCCTGTGTAAAGGCACTGTATACCGCCCCCGACTATCTTTCCGGCAGAACAATGTATTGTGACGGCGACAGCGTTGCCTACGGTTCGGGTACGGACACAATGGGTAATTCAACTTATTCATTCTGTAATTATGTTGCCGAAAAGTATAATATGACAATGACCAACAAGGCTGTACCCGGCACAACTCTTGCAATAAGAAAGGATTTTATCGGCACAGACCACAGAAGTATCCTTGAGCGTGTCCGAGAAATGAAAGGTGACTACGATGTTATTTTGCTTGACGGCGGCTTTAATGACCTATTCAAAAATGTAAAAATCGGTTCTATGACTGACAAAAGCAATAAGTCGGGAAAGTATGATGAATATACAACCGCAGGTGCGTTGGAAAGTATTTGCTATTTTCTTAATATGAATTATAAAAGTTCAATCAAACTGTTCGTTCTTTGTCACGATTGTTCAAAGAAGACAAAACAGTCGCAATACTGGACTTTGATTAAAAATATCCTCGACAAGTGGGAAATCCCTTATGTTGATCTTTCGGAAGAAACAGAGCTTACCGATGACAACGAGGAAATCACAACACAGTATTTTAAATATAATACAACAATTAAAAAAGGCGATGGAATCCACCCTCTTGCGTATACTAATATGAAGATATACGGTCCTGCCGTTGCCGAAAAGCTCAATGAGGTTGCTCAGAACAAATCTGAACTTGTTGTTCCGATAACTGAGCTTTCGATGGGTCTTTTTGAAACATATTCTCTCAACAGTAAAATTACCGAGTTGAGGGGAGATATTGAAATGAGTTACTACAGCAGTAATCCGTCAGTTGCTTCTGTTGATGAAAACGGCAAAATTTCCGCAACAGGCATAGGCGATACGGTTATCACGATTTCGACATCTGACGGTAAAACAAAAAATGTGAATGTGAATGTAAAGTTTCTTGCAATGGCGGTTAGCTTTGGCAAAAATAAAATTTCACTTTCAGAGGGTAATTCAAGTTTGCTGAATCTTTCTGTTGCAGACGGTGAGGCGACCTGTTCAACAACCTATTCGTCAACAGATCCGACTGTTGCGTCCGTTGATGAATACAGCGGAAAAATTACAGCCAACAAAACGGGCAAAACCACAGTATCATGTACCACGGCAAACGGTGTTACGGTAAGATGTCTTGTTTATGTCACAAAGGGAGTGCAGTCAAAAATCCAGAAGGCGTAAGGCGTTTATGAAAATATTTAACAGAAAATTAAAAATAACTTCATTTGCTTTGCTTGCATTATGTATATTGTTTTTAATGTCGGCTTGTGCAAACGGTGACAGTCAGCCCGAACAATTTCAAGCAACAGAGCAGACTACAGTTCAGCCGACTACAATGTCGGAAGAAGAAATCAATGATCAAAAGCTTGACAGGTTCATTTCAAATATGAAGCTTGAAGAAAAGGTGTGGCAGATGTTTTTTGTACGCTGTCCCGATGAAGACGCCGTGCAACAGGTCAGCGAGTACAATATCGGCGGTTATATCCTGTTTGGCAGAGATTTTGACGGAAAAACCAAAGATGAAGTTATTAACTGTATTCAAAGCTATCAGGATGAGGCAGATATTCCGCTTTTAATCGGCGTTGACGAAGAGGGCGGAACGGTTGTGCGTGTCAGCAGTAATCCTAATCTTAGAGAAGCCCCGTTCCTTTCTCCGAGGGATACATACTCAAGCGGCGGTTGGGATGCAATTAAGCAGGATGCAGAAGAAAAAGCGGATTTACTCCTTTCACTCGGAATCAATGTGAATCTTGCACCCGTGTGCGATATGACCTCAGATGAATACGGCTTTATGTATGACCGTTCTTTCAGCTCGGATGTTGATATGGAAAACAGATTTGTGCGAACTGTTGTTGAAACGAGCAAATCAAAAAAACTCGGTACGGTTCTGAAACATTTCCCTGGCTACGGCAATAACAGCGACACACACACGGGAATTGCATACGATGACCGTGACTATTCGGAGTTTGAAAATACAGATTTTAAGCCGTTTTATCAGGGAATTGAGTCCGGTGCCGACTGCATTCTTGTTTCACACAATATCGTGAATTGTATGGACAGCGAATATCCTGCGTCACTTTCACAAAAGGTGCATGATATTCTCAGAAATGACTTTAGATTTGACGGTGTAATTATGACCGATGACCTTATTATGGACGCAATCACGGATTTTACGGGAGATGAAGCGGCGGCTGTCACGGCGGCAAAATGCGGTAATGATTTGCTCTGCTGTTCATCTGTCGATACCCAATATCCCGCAGTTCTTGAGGCTGTTCAAAGCGGTAAAATTCCCGAAGCTCAGGTTGACGCATCCGTAAAGCGAATCCTGAAATGGAAACAAAATCTCGGCATTTTTAATATTGACACCTATCAGAAAAAAGTCAAATCAACCGAAACAACGGATACCGTTGGAAGTGAGGAGTGAAAAGTTAATAGCTGTTAGGTGCGGTTGGGAAGATAGTTTGAATCGTTTATATCATATTTTGCCCGAGTATGCGACTGCAAAAATTCTTACGGTAAAACATAAAGCACCCCGAAGATTAAGTTCTTCGGGGTGTTCTGTTTGTAAAGGTTGGCTGAAATATATCTCAACAGATGTGATATGCTGATTGTGCGGTTGACTCTTTCCGTCAGGAAGAAGGCGACTTTTTTGGAGTTGCTTATATCCTTTTTCCTATCTGTTGGAGAAAGTGTAGTTGCCTAATATATTTGCAAGTGGTTGGATAGATAGTAACTTCAACAGCCAACCTATGAAGAAACCCTCAAAGCTACCAACTTCGAGGGTTTCGTTTTGCCCAATGGACTATTTACATCATTTTGCCTATGATTATCGTAATACACATTTCTGTGCATTTCAAGTATATGCCGAAAAATTATTATTATTCCTGATTAGAATTATTTAACACTTTTACAAGCAAAGATTCAAAGCTTTTTTCAAAGTTTTCGTCATCTTGTTTTGTACGCTTTTTCGGCCCTTTAATGTGATGCTTGCCGTTTGACATTCTCGCCTTTTTGGCAAGGTGTCTGTCCATAAGCAGACCGCCTATGTTATCATCCGAGAAAATTTTCCCCGACTGATGAATACAGTACGCACCCTTTCCAAGCACAAGTGCCGCAACTCCGTAATCCTGAGTTACCGCAATGTCGCCCTTTTTACAAAGGTTGACAAGTGCCAAATCAACTGCGTCTGCGCCTGCACCGATAATTTTTATCTCGCTGTAATCTGACTTTAGAACATGGTTTGTATCGCATAACAGCACAACGGGAACATTGTGCTTTTTTGCAATCCCTTCAACCGATTTTACAACAGGGCAGGCATCCGCATCAACAAGAACAGTTATACCGTTCATTATTTTTCCTCAATCTTAATTGAGTTGATAACAGGCTGATTTTTCTTTTCAACAGTACCGTTTGAATCTGTAACAGGTGTGTCCTCGCAGATTTTATCAACAATATCCATACCCTTTGTTACCTTGCCGAATGCGGCGTACTGACCGTCAAGATATGTGCTGTCAGCCTGAACAATAAAGAACTGTGAGCTTGCGCTGTCGGGATCATTTGAACGAGCCATTGAGATAACACCTCTTGTATGTGAAAGGTTGTTTTCAACACCGTTCTGAGCAAATTCGCCCTTGATTGTTTTTTCACTTCCGCCTGTACCGTCACCCTTTGGGTCACCGCCCTGAATCATAAAGCCTGTAATGATTCTGTGGAAAGTAAGACCGTCATAAAAGCCGTCTTTTGCAAGGTCAACAAAGTTCTTGACTGTAATCGGAGCAAGCTCCTCATAAAGCTCAACTTCAATTTTACCGTAGTCTTTAACATCAATAATTGCTGTGTAGCTTGACTTGTAGTCGGTTGTGTCTGTGCCTGCGGATGTTGTTTCTTCGTTTGAAACTGCGGAAGAAGCTTTTGTCGAAGAACTGCTCTCTGAGTCACCGCCGCAACCGCTGATTAAAAAGCAGGTGCAGAGAATAACTGCGGCAACCATAATTGCCGAAATCTTTTTAATTTTTGCCATTTTTTAAATTCCTTTCATAAATAAATTCACTTTTATTTTAGCATTATTATGTCTGCAAATCAACCTGAATTGACACAAAAATATAAATGTGATAAAATTTTTGTATGTGAAATATCTACAAAAGGGTGAAAAAGCTTGAAAAATAACGATATAACGGAAATTACGCCAAAACGAAAATTTTTTGAGTTTAATCTTGGTGAGATTTGGAAGTACCGTGACCTTGTAATGCTGTTCGTAAAGCGTGATTTTAAAAACTCCTATAAGCAGACTGTGCTTGGACCGCTGTGGATAATTATAAAGCCGTTCCTTTCAACATTTGTTTTTACCGTGATTTTCGGTATGATAGCCAATATCTCAACTGACGGAATGCCTCAGTTCCTGTTTTTTATGGCAGGCAACATTTTGTGGTCGTTTTTTTCAAGCTGTCTTAACGGCAGTTCATCAACCTTTATCGGTAATGCAAGGCTTTTCGGTAAGGTGTATTTTCCAAGGCTTGTAATGCCCTGTGCAAACATAATTTACAACGCAATCGGCTTTTTGATTAATTTTGTGATGTTTTTTATTCTTGTACTTATATATATGTTTGCCGGGTCAAATGTTCACCCGAATTTTTGTGCGTTGCTTATGCCGCTTGTATTGCTTTCATCGGCACTTTTAGGTACGGGTTGCGGACTGATTGTTTCGTCAGTCACAACAAAATACCGTGACCTCGGTGTGCTTGTTTCATTTGGAGTAACATTGTGGATGTACATCACCCCTGTTGTTTATCCTGTTTCTCAGGTGGCAGAATCGTTCCGTTCGCTTGCTCTTTTAAATCCGGTTGCTCCGCTTGTTGAAACTTTTCGTTACGGATTTTTAGGCAGCGGAACATTTCCATGGCAATACCTGATGCTTAGTTTTCTTGTTACGGCAGGTGTGCTTGTGTTCGGTATGATTATCTTTAATAAAGTAGAAAAAAATTTTATAGATACGGTCTGATATTATGACAGAAATGAATGAAAAATGTGTAATTAAAATTGAAAATCTTTCAAAAGAATACCGACTCGGCGCAATAGGTTCCGGAACTCTCCGCCATGATTTGCAAAGCTGGTATGCAAAAAGAAGAGGCAAGGAAGACCCGAATCAGCGAATCGGTGCAATGCACCACGAAAAAGGTGACAGCTTCCTTGCCCTTGACGGTGTGAATCTTGAGGTATACCGCGGTGAACGAATCGGTATTATAGGCGCTAACGGTGCAGGTAAGTCAACTCTTTTGAAAATTCTTTCAAGAATCACTTCCCCGACAGACGGCAGAGTGCGTTTTAGGGGACGAATTGCAAGTATGCTTGAAGTCGGAACAGGCTTTCACGCAGAGCTTACCGGAAGGGAGAACATCTACCTCAACGGTGCAATTCTCGGAATGACAAAGGAAGAGGTTACTTCAAAAATAGACAGTATTATAGATTTTTCAGAGTGTGCAAAATTTATTGACACGCCTGTAAAACGCTATTCTTCGGGTATGTTTGTAAAGCTCGCCTTCGCCGTTGCGGCACATCTTGACGCTGAAATAATGATTATGGACGAGGTGCTTGCGGTAGGCGATATGCGTTTTCAGAAAAAATGTATAACTAAAATGCGTGCCCTTGCAGCCGAAGAGGACAGAACGGTTCTTTATGTTTCGCACAATATGAACACTGTCCGTGACCTCTGCGACAGATGCATAGTTCTTGACCACGGCAAAATTGTTTTTGACGGTGATGTTGAAGAGGGCATAAAAATCTATCTCGGAAGTGCAAACGAAAATTTCCGTGCTCTTGAATATGTCGGGAATGAGCATAAGCATTATGCCGACAGAAACGACCTTTGTTTGAAATTTGTAAGATATGACGGCAAAGAGAATAACATTTTCTATGATGACGAGCAGATTCTGCTTGAACTTATGTGGGAAAACAAGGCTGATATAGAAAACCTTTGTCTGCGTGTTGAAGTGAGTGATTACCGAAGATATCCGGTTACCGCATTTGTGATTGAAAATTTCTATTCGGGGAAAAAGGGCGAAACCCACACGGCAAAATTAAAAATAGATGTATCAAAAATTGTCCGTGGCGGATACTATACACGCTATGTCTTTTACAGCAGAAAAAACGATGCTGCCCCCTTTGAAACACTCGAAGTTGCTGACGGTTTGACCTTCAGAAGAAGAAAGCCGGACAAATATCAAAACACCTGGCAAAAATCATGGGGCAGTATTGAGATGAATGATATTGAAGTGTTATAATATTTAACCGCATATTACATTTATTTTTTCAAGAACATATCAATTTTGCAATAAAACAAGCGGCAGTTTAATTAGCTGTCGCTTGTTTTGTTTTATATTCTGTTATTTCAAATTACATCAAGCATTGACATAAAATTGCAAAGTAAAATATATCTATCTTTGCAGCTTATATGAAACAGTGTCTTCACTCAATGTGTAACCGTTTTGCTGTGCTTCAAGAACAATTTGCTGAATATTTTCCCACTGGGAATCCTTAGGTATATAAATATACTTTGGGATTTTTTTGCTGTTTACAGAATAATAGGAACGGAGTCTGTCAAGACTGTTTTGATTTTCTCCGGTTACATATGCAGAGAGTGTTCCGTAAGGAAAATCTTTTGCCGCAAGGTATGTCCAGGTTTTTTGTGTCAAAAACAAAATATTGCCCTTTTCAAGATTTTGATATTCGTTTATATCGTTATAGAGCTGCCCGTAGTTTTCTGCATTTGCGGAAGTAGTTTTTATTCCTTTTGCAGGACCGTCCTGAATTGTCTGTGACAGCTGACTCGGAGAACTTTCCCAAAAGCAATGCTCGGCTTTGATTGTGATTTGAAAACAAGCCTGCAAAACAATCAAAAATGCAGTAATTCCGAATGCAAAATATTTGCAGGGGACTGCATAATCAAGATTATCCGGACTCGTTTTCATTTCTTTAATCAGATTGCCGACAAAAACAAAGCCGGCTATATTTGACGCTGAACAAGCCATCGCGGTAACAAAGAAATATTGGTTTGAAGAGAAACAAAGTGCCACTGAATAAAGTATTCCGAGAATAAAGAGTGACGCGAAAAGTTCTCTGTTTTTGTTTTCCGAGAGAACATATGCCGTGATGCTCATAAAAATCATCGGGAACATAATTGCGTTGTAATAAACGCTTGTCATTGTCGGCATAAACATCACAAGCGCCAAAATAACAATTGCACTCGTCAGTATAAGATAAATTGAACGGTGCTGTTTTCTCTTTCTGTCAAGTATCATAACAATTGCCGTAGCACCGTATGCCATAAGCACATATTTAAAGTGGCTGTGACAATCAACAATGGTTTTAAAGTAGTAATTCATCTTCATCATAAATCCCATCTGAGGATGATCGGGGTCAGCCATAAGATAGGGGAGATTGGTGAAAATTTCATTTATGCTTACTCTTGAAAGCACAAATACAATGAAAATTACCGCAAGGATTCCCGCACCCAAAGTGAACCACAGAAAAGTTTTAATTGAAAACAAGTCTGAATTAAATACATTTTTGTTGAGTGGAGTTTTCTTTATTAAACAGTGAACTCCGACTGCGATAAGATACAGTACATAAGCTGCCGCAAGATACGGACAGCAGAGAACCGCACCTGCAAATGCAAGTCCGCTGATTATGAGCGGCAATTTTTTTGAATAATCGGCTGTTGCCATTAACACACCCGTGAGAGCAATGAGGTCAAGCCCCATTGTGTTATAGCTCAATGCCATAATGTCGAAAGGCGTAAAGAGGAAATAAAGCACACAGCCGAATACCGTGAAATAGCCGTATTTCTTAAGTCTTGAATAGATAATGCACACAACAACAGCGTGACAGATGACATAGAAAATTCTTGCCGCAAGAATTATTCCGACGGTTGACTGCGTAATTGTTGTGTAGAGCCACACAAACGGCAAAAGCAGGAACCCCGAAAGCTGAGTAAGATGCCATTCGTCACCGAGTAATGAATCGCCGAGAGTTAATCTGTGCGGAATTGTAAGGTAAAATGATTCGTCATTGCCGCCAAAGCCGTAATAGCATTTCCAAAGTGAAAATCCTATTGCCAAAGCCATAAGTACAGCAAAAATTATGTGCTGATATTTGCCTTTGTCGGGCTTTGAACGCAAATCCCTGACCATTTTAACAGCCGACTTGAAACCGTCGATAAGAATCTTGGCAACAAGATTCATAATGAAAGACGCAGCAGCGGAAAGGACAAATACAATCGGGACTGTTACAAAGTAGAACGGAAGTCTGTCCGGCATTAAAATAACCTTTTCGCAAAGTATCGGATATACAATGCTGTCAAAAATAAATGAAATAAGATAAATTCCGAGAGCTAAATCCGAAACCTTCCAGAGTACAACTTTAGCTGCCTTTGGCATATTTTCGGTTTTGATTCTTTTAATTAAAAGGAACAGAAGCACCGACAGGACAAACGGTTCAAAGCCATACCAGTAAATATATGTACCGGATTTGAAGGTCGTTCCGTAGCTTCTGAAAAAGTTAAATGTGCTGAATAAGAATAGTGAGAAAACAAAAAGAATAAGCATTGTTCTTGTTTTCATTTTCAATCCGTATTCTCTTATGTAGCAGCCTACAAAGTAGTACGCAACGGGATAGAACCCCTGCCACCAGCTCGGCACAAGCTTTTGAAATTCATCGGATGATGTCGGGTTGGTCCACCAATCAAGCGAACCGAAATTGAAAATATTAAACAGTGACGGAACTATTGTCAAAAATACAACTGTAATCAAAAGCACTTGCTTTTGTTTTTTGTTTTTAAGCTTTCCGTAAGCAAGATTAAGAAACGGTGCAAGCAGAAACAAACCTATGTACATTTCAATGTACCAAGAGTAGTTAGAGCCAGTAAAATCAAGTGTTCCGAGAATAAATGATTTTAGGTTGAATATATCGCCCTGTGCAATGTTTTTGTAAATCATGCATGCAAGAGTTGAGATGACAAATACAACAAGTGTTTTGGTTACGCCTGAATAATATTTTTTGCTTAACTCTTTTTTGCTCATAAGATAACCCGTCAGCAGCATAAAAAGCGGAACGCAAACGGAAAACAGGGTTCTCATCACAACTGCAATGTACATCGGTTTGTCTTCAACAGTCTGACTGTAAAATCCGTTATGCAGAAAGAAATGAACCGACAAAACGGTAAATACTGCAATTATCCGCAGAATGTCCAGCGAGGAATCCCTCTTTTTCAATTTTTCGTAATCCATAATCCTTACCTTTCAAACTTGAAATTTGCAAATCATTGCATATACAACAATGATAGCACAATTTTGGCATTATTACAATAAATTGCAAACGAAAATATTGATTTTAAATAAAAAAGTTTGTAACGGTGTAACAGAGATTTTATTATAAAAAAACAAGTGACAGCCGAAACTGCCACTTGAAAAAATTTTATACCGTTGTCTGTTCAGCTATGTGTTTCCCGGGCTTTTTCAATGAATCGAGAAAAGCCTTTGCGGTATCCATACCGTCAACCATAAGCAGTATAAACAGCGGCGTCATATTAAACAGATATCTTGACCTTGTTTCCCATAACAGGAAGAATAAAAATGCCGAAAATACAATTCCTTTGAGTAACAGCATTTCGTCAACTTCGGGTCTGACAAGAGTTTTAAGTGCCGAAATACAAATCATCAGCAGAATGAACATCTGCAAGGCTGAGCTGTAATTTTGGAAGGCTTTGTTATACTTTCCGTTGATATGCAGAAAATCCATAAGAATATTATCATTTTTCGGTTTTTGGTTATGATACGAAATGTAATATGTGCCGTCCTGCCATGTCCATACCGCTTTCTTTACCATATGATCATACAGACCGTCAATTTTATATTTCTTTACTCTTTCCTTGATAATCTTAACATTAGCGTCCTGCTTTTCTTGCTTTGAGTGGAATGAACGGGTGTAATAGTCATCGTGTTCATCGTATTTGCCAAGACCCTTAAGCCCCATCATAATCCAGTGAGTTACGGGGTACTCATACTCTTCATATTGCTGCTTTGTAATCGGATTGACAGCGTCAACGGCGGTATTGTAAGCAAATCCAATCGCACCGAATCCTGCCGTAAACACAAGTATAAGACAAATTGCTTTTTTTAATCTGAATTTCAAGAAAAGCAGTACAACCCCAACCGCAAACAGAATAATAATACTGCCCTTTACTTTGTATCCGAGGAAAACCAACGCACCCGCAGCACAAAGCTTTGCATACATACTTTTTCTGTTGTCACCCTGAAATGCGGAAACAATGAGATATACCGCTCCGATAAGAAACGGCATCGACATCGAATCACTGTAATAGTAGGGCAGATATGTGAGATAGGGCAAAAACAATGCACAAAAAGCAAGTACAAATACAGCCTTTCTGTTGCCGAAAAGTCTTTTTGCTGTAAATGCTGTCAGTATTACGGAAATGTTAATTGCAAAAATATTTACAACAACAGGTGCAAATTCAACAAAATGACCGGATATAAGGTAACTTAATCTTCCGACAAGCGATACAATCAAAAGTAACGCCATATTATTCGGATATCTTATAAGGTATTGATAATTGCGTGCATAATCCTGTTCAATGAGGTCGAAATTGCCGTGACTTGAAAAATACATAGCATATCTTCTGATGTTATGCAGGTCGGCAACAGGTTCAAAATCGGTAAGCATAGCAAAAATAAATTCAGCAATCAGAAGAATGCCGCAACCGATAAAAATAATCCTCTTAGTGTTTATATCGGTCAATTCAAATTTTGCTTTTGTTTTAATTCTTTTGCACCTTTTATTGCTTTTATCGGCGGTGTAATAAAAATAGAATGCACATATACCGACTGTCAGGACTGCGAAAATCAAAAGAATGAACGTTTTTGAAAACGAATCAAATCTTCTGTCAACTTTTCCGTCAAAGCCTATAACAATAATGTTGATAAAAAGAAAAATGAAACATACCGAAAACAATCCGCCGAAAATTCTCGTCAGGACTTTTGCAAATTTATTACTGTTCATCGTCATCAAGCACTTTGTCAACAATAAATCGCGGTCTGCGCTTTGTTTCCATATAAATCTTTCCGATGTATTCGCCGATTACACCGATAGCAAGAAGCTGAAGACCACCGATTGCCCAGATTGAGCACAAAAGGCTTGACCAGCCGCTTACAGTCCAGCCGCAGAAGAAGCTGATGAGTGAGTAGATAATCATAATAAGGCTGATGCCGAACACGATTGCACCGAGCCATGTAATCATTCTGATAGGCTGAATGCTTAGCGATGTAATGCCCTCCCAAGCAAGAGCGAGCATCTTCTTGAGCGGATATTTGCTTTCTCCCGCAAGTCTTTCGGAACGCTCATATGTAACAATATCAGACTTGAAGCCAATCATCGGAACCATACCGCGAAGGAAGATATTCGTTTCCTTGTATAACGAAAAAGCATTCAGCGCCCTTTTGCTCATAAGTCTGAAATCAGCGTGGTTAAAAATAACCTTAGCACCCATATGATTAAGAATTTTGTAGAATCCTTCTGCGGTAAATCTCTTGAAAAATGTGTCTGTTTCTCTCTTGGAACGAACACCGTAAACCACATCGCAGCCGTCTTCGTACTTTGCAACCATTTCATCAAATGTATTGATATCATCCTGAAGGTCTGCGTCAATTGAAATAACAGCGTCAGCCTTGTCTTTAAGAGTCATAAGACCGCAGAGAAGCGCGTTCTGATGACCTCTGTTTCTTGAAAGCTTGATACCCTGAAAAACAGGATTTTCCGTATGCAGCTCCGAAATAATCTCCCATGTTCTGTCCTTTGAACCGTCATCAATAAACACAATGCGGCTGTCAGCAGAAATCTTACCCTCTGACATCATTGTGCTGTATTTGTTTAACAGCTTTCCTGCCGAATCTCTTAAAACCTCTTCTTCGTTATAGCAGGGTATAGCCAGATATAACTTAGTCATATAAAATATCCTCCCGAAAAATTGTCACTTATGCAGCTTGTCACAAGACAGACGAAAAAATCTGCCTTCTATCCGAGGTTAATTATAAGACCATATATTTTAAAAGTCAACAAACTTGATTGCTTTGTTACAAAATATTGTTATTTTATCGAAATAGAGAGGTGAAAACAGTATATTTATGAACAAAATCACAGATTTTTGCAACAATGCTGAAAAAGGATTGAATAATATTGTAACGATTTTGTAATAAAAACTTTTATTTTTTTAAAAATGTGAAAATCCACTTGTAAAGAAAAAATAATTGTATTATAATGTTAGAAGTTAGTAACCTATGGAGGTAGATTATAATGTCACAGACACAGAAATCAATTGCAGTATTAACAAGCGGCGGCGATGCCCCCGGTATGAATGCAGCTGTCAGAGCTGTTGTTCGTGCCGGTATAAATAAAGGAATGAAGGTTTACGGTGTTTATCGTGGATATAACGGTTTGCTCAACGGTGATGTTGAGGAAATGAACCTCAGAAGTGTTTCCGATATCATCGGAAACGGCGGCACAATGCTTTACACGGCAAGAAGCGAAGAGTACGCAACTCCTCAGGGTATTCAGAGAGCTGCTGATTTTTGCAGAAGCATCGGTGTCAGCGGCGTAGTTGTAATCGGCGGCGACGGTTCGTTCAGAGGTGCCCGTTGTCTTACAAACGCAGGCATTAACTGCATCGGCGTTCCGGGTACTATAGATAACGACATTGCTTGTTCAGAGTACACAGTTGGCTTTGACACCGCTATGAACACAGCTATTCAGATGGTTGACCGTATCCGTGATACAGCGCAGTCGCATGACCGTTGCTCTATTGTTGAGGTTATGGGCAGACGCTGCGGTGATATTGCTCTTCAAACAGGTATTGCAACAGGTGCAACGGCTATTCTCGTTCCGGAGGTTCAGTACAATATTGAAAGAGATGTAATTGCAAGAATTATCAACACTCAGAAAACAGGCAAAAAACACTTTATTGTTGTTGTCGCCGAGGGTGTCGGCGGCGTAAGAGATCTTGCAAAGTATGTCGAACAGCGTCTTGGCATTGAGTCAAGAGCTACAATCCTCGGTCATGTTCAGCGTGGCGGTTCCCCGACACTTCGTGACAGAGTTGTTGCAAGTGAAATGGGCTTTAAGGCCGTAGAACTTCTTGAGCAGAATATCGGCAACAGAGTTGTTGCCATGCAGGGTGGAAAGATTGTTGACCTTGACATTAACGAAGCACTTGATATGCCTCGTGTATTTGATGAAGAGCTTTACAAGATTGCAATGACAATTTCTATCTGATTTAAATATCTCAAATTATTTCAGGGCGGACATTGTTCGCCCTTTCATTTTTTAATTTTTCGAAGGGAATAATTCACGATGCTTGAACAATCTCAAAAGCTGACTGACGGCTTAATTATCTATTCTGTACTTGTTTCTGACTATGAAAAGCCGGATTTTAAAAATGACGCGCTTGCCGGTGTTCGTGCCAATTACTTTAATTCAGGATGTAAGGAGCAAAAAGAGATTACTGAAATTGAGCTTCACGGTATGGAATATAAGATGTCTTGCCTTATGCAAAAGGATGAACCGCTTTCTTGGAAGGTGACGAAGGACAGCCTCCCTTATCAGTCCGTAAAAAGGGCGACAGGCGGAGTTTATTCTGTCATTACCTACAATGACAGGGGTATTGTATTTAAAAGACAGTTCTTTGATCGCAATCATTTTTGGCTGCGTACAGAATATTTTGACAAAAATATTGCCGATAAGTTGATTACAAGAATTTATCCCCATAAAGTCAGCGGCATTGTAACGCTTGTAACCGAAGATATTGACGATAACGGTTTAACGACAGTTAAAACCCTTTTTCCCTCCGAAAAGCAGTCTGATAACGGTTCAAGAGTTTTGATTTATTCAAATGTCGGTATGCTGTGGTATGATGCGAGCTTTTTGCCGTCAGATATGCAGTTTACAGAGAAAAAATCATATGGCAACAGCGGATTTGTGTTCAATGATTCCTTATTCAAAGGTGATTTCTCAACGGATAATCCTTATGATTTGATTGCCTGCTCATATCTTTCCGACGCTGACATTTTGACAGATATTGATACTGAGAAAAAAGACGGCAAAAAAGATTACTCTGCTTACGATATAATTGAAAAGATTCTTGTTGAAGCACAAAAAACAAATAAAGATTTGTTCGGTGAAATTATCAGTCATACTTCAGAGGAAAATTTTGAATCTGCAGATATTAAGATTATCAACAATGAAGCATCGGACGGCAAAATTGAGTCTGCCGAGGAAAAATCTGCTGATTCTGATATTTCGGCTGATACATCTGTTGACGCCAAAGCTGTTGAACTGCCGAAAGACTCGGAGAATACAGAGAATGAGCCTGATGATGTTGACAAAGAGCTTGAATGCCGAACTGCTGACGAGCCGGCAGAAAGCTCGGATGAAATGTCTGTCGGTGAACAGGAAAAGGTTAATATCTGTGTGCCTTTCGGAGATGATGAATCTGCCAAAGAGAATTGTGATGAAAATGCCGAAATTGTAAGTGAGGATGAACCCCATTGTGATGTGGTGATTCTTACTAAATCGGGAAGATATACCTATTTCGGTAATCTTGATGAAAATAATTGCAGAACAGGCAGAGGCAGAACGGTATCGCCTGACGGATTCACATCCTACGAGGGTTATTATCGTGAGGATAAGCGAGAAGGTTTTGGAATCTGCTATTATAACAACGGCAGCATAAATTATGTAGGCAGCTGGACTGATAATTCACGCAGCGGCGGTGGTGTCGGCTACAGATTGAGTGACGGTACAATGCATGCGGGCAAGTGGAACAATAATACTCCTGACGGCTACGGTGCAAGATTTGATAAAGACGGCAATCTTATTGATGTGTGCAATTACAAAAACGGTGTGCGTACAGGTAAGAGCGTTTCGTTTGACAACAACGGCAACATAGTGGTTTCTGTCTATGAGAATGGGGAAAAGGTTTCCGAATTTCTTATTGATACAGAGGTGTAATTATGAATATAACAGAGGATAAGATGCTTGAATATCTGTCGAAAGCACTTGTAGTCGTAGCTGTTCTTGTAATCGGCTATGTGATTTCAAGGCTGATTTTGGCTTTGCTCAGAAAAATTCTTGACAGGTCACGAATGGACGGTACAGCCGAAGGCTTTGTATTGTCCGTTCTCAAGGTGATTTTCTATTTCATTGTTGCAGTAACTGCACTTGGTACAATCGGTGTAAATGTTGCGTCACTTATTACGGCACTCGGTGCTGCAGCCCTTACGGCAGGTCTTGCGTTGCAGGATTTGCTGAAAAATGTTGTCAGCGGACTTGTGATTTTGATTAACAAACCCTTTGTTTCGGGAAATATTCTTGATTTTGAGGGAGTTAAAGGAACGGTTGAGCAAATCAATATTTTCTCGACAACTGTACATACACTTGATAATAAGCTTGTGACGATTCCTAATTCAAGACTTACATCAAACAATGTTGTAAACTGCACAATGGTTGAGCAGAGAAGGGTTGACTGCACTTTCTCAATAAGCTATGATGACGATATTGACAAGGTGCGAGAGATAATTCTCAACCTTATATCAACTAATGAGATGATATTAAAAGACCCCGAACCTACCGTAAGAGTCGGTGAGCATCTTGACAGCGGAGTGCAGATTAAAGTTTTTGCGTGGGCAAGCCCTGATGATTATTACGAGGTGTATTTCTTCCTACAAGAAAATGTCAAGAAAGAGTTTGATAAAAACGGTATTACAATTCCGTATCCTCATATAGTAATTGCAAAAGAATAATTTCGAAATCATTTTAAATTTAATATTACGCAAAATATTGTGAATAATAATGGTACTGTTAATTCAGTGCCATTTTATTTTTTATAAGGATTGATTAGTGTGAAAAAAATTTTAGGCTTAGTTGCCGTAGCTTTAATTTCAGCATCTCTTATCACAGGTTGCGGCAATGATAAAAACGACAGTATGGCTGACACAACAAGTCAGACTTCACAAACATCAAATACGCAGGAAACTTCCAAAAGTATGACTGAAAGCGGAGAAGTTTCAGATTCGGACGGTTTCATCGGTAACGAAGAAAATGAAACAGGAAATTCGGGTTCGGATATTATGGATGATATTGAGGACGGAATTGACGATATTATGGGTGACGGAGATAATAATAACTCTGATACTGTCACCAATCCCTCAGATACTGTTTTATAAAAAACGGGAGCAGCAGGACAAACTGCCTGCTGCTCCCGTTTTTAATGCGAAATATTTTGTTGGTTCGGGCTTCCGACAAAAATCATACTGCCTTGTCAAGATCATTCTTTAATTGACGGATAATCTTCTTTTCAAGTCTTGATATGTAGGATTGTGAAATTCCAAGCTTGTCGGCAACCTGTTTTTGCGTGTGCTCTTTTCGTCCGTTCAGTCCGAACCGCAATTCCATAATAAGACATTCACGGTCGCGAAGCTTTGAAACCGCCTGTAAAACCAAACTTTTTTCAAGCTCACATTCAATATTTCTGTTTACCGTATCCGGATCGCTCCCCAGAACATCACATAAAAGCAGTTCGTTGCCGTCCCAGTCGGTGTTCAGCGGTTCATCAATTGAAACCTCGTTCCTTAACTGCGATGATTTTCGTAAAAACATAAGGATTTCATTTTCAATACATCTTGATGCGTAGGTTGCCAGTTTAATATTCTTCTCCGGAGAAAATGTGTTTACAGCCTTAATAAGGCCAATTGTGCCTATTGAAATTAAGTCTTCTGCATTTGCGTTCGGAGTTTCAAATTTTTTTGCAATATAAACCACAAGTCTTAAATTGTGAACTATCAGCGGTTCTCTCGCCTTGTTGTCACCTTTTGCAATTTTCTGCATAATCAGCTGTTCTTCATCCTTTGACAACGGCGGAGGAAGAGTTTCACTGCCGTTAATGTAAAAAATTTCATTTTCAACAACCAATGCAAAGCGGATTTTTTGAATTACCTTCATAAGAAACATAGCACTACTCCTATTCTGTCAATTTTAAAAGCTCGTATGGGATAATTGCCTCAACATCTCCTTTCAAAACATTATCACATATGCCTATGTAAATATTGTTATCAATTTTCCTGCCGTCAATTTTAACCTCATCGGGAGGAAATCCCTTTACAATTCCGTTTCCGCCAAGGCTTTCAAAGGGAATAACCCTTGTTTTAGTTTCACTCGGAACGAATCCGTCAAAGAGTTTTCTTTCTGCAACAATAACATAATTTCCCGAAAACGGTTCAGTAAGATTACATCCCGTGTCAGCTTTTGCCGAAAAGAAAAAGACTTTTTCATTCACCTTGATTTCAACTTTGCAAATATCTGAGCTGTTACCGCTCTTCGTCAATATTTTCACCAATCTGAGAATATAATAACAGACAAGAGTTAAAATAATCAGGAGGACGGGCGAAATGTTAAAATACACTATGTCATTATATACTTCCATGCCTTTTGGTTTGAAGGCGTTGTATAGAAATAACATAATCCCGCAAAAAGAAAACGACAGAGAAAGAAAAACGGCGGTTCTCTTAATAAACTTTTTAGGCGGAGCTTTGCCAAATGCAAAAAATACAATCGCAGCGGCACATAAAATATCAATAGGTATGTTCAGAATGAACGGCAGAGGGGGAAGAAGTGCAATCAAGCTTTGCACTCCCCCGAAAAGTGAGGCAAAAAGCATTCTTTTAAATGAAGTATTGATGCAAAGTGCTTTTTTGGTGCATAAAATGAGTATGAAATCAATGAAAATATTCACCGTAAAAAGTACATCTATGTAAACGGATTTCATTTTGCACCCCCTGAGAGTGTTTCGTTTAGTGATATTATCTCATAAGCAGAAAATAATTATTGTCAAAATATGGTCAGGAGGAAAAATATTGCTTGTAGGTTTTATAATCGGCTTATTTGTCGGAGGAATTATCGGAGTAAGTGTAATGTGTCTTTTGTATTACACGAGGGATTGACAAAAGAAAAGCGTGCAGTCTGAAATAAACTGCACGCTTTTTGCATATTTTATTGTATTTTGATTATGATTTAAGATTTCTTGCTCCAAGGAAGAGTACTGCAAGCATACCCGAACCAACATGACTTCCGATAACAGGACCGATGTTTGTGACAATGATTTCTTTACACTTGCCCTTTATTGCCTTTTTAAGCTCCTCCGCGCCTTCGGGATTATCTGCATGTGCAATCATAACAACGCTGTTTTTTAAATCCTCGGCGTCCCTCTCAAGATGTTTTACGAGAGAAGGAACAACATTGCTTTTACCTCTGATTTTTGCAACATTGACAAGGCGGCCTTCATCGTCAACACTGAGAAGCGGCTTAATCTGCAAGGCTTTGCCGAATGTAGCGGAAACAGCTGAAATTCTTCCGCCTCTCTTAAGGTGGTCAAGGTCTTCAACAACGAACCAATGACAAACCTTAACACGGGTTTCTTCAATGTATTCCCTGAGTTCGTCGATTCCGGCACCTTCGCTGTATTTTTTGCCGGCAAGGTAGATGAGAAGTCCAAGACCGGCAGAGTCACAAAGTGAGTCGATTACAATGATTTTTCTGTCAGGATAAACATTCTGTAAATCCTTAACTGCCATCATACAAGTGTTGTAAGTTCCGCTCAAGCCTGTTGAAATGCCGGTGTAGATAATGTCCTTGCCTGCTTTAAGGTAGTTTTCAAAGCTTTTGTAAAAGCTGTCATAGTTAATCTGCGTTGTTTTTGAATCAACACCGCCTTTAAGCTTATCGTAAAATTCCGAAAGACTCATCATTCTGCAATCGGGATAGTGAAGATAAGACTTGTCCTCCATATGAAATTCCATAGGAAGAACTTCAACTCCGATTTCATTGATAAGCTCCTGTGTGAGGTCGCAGGAGGCATCTGTCATAAATACATAATTCATAATTATCGCTCCTTTTCTGCGAAAATATTATAAATCAATTCTAACAAATTATGATATAAATGTCAATGAATATACACCCATCCTTTTTCATATATATATGTATCAAGCACAGCTTTCGGAGGGGTTATAAATGAATTGCAGATTTACAGATTTAAGACATAAGGAAGTTATAAGTGCCTGTGACGGTACGAGGATTGGCTTTATTGACGATGTTATTGTTGACACCAAGTGTGCAACTGTTGTGTCAATTGTTATTTTCGGAAGACCGGGATTGTGCGGCTTGATAGGAAAATGTCAGGATTACATAATTCCGTGGGAGAAAATTGAACTCATCGGAGAGGATACCGTAATCATCAGCTGTCAGACTCCAAAGCCAGTAAAAAAGCCGAAAAAACCTCATTTTGGGGCTAAATTTTGAATTTTTGCAAATTTTCGCATTAAGGCAAAATAACCTAAGAAATTATCTATTATTTATGCATACTGCACAAATCATTATTTTTTTAAGAAATTAAAATTGAGTAAGTAACATTTTGGTTACAATTGTTACAATTTATCTTCCTGTATCAAACTTGCATTTTTCAAAAGTTTGTGCTTTAATACAATTGCAATTGTGTGTTTGATAAAATTTTACGACTAAAGGACTTGGCACATTTTCAAACAGACAACTACATCTTGTATTTGTATCTGCTTTTGACAGCAGTTATTGTAGTTATCTTAATGTGCAAAAATCACAGGGAGGATAAATTTTTGAGAGCGACAAACTATAAACACTACGGATGTGACAACAATTCGGTGAGTCCGAAAAGAACCCGCAAAACCGAAAAGAAGTCAAAACGCAAGGGCTTTAAGGCTTTATCTTATGCCATTGCGGTATCTCTGGCAGCAGTTGCTCTTGTTGTTCCGACAACAACTCTTGCTCCGGATGTAGACGCCTTTGAAGACAGCCGTGCTGCTTCACTTGCAGTCGGTAGCATCAACGACTTCTCACTTGTTATTACAGATAACTGCGTTGAAGAAACAACTGTTCCCGTAACCCAAGAGATTACAACATCCGCAGCTGCTACACAGAAGACAACCGAAAAGAAAACTAAATCTGCAAAAACTGCTAAAACTGCAAAAAAATCTGAAGCTTCACAGGCCTCTAAAAAGACTGAAAGCTCAAAGTCAGAGCCTTCAGAGTCCGAGGTATCACAGCAGATCACACAAAGCTCTGCAAGCAGCAGTGCATCTTCTTCGGACGACAGCAGTTCAGCATCTAATTCTTCGGATTACAGCTACACAGATAACATATCAGATTCATCAAACGATCAGAGCGGTTATCTTGTAAGCATCAGCAATCCCGATCCGTCATACAGTCCTTCTCCTGTTTCTCTCTCAAGCTATGACAGAGAAAAATTAGAAAGACTTGTAATGGGCGAAGGTGGTTCAATGGGCTACGTAGGCTGCGCTCTTATTGCTCAGTCGATTCGTGACGCAATGAACCGTTCAAACACAACATCAATTGACAGAGTTATTTCGGAATACCGGTATTACGGTTCTACAGCTTATGCACCCAGTCAGGAAGTTAAAAACGCTGTTTCTTTTATTTTTGATCAGAACGGCTCAGCGGTTCAGCACAGAGTTCTTTGCTTCTACACCGGCTCAAGCAGCTGGCATGAGTCACAGAATTACATCACAAGCATAGGTTCTGTGAAATTCTTTGATTTATGGTATTAAGACCGGTTTACGGAATACAATTTAATTATCAATAAAAAAATCAGGTGTTTTTGAAAAAAGTCTTCGAAAACACTTGATTTTTTTTATTTTTATGGTATAATATACGAGCAATTCGCACGCTGATGTCTGTCGGCAGGGTGGCAAATTCAAAGGATTTGCTTGATGGCTGATAAAAACAAAGGCACAGCGGAGGTTTTAACCTAAGGAGGATTTTTATTATGGCAGTAGTTTCAATGAAACAGCTTCTTGAAGCAGGTGTACATTTTGGTCACCAGACAAGAAGATGGAACCCTAAGATGGCTGAGTACATTTTTACTGAGCGTAACGGTATTTACATTATCGACCTTCAGAAGAGTGTAAAGAAGCTTGAAGAGGCTTACAACTTTGTTCGTGAGCTTTCGGCAGAAGGCAAGAGCGTTCTCTTTGTAGGTACAAAGAAGCAGGCTCAGGATTCTGTTAAGGAAGAGGCAGAGCGTGCAGGCGCTTATTATGTAAACGCAAGATGGCTCGGTGGTATGCTCACAAACTTTGCAACAATCAGAAGAAGAATTGCCCGTTTAAAGCAGCTCCGTGCTATGCAGGAAGACGGCACTTTCGATCTTCTCCCTAAGAAGGAAGTTATCAAGCTCAATCTTGAGATTGAAAAGCTTGAGAAATTTATGGGCGGCATCAAGGATATGACAGAAATGCCGGGCGCACTCTTTATTGTTGACCCGAGAAAAGAAAGAATTGCCGTTTCAGAGGCAAAGAAGCTCAATATTCCTATCGTTGCTATCGTAGATACAAACTGCGATCCTGATGAGATTGATTATGTTATCCCCGGCAACGACGACGCTATTCGTGCAGTAAAGCTTATTGCAGGTGCAATGGCTAACGCTATCATCGAAGGCAGAGAAGGTCAGATGGGTGCAGCAGCTGTTGAAGAGGAAGAAACAGCTGAATAATCATTTGTGATTATAACCTCATTTATATATATTTATTTGAAAGGATGTTTTCATAATGGCAGCATTTACAGCTCAGGATGTAAAAGCATTAAGAGAAAAAACAGGCTGCGGCATGATGGATTGCAAGAAGGCACTCACTAATGCTGATGGCGATATGGATAAAGCAGTTGACTTTTTAAGAGAACAGGGCCTTGCTAAGCAGGCTAAGAAGGCAAGCAGAGTTGCAGCAGAGGGTGTTGCATATGCCTGCACAAACGATGACCTCTCAGTAGGCGTTGTTGTAGAAGTTAACGCTGAAACAGACTTCGTTGCCAAGAACGATTCATTTATGGATTTCGTTAAGGCTTGCGCTAACACAATTATCGAGCAGAACCCTGCTGATGTTGAGGCTCTCCTCACACTTAAGGCATCAGGTTCAGATCAGACAATCGCTGAAATGCTTCAGGAAAAGGTTCTCACAATCGGTGAGAATATTCAGATTCGTCGTTTTGAGCGTATGGAAGGCGCTTGTGTTGCTTATGTACACGCAGGCGGCAAGATTGGCGTTCTTGTTAATTTTGACACAGACCTCGCTGCAAAGCCTGAGTTTGTTGCATACGGCAAGGATGTTGCAATGCAGATTGCAGCTCTTAATACTCCTTACCTCAACGAGAGTGAAGTTCCTGCAGAAATCATTGAGCATGAGAAAGAAGTTATGCGTCAGCAGGTAATCAACGAAGGTAAGCCCGAGCAGATTGCCGACAAGATTGTTATGGGTAAGATTGGCAAGTTCTACAAAGAAAACTGCCTCCTTGACCAGGAGTTCGTTAAGGACAATAAGATCAATATCAAGCAGTACACACAGAATACTGCTAAGGAGCTTGGCGGTTCTATCGAAATCAAGAAGTTCGTTCGCTTTGAAAAGGGCGAGGGCATTGAAAAGCGTCAGGACGACTTTGCTGCAGAAGTTGCAAGCATGGTTAAATAATTGTTTTGACATCCAAAGCATAATATTCGGAGCAGAGATTTTAATCTCTGCTCTTTTTGTTTGCCTGAAATTAAATTTGACAATAAAAATACGGAACAGAAATCTGCTCCGTACAATCATTTAATGAATATCCAGCTTTCAATATTGTCACCGTCAACCATAAAGGCTTTGTCAGCAATTTCAGCAAGCGGCGAATCGCTGTAGCTGTCCGAATAAAAGCTGTCAATTTTACCGTTGGGAAAAGCCTCGTAAAACCGTTTCACCTTTTCCTTGCCGTGGCAGTTAACTCCGGTGTATTTTCCGCTTTGCATATTAACCTTTGATGCAATAAGATTTTTGATTTTAAGCCTTTCACAAACGGGTTTTAGCAAAAATTCGGGTGATGCCGAAATAATTACATCGTCATCTTTCTTTTGTTCAAGATAAAACGGCTTTATATTTCCAATGTATTCCTTCCAAAAGTCTTTTACATCTTTTTCGGTATCACAAAATGCAAGAAATCTGTACATTTTTTCTTTAAATTCAGTTTTTGTACCTTTTTTAAACATATAAAATTTCAAAAATGCCCCAAAAAGCGATGGGGCGAGGGTGATAATTTTTTTATGTCTTTTAAGGCAGAATAAATAGAAGTCGGCTGTTGAGTCACCGTAATAAACGGTTTTGTCAAAATCATATGCATTCATAATATATAAATTCCTTTGTTATGCTATCCTGTAAATTAAATTCTTTGTTGTGAACCTCTACCATTATAGTATGAGAGCGAAATTTTTGCAACCTCTCCTGCAAGGAATGCAATTGTTAGCCGAATGTTTAAAAAATATTCTTAATTTCCAAAGTAAGTTCCGCAGCAAAAAGAGGCGGAACTTACTTTGGAAATTAACTTTATTCAAAAAACCGCCACTAAACCTTTACAAACCCCACAAGATATTGTATTATATTAGTAATTATAATTTATCGTGGGGTGTTATGTATGAAGCCGAAATATAAAAGAGTATTATTAAAACTTTCAGGCGAATCGCTTGCAGGTGAAATGAAACACGGCATTGATTTTGAAACTGTTCTCAAAATCTGTAAGCCTATCAAAGAATGTGTTGACGCAGGAGTAGAAGTCGGCATAGTAGTAGGCGGAGGCAACTTCTGGCGTGGCAGAAGTTCAGGTGAAATGGACAGAACAAGAGCCGACCATATGGGTATGCTTGCAACAACAATCAATGCGCTCGGTGTTTGTGACGCACTTGAACAGCTTGGTGTTAATGTTCGTGTTCAGACAGCTATCGCTATGCATCAGATTGCTGAGCCGTATATCAGAAACAAGGCTGTTCTTCACCTTCAAAAGGGAAGAGTAGTAGTGTTCGGCTGCGGAACAGGTAACCCGTTCTTCAGCACAGACACAGCAGCGGCTCTCCGTGCAGCTGAAATTGAGGCAGACATTGTTATGAAAGCTACTATGGTTGACGGCGTTTATGACAGCGATCCTAAGAAAAATCCAAACGCTAAGAAATATGACACAATTTCATTTCATGAGGTTCTCAATAAGGATCTTGCTGTTATGGATAGCACAGCTGCATCTCTTTGTAAGGACAACAATCTGCCTATCCTTGTATTCAGCATTGATGACCCTGAAAACATCTACAAAGCTGTATGCGGTGAAAATATCGGTACTATCGTAACAGCTAACAACTAATTCAATTGATTATTTTACTGACTTTTTAACAATAATTATTATACAGGAGGCATAAATATGCAGACACAGTTAAAAAAAGCCGGCGAAACCATGGACAGACGCCTTGAGCATATGCGCAGGGAATTTTCGGAAATCAGAGCAGGCAGAGCAAATCCCGCTGTTCTTGATAAAGTAAAGGTTGACTACTACGGCGCACCCACACCCGTAAATCAGCTTGCTGCTGTTTCTGTTACAGAGGCAAGGACTCTTACAATTCAGCCATGGGATGCGTCTGTATTAAGACTGATTGAAAAGGCTATCCAGACTTCCGATATCGGCATCAATCCGCAAAATGACGGTAAGGTTATCCGTCTTATCTTTCCACCGCTCACAGAGGACAGAAGAAAAGAAATTGTAAAAGATGTTCAGAAAATTGCTGAGGAAACAAAGATTCAGATTCGTAATGTACGCCGTGAACTTATCGACAAGCTTAAAGCTATGAAAAAGGACGGCGAGCTTACAGAGGACGATCTCAAGCAGGGTGAAAAGAAAGCTCAGGATCTTACAGATAAGTATGTCAAAGAAGTTGAGAGCGTTTCTGCAGTAAAGCAGAAAGAAATTTTGGAGATGTAATATGGCTTTTTTCTCAAAGAAAAAAGATGAGCAGATTGAGGTTACAGACCTCAATCTGCCTTCACATATCGGAATTATTATGGACGGCAACGGCCGTTGGGCAAAGAAAAGAGGACTTCCGAGAAAAGCAGGTCACCGTCAGGGTGCGAAAACTTTTAGAACAATAACAAGATACTGTTCCGATATAGGAATAAAGTACCTTACCGTGTACGCCTTTTCAACCGAGAACTGGAAAAGACCGCAGGATGAGGTTGAGTCACTTATGTCGCTTTTTAAATCATACCTCAATGAAGCACTTGAAGATTTTAAAGACGACAGTATTGTGGTAAAATTCATCGGTGACAAGTCAGGCTTTAACGATGAACTTCGTGAGCTTATGATTGAAAACGAAGAGAGTTCAAAAGACCGTGACGGTATGGTTCTTAATATTGCTATGAATTACGGCAGTCGTGACGAAATTGTCAGAGCTGTTAAAAATATTTCTGAGGATGTCAAAATCGGCAAAATTTCTTCCGACGACATAACAGAAAATCTCTTTTCAAATTATCTTTACACCGCAGGTCAGCCCGATCCGGACCTTATTATCAGACCGAGCGGTGAATACAGAATTTCAAATTTCCTTTTGTGGCAGTCAGCCTACACGGAATTTGTAATAATGAACAAATTATGGCCTGATTTTCAGAAATCAGACCTTGACGAAGCGTTAAAAATATACTCCTCCAGAAACAGAAGATACGGCGGAGTTTGATGAGAGTTGATATAAAATGAAATCCCTCAAGCCTCGGCTGCTGACAGCCGTAATAGGAATACCACTACTGCTGATTGTTCTGTTTGTATCGGAACTTTGGCTCCCGTTTACAGGCATAGTCATAGGAGCATTTTCGGCATTTATGACAGGTGAGTATCTGCACGCAAGGAAGATGCTTTATAAGTTTCACCTTTCCATACCTTGTATAGTTTTTTCTTTTCTGCTTTCGATTTTGGTTACAACAAAGTTTCTGTATATTTTGATTTTTGCATTCATATTAACAGCCTTTGCAGTAATGATTTTCAAGCACGAAAAGACAAACTATGCCGATGTTGCATATTCAGTGTTCGGAACTTTTTTAATTTCTTTTGGAATGAGTGCCGTACCGATTGCCTGTGCGTCATCTGTATCAATTACTTTCTGCTATATATGTATTTTCGCATTACCGTGGATGGCAGACGCAGGTGGCTTTTTTATCGGAGCATCGTTCGGCAAGCACAAACTTTGCCCGAAAATCAGTCCTAAAAAGACTGTTGAGGGTGCAATCGGCGGAATACTTTTTTGTGACCTTACAGCCGTAATCATCGGTCTTATATTTAGTTTTTGGGTTATGCCTGACGCCAACATCAACTTCTGGGCATTGATCCTTCTCGGTGTAATTGACGCTCCTGTATCAATTCTCGGCGATTTGAGTTTTTCTCTTATCAAAAGAAGCTACGGGATTAAGGACTACGGCTCAATTTTTCCCGGTCACGGCGGAATGCTCGACAGGTTCGACAGCATAATATTTACTGCACCCGTTCTTGTTGCAATCAATCAATTCATACCTTTCATAACAGTGGGGTAAACTAAAATGATAAATTCACTTTCCATCCTCGGATCAACAGGCTCAATCGGAACACAAACGCTTGATGTTGCAGATAAACTCAATTTAAAGGTTTCTGCACTCACGGCGTCAACAAATATAAAGCTGCTTGAAGAACAGGTAAGAAAATACAAACCTGAACTTGCAGTAGTTTTTAACGAAGAAAAAGCCAAAGAATTAAAAAACAATATAAAAGATACAAGCACCCGTGTTTTAAGCGGTATGGACGGACTTATTGAGGCGGCAACGCTTGTGAATGCCGATCTTGTTGTAAATTCGGTTGTCGGAATGGTAGGCTTAAAGCCTACGCTCGCAGCGGCAAATGCTAAAAAAGACATCGCTTTTGCAAATAAAGAAACGCTTGTAACAGGCGGTAAGCTTGTTTGTGACGCGGTAAAGAAGAACGGTGTAAAGCTTCTTCCCGTTGACAGCGAACATTCAGCCATTTTTCAGTGCTTACAGGGTATGCCTGAGAAAAAAATGCTTAAAAAGCTCATTCTTACAGCTTCAGGCGGTCCTTTCTTCGGAAAAACAACCGAAGAGTTAAAGAATGTAACAGTTAAAGAAGCTCTTAATCATCCAAATTGGAGTATGGGTGCAAAAATAACCATCGACTCTGCTACAATGATGAACAAGGGACTTGAAATAATTGAGGCAAGGTGGCTTTTTGATGTACAGCCGGAAAACATTGATGTTGTTGTACACCGTGAAAGCATAATACATTCTCTTATTGAGTATGTAGATAATTCCGTAATTGCACAGCTGGGACTTCCCGATATGAGAATCCCGATTCAGTACGCAATTACATATCCCGAAAGATATGAATCACCTGTCGGCGAATTAAGTCTTGCTCAAATCGGCAAAATGACTTTTTTTGAACCCGATTATGAAACCTTCAAGTGCCTTAGAGCCTGCAAAAAGGCTCTTTCGCTCGGAGGTGTTGCAACAGCTGTTGCAAACGGTGCTAATGAGGAGGCTAACCGACTTTTCAGAGAGGGTAAAATCACTTTTCTTGAAATCGGCGACCTTGTTATGGGTGCAATTGATAACATAGACAATTTTGAGCCTACATGCGTTGATGATGTATTGAAGGCGGATAAACTTGCAAGAGAGTATGTACTCTCTATGCTATAATTTGCGGTAATATTTTTTATTGCTGTCTTTGCGGCAGCAATGAATATTTTGGAGTTGATTTATTTTAATGCAAATTTTAACAGTTGCGGCTCTCATTGTAATAGGAATATTACTTTTTGAGCTTATAATTTTTTCTCATGAATTTGGTCATTTTATTACCGCAAAGCTTTCGGGTGTAAAGGTAAATGAGTTTGCACTCGGTATGGGACCGAAAATAATCAGTTTTGTAAAAGGTGAAACAAGGTACTCGCTTCGCCTTTTTCCGATAGGCGGTTACTGTGCCATGGAGGGCGAGGATGAGGACAGCGAAGAAAAAGCCGCGTTTAATAACGCAAAAGTATGGAAGAGAATGATTATCATAATCGCAGGTGCGGTTATGAATATTCTTCTCGGTTTTGTTATGATGTTTGCCTTTACCGTTCAGGCTGACAGCTTCAGCTCTACAACCGTATCTCAGTTTCAGCCTAATGCGTTCACAGCCAATACAGGCTTGCAGACGGGGGATAAGATTGTCGAAGTGAACGGTTATTCAATTTGGAATTCAAGAGATTTGCAGTTTGCAATCTCAACACTTCCATATGAAACTGTAGAAGGCAGCACACTTGAAGTGTACAAAGAAAGAGCGACATCTGCCGCCTGCGGAGTGTACAATAAATATGCCAATGACAAATCCCTTTCACAAGATGAACTTCAAAAATACTACAACGCTCTCTCAGAGGGTTGTTCAAAGATAAATAAGGCTGCAAGCAAAGAAGAGGCTGAAAAGCTTCTTGACGAAGCTTGTAAGTCAATTTATGCGCTTGACAAATCATATGATATGTCAAAGTATAAAACACCCGAAATAGACACAACTACATCAAGACCGAGATTTATGGCTGATGTAAAGGTTGTCCGTGACGGCAAAGAAATAACGCTTGAAAATGTACAGTTCTTCACCTATTATGCCGATGACGATGCCGAAAAGGAGAACAAACCAACTGTTGCTTTTGACTTTGCGGTTGAGCCTATTGAAAAAAATGTCGGCACGGTTCTTACTGAAACATTTACAGAAACCTGCTCAATGGCAAAAACTGTGTGGACTTCGCTTGTATGGCTTGTACAGGGAAAATTCGGCTTCAATGATATGTCTGGTCCTGTCGGTATCGCAACTGCGGTAACTCAGGTCGCATCCATGGGTCTTGAAACAGGTTTTGCAGACGCGGTTAATAACATTTTGTTTGTAATGATACTCATAACGGTAAACCTCGGAATTGTTAATATGCTTCCGTTTCCTGCTCTTGACGGCGGAAGATTCCTGTTCCTGCTGATTGAATGGATATTCAAAAAGCCGATTCCGAGAAAAGCAGAGCAGATTGTAAATACGGCAGGACTTGTACTGCTGCTTGCATTTATGCTTATTATTTCGGTAAAAGATGTATTCCAACTTGTAACGGGAACTTTTCCCGGTATGTAGATAAACGGAGGAAAACCTTATGGGAAGTAAAATTAAGGTAACTGCCGGCAATGTAAAAATCGGCGGCGGTGCTAAAGTAAGCGTTCAGTCAATGCTCAATATTCCCTCAACCGATATTGAGGGTTCTGTAAGACAGGCAAAACAGCTTGAAGCGGCAGGCTGCGAAATCATTCGTGCCGCCATTCCTAATAAAGATGCAGTAAAGCTTATTCCTGCCCTCAAAGAGGCTGTAAGCGTCCCAATTGTAGCCGATATCCATTTTGACTACAGGCTGGCTCTTGAGGCTTGTGCTGCGGGAGTTGATAAAATACGAATAAACCCGGGCAACATCGGTTCCGATGACAGAGTAAAAGCAGTTGCCGATGCCTGCAAACAGCGTGGCATTCCGATAAGAATCGGCGTTAATTCAGGCTCGCTCGAAAAAGAAATACTTGCAAAATACGGTCATCCCACACCCGAGGCTCTTTGCGACAGTGCCTTGTACCATGCATCACTTCTTGAAAAATTTGATTTCAACGATATTGTTCTTTCAATGAAAAGCTCGACCGTTTCTACAATGATCAAAGCCTATGAGCTTGCCGCAGAAAGATGTGACTATCCGCTCCACCTCGGTGTTACAGAGGCAGGAACGGAAAGAATGGGTATTATCAAATCTTCTGCCGGAATCGGTGCATTGCTTCTTCACGGTATAGGCGATACAATCAGGGTTTCCCTCACAGCCGATCCTGTAAAGGAAGTTTATGCCGCTCATGATATTCTCAGGGCTCTTGACATTGAGAAAGACGGAGTTCAATTCGTTTCATGTCCGACTTGCGGAAGAACAAGAATTGACCTTGTGAAGATTGCAAACGAGGTTGAAGATAAGCTCAGAAACTGTAAAAAGAATATCAAAGTAGCGGTAATGGGCTGCGTTGTAAACGGTCCGGGAGAAGCAAGAGAAGCTGATATCGGCATCGCAGGCGGTGAAGGCTGCGGTCTTGTATTTAAAAAAGGTGAAATCATCCGTAAAGTCCCCGAAGAAAAACTCGTTGACGCACTTATGGAAGAGGTAGAAAAATTATAATCCGTCAGACGGACGGATAGGGCTTTGCTACGATAAAAGCAGAAGGAAATATATGAAAACATTAGGAGAAGTCTTTTCCTCCCAGTTTGGCATAAATTTGCCGCAACAGATTTCACAGGGAGAACTGACACAACTTGATATCAATAAACAATCCCGTTTAATAATTTTGTCAGTTAATTTCAGCGAACTTATCGGTCGTGATTTGCTTTTTGAAGCCGAAAAAAGTATCACAAAGGTTCTTGCATACCACGCCGTAATCAAGCCGCATTTTCCGACAGAGTTGTTTTCTGCCGATTATTTTCCCCAGCTCTACACAGCTGTAAGGCGAGACATTCCAAGCATTAACGGAACTCTCAACAATGCCGAGGTTAAGTTTGAAAACAATACTCTGACAATCAATCTTCTCAACGGCGGAAAAACACTTCTTGACAGTAAAGGTTTTGATAAGGCGCTCGTAAAGCAGATTTACGAAGAGTTTAACCTTCACATTTCCGTAATTTATACAGGTACATTTGAGGTTGAAGAAAACAACGAAGAATACAAAGCGGCAATTCAGAACGCTCAGGAGAAAATCAACCGAGAAAATCTTCAAAAAGCTGCTGAATTCTATCAGGAAGAGGCTGAAACTGCAAAACAAAGGGAAGAAATACACGCTGAAAACACTACTGCCGAAATTGAAATTCGTGAGGGTAAATTCTCAACTCCTCAGATTGTTCAATCCTCAATCCGTCCTTTATACGGAAGGTCGATTAGAGGAAAGATGATTCCCATTTCATCAATTTCAGGTGATTCGGGAAGAATCGTTGTATGGGGCGATGTATTTGATATTGAAAAGAAAGTTACTAAAAGCGGTGACAAAAATATTTTCACTATCGACATAACCGATTACACAGGTTCAACAACCGCTAAGATATTCAATTCAATTAAAGAATCAGCCGTAATTGACAACATCAAAAAGGGCGACACAATTGTTGTTCAGGGCGATGTTGAATACGATAAATACGCAGGTGAGCTTGTTGTCAATGCCCGCTCGGTCGGCACTGCCCAAAAAGTCAAGGTGGTTGATAATGCCGAGAAAAAGCGTGTTGAGCTTCATATGCATACAAATATGTCACAGATGGATGCCGTGACATCGGCAGGTGACCTTGTAAACCGTGCTTATCAGTGGGGACACAAGGCAGTTGCGATTACAGACCACGGTGTCGCACAGGCGTTTCCAGACGCAATGAAGGCCGCAGACAAAATCAATAAGGACGAAGAAAAAATAAAAGTCATCTACGGTGTGGAGGCATACTTTATGGATGACCTTGTAGAGTCCGTAAAAGGTGATGCCGACACAGATTTTGACGGCACATTCATCTGCTTTGATATAGAAACAACAGGTCTTTCAGCCGCCCGTGACAAGATTACCGAAATCGGCGCAGTAAAGGTTGAAAACGGTATAATTACCGATAAATTCTCAACTTTTGTGAATCCCGAAATGCCGATTCCGCAGAAAATTACTCAGCTTACAGGAATTACCGATGAAATGGTAAAGGACGCTCCTTCACAGAGCGAGGCTGTCAGTGCATTTTTGGAGTTTGCCGGTGATAATGTTCTTGTTGCACACAACGCACCGTTTGATACATCCTTCATTGCAAAAGCCTGTGAAGATATGGGAAGGGAGTATAACTACACTTCAATTGATACGGTTGCAATTTCAAGAGCAATTCTCACCGATATAAAGAACTGCAAGCTTGACACCGTTGCAAAATTTTTAAGACTTGGTGAGTTCAATCACCACAGAGCAACCGACGATGCCGAAATGCTCGCAAAAATTTTTATAACCCTTTGCCGACGACTTACAGATGATTTCGGCATAACAAAAACCAATGACATTAACACAAAGATAGCAGGCGGAGATTTTAAAAAGCTCCCAACCTATCATCAAATTATTCTTGTAAAGAATAAAACCGGTCTAAAAAATCTATACAGACTTATTTCTTACAGTCATCTTAATTATTTCTATAAAAAGCCGAGAATCCCCAAAAGCGAGCTTGTAAAGTACCGAGATGGACTCATTATCGGTTCTGCTTGTTGTGCAGGTCAGCTTTACATGGCAATTCTTGATGGCAAGCCGTGGGGCGAACTCAAGCAGATTGCATCATTCTATGATTATCTTGAAATTCAGCCTGCAGGCAACAACAGCTTTATGATTCGTGACGGCAGATTTGATTCTGTTGACGAGCTTCACAAAATCGACTCCACAATTATTAGGCTTGCTAAAGAACTCGGCAAACCGGTATGCGCAACCTGCGATGTTCATTTTATGGATCCGACTGACTCTGAATTCAGAAAAATTCTTATGGCAGGTCAGGGATATAAGGATGCAGATCAGCAAGCACCGCTTTATTTCAGAACAACCGCCGAAATGCTCAAGGAATTTGAGTGGCTCGGAAAAGATAAAGCATATGAGTATGTTGTGGAGAACCCAAACAAAATTGCCGATATGTGCGAATATATCAGACCTATTCCAAAGGGTACATTCCCGCCTAACATTGAGGGCGCACAGGAACAGCTTATTGATATTACATGGAAAAGAGCAAAAGAGAAATACGGTGATCCATTGCCTGAAATCGTAAAGGCAAGACTTGACAAGGAGCTTAATTCAATAACAACCTACGGATTCTCCGTGCTTTATATGACTGCTCAAAAGCTTGTTGCAGACAGTGAAGCACACGGCTATCTTGTCGGTTCAAGAGGATCTGTAGGTTCATCGTTCGTAGCTACTATGTCGGGTATTTCTGAGGTTAATCCGCTTTGTCCGCACTATGTATGCCCAAACTGTAAACACAGTGAGTTTATCACAGACGGCAGCTACGGATCAGGCTTTGATATGCCGCCCAAAAACTGTCCCGAATGCGGTACTCTTATGGATCAGGACGGTCACGAAATTCCGTTTGAAACATTCCTTGGCTTTAAGGGTGACAAAGTGCCTGATATCGACCTTAACTTCAGCGGTGAGTATCAGTCAAAATCCCACCGTTACACGGAAGAGCTCTTCGGCAAAAACAATGTGTTCAAAGCGGGAACAATTTCTACCGTAGCCGAAAAAACAGCCCTTGGTTTTGTAAAAAAGTACGCACAGGAACGAGGTCTTGTAATGCACAAGGCTGAGGAAAAGCGTCTTGCAATCGGTTGTACGGGTGTTAAGAGAACCACAGGTCAGCACCCCGGCGGTATGGTTGTTGTGCCGAGAACAAACGATGTTTACGATTTCTGCCCTGTTCAGCATCCTGCAAATGATGTGAACTCAGATAACATTACAACCCACTTCGACTTCCATTCAATTCATGATACAATCACAAAACTTGATGAGCTTGGACACGATGTTCCGACAATCTATCATTATCTTGAACTCTACACAGGTATCCCCGTAATGAAAGTTTCAATGAGCGATCCCGAGGTTATGTCGCTGTTTACTTCTCCGAAAGCACTCGGAGTTACTGAGGAGGATATCGACTCAAAAACCGGTACATTCAGCCTTCCTGAATGCGGTACGGCTTTCGTAAGAGGAATGCTTGTTGAGGCACAGCCAAAGACATTTACCGACCTTTTGCAGATTGCCGGTCTTTCGCACGGTACCGATGTATGGCTCGGTAACGCTCAGGAACTTATTCATAACGGAACCTGCACAATTTCGGAAGTAATCGGTACTCGTGACTCGATTATGACCTATCTTATGCACAAAGGTCTTGAGCCCGGTATGGCATTCAAAATAATGGAGATTGTCCGTAAAGGTAACGCAACAAAACTTCTTACGGAAGAACACTTCAAGGCCATGCGTGAACACAATGTTCCGGAATGGTACATTGATTCGTGTATGAAAATTAAGTATATGTTCCCGAAAGCTCATGCCGCGGCTTATATGATTGCTACGCTCAGACTCGGCTGGTACAAGGTTCATAAGCCCGTTGAGTACTATGCTGCATATTTTACCGTACGAAGTGAAAATCTTGACGGTGCAATTGCCATGCAGGGACACAAGGCTGTCCGTGACAAGATGAACAACATAAAGCAAAAGCAAAGTGTTCATGAAGCAACCGCCAAGGATGAAGCAGAGTATCAGACCTTGCAGATTGTCAACGAAATGATGGCAAGAAAAATTGAATTTCTTCCTGTTGATATCTATAAATCCGAGGCAAAAATGTTCAAGGTGGAGGACGGTAAAATCAGGCTTCCGTTTTCATCGTTACCGGGTGTAGGCGGTGCCGCTGCAGATTCACTTGCCGAAACAGGCAAGCATACAGAGTATCTTTCTATTGAAGATATGCAGATAAAAACAAAGGTTACAAAGGCTGTTATTGAAACGCTGAAAGACGTCGGAGTCCTCAATGATTTGCCGGAAAGCTCACAGATGTCGTTATTTTAAGGAGTTGTTTAAATGAAAAAACTGCTTTCGCTAAAAACTCTGCTGATTTGCATTTCATTTACGGTATTTCTTTTACTTGTAAAAGACAATATGAATGTTTTGTGGTCGGCTCTCGGTTGGATAACAGGCATAATTACTCCGTTTGCAATCGGATTTCTTTTTGCCTATATTCTCAACTACCCCTACAAATTTTTCTACACAAAAGTTTTCGGTCGGATGGGGCGAAAGCGTAAATTTCTTGCTAACTTCAGAAAACCCCTTGCACTTATCATAACATACGCAATTGTTGTGGCAATTTTTGTAATCATCATATCTATTGTAGTTCCTCAAATTGCAGCCAGCCTGTTCAGTCTTATCAACAGCCTGCCGCAATACGGCGGAGTTCTTTCAGATATGACAAAGACAGTTGTTCATTGGATTAACCATACATTCAGTATGGAAATTGACGCAAGCGAAGTAATAAATAACTTTTTCAAGTATATCACTAACTTTATTTCAGCAGGTAATATCACAAGCTTCCTCGGAAATTCAACAAATGCTGTGTTCAACGCCATTATGTCAATGTGTAACGGTGTGTATAACTTCCTGCTCGGAATCGTTATTTCCGTTTACTTTCTTGCAGCAAAGGAAACCCTTTGTTATCAAATAAAAAAACTTGCGGTTGCTTTTATTCCGATAAAGTATCTCCCGAAAATCTATGAAATAATTGATATTACAGATACAAAATGCGGTCGTTTTCTCGTTGGCGATATTATTGACGCCGCTTTTCTCGGAATCCTTACATTCATCACAATGTCAATTTTTCAATTACCTTATGCTCCGCTTATAGCTGTGCTTATAGGTGTAACAAATATCATTCCGTTCTTCGGTCCGTTTATCGGAGCAATTCCGAGTGCGTTTATCCTTTTCCTGATTGATCCTATTGATATGATTATTTTTGTAATCATTATCGTAATCATCCAACAGCTTGACGGCAACCTTTTCAAGCCGAAGATTATCGGCAGTCAGGTCGGTCTTTCAAGCTTCTGGGTACTGTTCAGCGTTATCGTTGGCGGAGGAATGTTCGGTGTGCTCGGACTTATTCTCGGAACGCCGATTTATGCCGTAATCTATGCTCTTGTCGGTAAGAGAGTTAAAAACAGAATTGAATCAAAGGGCAAAATTGCTCAGGAAGCACTTGATTTCGAGGTGCTTAACTACACCAAAATTGCCGCAGAGCAGAAAAAGCTTCGTGAAGAAAAAGAAATGCAGCATAGAGAAAAAATTATGAAATTCATCAACCGAACCAAAATAAACGGCGAAGACGATTCTTTGGAAAATTCAGATGAATAACTGAAAAATTCCTGTTTTATCTTATTGGTGTTGACAAATCAAGTTTAGTGTGTTAATATATTACCGTATTAACACACTAAAGCGTTTTGAGAGGTAATTATGAAGAAAAATTTGAAAATTACTCCCGAGGGAACAAAAGATTTTCTTTTTGCCGAATGTTCCGCTATGGATTATATCTGCACAAGCATTGAAAAGGTATTTGTAAAAGGCGGTTTTAAAAGGGTAATAACTCCTGCCCTTGAATTTTATGATGTCTTTTCAATTCCGTCAAGCGGAATCTCGCAGGAATCAATGTTTAAGACAACCGACAACAAGGGCAGACTTCTTGTTGCTCGTCCTGACTCCACTCTGCCGATTGCAAGAATGGTTTCTACAAGACTGAAAAACAACACACTTCCTGTTCGTCTTTATTACAAGCAGGCGGTATATCGCAACAATCCGTCACTTGCAGGAAGAAGAAACGAATTTCTCCAAATGGGTGTTGAGCTTCTCGGTGCAAAAGGAAAGAGGGCAGACCTTGAAATTCTTACATCGGCAATAAAGAGCATTTCAGCCGTTGCCGATGATTTCAGAATTGAACTCGGACACGCCGAAGTATTCAATGCTCTTTCAAAAGAACTTGATATCAATGACGATTACAAAGAAAAAATCAGAGTATCAATTGAAAGTAAAAACTACTCGGCACTTAACAATCTTCTTGACAGGCTTGAGCCTTGCAAGACAGTTTCCGCAATCCGTTCGCTCCCATCACTTTTCGGCGGTGAAGAAGTGTTTGATGAGGCATATGACATCTGCAAAGGTACAGGCGCCGAAAACGCTCTTGATTATCTCCACACAATCTATAAAGAACTTTCCGTGCTTGAACTCGGCAACAAGCTTATCATCGACCTCGGACTTGTTCAGAGAAACGATTACTATACGGGAATCGTATTTTCAGGGTATATTAACGGAATCGGTGACGCTGTTATTTCAGGAGGAAGATATGACGATCTTCTCAGCGAATTTGACGCTCCGATGGGTGCGGCAGGCTTTGCGATTGATACAGACGCAATTACAATGAAACATCTTTCCGATGATAATGTAAATTATTCAGATAATCCCGATGTACTCGTTTTTGCAGAAAACGGACATGAAATGAAGGCTCTCAGATATGTTGACGAGCTTAATGAAAAGGGAATAAAGGCACAGTTCAGCGTACTTGAAACTCTTGAAGAAACAGAACAGTTTGCAAAATCAAGAGGAATAGCTAAAGTAGAAATAGTATAATCAAGCTGTCGGAAAGGATTAAATATGAAACCATTAAGAATTGCTCTGACAAAGGGCAGACTTGAAAAGACTACAATCGAACTTCTTGAAAAAATCGGATATAATTGTGATGAAGTAAAAAACAAGGGAAGAAGGCTTATTCTTCCGATCGGCAACAATGATTTTGAAGTTGTGCTTGCTAAAGCCGCAGATGTTATTACATATGTTGAGCACGGTGTGTGTGACCTTGGTGTTGTCGGCAAGGACACAATTCTTGAAAACGGTTCATCTTTTTATGAACTGCTCGATTTGGGCTTCGGCAAATGCCGTTTTGCCCTTGCAACAAAAAAAGATACTGATTTTTACAGCGGTTACAATACAAAAACTATCGCAACAAAGTATCCGAATGTAACCAGAGCTTTTTTTGACGATAAAGATATGGATGTAAGAATTATTAAGATTGAGGGTTCCGTTGAACTTGCTCCTCTTGTAGGTCTTGCAGACGGTATTGTAGATATAGTAGAAACAGGTTCAACGCTCAAGGCTAACGGTCTTGAAGTAATTGAATGGGTATGTGATATTTCAGCAAGACTTATTGCCAATACGGCAAGTCTTAAACTGCGCAAGGCTGAAATTGAAGAATTGCAGAAGAAACTGGAGGCTGTCACAAAATGATTACAACTGTTGTAGCAGACGGAAAAAACGAATATGAATTTATTGATTTGCTCAAAAAGAGAGCGCAGAATTCAGATAAAAATGTAGTTCCGATTGTTTCGGAAATCATCGAAAATGTTGCAGAAAACGGTGACAAAGCCGTAAAGGAATATACCGTTAAATTTGACGGAAAAGCACCTGAAAAGGTAGAAATTACTTCCGATGAAATCGACAGCCTTATTGAAAAATGCGATAAGGATTATCTTGAAACAATCAAAAAGGCAGCCGCAAATATTGCAGACTTCCATAAAAGACAGGTTCAGCAAAGCTGGCTCACAACAAAGAATAACGGCGTAATGATGGGGCAGAGAATCAGAGGCCTTAAAAGAGTAGGTATCTATGTTCCGGGCGGCACAGCCGCATATCCCTCATCAGTTCTTATGAACGCAGTTCCCGCCAAAATTGCAGGTGTTGAGGAAATTATTATGTGTACACCTCCTCAGAAGGACGGCACACCGAATCCGAATATCATCGCCGCCGCAAAGGTTGCAGGTGTTGACAGAATCTTCCTTATGGGCGGTGCACAGGCAGTAGCCGCTCTTGCATACGGTACAGAATCTGTACCAAAGGTTGATAAAATCGTAGGACCCGGCAACATCTTTGTCGCAACAGCAAAAAAACTTCTTTACGGAACAGTTGACATTGATATGATTGCCGGTCCAAGTGAAATACTCATCATTGCCGATAAGTCTGCAAATCCCAAATTCCTTGCCGCAGACCTTATGAGTCAGGCAGAGCATGACAGGCTTGCATCTGCAATTCTTCTTACCGACTGCGAAGAGCTTGCCAAAGAAACTGAAACAGAGCTTGAAAAGCAGATGACCGCTCTTTCAAGAAAAGATATTATCCGTTCATCGGTTGACAATTTCGGTGCAATTATCGTATGCAGTGATATGTCACAGGCGATTGAATTTGCTAACGAGCTTGCTCCCGAACATCTTGAGGTTTGTTGTGAAAACCCAATGGAGTATGTCGGCAAGCTTGATAATGCCGGCTCTGTATTTCTCGGCAACTACAGTCCCGAACCTCTGGGCGACTATTTTGCCGGTCCTAATCATGTTCTTCCGACAAGCGGCACGGCAAGATTTTTCTCACCTCTTTCGGTAGACAGCTTTGTAAAGAAATCAAGCTTTATTTACTATACGGAAGACGCTTTGAGAAAAGATGCCGAAGATGTAGTTCGCTTTGCAGAAACAGAAGGACTTACAGCACACGCAAATTCAATTAAAGTGCGTTTTGATATGAAATAAGAATGGAAGTTATGCAATGTCTTATGAATTAAACAAAAAAATCCGTGAACTTGAACCGTATGAACCAATCAGCGGTACATATAAAATTCGACTTGATGCAAACGAATGTCCCGAAAATTATCCCGATTTCATCAAAGAAGAAATCAAAAATGTAATTGATACAATTGATTTCAACCGCTATCCCGATCCGCTTGCGGAAAAGGTTGTTACGGCTTTTGCGGATTATTACGGAATCAATCCAAAATATGTAACCGCAGGTAACGGCTCAGATGAACTTATCTTTTTGATTGAAGCCGCATTTATGGAAAAAGGGGACAGGATGCTTTGTGTTGCTCCCGATTTTTCAATGTACAAATTCTATTCATCAATCTGTGAGGTTGAATGTGACACCTTTATCAAATCCGATGACCTTTCAATTGATACTGACGCACTTATTGAAAAGGTAAACCGTGACAATATCAAGCTTTTGCTCTTTTCAAACCCATGCAATCCGACAGGGCAGGGAATGACCGCCGAAGATGCACGCAGGCTTGTTACAAGCGTAAATGCACTTGTAATTCTTGACGAAGCATATATGGATTTCTGGGATCAGAGTCTTATAAATGAGGTTGAAAAATATTCAAATCTCATTATTTTCAGAACCGCATCAAAGGCAGTAGGCTCAGCGGCACTCAGACTCGGTTTTGCCGTTGCCAATGAAACAATTTCAAGAGCTGTAAAAGCGGTAAAATCTCCGTACAATGTGAACACATTTTCTCAGGTTGTCGGCAGTATAATATATAAAAATAAAGATTATCTCAAAAACAGACAAAAAACAATTGTCAGAAACAGAGAAAAGCTGTATAATGACTTATTGGAGTTGTCTGATCTTTCCGATGATTTTAAGGTTTACAACAGTTGTGCAAACTTTGTTTTTGTTAAAACATCATTCGGCAAAGACTTGTGGAACTATCTAAAGGACAACTCAATTGTAATCCGTTTTATGGGCGATTACATCAGAATTTCCGTTGGCACAGAAGAAGAAAACGAAGAACTGATAAGTTGCATTAAAACTTATTTATCGAGGTGATTATATGCGCAGTGCATATGTTGAGCGTAAAACGAAGGAAACCGACATAAAGCTAAAGCTTAATCTTGACGGCGGCGATATTAAAATTGATACAGGCATAGGCTTTTTTGACCATATGCTCAATTCGTTTGCCACTCACGGCAGATTCGGACTTGAGGTTTCGGTAAAAGGCGATCTCTATGTTGACGAACACCACACCGTTGAAGACACAGGTATAGTTCTCGGCAAAGCATTTGCAGAGGCCCTTTCAACCAAAGAGTCAATTGAAAGATTCGGCAGTTTTTATGTTCCTATGGACGAAGCGCTTGCGTTTGCATCTGTTGACATCAGCGGCAGACCTTATCTTGTATTCGACGCTGATTTTCCGCAGGAAAGATGCGGCGGCTACGACTGTTCAATGACAGTAGAATTTATGCGTGCATTTGCATTTAACGCACAAATCACACTTCACCTCAAATCTGTTTACGGTGACAACTCTCACCATATCACAGAGGCTTTGTACAAGGCTTGCGCACACGCACTCCGCCTTGCAGTAAAGCAAAATTCTTCAAATGTACTTCTTTCTACTAAAGGAGTGTTATAATGATTATTTTACCCGCTATTGACATAAAAGACGGCAATTGTGTCCGTCTTTTCAAGGGTGATTATGCAACCGTTCAGAAAGTAGCAGAGTCCCCGTATATTGCCGCTCAGGGCTTTGCTGACGCAGGTGCAGAGTGGATGCATATGGTTGACCTTGACGGTGCAAAAGATGCAAAGCTTGTTAATGCCGATCTTATTGCAGATGTTGCAAAAGCCTCGGGACTTTCTGTTGAGGTCGGCGGAGGAATCCGTGATATGAAAGCGGTTGAATATTATCTTTCAAGAGGAATAAACCGTGTTATTCTCGGTTCAGCCGCAGTTAAAAACCAGCAGCTTGTTATTGATGCCGTAAAAGAATACGGTGAGAGAATTGTAGTTGGCATTGATGCAAAGGACGGCATGGTTCGTGCAGAAGGTTGGATTGACAATTCGGAAATCAACTACATTGAGCTTGCAAAGCGTATGGAAAATGTCGGAGTAAAGACTATTGTGTTCACAGACATTGATCAGGACGGTACTCTTGCAGGTCCTAACCTTAAACAGCTTGATGCCCTTGCTCACGAAGTCAGCTGTAATATTATCGCAAGCGGCGGTGTTGCAGTTCTCAAAGATATCATAAATCTTGCAGAACTCGATGTCTACGGTGCAATCTGCGGCAAGGCTATCTATACAGGTTCGCTCGATTTGAAACAGGCGATTGAAGTAACAAATAAAATCTGAGGTAATTATGGATCTTGATAAATATTTTGTAAAATCCGAACTTATTCCCGCAATTATTCAGGAAAAGTCAACGGGTGAGGTACTTATGCTTGCATATATGAACCGTGAAAGTATGCAAAAAACTTTTGAAACCGGTTACACATGGTTCTGGTCAAGAAGCCGTCAGGAGCTTTGGAACAAGGGTGCAACATCAGGTCATTTACAAAAGGTAATTGAAATATATGCCGACTGCGACGACGATACATTGCTCATCACAGTTGAACAGACAGGTGCGGCCTGCCACACGGGAAATCATTCCTGCTTTTTTAAAAAATTAAAATGAGGAGAATTTTAATATGAACGACAGAGAAGTTCTTGAAGCACTTTATGCTACAGTAGAAAACAGACGAGATAATCCAAAAGAGGGTTCATACACTTGTTACCTTCTTGATAAAGGAATTGACAAGATTCTTAAAAAAGTAGGCGAGGAGTGCAGTGAAACAATCATTGCGGCAAAGAACGATGACAACAACGAAACTGTTTATGAAATTGCTGACCTCATCTATCATCTCACAGTTATGATGGTTAAGCTTGGTATTCCGCTCGAGGATGTTCTTGCCGAGCTTGACAAGAGAAGCGAGAAGACAGGAAACCTTAAAAAGTTCCATGTTGTCGATAAAAATTCTTAATAAAGACGAACAAAAAGGCCCTATGACTTTGGTCATAGGGCTTAACAATATGTAATATTATATTATTTATGCGTTAACAAATGCGAATTTTGAAATGGCCTGTTTGAGATTATCGTCAGGCTCAGATTCAAGAAGAAGCTCAATCGGCATTTTTTCATCAATTGTAAAAAAACCCATCAAAGAATGAGCGTCAACGGTATTATCGCCGTTTCTAAGCATCATTACTGTATCCGGAAAGTGAGCAAGAGTTTCAAACATATCGATCATTTCTTTTTTATCTTTTATTGAAACCGGTACAGAAAACAAGATCTCACCTCCATTGTTTAACTTGTCTATATTTTATCATTGATATTTGTTAAAATCAACAATAAATTGATGAATTTTTGCAATTTCAACTATTTACCTAAAAAAGGATGATTATTAAATGAATTTTAATATAATAACACTCGGCTGCAAGGTTAATCAGTATGAGTCACAGGCAATGCGTGAAGATATGCTGAAAAACGGTTTTCTTCTCTCGGATGACAGGGACAGGGCTGACATAACAATCGTAAACAGCTGTACGGTAACATCCGTAAGTGATGCAAAAAACCGCAAGATTCTAAACCGTGTCCGCCGTGAAAATCCTGACGGAATTGTTATTCTCACCGGCTGTATGCCACAGGCTTTTCCCGATGAAAGCGAGAACTTTTCAAATTGCGATATCGTACTCGGCAATGCAAAGAGAGCCGAACTCGTTCCTTCAATTTACAAGTTTCTCGAAGAAAAACAGAAGTTTGTTCATATAACAGAGCATATCGGAAAAGGCGAAAAATACGAAAACCTTTCCGTATCGTCACTCGGCGAGCATACAAGAGCTTTCATTAAAATTGAGGATGGTTGCAACAGATTCTGTTCTTACTGCATTATTCCGTATGCAAGGGGCAGAGTGCGTTCAAAATCTCTTGAAGATTTAAAGGCAGAGCTTATTCAGGTTGCCGCAAACGGTTACCGTGAGGTTGTTCTTGTTGGTATTAACCTTTCCGCCTACGGTCTTGACGAAGATTTTGATCTTGCTGATGCTGTAGAATGTGCATGTTCCGTTGACGGAATCGACCGTGTAAGACTCGGGTCAATCGAACCCGAAAGAATGGATAAAGAAATGATTGCCCGTCTTGCCGCACAGCCAAAGTTCTGTCCGCAGTTTCATCTTTCACTGCAGAGCGGTTGCGATAACACACTCAAAGCAATGAACCGTCACTACAATTGTTCCGAATATGCTGAAATTGTTACAAATCTCAGAAACGCTTTTGAAAACAGTTCTATGACAACCGATGTAATGGTTGGATTTGCCGGTGAAACAGAGGAAGATTTCAACGCATCTCTTAATTTTGTAAAGTCAATCGGCTTTGCAAAGGTGCATATCTTCCCGTATTCACGCCGTAAAGGCACTGTTGCCGATAAAGCACCGAATCAAATTGATCCACAAATCAAAGAGCAGAGAGCCAAAATTATGGAGCAGGTCTGCGATGAGACCAGAAGGGAATTTCTTAAAGAACAGATCGGTCTTTGTGAATCTGTTCTCGTTGAAAGGCTCCGTCACGGTTATCTTGAGGGTTACACAAAGAACTACACGCCTGTTCATATTAATTCCGAAGATACAAGTCTTTGCGGTAAAATTATTGATGTGAAAATCACAAAATCATTTGATGACTACTGCGATGCTGAATTAGTTTAAAGCGTTAATCAGATTATTAATCTCTTTTTTTGCAGTATCATCCTCAAGACAACTATAGCTGTAAAGCATAAAGCCCCTGACAGATTTGTTGTTACGCAAAATATCGTATTCATCGGCAAGAATACTGTCACTTAAAAGCCATGTTTCTTCGTCATATTCGCCGTTACCTGCCTTATAACCGCCAAGACCTACATACAGTTTTACATTTTCGTCAAAATCAAGAGATGTCCAGCTGTCAAGGCAGTCTTCAAAAGTCAGAGCTGGGTTTTCAAGGCTAAAGTAAATTTGCGGACAGATGTAATCTGCAAAGCCTTTACAGGTACACCACGATTTTACATCGGCATACAATCCGTCATTGTTACCTATATTGCCTTGCGGTGATATGCCGAACTCAACTGACGAATCCACACTTTTTATTGTTCTGTAAACCTTACAAATCAGCGTATTTACATTTTGCATTCGCCAATTATCAAGACTCATAGAGTTCTCTTTACCGTATTTTTCAATATAAGCCTCATACTGCTTTTTATCAAAACTTTCATCCTCAGTAGGGTAGAAGTAGTCGTCAAACTGTATCCCGTCAACATCATAATTTTCCGCAATTTCCTTTACACCGTCACAAATCAGCTGTTGTGCAGTTTCATTTGACGGATCAAGAAAAATTCCGTTATCGGTTTTTATACCTATTTCGGAATTCTTTATGTAAGGATTGTTGTCTGAAAGTTTTTTCGGAGTTTCATTTGAACTGACTCTGTACGGATTTATCCATGCGTGAATTTTTAAATTATACTTTTTGCAGATATCACACATAATTTGCAGTGCGTCATATTGAGGATTTTCACCCTGCGTACCCGTGAGAATATGTGACCACGGAAAATAGCTTGACTTATATAATGCGTCACAAAAGGGGCGTACCTGTACAATAAGCGTGTTGAAACCGCTTTCACGGCATTTTTGTGCTATTTCGGTAAATTTATCTTCAAACGCTTTTTGTGTTTTTGAGCTTTCATTTTCCATAGAAAGCTCCATATATGATACCCACACGCCACGCATTTCTTCATCACTTTCGGGTGTGTCGGCGGTTGCCTTTGATGATAAAGCTGCAATATTGTTGATATCATTCTGCTTTTTCGGCGGTTTTTCTCTTGTAAATGAGCTTATGCAGATAACGCTTAACATAGCTATTACAGATACAATAATCGGAACAATCTTTTTGTTTTTCAATCAAATCATCCTTTGGAGTTCTCATGGAAATTTTCATCATATACATTTGCATCATCAGCCTGATATCAATTATTGTAACAGTCTGTGACAAATACTTTGCAATTCACCGCAAATGGAGAGTACGAGAAAGCACATTGCTGATTCTCTCCGCACTCGGAGGAAGTGTTGCAATGTACATTACAATGCAATTAATCAGACACAAAACAATACACATTAAATTTATGCTCGGCATACCGATAATATTTATTATTCAGCTGATAATTCTGTTTTTTGTTTGGAGGATGATTTATGTCTGACAGACTGTATTTTCCCGTACCCGACGAATGTGACAATATGCTTGCTCAAAGATTTCTGCGTGATAAATGCGGTCTTTCTGCAAGAATAATAACACGACTGAAAAGAGAAAAAGACGGTATTTTGATGGACGGGAAAATTTTAAGAACAATTGACTGTGTGCAAAGCGGAAAAACCGTTTCAATTGCAATTCCCGATGAAAAATGTGAAATTGAACCGACAAAGGGGACACTTGATATAAGATATGAGGATGAACATTTTCTTTTGGTAAACAAACCGCATTCCATGCCTGTTCATCCTGTAAAGCAGCACCAAAGCGATACGCTTGCAAATATTGTTTCGTACTATTGCAGTCAAAACGGCAAGCCATTTGTATTTCGGGCAATTAACCGACTTGACAAGGATACCTCAGGACTTGTTCTCATAGCCAAAAACCGTTTTACAGCCAATGCCGTAAAAAATAAAACGCATAAAGTCTATTACGCTTTATGCGAGGGTGAAATAAATATTGAAGGTGTAGTTGATAAGCCAATGGATTTGCGTGATGATTCCAAAATGGTGCGAATTGTCCGTGATGACGGAATGAAAGCAGTTACGCACTACAAACCGCTTGTTGCAACAAAAGATTTTACATTGCTTGAATTGTGGCTTGAAACCGGCAGAACACATCAGATTCGCTGTCATATGGCTTATTTAGGGCATCCGCTTATGGGCGATGACTTGTACGGCGGAAAGCTTGATAAAATTTCAAGGCAGGCACTTCATTGTGCAAGACTTGAATTTTATCACCCGATAAAAAATGAATACATTACGGTTACTGCCGAAATTCCCGAAGATATGCAGTCTGTAATAAACAACAAAGAGGATTGAACTTTTAATTGTTCAATCCTCTTTTAGTGTTATTTAACTCTGTCTACGCTGTAAATCGTAAATCCGTTGAATTCCTTTTCATCCTTGTAAACAATGACGGAATCCTTTTTGCCGTAATATTGGTTAAGATAATTTTCTTTGATAAAAGTAATGTTTTTATCGATAACATATACATTTCTTCCGTCAACGACCGCCTCATAAATATTTGTTGAGAGGTTGCGGTTCACAAGCTGATTTGTCCGATGAAGATATCCGAAGCCGTCAACATTACTGAGAAAATCTGAAGAAAATCCCCAAAGCGGATGAATATAGTTATCGGTATATGAAATATATTCTTTAGCTGTTACAGGGTCGAGAACATAGTAATTTTCAGGATGGCGTTCAACCTCAGTGTAAAGGTCACTCGGCTTTTTGTCGTATTCAACAGGGCTAAGATGAAAGAAATAAGACACACAACTGCATACGCATAAGACAACAAGAACTGCAATCGAAATTAGAGCCGTGCTTTTGTTCATATCAGCCATACATTCATATTTTTTCTTTTTAAAATGTTCAAAATCAAATGAATACATTGTAAATGACAGAATCATCAGCAAAATTCCGTACATTGTGTATGCCGAAGAATCCATTGCATAACGAACATACGTACAAGCCGCAAATCCCACCGCAAAATACAAAGCAGGGAAGAAGGCAAATCTTTTTTTCTGAACGGTAACAAAAACAACCATAATGGCAAGTATTACCGCAAAAGCAATAAGATATGAATCAAAATTTATAATATGTCCCCATGCATCTGAAAACAATGCACCCGCATTATCAAAAAAATTATACGGATTTTCCCGTTTTTGAATATCTGCAACCTTTTCAAGTGCAGCAGTATTCAGTCCATTGTTTTCATCATAATATCCGTCAACAAAAAGTTCATACTCATTTGCCGAATTTATTCCGACCGAATTAAGCTCCTCACAGTAATCGGAATAGTTTGGAAAAGCATTATCATCGGTCTTATCGGCAAGGACGCTGTATCTGTACAGCCCCGAAGTTTCTGCATTTGCATTATTGACCGAATATGAATAATATTCAAGACCGCAGCCGACAAGAACAATAAAGACAAATACAAGCACAAAAGGTCTGAAATACCAGAAGAATTTTCTGAACGGCAGCTTGTACTTTCTTTTTGCAATCATATCACCGATGAAGAATGCAATGAAAAATGCAAGTCCCACAAAGAAATACTTAAAACACAGAAATGTACCGAAGGTAATTTCCGCAAGACCAACCCAGAACGGGAGAGAGTACCTTTTATTTCTGATTGCATTAAGTGCCATCAGAAACCCTGCCGTAAGCAGCAAAGCTGCAGTTTTACTGCTTAAAATGTTTGAATAATGGTCAAATGAAAACAAAATATTCAGCACAAGAGTGAATATGAAAGCCTTGTGCTTTCCGAATTTATCGGCAAAAACAAATGTAACAGAAGAAAAAGCGGCACAGGAGAGAAGAATTTGAAAAAGTACAAAACAGTTGAAATTCAAAAGAATGTACTGCAATGAACCGGTAATTGTCGCAAAAATGTAGTTAATATCATTATTGTAATAGTTATGATACTGACAGATATATAAAGAATTGTAAAAATCGTCAGCACTGTCATAGGAAAATGCAGTAACACCTATAATCAAAGCCATAATAACAATATTAATTGCCAAAGCAAAGAAGGTCTTGCTTTTTAGTGCGTTTAATATTTTATCTTTCATAATAACTCCTCTGCATTATCTTTCTTGTTTAAAAATCACTTTCTTGATCTTCTTTCGTTAATCAAAAGCTGAAGATTCTTCTGTTCGTAAGTATTAAATTTAACATTCTTCTCAAATTCTTCGGCTGTATATTTGCCCTCATACCATGACTGTGAGTTAAAGTATGCATTAAGGCTTGCGTCCTTAAAAATTCTGCCTCGTCTTGCATAAATCTCATTAATTGCAAGCTGTAAGTCGTTATCACTCAAAGCGTTTACCTGTGCGTTGCTGAGATATGAAGAATCGCTGTTAGGGAAGATAAATCCGCCGTTATTATTAGTGTTTGTATTGCTTGATGACTGTGCATTTGAACTCTGTGAATTTGAATTGCCCGATGAGCTGTTCTGACTATTTGATGACTGCTGAGCCTGTGTTGCAGGAGCTTCTGTTTCTCTCTGAATCTGTCCGCTTGAGATAACAAGTTTAACAACTGTACCAGTACTTGCACTTGTGTCACCTTCCGGAGTCTGGGAGATAATATATCCTTCCGGATAATCATAACTGTATTCATAGTCAGAAATTTCAACGGTAAATCCTGCCTGTTCAAGAAGCTTTTTACCGTAACTGTAACCGTAACCGACAACAGGAACAACATTGTTATATGAAGAAGATGTTGTAACCTGTTCCGTTGTAGCAGGAACAGTAGTAGGTACTGCCGTACTCGGCGCCTGTGTGGTTACTTCGGCAGATGTTGCAGTTTCGGCTGTAGTAGTTTTATTGTCAGTAGATGAATTTGACAAACCGTTATAAACGCAGAAGCCTATGAATCCGAGCGCAGCGGCAATTACAACCGCACAAAGAATAATGATAAATTTATTCTTCTTTTTCTTTACATTTTCTTCTTTATCTGTATATCCGAATTCATTGTCATCATCTTCAAAGCTGTTATCGTCAAAGCTTGTTTTTTCTCCAACTTTTTTAGTACCGTCAGCTTTATTGTCTGCAGGCTTTACAGACGGCTCGTCCTCAAAGAAATCACCGTAGTCCTTGCTTGATTCATTGCTTGTAAGAACATTTTTATGGTCTGCACCGGAGTAATCATCAAACACTTCAACGCTTGTAACAGGAGGAAGAACCTCCGGAGCTACTTCGCTGTTGCTTGAAACATCTTCAAATTCTTCAGCTTTTTTATCTGTAACAGTTTGTTCATTCTTGTCATCTTTACTTGATACGGAACTGATATCTTCAAATTCAGGCTGTTTTTCTTCTGATACTTCGTCAGTTTTAACCTCGGAATTTTCAGGCCCATCAACTGCATCAGTAACATCAACGACTTCAAAACCGCCCTCATCATCATTTTCGTCTGATTCAGCAGTATCTTCTGCTTCCACAGAAGCGTTTTCAGCAACAGGCAAAGATTCCTCCTGATTCAGAACACCGTCAATACTAAGCTGTTCGCCGCCTTTAAATTCATTATCGAGAACAGCGTCCTCAACTGTCTGAACCTCATCCTTATCGTCAAAATTATCCTGCGGTTCAGTCGGCTCTGTATCCTCAAATTCATCGTAATCGTACTCTTCAAATACATTACCGTCAAAGTCGGTGCTTTCGGGAACAACAACTTCGGGATTGGGAGCAGGGGAGGATGCGCCGATTTCCGCCTTGATAGATGTGAGAGCGTTTTTAATGTTGCCGGCATTTTTCCAACGGTTTGTATTATTCGGCTGACACGCAATCACAATAACACTCTTGAGCTTTTCGTCGCCCTCGGACGGTGCGGTAACAGCCTTGCCCGAAAATCTTTCTTCACAGGCCTTCTTTCTGTCGCATGAATCACTTTCAAACGGAATTTTACCGCCGTTGCACATTGCATACATAATTATTCCGACAGAATAAATATCGGTTGTATAGTCAACATTTTCCTGCCTGAACACTTCGGGTGCAATATAAGACTTGTCGTCAATCTTGCCCTCAAAATCGGTAAATCCGCCGATTTTATACTTTCCGTCTGCTGTTACAAAAATATTTTTTGGCGAAATATTACCGTGAAAAATATTCTTTGTTTCCAAAGTTTCAAGCAGACTGCTCATCTGAATACCAAAATCTATGACTTCGTTTTCGGTAAATGTTTTAGCTTTCATAAGTTCATCAAGGCTTGTGAGTTCTTCCGTAAATATGTACAAATCACAGGTTTCTTTGTTCTGATTATCCTGAACATAAACATCCAGATAGTTTGAAACGCCGTCAAGATTCTTTACGGATTCAATAAAATCAGCCTCTTCGGCGAAATATTCGGCACGCTCATCATTATAATTATTTTTGCCGACAAATGCGTGTCTGAGAATCGCATTCTGAGCAGTATTTTTATCAATCTTCCTTGATACCTTGTAAACTTCACAGCCGTTGTCTTCCCCAACAAATGAAGTAACCTTCCAATCCCTTAAATCTGCCGGCAATTTAATTGTTTTTGCCATACTAACACTCCTTAAATATTTCCTTATTTTTCATATTATATCTAAATCAAGGTCATTAACCCTCACTATCTCATTCTCCGAATTATTGTACCATATTACGAGCTGTTTTACCATAGATATTTCAATTTTTTAAAAAATAATTCTAATTTGTAATTAAATCCGACATAAAAACAGCAGTCCGCCTAAACGAACTGCCGAAAACATAATTTCAGTAAAATATCTTACTCGATCTTATCTGATTTTTATTTTTTCCTTTTTGTTTACTCCGATAATTCCGCCTATTCCTCCTCCCAGAACGGATGACATCAGTTTTAGCAGGGTTAGTATCGTTATAGGCTCACCGTTAAAAATCAATGCAATAGAGGTTATGACAAGAAAAATAAAAAATCCTGTCAGCGAACCCACCACAAGACCTGCACTTCCTGTAATTCTTGATGATATTATTCCCGACATCAGCGTTGCAACACCGACCATTCCTACTGCGCAGTAATCAAGTATATCTGCCGAAATTACTCCCGCTGACATCATCACGGCCGCAAGCAGACACATCAAAATTACAAGTATGAGTATTCCGCATACTGATGAAAACAAAACAGCCTTTGCAAGTAATTTTTTATCAGACATAAAACAACCCCCGAATGTATTCTGTTACAAATATATTCGGGGGAAAGAACATTCATTCAAAAAGTTATTCTTTTGTAGCTTTAGTTTCGTCAGAATCTTTCTTCTTGCCAAAACCGAAGAAGCCTTTCTTTTCAGGCTGACCTGCCTGCTGTGGCTGTTCCTTAACTGTGTCAACAGTAGAAATACACCACTTTTTAAACTTCATCTTAACTCTGTCGGAGCCTGTTTCAATGATGATAGCGTCTTCGTCGTCCTTAATAGCAACTACTCTGCCCATAATTCCGCCGATTGTTGTAATTTCATCACCAATCTCAAGAGAGTTACGAAGCTGAGCTTCTTCTTTTTTCTTCTTTGAGTTAGGTCTAATGAGGAAGAAATAGAGAGCCGCAAAAATAGCAACATAGAAGAGAATCATAAAAATCATGCTTGATGACTGATTTCCGCCGCTTGCGCTTGCTTCAGCAACTACAGGTAAAAAGTTTGTCATTTTCGTCATTCCTTTCATACAATGTACTGATTATATCAGTTTTAATCACATCTTGCAAGTGTTTTTTCTGTTTTGAAAAAATATTAGATACGCACGCCTAAAATATTGCGATATTTCTCGTAAAATTCCATATATGTGCCGTTGTCAAGCTGAGTTCTGATAACTTCCATAAGATTATTGTAAAAATAGAGGTTGTGCAAAACAGCAAGCCGCATTCCGAGCATCTCACCGCTCTTGAGAAGATGTCTTATGTATGCCCTTGAAAAGTTTCGGCAAACAGGGCAGTCACAATGCTCGTCAATCGGGGATTCGTCTGTTTCATATTTTGCATTATTGATGTTACGCACTCCGTCCCAAGTGAAGAGCTGACCGTGTCTTGCGTTTCTGCTCGGCATAACACAGTCAAAAAGATCAACGCCTCTTGCAACACTTTCAAGAATATTCACGGGAGTTCCGACTCCCATAAGATATCTGATTTTATCTTTCGGAGCAAACGGCTCAACCTCTTCAATGATATGGTACATCGTTTCGGCAGGCTCACCCACGGCAAGACCTCCGATTGCATAGCCGTCAAGATTAAGCTCCGCAATTTCTTTCATATGATTGACGCGCAAATCGTCATAGATACCGCCCTGATTTATGCCGAACAGCATCTGGTTTTTATTTATGGTATCATCAAGACTGTTGAGCCTTTTCATCTCTGCAACACATCTTTTAAGCCATCTTGTGGTTCTTTCAACGCTGTTTTTTGTATATTCATATGGAGAAGGGTTTTCAACGCATTCATCAAATGCCATCGCAATTGTAGAAGCAAGATTTGACTGAATTCTCATACTCTCCTCAGGTCCCATAAAAATTTTGCGGCCGTCAATGTGAGAATTGAAGTAAACGCCTTCTTCTTTAATATTTCTCAACTTTGCAAGAGAGAACACCTGAAATCCGCCGCTGTCGGTAAGGATAGGACCGTTCCACCTTGTAAATTTGTGAAGTCCGCCCATTTGCTTAACCTTTTCATCACCCGGACGAAGATGCAGATGATAGGTGTTGCAAAGCTGAACCTGACATTTTATATTCTTTAAATCAAGCGCAGAAACAGCACCCTTGATTGCACCGCATGTTGCAACATTCATAAAGGCGGGAGTCTGAACAGTACCGTGAACCGTAATGAATTCGCCTCGTCTTGCGCTGCCTTCCTTTTTAATTACCTTAAACATAAATCCGTAAAATCCTCCTATGATATGAACATAGCGTCACCGAAAGAGAAGAATCTGTACTTTTCCTTTACAGCTTCTTTGTATGCATTCATAATAAAATCATATCCCGCAAAAGCGGATACAAGCATAATAAGTGTACTTTCGGGAAGATGAAAGTTAGTAATAAGTCCGTCAAGCACCTTAAATTCAAATCCGGGATAAATAAAAATATCCGTAAATCCCTCACAGGGTTTGATTTCTCCGTACATTGCCGCAACACTTTCAAGCGTTCTGCAGGATGTTGTGCCGACTGCAATAACCCGTCCGCCGTTTTTCTTGGTTTCATTTATGAGCTTTGCGGTTTCTTCGGGGACTTCATAATGCTCGCTGTGCATTTTATGCTTTGTAACATCATCAACCTTAACCGGTCTGAATGTACCGAGTCCCACATGAAGTGTAACATACGCAATCTTTACACCCTTAGCCTTGATTCTGTCCATAAGCTCGGTTGTAAAGTGAAGTCCTGCCGTCGGAGCTGCCGCAGAACCTAGTTCATGGCTGTAAACCGTCTGATAGCGTTCCTTATCCTTAAGCTCGGCAGTAATATAAGGCGGAAGTGGCATCTGACCGATTTTATCAAGAGTTGTAAAGAAATTCTCTTCGCAATCAAAATCAACTATTCTGTTGCCGTCATCCTTAACATCAACAACTGTTGCACGCAAAATTCCGTTGCCAAACGAAAATTTTGTGCCGACTTTTGCTTTTTTACCCGGCTTGCAAAGTGTTTCCCAACGGTTGTTCGCAACCTGCTTCAAAAGCAGAAATTCAACTTTTGCACCTGTTTCGTCTTTGATACCGTAAATTCTTGCAGGCAAAACTCTTGAATCGTTGGCAACAAGAAGGTCACCCTCGTTAAGATAATCAATAATGTCATAAAAATGTTTATGCTCCAGAGTTTGTTTTTCTCTGTCAAGCACAAGCAGTCTTGAACTGTCTCTCGGTTCAAGCGGAGTCTGTGCGATAAGCTCTTTCGGCAAATCGTAATAAAAATCACTTGTTTTCATTTTATTTCCTTTCAAGAACTAAAATTGCTTTTTAAAAGCTGTTCTTATAAAAATCCTTGTAAAACACAAGTATTTGCCCTGTAAAATTCTCAAAATAATTGACATTACCCTTTTTAAATGATATATTATTTTATTATGAGCAGATTGCACAATCGACAAACAGTCGTGTTTTCAGACATCTCTTCATATAATATAATATTTGTTTGAATAAGGCAACCGCTTTTTTAAAATTTGTTTAATTCGGAGGAATTATTATGAAAAAGTATAAAGTCGGTATTATCGGCGCTACCGGTATGGTAGGTCAGCGTTTTACACTTCTTCTTGAGAATCACCCGTGGTTTGAGGTTACTGTTCTTGCCGCAAGTAAGAGAAGTGCAGGCAAAACATACGGTGAAACAGTTGAAGGCAGATGGCATATGACTACTCCTCTTCCGGAGAAGTACAAGGATATGGTTATTGTTGACGCTGAAAATGTTGAAGAGGTTGCATCACAGGTTGATTTCTGTTTCTGCGCAGTTAATATGAAGAAGGATGAAATCCGTGATCTCGAAGACAGATATGCAAAGGCTGAATGTCCTATCGTATCAAACAACAGTGCTCATCGTTTTACAGATGATGTTCCTATGGTTATTCCTGAAATTAACGCCGATCACATTAAGATTATTGACGCTCAGAGAAAGCGTCTCGGCACAAAAAGAGGCTTTGTTGCAGTTAAGTCCAATTGCTCACTTCAGAGCTATGTTCCTGCAATTCATCCTTTAAAGGCACTCGGCGTTGACAAGGTTCTTGCCTGCACATATCAGGCAATTTCAGGCGCAGGCAAAACATTCAAGACATGGCCTGAAATGGTAGATAATGTTATTCCTTACATCGGCGGTGAGGAAGAAAAGTCAGAGCAGGAGCCGCTCAAAATCTGGGGTAAGATTGAAGGCGACAAGATTGTTAAAACAGACGATATTTCAATCACATCACAGTGCATCCGTGTTCCCGTATCAGACGGTCACACAGCAGCTGTATTTATGTCATTTAAGGACGGCGTAAAGAAACCTACTGTTGAAGAAATTATTGACATTTGGTCAAACTACAGCGGCAGAGCACAGGAACTCAATCTTCCGAGTGCGCCAAAGCATTTTCTCCACTACTTCACAGAACCTGACCGTCCGCAGATTAAATCTGAAAGAAATCTTGAAAACGGTATGGCAGTATCGGTTGGCAGATTAAGACCTGATACTCAATATGATTACAAGTTCGTTTGTATGTCACACAACACATTAAGAGGCGCAGCAGGCGGTGCAGTTCTTCTTGCAGAGCTCCTTTGTGCTGAGGGCTACATGGACTGATTACTTACGGAGGTAAATTATGTCTAACCACATTTTTACAGGCTCAGGTGTTGCACTTATCACTCCTATGAAGTCTGACGGAAGCGTAAACTACGATGTTCTCGGCGATCTCGTAGAATTTCATGTTCAAAACGGTACCGATGCAATTATTGTATGCGGTACAACAGGTGAGGCGGCAACTCTTTCGGAAAAAGAGCATTGCGAAACAATTTCTTTCGTTGCAGAAAAGACAAACGGCAGAATTCCTGTTATTGCAGGTACAGGCAGTAATGATACCTCAACAGCCGTTATGCTCTCAAAATCTGCCGCAAGCACAGGCGTTGACGCACTTCTCTGCGTAACTCCTTACTACAATAAAACATCTCAGCAGGGCCTTGTAAGACACTTCAACGTTGTTGCAGATTCGGTTGATATTCCGATTATTCTTTACAATGTTCCTTCAAGAACCGGCTGTAACATCAAGCCAAAGACTTATCAGGAGCTTTGCAAGCATCCTAACATCGTTGCCGCAAAAGAGGCAAGCGGCGACATCTCTCAGGTTGCTCTCATCCGTTCACTTTGCGGTGACAATCTTGATATCTACTCAGGTAACGATGACCAGACTGTTCCTTTCATGTCACTCGGCGCTCTCGGTGTTATTTCTGTATTTGCAAACATCTGCCCAAAAGAAATGCATGACATCTGTCAGCTTTGTCTTGACAATGACTTTGCAGAGGCACAGAAGCTTAACTTCCACTATCTTGAGCTTATGCATATACTCTTCAGCGATGTTAATCCTATTCCTGTAAAAACTGCCATGAACCTCTTTGGCTATGAAGCAGGTGAATGCAGACTTCCGCTCGTTCCTATGAGCGTTCAGGGTTACCATGACCTCAAGGATTGCATGGAAAAGTATGACCTTTTAAGCAAGAAGGTTAAATAATCAACATTTGATTCGTTTAAAATTCAAGAAGTTTAAAGGGGAATAAAAATGGTAAATACAGCAATAGTCGGTTGTAACGGTAAAATGGGCTGCTTTGTGGCACAGGCTGTTCAGAGCCGTGAGGATTGCAATGTTTTGTTCGGTGTTGACGCATTCGGTGAAAGTAATTATGATTTTGATGTTTTCAAGACTTTTGACGAGGCAACCGAAACACCTGATGTAATCATTGATTTTTCAAATCCTGCAGCTCTTGACGGTATGCTTTCGTATGCAGTTGATAACAAAGTACCTTGTGTTATCTGCACAACAGGCTTTTCTAAAGATCAGATTGCAAAAATCGAAGATGCGGCAAAGACAATTCCTGTTTTCTATTCAGGTAATATGTCACTCGGCATCAATCTTCTTATTGAGCTTTCAAAAGAGGCTGCAAAAATTCTCGGAAACCAGTTCGATATTGAAATCGTTGAAAAGCATCATAATCTCAAGCTCGACGCTCCGAGCGGAACAGCTCTTATGATTGCAGACGGAATTTCGGAACAGCTTGACGAAGATCCGCAGTATGTCTATGACAGACACAGCTACCGCAGAAAGCGTTCAAAGAACGAAATCGGTATTCATTCCGTAAGAGGCGGCACAATTGTAGGCGAACACGAAGTTATCTTTGCAGGTCACGATGAGGTTGTAACAATCTCTCATCAGGCTCAGTCAAAAGAAGTTTTCGCTGTCGGTGCTGTTAATGCGGCAGTATTTCTTAAAGATCAGAAGGCCGGTATGTATAATATGGGCAATCTTCTTTCTCAAAAGATGAACTGATAAATAAGATTTTAAAGCACGGTTTTCGAAGCCGTGCTTTTTCTTTTATGTCCAAACTTTGCCGATAAACATAATATGTAGTGTGATATTTTGTTTGTAAGTATCACAAAGATTTAGCAAAGGGTGGAAGTTATGGAAAATAATTTAATTATGTTCTGCTCGGTAACTCTTGCCATGAAGAGCCGTAACCTACTTTTAAAAAATAATATTAAATCAGGACTTGTAAGAACTCCTATACACCTAAACAAAAAATCCTGCGGCTACAGTCTTTATGTCCCGGGAAATTTTGAAAAAGCATTGAAAATCATCAGGAGTAACGGTATTACCGTAAACGGTACGGCTGCCGTTGATAACTTATGATATACTTTGATAACGGAGCAACAACTTTTCCAAAACCGTTTTCGGTAAGAAAAGCAGTTAATGATGCAATGTCGAATTACGGAGCAAATCCGGGAAGAAGCGGACACATAATGTCGGTAAAATCATCGGAAATTATGTTTTCCTGTCGTGAAAATGCCGCAAAGCTTTTTGGCTCTGCCAATCCCGAAAATGTAATATTCACGCTCAACTGCACATCGGCACTTAATACAGTAATTAAAGGGATACTAAAGTCCGGAGATCATGCTGTCATCTCTTCTCTTGAACACAATGCGGTTGTAAGACCGCTTGAGGCACTCAAAAAGAATAAAATTGAATATTCTGTTGCAAAATGTGTTCCTTATGACGAAGAACAAACAATAGAAAATTTCAGGAATGAATTTAAAGCAAATACAAAGCTTGTAATATGTACTCATGCGTCAAATGTTTTCGGAGTGAAACTGCCGATTGAAAGAATAGCGGCTCTGTGCAGAATCAACGGTATATTATTTTGCGTTGACGCCGCGCAAAGTGCAGGTATTGCAGATATAAATCTTTCTGACAGTTCAATTGATTATCTTTGTACAGCAGGACACAAAGGGCTTTACGGTCCTATGGGAACAGGTCTGCTAATCATAAACAGCGAAACAACTCCCGACAGTCTTATCCAAGGCGGAACGGGGAGTGATTCTGCAAATCTCAATCAGCCTGAAATTCTTCCCGACAAATATGAAAGCGGCACACCGAATCTTCCGGGAATTGCAGGGCTTAACGCAGGAATAAAATTTGTTTTGAACAGAAAACCTAATAAAATATACAACTCCGAATTAAGTCTTGCACAAATGCTCTACAAAAGGCTTGAAAAAGCGGAAAATGTAATATTATACACCAAAATGCCTGAGAAAAATCACAGCGTTCCCGTAATATCCTTTAATATCAAAGACACAGAAAGTGAAACTGTTGCAAAAATTCTCAATGATAATTACAATATTGCTGTGCGTGCAGGACTCCATTGTGCGCCCCTTGCACACAAGAGCTTCGGAACTCAGGATACGGGAACCGTAAGGGCAGTTGTTTCAGCTTTTACAGACAAAAATGATGTAATATATTTTGCAAACGCTGTTCGTAGTATTTCAAAGAACAACAAACTTAAAAAAACAATTTAAAAAGGTTGCAATCAGTAATAAAAGTATGTTAGAATAATAACAAGAAATAAATAAAGGAAGGGGAAAGCAGATTGGAAATTTTTAACAGCATTTTTTCCATTATCAAGACTATCCAATTCAGAGATGTTGTAGATATTCTTGCAATTGCACTGCTGATTTTCGGACTGTTCAAGCTTGTTCAGGAAACAAGAGCGGTTCAGCTTCTCAAAGGTGTAATTATTCTTATTATAGTGTATTTTCTTTCATCTTTGTTCGGTCTTGTTATGCTTTCATCCTTGTTGCGAACCTTTTTTGAGGCAGCTGTCGTTGTTATCGCCATCATATTCCAGCCTGAAATCAGAAAAGCTCTTGAACAGATGGGACGCAACAACACCTATAAAAAATATATAAGGATATTTACAAAGCACCGCAAAAGCGATGATTGGAAAAAGGCAGTTGAAAAGTCAATTGTTGACGCTGCCGATACAGCCGTTCTTTTTTCACGCTCAAAAACAGGCGCTTTGCTCGTATTTGAACGCGAAACTATGCTGTCTGATATAGCCGCTACAGGCACAATTATCGACGCTGAAACATCGGTAGCTCTGTTTGGCAATATATTTTTTAACAAAGCTCCTTTGCATGACGGTGCAAGCATTATCCGTGACGGAAAACTTTTTGCAGCAGGATGTATTTTACCGCTTACAACAAATCAAAATGTAGATATAAATCTCGGAACAAGACACAGAGCCGGACTCGGCATTAGTGAACAAAGCGACGCCGTTGTCCTCATTGTCAGTGAAGAAACAGGAGTGATTTCTCTTGCCGTCAACGGAATCCTTCTCCGTGAGTTTACAAGAGAAGCGCTTATTAAAAAGCTTGAACAGTTTCTTATCTATGACCGCGGTTATGATGATGAAGAACAGTCAAGAAAATTCTTCCAGAAAAACCCGAAAAGTTCAAACAGAGAGAAGGATGACGAATGAAAAAGAAAAAACTCTCTCTCAACAAACTGTTTCAGAATAACAAATTTCTGATTATACTCTCCCTTGTAATTTCAACAATAACATGGGTTTATATGAGTATGGGAACTACGAATGATACTTCCGTTACAATCAGTAACATTCCTATTCAAATTGAATTGCCGGATCAGCTTGTTAACAACGGTCTGCAGGTGTTCAGCGATACCGAACAAACAGCAACCGTTACCGTAACAGGCAGCAGGGCTGTTCTGGGTTCAATCAGCACAAAGGATATCACCGTAACCGCTGCGACAAACGGTATTGATTCCGCAGGAACTTATCAGATTTCGCTTTCCGCAGTAAAGACTAATCCAAGTGCAAATTTCCAGATAATTTCAACTGTTACGCCGTCAAATGTGAATGTAATTGTTGATTATCTCAGAGAAACAAGTTTTCCGATTCAGGAGAATGTCGTGTATAAGGTTGCTGACGGCTACTATGCGTCAACCTCGCTTGCGTCAAAAAATATAACCGTTTCGGGTCCGCAGACAGAGATTGCAAAAATTGCCAAGGTTTCAGCTTCAGCAGAACTTGACGGAATCCTTGATGACTCAACATCTGCAACAGCCGATATACTTCTTTACGATAAGTCCGGCAATAGAATTTCCACCGATCTTTTGAAGATGGAATTTGGCACGGTAGAGGCGTCAATTTCTGTTCTTCCCGAAAAGACAGTAAAGGTTGTTCCCGAGTTTATGAACAAGCCTGAAGGACTCAACCTCGGCGACGATATGTTGTCAGTCGAGCCATCTGAAATTCTTCTCGCAGGTCCTAAAAAAGTTCTTGACAATACTAAAAGCATAAAGCTTGAATCCATTGACTTTGCAACTCTCTCAAATAAGCGGTATGAATACAATGATCAGGGCATCAATATTCCGACGGATTGCAAAAATATCAGTAATTCAACCGCCGCTAAGGTTGTATTGGATCTAAGCAGCTTATCGAAGAAAACATACACGGTTGATTCATTTAAGGTCAGCGGTTTATCTTCAGAATATAAAGCCGATGTAACCCAAACCAATATGAGTGTTACGGTAATCGGCAGTAAGAAAGAACTTGAAAATCTTAAGAGCTCCGATATTGAATGTATAATAGATACCTCGGATCAGAGCGGAACGGTTGGTTCTGTTCAGATGCCGGTAACTTTCAAGTTGAAAGGAACATCAACCTGTTGGGTAAGCGGAAGCTATAAAGCAAACATTACAATCAGCGAAAAATAACGCAAAGAAACGCAGACATTTTAAAAATGCCTGCGTTTTAACTTTTTCCGTATTTTTCGTGATGAGGGAGTATAATTACATTCTGATGCGGTTTGTACTGCCTCGCCTTACAAATGCTTTATTCATATCGTCGGTGTTGTGGTATCTGACGCTTTGAACAAGCCCAAGACTTATAAGCGTGCTTAACGCAGAAGTTCCGCCTGAGCTGAAAAGCGGAAGCGTTATTCCTACGACAGGCAGAAAACCCAAAACCATACCGATATTTACAACCGTTTGAGAGGTTATCATTGCAAACACACCGCAGCAGATATATTTTCCTTCAAATTCAGTCGATAGCTTTGCATTTAAAATTACCTTAAAAACTATAAAAAACAGCAAGAGCAAAAGTGCTATACAGCCGACAAAGCCAAGTTCTTCACCGGCAACGGTAAAAATAAAATCATTTTCCTGTTCCGGCACTATTGAATGTTCAACTCTTTGCCCATTAAAAAGACCGCTTCCGAAAGCTTCTCCGCTCGCAATTGAAACCTTGCCTTGATACTGTTGCCAGCCGTAATTTGTAAGTGCATTTCCGTCAAGGTCAAACAGCGCAAGAACTCTGTTGCGATGCTCTTCATTCATAAACACATTCCATATAATCGGAATTGCGCACACGAGTAATCCGCCTAAAATTGCAAAATATCTTAATTGAACGCCTGCGGTAAATGCCATTATTAAAAACATAAGGGCAAATATAAGAACCGTACCGTCATCACCCTGAATATGAATAATAGCCATAGGTATCATTGCGTGTACTGCGAGTGAAAGTACCCCTGAAAACTTTTCCGTCATATTCTTTTCTTTAAGCCATGACAAATGCTTAGAAAATGTGATTATAAAACAGATTTTGATAAACTCGGACGGCTGTATTGAAAAACCTCCCGGGAGATTTATCCACGCCGTGTCATCAGTGCCGCTCACACGGACACCGAACACAAACACAAGTCCGGCAAGAACAATTCCCACTATTGCGGCAATGTACCATTTTCGTATGAGAAATCTATAATCGGCAATTGAGATAAACACCGCTGCAACAAGTCCGACAGATACGGCAGCAATCTGTGTTCTTAGGTAACTGTAATTACCCGACCTCTGCATACTGGCAATCAAAAGAAAGCTGTATGCAATTGCCGTAAGCGTCAAAAGCCACAGCACAGTGTCACATTGTCGAAAGTACTCATATATATTTGCTAAAACTCTTTTCACCTTAAACAACCTTTTTGAATTACTTTTTCCTTATAATTATATTAAATAATGCCTTCAATATCAAGTATAATTTCAATACAGAATAATACAAGTTTCGCATTTTGTTATAATAAGGGAGATATGAATTTGATACGGAGGAATATTATGTTATCTGATATCGAAATTGCTCAGAGTGCAGAATTAAAGCCTATTGCAGAAATTGCAAATCAGCTTGAGATTTCTGCCGATGAGCTTGATTTTTACGGAAAGTACAAGGCAAAGCTTTCTGATGAGCTTGCTGACCGTGTAAAGGATAATTCGGACGGTAAACTTATCCTTGTGACTGCTATCAATCCAACTCCTGCAGGAGAGGGAAAAACGACAACATCGGTGGGTCTTGGTCAGGCTATGGCTAAAATCGGTAAAAAGGCAATCATAGCACTTCGTGAGCCGTCGCTCGGTCCTGTATTCGGAATTAAGGGCGGTGCCGCAGGTGGCGGTTATGCACAGGTTCTTCCGATGGAGGACATCAACCTTCATTTCACAGGTGATATGCACGCAATTACAGCGGCCAACAACCTCTGCTGCGCAATGCTTGACAACCATATTCAGCAGGGCAACACACTCGGCATTGATCCGAGAAGAATTCTCTTCAAGCGTTGTCTTGATATGAATGACCGTGCATTAAGAAATATCACAATCGGTCTTGGCGGCAAGGTGAACGGTGTTCCGAGGGAAGATCATTTCATTATCACGGTTGCATCGGAAGTTATGGCAATTCTCTGTCTTGCAAATGATATTTCCGACCTTAAAGAAAGACTCGGCAACATTCTTGTTGCATACACATACAGCGGCGAACCCGTTTATGCCAAAGATTTGAAAGCAGAGGGAGCAATGACTGCACTTCTCAAGGATGCAATCAAACCTAACCTTGTTCAGACGCTTGAGGGTACTCCTGCAATTATGCACGGCGGACCTTTTGCAAATATCGCTCACGGCTGTAACAGCATAAGAGCAACAAAGCTTGCATTAAAGCTTGCCGATTACTGTATTACAGAAGCAGGCTTCGGCTCGGATCTCGGTGCAGAGAAGTTTCTTGACATCAAGTGCAGATATGCCGGAATTGCTCCGTCGGCAATTGTAATTGTGGCTACCTGCCGTGCATTAAAATACAACGGCGGCGTTCCAAAGTCAGAAACTTCAAACGAAAACATTGAGGCACTCAAAAAGGGCATTGTAAACCTCGGAGTTCACATTGACAATATGAGAAAGTACAATGTTCCCGTTGTCGTAGCAATCAACCGATTTGGCACAGATACAGAAGAAGAGCTAAAGTACATTGAAGAATACTGTATTTCAAAGGGTGCGGATTTTGCCCTTTCAGATGTATTCTGCAATGGCGGAGAAGGCGGCATAGAGCTTGCCAATAAGGTAGTAGAGGCTTGCGAAAAGCCGTCTGCATTTGAGCCTCTCTATTCACTCGATCTAACGCTAAAGGAAAAGGTTGAGAAGATTGCAAAGGAAATCTACGGTGCGTCAAAGGTAATCTACACAACGGCCGCAGAAAAAGCAATCAAGGAAGTTGTGGCACTCGGCGGCAACAAGCTTCCTGTATGTGTGGCTAAAACACAGTATTCGCTTTCAGACGATCCTGCAAAGCTTGGTGCTCCAAAGGATTTTGAAATCACAGTAAGAGATGTAACAATTTCAAACGGTGCAGGTTTTGCAGTAATCTATACAGGCAACATTATGACAATGCCGGGACTTCCGAAGGTTCCCACCGCAGAAAAAATTGATGTTGACGAAAACGGCAAAATCAGCGGACTTTTCTGATATGATAAAATTGATTTCTCACAGCGCCGATGAAACTGAGCAAATCGGCGAAAAAATTGCAAAACAGCTCCACGGCACAGAGGTAATAGCTCTTTTTGGCGGACTCGGTATGGGTAAAACCGCCTTTACAAGAGGTCTGGCAAGAGCCCTCGGTGTTGATGACGGAGTATCAAGCCCCACTTTCGCCCTTGTAAACGAATACAGCGGGAAGTACAATATCTATCATTTTGATATGTACAGAGTTAATTCGTGGGACGACTTGTACTCAACCGGATTTTTTGACTATATTGACAACGGTATTCTCGTAATTGAGTGGAGTGAAAATATAGAAGGCGCACTTCCCGAAAATGCAATCAGAATAACGATTGAAAAAGGGGAGAGCGATGACGAAAGAATCTTTGAAATTGAAGGTGTTGAAATTTGAAAATTCTGTCTGTTGACACATCTGCAACATCTGCATCTGTTGCACTTTCAGAAGAGGGCAAGCTGATCGGTGAAACTTTTATAAACACAAGTCTTACGCACAGTCAGACGCTTATCCCTATGGTTGAACAGCTTTTGAGCAATACAAAAACGCAAATAGCCGATATTGATGCAATTGCAGTCAACGCAGGTCCGGGTTCATTCACGGGTGTAAGAATCGGTGTTGCGGCAGTAAAAGGTCTTGCTTTTGCAAATAATATACCGTGTGTTTCGGTTTCAACACTTGAGAGTATGGCTTATAATTTTCTTTCAACCGACTGCATAGTTTGCGCCGTAATGGACGCACGCTGTTCACAGGTATACAATGCATTGTTTGAAATTAAAAGCGGAGTTGTTACCCGACTTTGTGATGACAGAGCATTATCGCTTGATGACTTAAAAAACGAACTGCTGTCTGTTGACGGAAGAATCATCATAGCAGGTGACGGTACCGATATTACCTGTAAATACATCGGTAATGAAATTAAAAATGCAGAGTCTGCTCCCGTAAACCTTAAATATCAAAGGGCGTCTTCAACTGCACTTGTTGCATTTGAAATGATAAATAACGGACAAACCGTTTCGGCACAAGAGCTTATGCCGGTATATCTCCGCTTGCCTCAGGCACAGCGTGAGCTTAATAAAAAACTTGGAGGTAGAACAAAATGATAGCACTCGGATGCGACCACGGCGGATATAACCTTATCTGCGCAATAAAAAAATATCTGGATGAAAAAGGACTTGAATACAAAGAGTACGGCACTTTCAGCGAAGAAAGCGTTGACTATCCTGTTTATGCCTACAAGGTAGCAACTGCAATCACTTCCGGCGAATGCTCAATAGGCATTCTCTGTTGCGGTACAGGCATCGGTATATCGATTGCCGCAAACAAGGTAAAGGGGATCAGAGCCGCAGTTGTTTCAAACGAATTTTGTGCTGAAATGACTCGCAGACACAATAACGCAAATATCCTTTGTATGGGCGGCAGAGTTACAAGCGAGGAAGATGCTGTTAAATTTGCCGATATCTTCCTTAACACACCTTATGAAGGCGGCAGACACGAAAACCGTGTGTCAATGATTACAGACATCGAAAACGGTAATTTCAAAGCATAAATAAATCAATAATAGGTATAAACGCTCTTTTAAGTGAGGGCGTTTTTCTTTTTGAAATTTAGATTTCTCATTTGTAATATTTTGTAACTGTTATTTCTGTCAAGGAACTAATTTGCGAAATTGTATTCAGAGCCAAAGCTTTACACAAATTATTCGTTCTTAATGAGAATTAAGCGTTGTAAATTTTGCACAACTATCCTTACAGTATTACCGCTCATTAGGTACATTGTAACTATTATATTTCAATTTGTAACCAAATTTTCGAAAAAATTTCATTTTTTTAAATTTATTTACAAAAACCCCTTGTTTTTTTTCCTTTTTAGTATTATAATAACATCACAATGTTTTTAAAGAATTTTAAAAAAGAATTAAAACGATTTGGGAGAGAGTGAAAATGAGATTAAGAAAACAGGAACTTGGAGACAGAAACCTCGTAGGAAGCAGAGTTGAGGCTGTAAGAAAGCAGAAGGGTATGAAGCAAAAGGAGCTTCTTGCCCAATTGCAGGTTAACGGCGTCGATATGAACGCATCAGGACTTTCAAAGCTTGAAGGTCAGATTCGTTTTGTCACAGATGTTGAGCTTGTTGCACTTGCCGATATTCTTGAAGTGTCTGTTGACTACCTTCTCGGAAGAGAAAACTGATTTTTTAACCGAATCTTTAAATTGCACCGTAGATTTTTTTCTGCGGTGCTTTTATTAGCAGACAAAACCGTTGTTATAAAAAGAATAACCGCAGCAGTAATAGGGGAGATGAATGTGATTGACCTCAACAACATTGAAAAATACAGAGAAAACAATCGAATAGAGGCAAAAAAGGCAACAGGCGGATTACCTAAAAGCTTGTGGGAAACATATTCATCCTTTGCAAATACACTCGGAGGAATTATACTTTTAGGTGTAGAAGAATACAGGGACAAATCACTTCATCCCGTAAATCTTCCCGATCCGGATGAACTTATTGAGGAATTTTGGGAGATAGCAAACGATATTCAAAAAGTAAGCACAAACATTCTTTCATATGACGATGTTTATGTGCAAAAAATTGAAAATAAGCATATTATCGTTATTACAGTGCCAAAAGCCAAAAGATTTGACCGTCCCGTGTATCTTGACGGCAGTATTCATAATTCATACAGAAGAAATGGCGAGGGTGACTACCGTTGTACACCCGATCAAATTAACGCTATGGTGCGTGATTCCGAGATTAAAACACAGGATATGAATATTATCCAAAGTTTGACTGTTTCCGTATTTAATACCGATTCACTCCACAGCTACCGAATTAAAATGTCAACTGTTAAGCCAAACAATCGGCTTCAAAATTTGTCGGATAAAGATTTCTTGCAGGCAATAGGAGCAATCGGAGCAGGGGACGACCTTCTATTTCACCCCACAGCCGCAGGACTTCTTATGTTCGGCAAGTCAGAATTTATCAAAAAAGAATACCCGTCCTATTGTCTTGAATATAAGGAAACAACACAAGATGACAAACACACAATTATTTCATCAGATTTAAATTCAGACTGTGAAAATCTTTATGATTTCTTTACAAAGGTCTTTGAAAAAATATCATCCGATATAAAACCGACAGTAAATATAAAATCAGACATTACACTGATTACAACTGCCTTGCAGGAAGCCCTTGCAAACTGCCTTATAAATGCCGACTATTATGGGTCAAACGGTGTTGCTGTTATAAAAGACGATGAAAGCATTACAATGTCCAATCCCGGCGGATTTAGAGTTGAACTCGACGCTGCAAGAGCGGGCGGTATATCCGACCCCAGAAACACGGCAATTATGCGTATGTTTAATTTGATAGGAATCGGCAGTAACGACGGCTTCGGTATTTCTAATATCTTCTCCGTTTGGAAAAGCCACGGATTTGTTCTGCCGGTCATTGAAGAAAGTTTCAAACCCGAAAGCATCACCTTAAAGCTTTCGTTTGTTCCCGAAAGTAAATCAACTAATACTCAAATTTTACAAAATCGTCCCGATATTGAAACAGACAGACAGGATGCCGTAATTTCATACATTACTGACAACATTACGGTAACTTCAAAAGAAATTTCCGAACTTCTCGGAATAAGTCATAAAAAGTCGAAGCAACTTCTTCACAAACTTATGGCAAAGGATTTTGTTATAATCAAAAACGGAAAATACACCCTAAAAGCATAGACGGAACTTAATCAAATTTCGGAACGACAATCCGCATAAGCGTTGCTTATAATTGCTAGGTTGCTTATTTTTGCAAAAGGAAAACATTCTGCTATAAATAAATACCAAAACTAAATTTGCCTATATCTGCCTTTCTTGTGCCGCAACAGGGCTGTTCATGACTCTGCTGTTACAAAGTCTTGCAGGACGATCCCGCAGGTGCAGTTGTGCCGATTGATAAATTGAGTATGGTTGTTTCAATAATCTTTTTATACATAATTTTCAAGGAAAAACTGTCCGCAAAATCAGGCATAAGTCTTCATATAATATTCGCAGACACTTATTTATGCTTTTACGGATTAAATTTAAAATTTACAAATTTGTGTAATTTTACTTGACAATAGCACAAAAAACAAGTACAATAATCAAGGTAAATCACCAATATTCGGAGACGTATCGAAGTGGTCATAACGGACATGACTCGAAATCATGATGCCCCTTGAGGGACGAGGGTTCGAATCCCTCCGTCTCCGCCATAAAAAACACCGTAGTTCTGTTAGAATTACGGTGTTTTTTTGCTCAATATCAATAGTCGGGGGGAAAAAATCCGAAAAATTCGAGTATATGATATTTATAAGTGGCTAATTATTTTCACGCCCTGTATTTATTGATAAGTATAATCTAAAAATCCTGTTATGATTGCAGTCCCACTTCTTTTTGATATTCATTGCATTCTAACTTGGTAATATTCTGATTTGTAATAAATCCTAAACACGGTGGAAAGTTCTCTGAAGTCTTAACGGCAGAAGAATGGCGGAAATTCACGCACGCCATGTCAACAGGACTTGATTCGGGATTAAGAATAAATGATAACTCAATTCTTGTTGAGTGTGAAGAAAACTCAAAGTATCAATACAAATTAGTTATCTACGACAATACTTTTGACGATAATCCTTTAGAAAAGGTTTATGCAATCGGAAATATAGATTATAATAAAATCAATGTTAAAGACATAGCAGATTTTATAATTGAATTGGAGAGCAGGAAAGAATGTCAAAAGATACTCAAAGATTTTGCTAAAGGGATTGGATGCATACTCGGGGAGTACAGCGGAAAGAGTAAGCGATATAATAGTATCGGACGAAACTCTGTTAAAAATGGAAGAGTTAATGAAGGACAATCCAACGGAACAAGAACTAATCAAAAAATTGGACAAGAACTTTCCGCAGGAGTAAAAGAAAAATTCTCGCTTGATGAAGATTATGATTTTACAGACGAAAAAGCCGGTGCAATACACGATACGCTGAAATATTCAATTGACGAAGAATACGATGATTGGCTTGTGAACGATGACGGCAAAAACAACATTAACGATTTAATCTAAGAAGCTGTTGCTTTAGAAACAACAGGGAAAACAGGATTTTTTTATTTAGAAAAAAAAGAACCCAGAATATTTTTAAGAAGTCAGGGTACCAATTACCCAGCCGACTTAAAAATTCGGGTTCCAATATCATTATACGCACTATTGATGATAGTGTCAATAAAAAATCAATAATATTACTCAAAGCAAACAATTTATCAGATGGTTCGGTGATTGGCAAAATAGCCCTGCAAAAGCAAGTAAAGCGGTAGACAGCAACAGCTAATCTGAATAAATGTTGTAGTTGGCATCTCAAAAGATTATCGAATACCGCCTGATTTGCTTCTATAAAACAGAATTTTCGATCTGCGTGAATAACACATTTATCACAAGCTTTTTCTTTGTAACAACAAGTTAATTTATGCATAAAATATCATTGAATAAAATAACGGTTGGTGAAAAAAGGTGGCATTGAGTACAAGAGAATTGCTTGCAAGGCTTTTAAAATGTGAGGCAGGTGGGGAAGGTGAAAACGGAATGCGTGCCGTTGCGTCGGTAATTGTAAACCGAACCCGTGTTCCAAACGGGGAATTTGCAAGAGTCAGCAAGGGCGGAGATTTCCGTGCCATAATGGAACAACCAAATCAATTTACCTGTCTTAAAACAACTGTCGGAGGACAATATAATCCTCAGAATGTTTACAATATACGCCCTGACGAAATTCACTATAACATTGCCGATTGGGCATTGGCGGGCAATACCGATTCATCTGTCGGAAATTCAATTTTCTATTTTAATCCATTTTCAGATACCTGCCCAACATTTTTTCCGTCAAACAACGGAGTAATTTACAACAGGGTAGGGGATCATTGCTTTTATTCGCCTACCGAGGCTTATTCCAAAACATAAAGGAGCATAGCTTAATGGATAATTCTTCAAATATGGCAGTTAATACAACTCCTACGGCAAATCAGATTAATCCCGAACATCATTACGGACTTGACAAAAACAAAGCCTGCCTCAACAATTCATGTCCGTCAAACACAGCGGATATCGGATGTTATATTCCTGCGATTGACGAAATTATGCGACATAATCCGGGTGCACCGTCTGTTGCACACCCCGATAAGACAAAAGAAGTTCAAAAATCAAATGACAATCCCTCGCTTGAACAGGCAGAAATAGCATATGAAGAGGGCGGAAGTACATCAGAAGAACAACCTGAAAATATAAATAAATACAACGGAAGTCTTCAAAATATACCGTTCATTAAGGACTTAAAAAAAATAGATACATCTATACCTGTTTTGCCTGCAACCCCTGCTACAACGGCTAGCTCCGGAGCCACCGTTGCAACGCCGATAAGGCAGAATATTGGAATGTCGATGAGTGATTATCAATATCCGTTTCCTGTAACAGCCGAAAATCTGAGATATCACAACGGTTTTATGCGAACACAAATCGGAAGACGAATCACCGTTGATTTTCTCATGGGAGCAAACACAATTGTTCAGAAAACAGGCTATCTTTTAGGTGTTGCTCAGGATTATATCCTTTTAAATGAGATTGACACCAACGACATCACAACCTGTGATTACTACAATATAAAATTTATAAGGTATTATTACTAAACCACAGCGGCAAAAACTAAAGTTTATAGTTTTTGCCGCTGTTTTATTGTCATTGTTTGCTATGTGTACATCATTTCATTATTTTAACATATAATTTTCTGTAGTGTAAAAAATTAAAAAATTGTAAGAAATATTGAATTATTGCTGTAATTTGTGATATAATGTGAGCGTTGATGTTATCACTTCTCAATAAACAAACAACAGGTAGCTATAAGACCTGTTACATATTATTTTATCTTGGAGGAATCACCATGAAATTCTGTAAATATTGCGGAGCACAGCTTGAAGACAATGCTGTTTGCAACTGCGAAAAGTCAAGAGCCGCTCAAGCACAGGCTCAGCAGGCAAATGCACAGGCACAGCCTCAGTATCAGCAGCCTGTTCAACCACAACAGCCACAGTATCAGAACCCTGTTCAGCAACAGTATGCACAGCCGCAAAACCCTCAGACACAGCAGTCGCCTTATGCCGTAAATAACACAGCACCCATTGGGGAAAATGCTTTTGTTAAGGCTTTAAAGAACATTCCTGTTGTGTTCACTTCATTCTTTAAGGATTCCAAAACTGTTATCAAAACAGCAAAGGCTGAAAAGGACATCATTCTCGGCGCTCTTTTCTCGGCAATTTTCTTTATTGCACTCATTCTTGGCAATATGTTTCTTATGCTTTCTATGAGCGCACTTGATTTTCCGAAAACACTTCTTGTAAGTCTTGTTACTACTGTCCTTATCGGCGGCTTCTATTCTGTTATTCTCTTTGCATATGTAAAGAAATACAAAACCGAAGAAAACACAGCCAAAGCATTTATTGATTCATTCATCACATTTTCAATTGAATCTATTCCGGCATCAATCGGTTGGATTTTGGCAGGTCTTTGCGCTTTAATCAGCGTATATATGTTCCTGTTCTTCTTCGTAATCGTTATGCTTTACCTTGTTATTTCACTTGTAAATCAGGTAAAAGCTAATGTTCCCGAAGAAAAGAACTCTGCATTATTCACTTTAATTCTCACACTCATCGTTGCCGTTGCATTTATGATTGTATTCTTCATCGGCGCAGAACTTACTATGTGGTCATTTAACACAAGTACATTTGCAACAAGTGTTCTTACATCGCTTATCGGCGGCGGTTCATACTCTTCATTGTATTAATCTGACATACAAATTCATAACATAAAATTAACGCTCCGAATTTATTCTCGGAGCGTTTTTTATATCAGTTCACTGATTATTGAATTTGAAACAAGAAAACCTTTCGGTGTAAAGCTTATTGACTTGTCCGTAACATTTGTATAGCCGTATTTTTCATACTCTTTAGCTTTTTTGATAATGTAAGAGGGGAGGGTGTATCCGAATTTTTCCTCAAATTCATAATAATTAAGACCGCTTTTCAGCCTGAGAGAGAGCATAATAAATTCCTCCTCATCTCCGCCCGTACCTTCAAAAGACAGCTTATTGTTATTAAAATCGTCCATGCTTCTCGAATAAAAGAACCTTTTGCCCTCAAAAAATGAGTGTGCAGACGGACCTATGCCGATATATTCACCGCATCTCCAGTAATTGGTATTATGTCGGCTTTCGTAACCCTGTTTTGCAAAATTAGAAATTTCATATTGCTTGTATCCGAGAGAATCAAGCATTTCAACAGCTTTCAGATACATTTCAGCCTGCATATCATCATCGGCAAGCTTAAGTTTATTTTGCACCTTATAAAACGGAGTATTCTCCTCGATTTTCAAAATGTATGATGAAATATGAGTAACTTTGCAATCGGCACAGAAACTGATTGATTTTTCAAGGCTTTCAATTGTCTGATTAGGGATTCCCATCATCAAATCAAGTGAAATATTATTAAATCCCGCACTTTTAGCCCTTTGAACAGAAATCTTTGCATCATCAATGCTGTGAATTCTCCCAAGCAGCCTTAATTCATCTTCAACAGCAGTCTGCATTCCCATTGAAATGCGATTGAATCCGCAGGCATACATTTTTTCAAAATCAATAGTTTTGGCGGAGTCGGGATTGACTTCAACCGTAATCTCGGCATTATTTTGAATATTAAAATTAAACTTGATAAAATCAAGAATATCACAAAGTCTGTCTGCACCCAAAACACTCGGCGTACCGCCGCCGAAATATACGGTTGCAACATCTCTTTTGGCTTTTTCAGACCAGTATTTTATTTTATCTTTTAATTCAATCACATAATTATCGAAAGCGTTTTCATCTGCATTGCCGCTGAAAAAATCGCAATACGGACATTTGTGCTTACAAAACGGTATGTGAATGTAAAGACCGATAGAATTACTCATAAAAAACCTCATAAATGATTTTGAGGCAGAAACACAAGTTTCTGCCTCGATTTGGAAGGTATATGAAAAAATAGGAAAAATCACATTAAGTCCTTCTGTACCAATATATTACAATATATTTACAAATTTGTCAAGTTTTTGTAGCAATTATTTTTCTCACATTTTCTTCATTCTTTATTGACATATACCATCCAAAAATAGTAAAATATAGAATTGTGGATATACTTAACCTCCGAAAGGAAGAAAGATATGAGTTCATTTAAAGAAGAAATCAGCAAGCGCAGAACCTTTGCGATTATTTCGCATCCTGATGCGGGTAAAACAACACTTACGGAAAAGCTCTTGCTCTACGGCGGAGCAATTAACCTTGCAGGTTCGGTAAAAGGCAAAAGAACCGCAAAGCATGCTGTGTCCGACTGGATGGAAATTGAAAAACAGCGTGGTATTTCTGTTACATCATCGGTTTTGCAGTTTAAATATAACGGTTATTGCATAAATATTCTTGACACACCGGGACATGAGGACTTCTCTGAAGATACCTACCGTACACTTATGGCGGCAGACTCTGCCGTAATGGTAATTGACGGTTCAAAGGGTGTTGAGAAACAGACTATCAAACTTTTCAAGGTCTGTGTAATGCGTAATATTCCTATCATTACATTCATCAACAAGATGGACAGAGATGCAAAAAATTCTTTTGACCTTCTTGAAGACATTGAAAATGTTCTCGGAATTCACACCTATCCTGTAAACTGGCCAATCGGTTCAGGTAAGGAATTCAAGGGTGTGTATGACAGAAATTCTAAGAAAATCCTTGCTTTCACCGCTAATAACGGTCAGAAAGAAGTTGAAAAGAAAGAACTTACGCTTGACGATCCTGCCCTTGAAGATACAATAGGCTACTATCATAAGCAGGATTTGTTTGATGAAATAGAACTTCTTGACGGTGCAGGCGATGAATTTGACCTTGAAGCAGTCCGCAACGGTCAGCTTACTCCTGTATTCTTCGGTTCGGCTCTTACAAACTTTGGTGTTGAACCATTCCTTGAACAGTTCTTACAGCTCACAACTCCACCTCTGCCAAGAGAAACAGTTGATGAAAAGGTTGAGCCTATGTCAGACTTTTTCTCTGCATTTGTCTTCAAAATTCAGGCAAACATGAATAAGGCTCACCGTGACAGAGTTGCATTTATGCGCATCTGCAGCGGCAAGTTTGAAAAGAATATGGAAGTGTTCCATGTTCAGGGCAACAAAAAAATGCGTCTTTCACAGCCACAGCAGATTATGGCTCAGGAAAGAGAAATTGTTGACGAGGCATATGCGGGCGACATCATCGGTGTGTTCGATCCGGGCATTTTCTCAATCGGTGACACAATCTGTTCACCGGGACACAAGGTACGGTTCAGGGGAATTCCTACATTTGCTCCCGAACACTTTGCACTTGTCCGTCAGAAAGACACAATGAAGCGCAAACAGTTCATCAAGGGTACAAGTCAGATTGCACAGGAAGGTGCAATTCAGATTTTCCAGGAGCTTGACGCAGGTATGGAGGAAGTTATCGTTGGCGTTGTAGGCGTACTTCAGTTTGATGTTCTTAAATACAGACTTCAAAACGAATACAACTGCGATATCATCATGGAAACACTCCCATATGAATTTATCCGTTGGATTGTAAACGATGACCTTGATCCGAAAACTCTCGACCTTGCATCCGATACTAAGAAAATTCAGGACCTTAAAGGCAATCATCTTTTGCTCTTTACAAGCTACTGGAGCATAAACTGGGCGCTTGAACACAACAAGGGACTTGAACTCGCTGAGTTCGGTACAAACTAAATATTTAAAATATCGGAGGATATATGCTGTACGACAAGCTTAAAAATTATTCAAAAAGCGGCATATATCCTTTTCATATGCCCGGACATAAGAGAACGGACATTACAGAAGAGGGTATAATACCGTATAATATCGACATAACCGAAATTCATGATTTTGACAATCTCCATTCGCCAAACGGAGTTATTGATGAAATTCAGAAAAAGGCTGCAAAACTTTACAATGCAAAAAATGCTTTCATTCTGATTAACGGTTCAACAGGCGGAATACTTTCAGCAATTCGCTCAATGACAAATCAAGGCGACAAGATCTTAATGGCTCGTAACTGCCACAAATCTGTATATAATTCAGCAGAACTGTTTAATCTCAATGTCGATTACATTTTTCCCGATACAGACAGCAGATACAATATTCTTACATCGGTTTCACCTTGCGATATAGAAGATAAACTTACAAAACACAATAATGAAATCAGACTTGTAATCATAACTTCGCCTACATATGAAGGAGTTGTTTCGGATATAAAGTCAATCTCCGAAATCTGTCACAAACACGGAGCAAAATTACTTGTTGACGAAGCTCACGGAGCGCATTTTCCGTTTTCGGACAGTTTTCCCGATGAAGCACTTAACTGCGGTGCAGACGCCGCAGTATTGAGTCTGCACAAAACTTTGCCGTCATTAACTCAAACTGCATTGCTCATAACAAATGACAGCGAGCTTTCTGAAATTTTTGCTGAAAATTTAGCTGTATTTGAAACAAGCAGTCCGTCATATATTTTAATGAGTTCAATTGAAAAATGTCTTGATTTCTGCGAAAACAGCAAAGATAAATTCAAGGAATATTGTTGCAATCTTAAAACGGTCAGAGAAAAACTTAAAAATCTGAAATATCTGAAAATTTATGATAAAAGCGATACTGATTTTGATTATGATATCGGCAAAATTGTAATTTCAACAGCGAACGCAAATATTTCGGGAACAAAGCTTGCCGAAATACTGCGAAATAATTATCAGATTGAAACCGAAATGGCATATTCGGACTATGTAATTGCCATGACATCTGTTTGTGACACCGAAAAAGCTTTTGATATGCTTTCAGACGCTCTGATTTCAATTGACAGCGAACTTTCAAAAGGAGCCGACACCGAGCGTGTTCCGTTAAAAAATCTCTATACAGGTAAAAATTTCAATGCCTGCGAGTTGTACAAATTCAACAAAGAAACTATTCCGTTTCAAAATTCGGAATTCAGAACTTCTGCCGAATATATCTGGGCATATCCACCCGGAATTCCCCTCATCGTACCCGGTGAAATTATAAGCAAGGAACTTATAAATTACATTGAATATCTTTCAGCCTGCAAGGTTGAGATTATGTCAACAAAAGGCGGTATGACGAACTACATAAGCGTAGTTAAAAAAGATTGACAAATCAATGACTGTGTGATAATATTAAACTAACAAAATCTAACAAGGAGTTTGATTTATTATGAAGAGAATTAAAACTATCGAAACTCGTGACCTTAAGAAGAGCGTTAAGACAGGCGGTTGCGGCGAGTGCCAGACTTCATGCCAGTCAGCTTGTAAGACATCTTGCGGCGTTGCTAACCAGCAGTGCGAAAAGTGCATGAGCGAGAAATAATTCTATTTTAATTTGATTATTAAGGATTATCGCCGTTTTCCCAAAGGGTTAACGGCTTTCCTTTTGTCTAATGGAGATATTATGATTCATCAGTATAAACTTAACGGATACAACATAGTTCTTGATGTTTACAGCGGCAGTGTACACGCAGTCGATGACCTTGCTTATGATGTTATTGCAATGTACAAAAACGCAACAAAAGAACAGATAATCGACGAAATGCTTTCAAAATATGCAGACAATCCTGAGATTACAAAAGAAGAAATCTCCGACTGCATTGATGATGTAAAAGAGCTTGAGAAACAGGGAAAGCTCTTTACAGACGACAAGTATGAAAACCTTGCATTTGACTTTAAAAAGAGAAACACAGTAATCAAAGCACTTTGTCTGCACATTGCTCACACCTGTAACCTTAACTGCGAATACTGCTTTGCAAGTCAGGGCAAATACCACGGCGAGAGAGCGCTTATGAGCTTTGAAGTGGGCAAGAGAGCAATTGACTTTCTCATTGAAAATTCAGGCAGCAGAGTAAACCTTGAGGTTGACTTCTTCGGCGGAGAACCTCTTATGAACTTTGACGTTGTAAAGCAGATTGTTGCCTATGCAAGAAGCATTGAAAAGGAACACAACAAAAACTTCCGTTTTACACTTACAACAAACGGTATGCTTGTTGATGACGATGTAATTGAATTTGCAAACAAAGAATGTCATAATGTAGTTCTTAGCCTTGACGGCAGAAAAGAAGTGCATGACCATCTTCGCAAAACTGTAAACGGCAAGGGCAGTTACGACATTATCGTTCCGAAATTTCAGGAATTTGTCAAAAAAAGAGGCAACAAGGGTTACTATGTAAGAGGCACTTACACACATAATAACACAGACTTCACAAACGATATTTTCCATATGGCGGATTTGGGATTTACAGAGCTTTCAATGGAGCCGGTTGTATGTGCTCCCGATGACCCATATGCACTTACATATGACGATTTGCCTATCCTTTTTGAACAGTACGAAATTCTTGCAAAGGAAATGCTCAAGCGTGAAAAAGAGGGCAGACCACTCACCTTCTATCATTACATGATTGACCTTACAGGCGGTCCGTGCATTTATAAGAGAATCTCGGGTTGCGGTTCGGGTACAGAATATATGGCTGTAACACCTTGGGGCGACCTCTATCCCTGTCATCAATTTGTAGGCGATGAAAAGTACAAGCTCGGCGATATCTTTAACGGTGTTTCAAACACGAAAATTCAGGACGAATTTAAGCTTTGTAACGCATATGCCCGTCCTGACTGCAAAGACTGCTGGGCAAGACTTTATTGCAGCGGCGGTTGTGCCGCAAACGCTTATCATGCAACAGGCTCAATCACAGGTATTTACGAATACGGCTGTGAGCTTTTCAGAAAAAGAATGGAATGTGCCATTATGATGAAGGTTGCAGAAGCGGAAGAATAAAATTACGGTAAAATTTTCAGGCAGATACATTTTTTCTTGTATCTGCCTGTATTTTCGAGGTGCTGTATGAACGAAAAAATTATTATGCTCGGCACAGGAAGTGCGATGGTTACCGACTGTTATAATACCTGTTTTCTTCTGAAATCCGAAAACGACTGTCTTCTTGTTGACGCAGGTGGCGGAAACGGAATTTTATCCGCAATTAAGAAATCCGGAATAGCTTGGAACAGCATAAAGACAATGTTTATTACTCATTCTCACACCGACCATATATTAGGTGCCGTGTGGGTAATAAGGCAAATAAGCGCTCTTATGAATTCAGGCAAATATGACGGTAATTTTAATATTTACTGCCACGATGAATGTGTTGATTCAATCACGGCAATTTGCAACCACACACTGGCACCGAAATTTCTCAAAAATATCAATACAAAAATTTTCATCAATGAAGTAAAAGACGGTGAAAAGCAAAATACCGGCAGTATCCAACTCACTTTCTTTGATATATTTTCAGACAAAACAAAGCAATTCGGATTCAAGGCTGTTTTTCCGTCAGGAAAGGTTCTTGCCTGTCTCGGTGATGAACCATTCAATGAAAAATGCAGAAATTTTGTTCAAAACTGCGATTATCTTATGTGTGAAGCTTTTTGTCTTTACAGTCAAAAAGATATTTTTAAGCCTTACGAAAAATTCCACAGCACAGCACTTGATGCCGGAAAACTTGCAGAGAGTCTTTTTGCAAAAAATCTTATCCTGTATCACACCGAGGACGAAACACTTCAAACACGCAAAAGAACATATACTTCAGAGGCAAGAACAGTTTTTAACGGAAATATATTTGTTCCCGATGATTTTGAAGTTATTGACTTAAAATAATCTCATAACACCTGCTGTAATCATACAAAGCACAATTCCCATTGCAGTAGGCAAAGCCATAGAAACAAGCGTCCATTTAAGGCTGCCTGTTTCTTTTTTTATTGTCAGACAGGTTGTTGAACACGGATAATGAAGAATGCAAAGAATAATCGTGCATACAGCCGTTGTGATCGTCCAGCCGTTCATACTGAGTAGCTGAAACAGCTGATCGTAGCTTGAATAATCAACAAGAGTACCGCTTGCCATATATGACATAATTATAATCGGAATAACGGTTTCATTCGCAGGAAATCCAAGTATAAATGCCATTATTATAACACCGTCAACCCCGATAAATCTGCCGAACGGATCTAAAAAGTCAGTACAATATTTCAAGAGTGAAACATCACTTATATGCACATTTGCAAGAATCCAAATTATCGCACCTGCCGGAGCAGCAACCGCAACAGCCCTTCCTAAAACAAATAAAGTTCTGTCCAACAGCGAACGGACGATAGTTTTTAAAATCTGCGGTTTTCTGTACGGCGGAAGTTCAAGCACAAATCCGGACTGTTCGCCTTTCAATATTGTGACTGAAAGCACCTTAGATATAACAAGTGTTATAAAAACGCAGAAAACTATTATTCCAATCAACAATGCCGCTACCTCAATCGAACTGCTCAGCGTAAATGCCGTACCTGCAAAGAACATTAGCAGTAATGCAATAATTGTGGGAAACCGTCCGTTACACGGCATAAAATTATTTGTAAGAATTGCAATCAGCCGTTCCTTGGGCGACTCAATAATTCTGCATCCCGTAACTCCACAGGCATTACAGCCAAGACCCATTGCCATTGTAAGGCTCTGCTTTCCGTGAGCACCGCACTTTGAAAAATGCCTGTCAAGATTAAATGCAATTCTCGGCAGATATCCCGAATCCTCAACAAGCGAAAATAGCGGAAAGAATATAGCCATAGGCGGCAGCATTACAGATACCACCCATGACAGAGTTGTATAAACTCCGTCAATCAAAAGACCCGTTACAACATCGGGGGCGTGTAAAAAATCAAAAAGAATATACAGTTTCTCTTTTATAAAGCCAAACAAATTGCTTAACCATTCGCTAGGATAATTTGCACCGACAACCGTTATCCAGAACAATATACCAAGCATTGCAAGCATAATCGGTATTCCTGCGGTTTTGCTTGTAAGTATTTTATCAAGCTTTCTTGTACAAGCATTTAACTCTGATTTTTCATATTTTACACAGTCATTTGAAATTTTGCTGCCGGTCTGCGAAAGCTTTTCAATATTCTGTTTGTAGTTTTTTTCGGATAGTATATCAACACCTTCAAAATTTCTATTTACCCTAAAACATTTTGTCTTTCCACTGCATACATCATAGATTGCTTCTTTTAATTCATCCAGACCTTTTTTGTCTGTTGCACAGGTTTTTACAACAGGTATTCCGAGGTTAAGCGATAACTCGTCGCAGTCGATTTTTATGCCGTTCTTTTCAGCCTCATCACAAAGATTAAGACAAAGAACAGCATTCTTTGTGACAGATAATACCTGCAATGCAAACGAAAGATTTCTTTCAATAACTCCGCAGTCAACTACTATTACAACACAGTCATTTTGATTTTGTATAAGACAATCCCTTGTTACCGCCTCTTCGCCCGAAAATGAAAGCAGAGAATAGCATCCGGGTAAGTCCGTAACACAAAATCTTGCGTCTTTGATTTTGCAACAGCCTTTTGCAAAATCAACTGTTTTGCCCGTCCAGTTTCCCGTGTGCTGTCTTAATCCTGTCAGCTCGTTGAAAATTGTACTCTTGCCGACATTAGGATTACCGGCAAGTGAAATTTTGTAATCGCAATCCGATACATCCTTTTTATTAAAAGATGATTTATCCGTAGAAAACAATAAAAAAGCCTCCTTTTATTCAGGAGTAACAATGATATCTTTGCAATCGTTATTTCTCAGCGCCACAACGGCATTTTTAACAAGATACGCAGACGGATCACCGAACGGACTTGTAAATAAGGGAATAACAGGACTGTTCTCCATAATACCAAAATCAAATATTCTGTTTTTGATATTTTCATTACAGTTCACACGATAGACAATCCCCGTAACTCCAAGCGGTAACTTGTCAAGCGAACATTTTTCTTTCATCTGATTCACCGATTTCAACTTTTTATTAACAGCATATTCAATTCATACAACTGAGTTACACAAAAAGCCGGCCATAAACTAAACTTATATCGTACCTGAATAAACTCTGATATCAGAAAAATTTTAAGGAATTGACACGACTATAAACAGGTGTTATAATTAAATGCAGATTTCAAATGTATATAACTTAATATGGGGTTACGGTTCAAAATGCATCTTGCAGAGTAGATAACAGAGAATTCGGTGAGAATCCGAAGCAACAGTCATTACTGTATTTGGCATTGCCATAAGTCAGGTCGCTGTCCGTATGCCTCGGATTTTGCAAATCTTGGACAAGGAAGAGGTGCAGCCGACCACATCTGTACAGACTTTTGGTCTGTATGGTTTTGTTTGTTGTGCCTTCCAAAAACGGAGGGCTTTTTTATTTTGCCTTTCGATATACACAATACAATATGGAGGAAAACACTATGAACAAATCTTTTAAAAAAATCCTCTCAATTGTACTTTCTGTAATGATGATTTCGTCACTTATGACGGTTTCACTTTCAGTAAGCGCAGTTGAAGACGGAAAAGTAAGAGTAATTGTCAGAAATGATACATACTCAGTAGAAAACGGTGCTCCGTGGGACGGTGTTCTCGTTGACGAGTGGGTAAGCATTGATAATGACTCTACTATGATGTCAGCGGTTGTTGAAGCACTCAACAATCACGGCTACACACAGGAGGGTGCTGAGAGTAATTACTTCTCATCAATAAACGGTCTTGCTGCATCTGACGGCGGTGCAATGAGCGGTTGGATGGGAACACTCAACGATTGGTTTACAAACTACGGTTTCGCTGATATTACCGTTGCAAGCGGCAACCTTGAGAGCGGTGACGAAATCGCTATTATGTATACTTCAAACGGTTACGGCGAGGATATCGGCGGTACATGGGCAAATAACGATACAACTGTTAAATCGGTTGAAATCACAGGTGCCGAGCTTACAGGCAAATTTGATCCGTCAGTTACAGACTATACACTTACAATCGGCACACCGTCAGCTGATGTAAATGTAGTTCCTACTGCAACTAACAAAAACTTCCAGACAAGAAAATATAAGAATGAATATCTTCCTTCTGACGACAGTGCGTTTTACAAGAGAAGTCAGACGGTTAATGTTTCTGACGGTGACAAAATTATCATAGGTTGCGGTGATACTGCATGGCCGTCAATGAACACAAGTGAAGGCGGTACTGTGTATACATTCACAGTGAAATATGCTCCTTCCGCAGCTGACACAGTTTCAAATAAAATTGACGAGGTTGCAAAATATCTCGCATCACAGGATGCCCCCACAGTTTCTTCGGTAGGCGGCGAGTGGACAGTCCTCGGCCTTGCAAGAGCAGGTAAAATCACAGACGAAATTGCAGACAGTTACTATCAGAATGCAGTTAAGTATGTTGAAGAAAAGGGTTCTGCAAAGCTTCACAATACTAAATCAACAGACAATTCAAGAGTAATTCTTGCCCTTACGGCAATCGGTAAGGATGTTACGGATGTTGCATCATATAACCTTCTTGAACCGCTTGCAGATATGGATTATGTTAAGAAGCAGGGTATCAACGGTCCTGTCTTTGCACTCATCGCACTTGATACTGGCGATTATGAAATTCCGCAGACTGACGCCGCAAATCCCACAACAAGAGAAAAACTCGTACAGACAATTCTTGATGCACAGGTAGCAAACGGTGGCTGGACATTCTTCGGTACAACTGCAGATCCTGATATGACAGGTATGGCAATTCAGGCACTTGCTCCTTACTATTCATCAAACAGCGATGTTAAAGAAGCAATTGATAAAGCACTCACAGTAATGTCAAACGCACAGAATGAAAACGGTGGATTTGCATCATGGGGTTCTGTAAACAGCGAAAGCTGTGCACAGGTACTCGTTGCACTTACAAGCCTTGGAATTGATCCTACAAATGATGAAAGATTCATCAAAAACGGCAACACACTCATTGACGCTATGATGAATTTCTCCGCTGAAAACGGATTCGGTCATACAGATACAACATACAATCAGATGGCAACCGAACAGGGTTTCTATGCTTTTGTTTCATTTGACCGTCTTGTAAACGGCAAAACTTCACTCTATGATATGACAGACCGACTTGCAGAAAATTATACCGTAGGCGATGTTAACCTTGACGGTACAGTTTCGGTTGTTGATGCAACACTTGTTCAGAAGGCAGTTCTCAGTCTGGAGATACTTTCAAAGGTTTCTAACATAAAAGCTGATGTAAACGGTGACGGCGTTATCAATATAGTTGACGCAACACTTATTCAGAAAATTGTTGTAAATGCTTGATTAGCTTAATTGTAAATATGGAAAAGTTGAAAAAATTTGTTAAGAAAAATCAAGTACTCTTAATTGCTGTTTGCGTTTGTATTGCCGCACTTACTGCAACATTTTTTGCAGGCGGCAACCTTTCTGACAGTAAAGTTCAAACAGCGTCAACAGCTTCCTCAATATCGACAACAAATACAGACACAGAAACAACTTCTGTGTCTGCAACAGAGAAAATCACTCAAAGCCCCACCGATTCTACAAAATCTAACAAAGACAACAAAGATATAAAGGACGAAAAAGACAATAAAAATTCCGAAGACAAAAAGAACAGCAAGGTCAGTTCGCAGAACAGCAGCAGTTCTTCTGTTGAAAAAAGTGAAAAAACCGAGCAGGTTTCAGGCAACAGTACTTCGGATAAGAAAAAGCCGTCTTCTTCATCAAACAGTTCTTCAAAACCAAACAAAAAGAATGATGTTCAGCCTACGACACAGGATAAGTACAAAACCGATCCCGTGCCATCGGGAAAGCCAAAGCCGGTTGAGCCGCAGGAGCAGGAAACAAAGGATACAAACCTTTATTGTACCTTTACAATAACCTGTTCAACAATTCTTAACAATATGGATGACCTTGATCCCGAAAAAATAGAACTCGTTCCAAAGGACGGTATAATCTTCAAAAAACAGAAGATTCAATTCAAAGAGGGCGAATCAGTTTTTGATGTTCTCAAAAGGGTTTGTATGGATAACAATATTCATATGGAATCAAGCTGGACTCCTATGTATAATTCCGCTTATATTGAAGGAATTAACAACCTCTACGAATTTGACTGCGGTTCTCTTTCGGGCTGGATGTACAAGGTCAACGAATGGTTTCCGAACTACGGCTGTTCACGGTATGAGCTAAAAAACGGCGATGATGTAGTCTGGTGTTATACATGTGATTTGGGTTATGATGTAGGCGGAGGATACGCAACAGGAGAGTAACGATGAAGGATACCTTTTCAAATATGCATCCCTTTATCAATTTTATATTTTTTGCACTTACAATAGGGTTCACGATGTTTATCATGAACCCTGTTTGTCTTGCTGTAAGTTTTTCATGCGCGCTTGTAACCGCTTTATACCTTAACGGCAAAAAAGCTGTGAGATTGTCACTTGTTTTTCTTTTGCCTATGATACTCTTGATAGTTCTCATAAATCCTGTTTTTAATCATGAAGGAATGACTATACTCACATATTTTCCGTGGGATAACCCACTAACCCTAGAATCAATCGTTTACGGTATTGCAAGTGCATTTTTGCTTTCGTCAACAGTTTTGTGGTTTTCTTCATTCAATGCAGTAATCACTTCCGACAAGGTAGTTTTCCTGTTTGGCAGAATAATGCCGTCATTGAGTCTGGTGATTTCAATGGCATTGCGTTTTGTTCCAAGGTTTTCGGCACAAATGAAGCTTGTGCGTAATGCACAACACACAATAGGCAGAGATATAAACGAGGGAACATTGTTTCAAAGAATAAGAAATGCTGTAAAAATCCTTTCGATTATGATAACATGGTCACTTGAAAACGCAATTGAAACGGCCGATTCAATGAAAAGCAGGGGTCACGGTCTTAAAGGCAGAACATCCTATTCACTTTATAAATTTGACAAAAGAGACGCATTTATGCTTTGCACAATCCTTTTTACCGGATTGGTACTTATGATTTTGCTTTTTACAAACGCAATAAAATTCAGATACTACCCGTCAATCAAGGGCGATTTGTTTACGGTGCAAAGTATTATTTTTTATATATTCTACACATTTTTAATGTTGATTCCGCTATCGGTAAATATAGGAGAGGGGATAAAATGGAAACATATGCAATCAAGAATCTGAGTTTTCGATACCCCGAAACCGGTATTGATGTACTTAAAGATATTACTTTCAGCGTAAATGAGGGCGAGTTTATCACAGTCTGCGGTCCGTCAGGCTGCGGAAAAAGCACACTTCTCAGACATCTGAAACCCGATCTTTCACCGCACGGTGTTCTTACGGGAGAAATATTCTTTGAAGAAAAACCTATATCAGACCTTTCTCACAGGGAGCAAAGCAGTAAAATCGGCTTTGTTATGCAATCACCTGAAAATCAGATTGTTACCGATAAGGTATGGCACGAACTTGCTTTCGGACTTGAAAGTCTTGGTTATGACAACAATACAATCCGAAAAAGAGTTGCCGAAACAGCTTCATTTTTCGGAATCCAAAATTATTTTGAAAAAAGTGTTCTCGAACTTTCGGGCGGACAAAAGCAAATTTTAAACCTTGCTTCAATTATGGCAATGCAACCGTCCGTTCTCATTTTGGATGAACCGACAAGCCAACTCGATCCGATTGCGGCAAGCGAATTTTTGCACTGCGTTTCACGCATAAATCACGAACTGGGGACAACGGTAATAATAACGGAACACAGACTTGATGAGGTGCTTCCGCTTTCAGATAGGGTGCTTGTCATCGAAAACAACGGAATTTCAGCTTTTGACTCTCCTCAAAAGGTCGGGAAAATTCTTAAAGAAAAAAGCAGTAAAACATTTCTTTCTATGCCTGCTCCGATGCAGATATGGCAGGCTGTTACAGAAAATGACAATACCGACTGTCCCGTAACTGTTCCAAGCGGCAAAAAGTGGCTTTCGGAATATGCCCAAAATCATAAAATGTATGAGCTCATGCCCGAAAACATTCAGAAACATTCTGATAAAGAAGCAGTAAGTCTTAATGATATTTGGTTCAGGTACGAAAAGTCGGGTGCAGATGTACTAAAAGGTCTTTCACTAAAAATATATCAGGGGGAATTTGTGGCTATACTCGGCGGTAACGGAATGGGAAAATCAACCGCTTTGTCAATTATCTGTTCACTTAACAAGCCATACAGAGGCAAAGTTGAAATCTCTCCGCTTAACAAAAATTCTTTTGACACGCTCGTAGCAGTATTACCGCAAAATCCTCAGACACTGTTTTTGAAAAAAACTGTACTTGAAGATTTGTACGAAGTATTTGACGGCAGAAAAATCAGCAAGGAGGAAAAAGAAAGACGGGTTACCTCAGCGGTAAAGCTGTGCAGACTTGAAAGTCTCTGCAATCGCCATCCTTATGATTTATCCGGCGGTGAACAGCAGAGAGCGGCTCTTGCAAAAATTCTTCTCATAAGACCCCAAATTCTTTTGCTTGATGAACCTACAAAGGGACTTGATGCCGAATTCAAGATTGAGTTTGCTCAGATTATATACGACCTCAATAAAGCCGGCATAACCGTTCTCATGGTAAGTCACGATGTAGAGTTCTGCGCTGTATATCCAAGCCGCTGTCTGATGCTTTTTAACGGTGAAGTTGTGTCGGAAGGTACACCGAGAAACTTCTTTTCGTCAAACAGCTTTTATTCCACCTCTGCAAGCCGAATGTCAAAAGGCATAATAGATAACGCAGTATCATCAAATGATGTCATATATGCCTGCACAGGTAAAAACAGAGATATTCAAATTAACAGAAACACACCTGATATTGACCTTTTTAAAAACGACACTGAAAATATTCCCCTCCAAAAAAACAAAGCTGAAAACAAAAAGCTTTCTGTTTTTAAAAAAATCTTCGGATTTTTTGGCGCAGTACTGTTCATACTCGGTCTTATTGTAAATCTGGAATATATTCCGAATTTTTCAGCCAAAACTTTGCCTACCTGGTTCAACTGGGGAATAATCGGAGTATCTGTTGCGTTGCTTATGATTGCTTTCGGAACAAAATCAAAACGACCGATTGACCTGCCGAGAAAAAGTTCAAAACTGAGTAAAAGAACCATCAGTATGGCAATTATGGTTTTGCTTGCAATTCCTGTTACAATTTTTGTTGGAATGACATATCTTCAGGATCAGAAATATCTTTTTATTTCACTCCTTGTTATGATTGAGTGTATGATTCCGTTTTTTCTTGTTTTTGAAGGCAGGCACCCAAAAGCGAGAGAGCTTGTCATAATTTCCGTTCTATGTGCAATAGCAGTTGCAGGACGACTTGCATTTACAATGTTGCCTCAGTTCAAGCCTGTTGTGGCAATTGTGATAATTTCAGGAGTAGCATTCGGCGGTGAATCGGGATTTCTTGTCGGTGCTGTAAGTATGCTTGTTTCAAATCTTATGTTCGGTCAAGGACCTTGGACGCCGTGGCAAATGTTTGCGGCAGGGATAATAGGCTTCATTGGCGGTATTCTCTTTAAGAAAGGTCTTTTGGGCAGAACAAGAGCTTCGCTCTGCATCTACGGTTTCATTGCCACAATGGTCATTTACGGCGGACTTATGAACCTTTATTCGGCACTCACATCACATTCCGCATTTAATCTAAATATGCTCATAACTTTTTATGTTCAGGGCTTTCCGATGGATATTGTTCACGCAGTTTCGACTGTTATATTTCTGTTTTTCGGAGCAGAACCTATGCTTGAAAAGCTTGACAGAATTAAAGTTAAGTACGGACTTATCGAATAAACCTAAACAGCAGATAAAATTTCTGCTGTTTTTTTGTGCTGTAATTCAAAAATTTTCGACAAAAGTATAGACATAATCCGAAAATAATATTATAATTTTGGTGTGTCTGATTTTAATCAAACAGTATTTACAATCTAAAACGGCAAACTGTAAATACTTTTAATTCAGAATTAAAAAGGTTAAAGGAGAAAAAACATGGGCGGATTTATGGGTGTTGCAGCAAAACAGGACTGCGTATTCGACTTATACTTTGGAATTGACTATCATTCACACCTTGGCACAAGAAGAGGCGGTATGGTTGTTTATGACAAAGAAAAAGGATTTGACAGATCAATTCACAATATTGAAAATGCACCTTTCAGAACTAAATTTGATAAAGATATGCAGAATATGAAAGGCAAATTCGGTATCGGCTGTATTTCCGACTACGAACCGCAGCCTCTTATTGTTCGTTCACATCACGGTACATATGCAATTACCACCGTAAGCAAAATCAATAATACAGATGAACTTGTTGAAGAAATTTTTGAAAAAGGCGGTTCACATTTTCTTGAAATGAGCGGCGGTGAAATCAACGCAACCGAGCTTATTGCAACTCTAATCAATCAAAAAGAAAACCTTGTTGACGGCATAAGCTATGCTCTTGAAAAAGTTGACGGCTCAGTTTCGCTCCTGTTGATGAATAAAAACGGCATCTATTGCGCAAGAGATAAGTACGGCAGAACTCCTGTTGTTATCGGTAAAAAAGAGGACGCATTTTGTGTGGCGTTTGAATGTTTCTCATACAAAAACCTCGGCTACAATGATTATAAAGAACTCGGACCGGGTGAGATTACGGTAATTACAGACCAAAACTGCATTACACTCAAAAAGCCCGGTGATAAAATGAAAATCTGTACTTTTCTGTGGGTTTACTACGGCTATCCTGCAAGCTCATATGAGGGTACAAGTGTTGAGCAAATGCGTTACAACTGCGGTGCAAAAATGGCTGAAAGAGATTCCGTAAAGCCCGATATTGTTGCAGGTGTACCCGATTCAGGCATTGCTCACGCAGTAGGCTATGCAAATGCCTCGGGAATTCCGTTCTCAAGACCGTTTATTAAATATACACCTACTTGGCCGAGATCATTTATGCCGACAATACAGAGTCAGCGTAATCTTATTGCAAAAATGAAGCTTCTCGCAGTTGAGGATTTAATCAGAGGAAAGAGCCTTCTTCTTATTGATGACTCAATTGTAAGAGGCACACAGCTTCGTGAAACAACGGAATATCTTTTTGAAAGCGGTGCAAAAGAGGTTCATATCAGACCTGCGTGTCCTCCGCTTGTATACGGCTGTAAGTATCTTAACTTCTCAAGATCATCTTCTGAAATGGATCTCATCACAAGACGGGTTATCGAAAGACTTGAGAACGGCAATGTTACAGACGAAATTCTTCAGGAATACACAAATCCCGATTCTGAAAAATACGAGCAGATGGTTGATGAAATCTGTAAAGAACTCAAGTTCACATCCTTGCGTTTTAACAGGCTTGACGATATGCTTGATTCCTGCGGAATTGACAAATGCAAACTCTGTACTTATTGTTGGGACGGTAAGGAATAATTAATTTTTACTTATAAAAATAAGGCATTTGCAATGAGAAATCTCAAAGCAAATGCCTTTTGTTTTTACTTAGTATGCAATAATTTCGTAGCCGTCCTCAGTTACAAGAACCTGAATTTCCCACTGAGCAGACATTGAGTTATCTTCTGTATAGATAGTCCAGCCGTTATCCTCATCAACGAAAATATCAGGTTTTCCTGCGTTTACCATAGGTTCAATGGTAAAAATCATACCGGGTACCATAAGCATTTCCGTACCTTTTTTAGAAATGTAACTTACCCATGGATCTTCGTGGAATTCAAGACCGATTCCATGACCTCCTACTTCACGAACAACAGAGTAACCTTTACTCTTTACATAATCATTGACGGCCTGACCCATATCTCCGAGAAAGCCCCAAGGCTTAACCTGTTTGAGTCCTTCATAAACTGCATTTTTTGTTTCTTTAACAAGCTTTCTGTTTTCTTCGCTTACATTACCGATACAAAACATTCTTGAAGAATCGGAGAAATATCCGTTCAAATTAGTTGAAACATCAACATTGATTATATCACCGTCTTTGATTATTACATCTTCCGACGGAATACCGTGACAAACTTCATTGTTTATTGAAGTACATACGCTCTTGGGAAATCCCTCAAAATTAAGTGGAGCCGGAACACCGCCCATTTTGGTTGTGATATCATACACCCACTTATCAATTTCAGCCGTGCTGATACCTGCCTTAATATGCTCTGCAACATAATCAAGAACTGCAATATTGATCTTTGCACTCTCCTTGATTTTTTCAATCTGTTCAGCATTTTTCAAGATTTCATGGGAGGGAACAATGTGACCGGCAACCTCAAATTCCTCAATTTTTTCATCAAAATCTATATGACATTTTTTATACTTTTTTCCGCTGCCACACCAGCAAGGATCATTTCTGCCAGGTTTTTCCATTTTACTAACTTCCTTTCATTTTTCCAATTCATAATCCTTGATAATTATACCACCAAACAAATTTTATTACAACATCTTTGTCATATGCAAAAATCCAAAAGAAAAATCTTGTCAGAAAAAGTTTTGTAGTATATACTGAATAAGTAATATATAATCTCACACTCGGCATATTTTTATGCAGAGGTGTTTGTATGAATAAAAAAATCCCGACATTTTATGCTCTCTGCTTTATACTGTTTGCAATATTCTGCATTATTATGGTATCTGTTTTTTTCAGACTTAATCCGACAAAATCTGTTATGACAGAAAACAAAACAGAGCCGATAATTGTAATTGACGCAGGTCACGGCGGCGAAGACGGGGGAGCAGTAAGCGAAAGCGGTGTGCTTGAAAAGGACATCAATCTTTCTATAGCAAATAATTCAGCTGATTTATTAAAAATTTTCGGATATAGGGTTGTTCAAACAAGAACAGATGACATTTCTCTTGATAACGGAGAAGATTCGGTTCATTCAAGAAAAGTTGCCGATTTAAAAAAACGGCTCGAAATTTTCAATTCAGACAAAAACAATATTGTAATCAGTATTCATCAAAACAAATTTTCTCAAAGCAAATATTACGGAACTCAAATTTTTTATTCCCCGAATAACAGTCAAAGTCAAAATCTTGCGGAATGCATTAGAAATTCCGTAAAAAAAAGCTTACAGCCTGATAACGAACGGCAATGCAAAAAGGCAGACGGCTCAATCTATCTTTTAAAAAAGGCTGAAAACCCGTCCGTTATTGTGGAATGCGGATTTATTTCAAATCCGGATGAACTTGCTAAGCTGCAAAGTGACGAATATCAAAAAGAAATGGCAACTGCAATCATAACAGGATTTTTAGATTATACTCATCAATAAATACAGGAAGTGAAATAAATGGCTTCAAAAATTAAAAGTGTTTACATATGTTCGGAATGTGGATACGAATCGCCTAAATGGTACGGAAAATGCCCGTCATGCGGCGAATGGAACACAATGAACGAAGAAATTAAAGATACATCAAAACAGTCAGTAACTGCAAAAACACGCTCTTTTGCAACCTACTCAAAACCATATGCCATATCGGATATTTCAACCGAGGATGAGCACAGATATGACACAGGCTGCGGAGAACTCAACCGTGTACTCGGCGGAGGAATTGTAAAGGGCAGTCTTATACTTTTGGGCGGTGATCCGGGCATAGGCAAATCGACCGTTCTTATGCAGATTTGTCAGTACCTCGGCGATACTCTGAAAATTCTCTACATATCGGGAGAGGAGTCAAAAAGACAGCTCAAGCTCCGAGCAATAAGGCTGGGTGTAACTTCGCCGAATCTGTATGTAATGACCGAAACCGATGTTGAGGTTATTTGCGAACAGATAAAGAATCTCAAGCCCGACCTTGTTATGATTGACTCAATTCAGACGATGAATCTTTCAGAATTAAGCTCGTCCCCCGGCAGCATTACACAGGTACGAGAATCTGCCAATATGCTGATGAGAACTGCAAAAGGACTTGATATTCCTATGTTTATCGTAGGTCATGTCAATAAAGAGGGTTCAATTGCAGGACCAAAGGTACTTGAACATATTGTTGACACCGTACTGCATTTTGAAGGTGACAAACAGATGAGCTGCCGTATTCTTCGTGCCGTAAAAAACAGGTACGGCTCAACAAATGAAATCGGCGTTTTTGAAATGACTGATAAAGGGCTTAACGAAGTTGCAAATCCGTCTGTTATGTTGCTTTCAGGGCGTCCGAAAAATGTTTCGGGAACTTGCGTCACCTGTACAATTGAAGGATCAAGACCAATTCTTGCCGAAACACAGGGACTTGCCACACAAAGCGGATACGGCAACGCTCGCAGAATGGTTACAGGATATGACTATAACAGACTGTCAATGGTACTTGCCGTTCTTGAAAAAAGAGCAGGATACTATTTTTCAAACTGCGACACCTACATCAATATCGTAGGCGGATTGCGAGTTGACGAACCTGCGATTGACCTTTCAATTGCCATGGCTCTTATAAGCAGTCTGAAAGATACTCCGATTGACGAAAACGCTGTTGTATTCGGTGAAATCGGTCTTGCAGGCGAAATTCGCGCTGTATCAAACGCTCAGATGAGAATTAACGAAGCGGTAAGACTCGGCTTTACAAAAATTATTCTGCCGTATCATAATCTAAAAGGTGTTTCATGTGATGATGCTGAATTGATCGGAGTAAAAAACATTCGTCAGGCATTTGAAGCGGTAGGACAATGAGCAGTTTTGTAATATCAAACAAATACCCATGTTTTGCCGATGAGCTTTCAAAAATGGGGCATAATGTTATATTTTCGGACACTGTAAAAGCATTTACGCAACCTGAACAAGCTCATGCCGATATGCAGATTTTGACGATAAATAATACTGTTTTTGTACTTCAAGAGTGCGAAAAGCTAAAAACTTTACCATATAAAGAAAATTTGATTATATGTAAAAATAAAGCAGGGAAGAAGTATCCCGAAAATGTATTGCTGAATTTTCTTTTCTTTAACGATAAGCTTTATGGTAAAGTATCTGCAATAGATCCGACTCTTTACAAATATTGCGTAAAAAACGATATTGAAATCGTAAACATAAACCAAGGATACGCAAGATGCTCAACTCTAATACTCAATAATCGCACTGCCGTAACAGCTGATATATCCATAAAAAATGCCCTTGAAAAAGATGGGGCAGAGGTGTTGTTAATATCCTCGGGTGATATAAAGCTTGAAGGATATGATTATGGATTTATAGGCGGTGCAAGCGGAAAAATCTCTGATAATACCGTAGTGTTTTTCGGAAACGCTGAAATGCACCCATGCTATTCTTCTATCAAAGAATTATGTTTAAAAAATAAAATTGAAATTAAAATATTATGCAAAAATATGCCACTCACAGATGTGGGCGGCATAGTAAGAATTCTTTAAACTTTTTTCTTAGGTTTTATTTTTGCAAGCGGATTTGAGTCAGCGGCATTTTTCATTTGTTCGGAACTCAAATGCGTATAAATCTCAGTAGTACCGAGATTTTCGTGTCCGAGAACCTCTTTAAGCACTCTGACATCAACTCCGCCTTGCTGATACATAAGCGTAGCAGCGGTATGCCTAAGCTTATGACAGGAATATCCTTGAGAATCAAGTCCGATTTTCTCAAGATATTTATATACCATAGCCTGAATTGTTTTCACAGACATTCTGCGGTGATTACGGCTAATAAACAACGCTTTTTTATCCTTAACTTCATCAATCGGACGCACCTTCATATACTCATTATAAGCGTCTATGCAAGCAGAGTTTAGATAAACAATGCGTTCTTTATTGCCTTTACCGACAACACGCATTGTACCGTCACTATGAATATCATTATAGTTAAGACCTGCCATTTCAGACACACGCAGTCCGCAATTGAGGAATAGAGTCAATATACAATAATCACGCAGTTTGTTATTTCCGTCAACAGCATTAAGAAGCTCGATGCTTTGTTCAAGAGTAAGATACTTTGGCAAAGCTTTTTTATTTTTTGGTGATTCAAGCTGTTCCACGGGATTTGTATCAAGCAAATGTTTATTATTTGTTATGTACTTAAAAAAGCCTTTCAGACTGGAACATTTTCTTGCACGGGACGCACTCTTATTGTTGCGGTCACGATAAAGAAAATTCATATAATCATATGCAAGTTCAAGATTAACGGTTTTAATTAAATCAAGGTCAACATCGTCAATTTTAATTTCATCAAACTCAGTACCGTCAGGCACAAGGCCACGCATTACTTTTAAAAATCTAAAAAAAGTTCTGAGATCAATAAAATATTCGTCAACGGTTTTCTTAGACATATTTTTGATTGTCTGCTTATAAATTAAATAGTCCTTCAAAATTGCAGGAGCTTCATCACGAAAATCAACTGCCATAAACATACCACCGTAAATTTATTTCTTATAAAGAATAACTCAGAAAAGTTGAACTAAAATCTGTATTAGAAGAATTATAATGCTATTATAACACAAAAAAGGGCGGTGTATATTCCAATTACGAAAATTATACAAAATGAATATTTTGTATAATTCAGGGAATGGGCAAAATCAAATAATCTAAAAACACCTTGCTATGATTGCTTCTGCATCTTACAGTCGCAGTAAAGCTAATAAGACAACAAAATTCAAAAAATCACAACAGCCGTACAGACTCACACGAATCTGTACGGCTGTAAATTTTAAAGGAATTTAACTTTTTAAATTAGCAAACGCCCTGCTGAATCATTGAATCAGCAACCTTCTCAAAGCCTGCAATGTTAGCACCTACTACATAGTCACCTTCATGACCGTACTTCTTAGCTGCAGCAGAAATGTTCTTATAGATATTAACCATAATGTTCTTGAGCTTAGCGTCAACTTCTTCAAATGTCCATGAAAGACGCTGTGAGTTCTGGCTCATCTCAAGAGCTGATGTAGCAACACCGCCTGCATTAGCAGCCTTACCCGGTGCAAAGAGAATGCCGGATTTCTGGAGAAGCTTTGTAGCCTCAAGAGTTGTAGGCATGTTAGCACCTTCGGCAACAGCATAACAACCGTTAGCGATAAGTCTTTTAGCGTCTTCTTCGTTAAGCTCATTCTGTGTAGCACATGGAAGTGCAACATCACACTTAACTGACCAATCGAATTTGCCTTCGTGGTACTCTGAGTTAGGACGATAGTTCTTGTATTCTGTAAGACGCTGTCTTTTAACTTCCTTGATTTCCTTAATAGCATCAAGGTCAATACCTTCAGCATCATAAATCCAACCTGTTGAATCAGCCATTGTAACTACCTTAGCACCAAGCTCTGTAGCCTTTTCTGTAGCGTAGATAGCAACATTACCTGCACCTGATACGCAAACAGTAGCACCCTTGATGTCCTTGCCGTTATCCTTAAGCATAGCCTCTGTAAGATAAAGAAGGCCATAACCTGTAGCCTCTGTTCTTGCGAGTGAACCGCCCCAGTTGAGACCCTTACCTGTAAGAACGCCTTCATATACATTTCTGATTCTCTTGTACTGACCGAACATATAACCGATCTCACGAGCACCTGTACCGATATCACCGGCAGGAACATCTGTGTCAGCACCAATGTGCTTGCAAAGCTCTGTCATAAAGCTCTGGCAGAATGCCATAACTTCTCTGTCGCTCTTGCCCTTAGGGTCAAAGTCAGAGCCGCCCTTACCGCCGCCGATAGGAAGACCTGTAAGTGAGTTCTTAAAAATCTGCTCAAAGCCAAGGAACTTAATAACACCGAGGTTTACTGACGGATGAAGTCTTAAACCACCCTTGTAAGGTCCGATAGCACTGTTGAACTGAACACGGAAACCGCGGTTTACCTGAACCTTGCCGTTGTCATCAACCCAAGGTACTCTGAACATAATAACTCTTTCAGGCTCTGTAATTCTCTCAAGAATGCCATTCTCCTCATACTTTGGGTTCTGTTCAAAAACAGGCTCAAGTGAAGTAAGAACTTCGGTAGCAGCCTGAATAAATTCAGGCTCGTTTGCATTTTTTGCTTTCAGCTTTTCAAGCTGTTCACTTACATATGACATAAGTAAGTCCTCCTTAATAAAATTCGCATAAATTATACGGAAATTAGTTCCGATTATGCTGTAGCACAGTAAAGTGCTACAATCAACATACTAATAATACTATACTTTGAACGAATTTGCAATATCTTTTGTGAGATTCCTGCAAATTTTTTTAAAAATATTAAAAAAACAGCCAATTTTATTCCTTTTCTGCAATTTATTTTAAAAATCTCCCAAGGATGTTTTCATTATCAATGTAATTGTAATACTATCTGTCGCCTATTTGAACTAATTTTGAAGCTGTATTCACCTTGTAATTCTGATAGCTGTAATTCACTTTGTTAGATTTGAGAGTAATTTTATGAAATAATACTGAATGATAAAAGCAGAAATAAGCAATGCCAAAAAACAATAACACGATTGCAATAACGATTGTAATATTGTAAAAAGCAATACTTATTAATATTTTCTTTATCTAAAAGTCATATATTCATATCTGCCAATGCTTGAATAACCATATGCAAACATAGCAAACAATATAAATACTGACCAAAATTTCAAAAATTTTATAGCCGTATCATATTTCGATGTTGTGTACATTTTGTTTAAGTCATCTAAATAAGCAACTATATTATTAATTAGAATAGATAATGATGCGCCGCCCCATGATGCTACTATTGAAATATGTACACCCGCTAAATTAAATGTCAAAAGCAGCAACACACCATTTATGACAAAGAATAGTGCAATCAGTTTTGTAAGCGTATCAGAACGAAGGCTCTCATAGAATCGCCAATCTTTCGATTTATAATAATTATTAGCATAAAGGCACAAACACAATATTCCGCTTAATATAAATATCACAGTATTTACCGTGTTATCAGAACTATCAATCAGTTTAAATAATGTGAGCAAGAATATAGCAACTGTCAGTACAACATCAAAAGCAAAATATATCAAATATGACTTTACAATACGTTTGTTGCCATTTAACTTTTTCGGATTAATTTTACTGTAATCTATAGTTTCAAAGTCTATTTTATTGTTTTCCGTTATGTCAAACACCTCATCTCTCCCATTCTCTTTTTTTCAGTTGGTTGGATACCAATATAATGACTAATTTTATCAATATCGGTTTTGGGATTATCTGTCCAAAGAATGAACTCAACCATTATTCCTTCCATAGTCTGAACCTCAATTCTATAAATACTTACTTAAGTATAAATATAACAATCTAGTTATCCATTCAGATCGTGGCAGCCAGTATATTTCAAATGCGTGGCGTGAAGCCACTGAAAAGATGCAGCAAAGCTATTCTCATAGTGGTTATCCTTAACACAAAATTTAGCATCACGCTTGCTTTTAATATAAATCGTTTTTTATCGGTGAATTTTCGCACTTTGACTGCATAATATGGCAGAGTTTGTAATGAGCAGACGAATAAAGCTTACTGCCAACAATGCAATAAAAAAAGCACCAAATACAGCATTTACATACAATCACCTCGAATCGCTTATAACGCATTACTCTTCTTTTGTAACTTCATCCAAACCGATAAAATACATACCTTTTCTTTTAGATTTTTCAAGATGAATTTTTACGGAATTCACAAGCAAATCTGTGTATGGACTATTATCAGTTTCAATAAAACAGAATATTCTGAATTTGCCGAAAGTTACGGTTTTGTCGGCTTTATGTGCAGAATTGGAATATGCGAGAATATCTGTTTCACGATTTGGTACTGCCACAAAAAGAACCTGTTCTCCTGTCTTTTTATTTTTCAGTGTACAAGTTCTGATAAAAGCGTAATCATATTCAGCATCATCAGAAAATTCTATATGTTCAAATAATATATATTCGGTATCCCTGTTAATTATAGAAATTTTATCTTTTCGTTTTGTATAAACTGCAGGAGAGATTATTTTTGAATTTTCGTCAAGCACTAGAACAAATTTGCTATTTGCTAAATCTAATAAAGTACCATAGACATAATGATTTCTAACAAACTTATTGTTTTGAGAATAAAATGTTTCTTCACCAATGTTATTAAAATACAGGAATTTTTCTTTGTTTTCAAATATATGTTTAATCACAAAATAAATTGGAGTAAATACTACTAATAAAGCTAAAACAATTATTTTAAGAGAAGAATCTAATGTTACTGTATTTTCAGATATCTTTCCGGAATTTCTATTAACCAAAGTTATGATAAGCATTATCAAATCAAAAATGCCTACAACTATCATAGTAAGAACAGCATATTTCTTTTTATTCATCTAATCACCTTACGCATTTTTAATTTCTATGTCATTTCAGCTTGTTGCCGTTAAGCTTTTTCAAATTAAACTTGCTGTAATCTATCATAATAAATATCTCATCTCACCCTATGTACATATCAAATTCAATTTCAGCCGATAATTGTGCCATTGCTTTAATAACATCCGATGAAAAATATATAATCGGTTTTTCGGGTAAATCTACAACAACACAAAATTTAGCATGCAGTTTATATTGGTTTATTACGCTGATAATATTTTTCAAATTTGGTTTGAGCATATCAATCATCTTGGGCATTGCATGCTCAACCTCAACTGTTTTTATGTAGTCAGTTGAATACAATAAACTTGATTCTTCATTAATTTTTTCTATATTTTTATTCGGACCTATATATCTCATCTCGCCCATTCTCTTTTTTTCAATTGGTTGGATACCAATATAATGACTAATTTTATCAATATCGGTTTTGGGATTATCTGTCCAAAGAATGAACTCAACCATTATTCCTTCCATAGTCTGAACCTCAATTCTATAAATACTTACTTAAGTATAAATATAACAATCTGCAAAAGCAATATAGGTTATTGTCTTGTCATTATTTTCGGAAAATATGACAAATATTTCGACTTGTTTTTAGCAGTATTCACCCATGATTATGTAAAGTAAATAAAAGTATTGTTTGAACAAAAATGTCTTTCAAAAAAATGCTGTGCTTGTCGGAGATTCTGTGTATGACAAAAACGGTGCAGAAATTGCCGGAGTTGATTTTCTTGGCGTCACCTACGGTTTTGGTATCAAAAAAGGCGGCAAAACCAATTCAAGATTTGACACCGTAGACTCATCCGTTGAACTGTCTGAATATTTTAAAATCAAATGAGAAAAAGCCATCAGAAAACGATGGCTTTTTCTATGCTTAAATTTCATTATATTATGTTCGGAATAAACAACAGATACGGTACATTGCACAATGAAACAATGTGAAGTAATTTGCTTTTCTGTTTTTCGTGAACATTCAGATTTTTATATACAACGGTCTGATTAAATAGATATAAATGCGATATCTTACCATATTTTTTCAAATAACAAATTATTCATTTTTCCATATCACTTGTTCATTAAGCTTGAAAGTAATTTTTCATACTTTGCATTGATTGTAATTTGCGTTGCGGTATTGAATACAAACGAAGTTACTCCATCATCACAACCGTAATCGTCTATCTGTCTGACGGTGCAAATTCCGTTTTCCAGCGACAACGGTAATCCCGTGATATTCTCATTACCGCTGTGCAGCAGTTCTATACTGACTATGAAGTTTTTAATGATTGCGGATTTTATTGCAGAATCAAATACAGCGTTACTGTCAATTTCAACGCTGTCTTCAAAAGTATCCGTTTCAATCAGTTTCTCCATTTTTTGATTATATTTTGAATCATACTCGATTCTGAAGAAATCAGATACTATTTTTACAATTACACCGTCACAAGTTCCGTCTGTATTGTACATTTGAATTGCAACCTCATCTTCGTTAAGTGCAATAATCTTGCCGTAAATAAACTTGTCACATTCATCATCTGCGTAAAAACTGCAATTTTTATTGCTTTGAAAAGCTTTTAATAATTCAGAATACATCGTATCACCTCATAAATTTTTCAGCTTTGTTTGATTTATCTTTATATTGTCTTTCATTTTATCTTAGTGTTAGCATCTAAATAGTACAAAACAAAATGAGATATCCCCTTTAAGTGTTGTATAATAAAAAAGAGGAGGAATTCATTATGTCACGACAAAAAACTCATCACACCAAGCAATTCAAGTTGGATGTTATCAACTATCGCAAAGAGCACCCTGATCTTACACAGGTTGAATGTGCAAAGAACCTGGGTAATTTGTTTGAGAGGGTATCTTCTCTGCCAGCAGCTTAGTTGGCAGAACTTCTCATTTTATTTTGTGCTAAATCTTGACACAGGACCAAGTATTTTTAATTTCACTTGCTTCTCACCCCTAATTACTACTTAATTTCTTAGTGTTAAAAATAATACATATTATAGAAAAGATAAAAGTTAGAATTGAAACGACCATAATCGGAATTTCATATGTCGCAAAATCAAAATATCTAATATTATATTGTATAAATGTAACTGTAAAATTATAAGCTGAATGTATTAGTATACCAGGTACTATTGAATTATATTTATCAACAAGGTAATTAAAAATCAAACTCAATAAAATTGCTGACAATACTGTGAATATAGATGATGAAAAATGAATAACACCAAAAGTCAACGAAACTAAAAGTGATGATACCCATATTGGAAAAGCCAATTTTAGTTTTGAATAGATTAAGCCACGAAATGTAACCTCCTCTACAATTGGAGCTAATATACTCTTGGCTACAAACAAAAAAACTACATTTATTCCATTGACTGATTTGTGCAAATCATTTGTATTTGAAACAGTATCTTCTCCCTGAAAGAATGGTATACAATTTAATAGAATTATAAAAATAAAATATACTGATAATCCTAAAAGAATAAAAGGCAATGCCGAATGCAGAGTTATTTTATTTAGTTTTATACTATCAACAAAATTATGTCTCTTTACTTTTAGAATAAAATAAAAAATAATCATAATTAATGAACAAGCAATTATCTCCATAACATAGGTTGACATTTGAGGGAGATTTAAATTTATTTTACTAAAGCATACATATATAAATGAAATTATTAATGCACATATTATTGGTGTAAATGAAAAAATAAAAAAATAACTCACCGATTCACATATAGCTTTAAACTTATTCAAAACTATTCCTCCTATTAAAAACTAATTTTATATGATAACAAAACTGATTTTTGACAGAAAGTATGCAGGGGTACTATAGGTATTTAAAAACAATCTGTCTATTGAATCAAACAAATTTATGATGTAATAGTATTTGTTCATAAGAAATTTCTTTCCGAAAAGATAAATAATCAGTCGATTGATATGTGATTAAATTTACTGTAATCAATTCCTGTGCTTTTCAAATTATCAAATTTGGAATATTTGAAATTGTTATTGCAATCGACCATAATAATGGTATCATTGTTCAACAACTCCATTATAACATAATCATTTGAAGAATAACAATCCTTAATTTTATCAGCAAGAAGTTCTTTTGAACCGTTCAGAACATCCTTACCTTCTATCATTCCGCTTGAGTCAACCATATTTTTATCAATGACTTTGACGCAATCCTTTTCGCCATCAGCAAGGTTGTGCCAAACAAGAAGCGTATCGTTTATTTTGACTGCATATCCATCACGGTTAACCGAAAAATGTTCTCCTACTTTAAGATTTTTATAAGATTCATAATCATCAATCGAAGTATCACAGGCGGATAATAAAAAAAGGATACATAAAGTACTCACTGTTGTAGATACAACTTTTTTAAACATAAAAACACTCCTTATCATTTTCAATATATTTCAGTATCTTTTTGACATACACTAAAAATTTTCTTCATAATATTTTAAGAATTCATCAGCCTGTCCGTCTGGATTTACCGATTTTATGTATTTTGTAACATAGTATGAATACTCATAGTCATGGATAAGTATCGGAACATCTGCAATGATTTTACCGACTTCGTTGTCTGATCTTAAATTCAAAATAATATCGGAAATCAGGGTATATAATTCTTTACAACCGTTTGGTCCGTTGCCGATATAATTCATTTCATCATCATAATCTTGTTCGTCATCCTCGTAACCGATATTATCAACACCGTTTTCAGCATACCAATCAACCAATAATTTTGCACTTTTATCGTCAGCAACCAGGTATTTTTCATCATTGCAGCCCCAAAAAGCCATATTCCATTTTTCTTCTTCGTCGTTGCAATCTTCAATATCACTAAGCGTATTACTGAATATGCTGACATAGGGGAAATTCTCAATATTATCGTACACATTACATTCATTAAAATTGATGAGTATTGAAATTACATATGTATCTTTTGCAATTGATTTTAAATAATTTTTTATTTCGTTGTATAAATATTCTTTTAGCATAATTTATTCTCTTCCTTACCTCTTTAAGCATTCAATTTGTTATACTCATTAATCGCAATATAACTAAACAAATCATTCCCGTTTATAAGACACAAAACGCAATTTGCACAAATGATTAGACACATCACAATTGCTATAATATCAATACCAAAAGCTAAAGTGTGTTTTTTAGTTATGTACTTATTATGCAGTCGAGTTGCAACTAACAAAATTATTGAAATTAACACAACATAATGAATAGCTTTTATCGTACCTAATATTTCATTTGCACCCATAAGTGTAATAATTGTCAAATAAATACTTTGTGATATTAACAAAACAAATGTAAGAACAGATACAAAAATCGACTCCGTTTTCGGCATTTTTGGACTACCCTCAGACAGTAATTGTTTACAAACAAATACATCTAAAATCACCACAACACACAATACTGTCGCAATAATAATTTTCATTGCAACAGAAATAAAAAACGGATGCAAGAACAATATGGAATCAAAAGCAATACCGCTTATTAATAAAAGGGTATTCAGAATATAATAGCAATTTAATTTGGTTTTCATAACTATCTCCTTAAACACCAAATTTTGATAAGTCTATATTACAGCAAATATCATTAAAATATTTCATCAGCATACCATACTTCTAAAATCAAAAACAGATATTATAATTTTAACAATTCAATTATAACTATAAAAAATCCAATATGCAACAAATTATGCGGCTTTGTCGGCGAATTTGGAACATATAACAAAGAAGCGTGAATAATTTCAGCAGTAATGACCGTTAAAAATCATCATGCTTTCAAATCGTTCTTTTGCATCAGTGATTTTACTTTTTGCAACTATAAAAAAAGCAAAATTAATAATCAAAATAAATACAATTGAAATGATTATTGCAAGGCACAAATTTACAAGACTAAAGTATGTAATCAAACCAAATAATACTCCCGCCAAAGAAAATAAAACAGCCAAAAAGTAATATATTTTGTTTGATTGCAAAGTCAAATTTACTTTAAGGTTTTCGTCAAGCTGTTTTGTTTGAATTTTTATTAATGGAGCTAATATGCCCTCACGGGAAAGTAGTGATGTAGATGTAACTTTTAAATCAGTAATATTATTAGGGTTATCACAGTAAAATTCATATCCATTATCGTATGAAGAAGAACTGCAATTAAAAGCAGTATGCTTTTTGAGTTTATCGTAAAATTCAGTTTCGGAAATTTTAATAATATATTCAAATGATTTTTTCATACTTCTCCCTCATTTCCAATCAAAGGCATTTTTTGACAACACAAGTTCTGAGTTATCTGTAACTTCTTTCAATACAGGCAGAATTTTATTGTAGTCCTCTGCGTATATAAAAAGTTCGGAATGGCAGGTCGGTTGCAAAATGACCTTACTGTTCGGAAGATACAAATCTATACAAGCGAGATACCTGAAGTTATTTTCTACGATACAGTCTATAATCAAATCATCTTCGGAACATTTGAGTTCGTAACTTTTATTCTTTTTTATATAACTTCTGAGATTGTTATAGCAATCATAGCTTTTCATATCCGTCCAACTTTCAAACAGACATTCTTTTTGCGAAAAATTATTACCGATTACGATATAATCATTTAAAGCGGAAACTATCTTTTTAATTGCATCACTGAATAAATTTGCGACACGGTAAAAATCCGCCTTATCTGATAACGAGGCGTCATTATCAAAACCACCGTCCCAGTATTTTTTATATGTAATGTAATAAATTTCTTTCTGTTTGTAAATTTTTCTTTTAAATTTAATTTTATCTTCGCTGATTTTTATCATTTTACAATATCCTTCCGAACAATAGTGCTTACATAGGAATCATAAACTTACTTTACCTTTTTGCACTTTTATTATACTATTTTAAAACAATATTTGTCAAGATTTGTATTAGTAATTATAATACAGTTTGCTTAAAATTCTGAATAAAATAAATATTCGCTACATCTTTGCTTTTGTATGGATGTTGTGCTATAATTTATGTGAACAGAAATTTGAACTGATTTAAGCTCAAATTGCGCTGTATTATGAATTTATCAGCAAAAGCAGGTGATTTTATGGCTTTCGATACATTTGATGAGGGTATAAACCTTGGTGGAATGAGAAGCAAAAATGAAATTAAAACTTTGATATGTTATTTATATAATTCTGTAAAAGAAAATATGGACAAAGGAATCGTCATACAGGCAATTCTTAAGCAGGGACTTGCCAATTATTTTGAAACAAGCTCTGCGTTTGACGATCTTGTGATGAACGGAAATCTCATTCCTGCCGATGATGAGCACAAAACATATTCTCTTACAAAAAACGGTGCTGAAATTGCGAAACAGCTTGACAGTACTGTTGCCTATACAATTAAAGAAAAAGCGTATGCGTGTGCGGTTAAGCTGCTTGCGGAAAAGAAAAAAGAAATTGAAAACAAAGTTAATATTACGAAGAATGACAACGGTTTTACTGTTGAATGTTCCGTATCCGGCGGAGATATGGAACTTATGAAGCTGGATATCTACGCTCCCGAAATGGAACAAGCGCTTATTTTAAAGAAGAATTTTCTTGACAATCCGAAAAAAGCGTACAAAATTATGCTTGCGCTCCTGACCAAAGACAAAGAAACCGTCGGTGAGGCTCTTGAGGAACTTTACGGCATTGTATAAAATTTCATACAAACAATTAAGGGGCTGTCGATGTGACCGCCCCTTCTGTGATTATTCAGAAAAAAAGATTAAGACCGAGCATTAGTGTCACTCCCGGTATTCCGCCTATTGCAGAAACTAAAAGCGACAGAGCGCTTATCGGCAAAGTTACACCTGTAAATGTCCCTGTCAGATTTACGGCAAAGAGGGTAAGCGTCCCAATTACCATTGAAAGTGCCGAACGCTTGAACGGATGCTTGCTTTTCCCGATATAATGCAGGACTGCAAAAATCAGAAAGGTTGAAAAAATAATCAGACATATTCCCCACCACGGCATTTTAAACAACTCCACATAAAAAATAAAACCGTCGGATAATCCGACGGTTAATTTTATGCTGATTGTTCGGTTTATATGCTTACAGCACACCGAATTTTGAAAGCACATTAAGTGCAATTACAAAAATAACAAATACAGCAGCAAATACTTTTGTCCAGCGTGAGAGGAACGCATCAATTGAACGAGCCTTATTCTTTGAGAAATAAGAGTCAGCAACACCTGTTACGGCACCGATACCCTGCTGATTACCCTCCTGAAGGATAATCACAACGATAATGGCAACAGATACGATTGCGAGCAATACGCCTAAAATAATGCCCCAAATGCTCATTTTTATCTTCCTTTCATTTTAATAAATACGAATAAAACAAATTCTGCTTTAATAACTGTTTTATAATACCACATAAACACAGCTTTTTCAAGAGATATTACAAGATTTTTATTTATTTTTTTAAGCTTAAATCAGGGAAAGCTGTTCGTTTTTTGAATCATCGCTCACAGGCAACGCACCTCTTGCAGGAAGCGAGGCTGTTCTGTACCGCTTTGGATTTGTAAAAGTACCCTCTTTATAGCGTTCTACACTGAAAAGTCTGTGACCTTTTTTTGGTTTGAGAACGGCAACACCCTGTGTTGAACGGGTGGTTTTAAGGGCAAGTGCGCCCGTGTGAACGAGGAGCATATTTCCTGATGACGCCTTGAAGAGAACCTCTTCGTCCTCAGGAATATAGAGAAGTCCGACAAGCGGAGATTTGTCGGAATATGCGCCCGTGAGCTTTTTACGGTTAGTCTTTGTTGCGTAGGATTCAAGCGGAACTTTTGCAGCCTTGCCGTTTTCAAAAGCAAAGAGCAGCATACCCTTGTAATCTTTTGTAACAACCATTTTCACAGCATTTTCGCCTTCGTCAAAACCAAGCTTTGCGGCAACATAGTCACCGAGTACGCTTGCCTTTGTCTGTGCAAAATCATCAGCCTTTGCCTTATACACCTGACACTTGTCTGTAAAGAACAAAAGGTCGCAGTTGTTTGTGAACTCAAGCTCCTGAATGATTTCGTCACCGTCTTTGAGCTTTTGCTCACCGCTCATTCTGAGCGACTGCGGAGTAATCTTCTTGAAATATCCCTCTTTTGTAAAGAAAAGATTAACAGGATAATCGGGAATCTCGACTGTCTCTTCCTCATACCTTGCAACATCGTCATAGATTATGATACTCTTTCTCGGCTGACCGTATTTCTCGGCAATTGATTTGAGTTCTTTGACAATGATTGTCTTGATTTTTGCCTTACTCTTTAAGATTTCGTCAAGCTCGGCAATCTCTTTTTCAAGGTCTTCAAGGTCTTTTGTACGCTTTAAAATGTATTCACGGTTGAGATGACGAAGTTTTATTTCTGCAACATATTCAGCCTGTATCTCGTCAATTCCGAATCCAATCATAAGGTTTGGCACAACCTCGGATTCTTCATCGGTTTCACGGACAATTTTTACTGCCTTGTCAATATCGAGAAGAATTTTTTCAAGACCTCTTAAAAGATGAAGCTTGTCAGCTTTTTTGTTGCGGTCAAAATATGTTCTTCTTCTGACGCACTCAATTCTGAAAGCAATCCATTCTTCAAGCAATGCCTTTACACCGAGAACTCTCGGAACACCTGCAATAAGCACATTGAAGTTGCAGGCATAGGAATCTTCGAGTGTTGTAAAGCGGTAAAGCTTTGTCATAAGCTTGTCGGCATCAATGCCACGCTTGAGGTCAATTGTAATTTTAAGTCCGTCAATACCTGTTTCGTCACGAATATCGGAAATTTCCTTGACTTTACCCTGCTTTACGAGGTCGATTACCTTTTCAATGATAACCTCACAAGTTGTTGTGGCAGGAATTGAAAGAATATCTATACAGTTTGCAGACTTGTCATAGACATACTTTGCACGGAGTTTGATACTTCCTCTGCCAGTTTCATAGACTTGATTGATGACATTTTCGTCATAGATAATCTGACAACCGCCTGTAAAATCAGGAGCCGGCAGAGTTGACTTTATATCATGGTCGGGATCACGGATAAGTGCCGCTGTTGTTTCGCAGATTTCACGCAGATTGAAGGAACAGATATTTGACGCCATACCAACGGCAATGCCTGTGTTTGCATTTACAAGCACAGACGGAAAAGCAACCGGCAAAAGTGACGGTTCTTTCATTGTGTTATCGTAGTTATCTACAAAATCTACGGTATCCTTGTCTATATCACGAAACAGCTCGTTGCAGATTGCGTCAAGCTTTGCCTCAGTATAACGGGACGCTGCCCATGCCATGTCACGGCTGTAGAATTTACCGAAGTTACCCTTTGAGTCTACATACGGATGCAAAAGCGCCTCATAGCCCCTTGAAAGACGAACCATTGTGTCATAAATTGCAGAGTCGCCGTGAGGATTGAGCTTCATTGTTGCACCGACAATGTTTGCCGATTTTGTTCTTCCGCCGTTCAGAAGTCCCATTTTGTACATCATATATAGGAGCTTTCTGTGCGACGGCTTGAATCCGTCGATTTCGGGAATTGCACGGGAGAGAATTACGCTCATTGCATACGGCATATAGTTCTCTCTGATAGTGGAAACGATTGGCTGTTCCACTATCTCACCCGCACCGTTGATTACACCGTGAGTTTTTGACGGTGAAGTTCTGCGGGGAGTCTTTGAAGATTTTTTCGCCATTTATTTCCACCTCCAATCAGCTTACATCAAGCTGGTCAATATATTCGTTGCCGTGTTCTACTATATAATCTTTTCTTCCCTGAAGATTGTCACCGAGAAGAACATCAAAAATTTCCGCTGTCTGTTCTGCATCGGCAGGAAGAACCTTGATAAGTCTGCGTGACTCGGGGTTCATTGTGGTAAGGTTCATCATATCGGGTTCGTTTTCGCCAAGACCTTTTGAACGCTGAATTGTGAATTTCTCCTTGCCGAGCTGTTCAATGAACTTATCCTTTTCAACCTCATCGTATGCAAAATATACATCGTTTTTGGATGTAATTTCATAAAGAGGCGATTCGGCAATAAACACCTTTCCTTCTTCAATGAGTGTAGGTGTAAGTCTGTAAAGCATGGTAAGCAAAAGAGTTCTGATCTGGAAGCCGTCAACATCGGCATCGGTACAGAGAATAATTTTGCTCCAACGAAGTGCGTTCATATCAAAGCTTGAAAGATTCTTGTTGGCTTTTGACTTAACCTCAACACCGCAACCGAGAACCTTGAGCAAATCGGTAATGATTTCGCTCTTAAAAATCTTATCGTAGTCGGCTTTAAGGCAGTTAAGTATTTTACCTCTGATTGGCATAATTGCCTGAAAATCGGGGTTTCTTGCCTGTTTACAGGCACCGAGAGCAGAATCACCCTCTACTATGAACAGTTCACGCTGTTCCGTGTCTTTACTTCTGCAATCGACAAATTTTGCAACACGGTTTGTTATGTCGAGATTGCCCGAAAGCTTTTTCTTTATGTTAAGTCGTGTTTTCTCAGCATTTTCACGGCTACGCTTATTGATAAGCACCTGTTCGCAGATTTTTTCTGCCTCAAGCGGATTTTCAATAAAATAGACTTCAAGACTCTGACGTAGAAATGCAGTCATAGCGTCCTGAATACCCTTGTTTGTAACCGCCTTTTTGGTCTGGTTTTCATATGATGAAACACTTGAAAAAGACGAAATAACGCACACAAGGCTGTCCTCAACATCGTCATACTTGATTTTGCTTTCGGTTTTGTTATATTTATTATTCTGTTTTAAGTAGCTGTCAATCTGGTAAACAAAGGCATTCCGCACCGCCTTATCGGGAGCACCGCCGTGTTCAAGCCAGCTTGAGTTGTGGTAGTATTCGGTGAGATGCACTTTATTTGAAAATGCAACCGAGATATCCATTTTGCACTTATATTCGGGCTTATCGTCACGGTCACGGGTTTTAACCTCGGTTTCCCAATGCTGAATTGAGCTGAGTCCGTTTTCACCGAGCACCTCGGCAACATGGTCAACAATACCGTTTACATAGTTATAGCTTGTTGTATCAAAGCTTTTGCCGTTCTGATTGCGGAAAACAAATTCAATTCCTGCGTTGACAATAGCCTGTCTTTTCATTATGTCAAGAAAATATTCGGGCTGAATGTCGATATCCGTAAAGACTTCGAGGTCGGGTTTCCAATGAATTTTTGTACCCGTATCCTTTTTGCTGTACGGTTCTTTTTTGAGCTTGCCGACAATCTCGCCTTTTTCAAAACGGAGAGTGTATCGGTAGCCGTCACGGCGGATATCAACATCCATATACTCGGAGCTGTACTGGGTTGAACAAAGACCGAGACCGTTCATACCAAGGGAAAATTCGTAGCTTTCACCCTCGTTGTTATTATACTTACCGCCGGCATAGAGTTCGCAGAAAACCAGTTCCCAGTTATAGCGCTTTTCGTTTTCGTTGTAGTCAACGGGAATTCCTCTGCCGTGATCTTCAACCTCAATTGAGCCGTCGGAATAGCGTGTAACTGTGATTTTTTTACCGTAACCCTCTCTCGCCTCGTCTATTGAGTTTGAAAGAATCTCAAACACGGAGTGCTGACAGCCGTCAATACCGTCCGAACCGAAAATTACGGCAGGACGCTTACGGACACGATCGGCACCCTTTAGCGTTGTGATACTGGTATTATCATAATCGGTGGTTTTCTTTCTTGGCATTTTACTCTTCCTTTATCATTTTTCACCACGCAGTTTTTTGATTTTGTCACGCAGATATGCGGCGTGTTCAAATTCAAGCAACTTTGCGGCAGCTTTCATTTCCTTTGTCAGTTTTTCTGTCAACTGTTGTTTTTGTGCCTTTGAAAGCTTTTTTGTATTTTTAAATTCACTGTCATCGTGAGTAGAAATTTCAAGTATATCGCTGACCTTTTTGACAATAGTCTTTGGAACGATGCCGTGCTCAACATTATATTTATTCTGAATTTCACGGCGGCGCTGTGTTTCGGTTATTGCAACCTTCATTGACGGTGTTACGCTGTCGGCATACATAATAACCGTACCCTCGCTGTTTCGTGCGGCTCTGCCGGCAATCTGAATAAGCGAACGGGTTGAACGGAGAAATCCCTCTTTGTCGGCATCAAGTACGGCAACAAGAGAAACCTCGGGAATATCAAGTCCTTCACGCAGAAGGTTGATTCCGACAAGAACATCAAATTCTCCGAGCCTTAAATCACGGACAATCTCCATTCTTTCAACGGTGTCAATGTCATGGTGCATATAACGAACCCTGATACCCAGCTTTTCAAGGTATGCGGTAAGGTCTTCCGCCATTTTCTTGGTAAGGGTTGTGACAAGTGTTCTTTGATTTTTGGCTGTGCGGATATTGATTTCGGACACAAGGTCGTCAAGCTGACCTTCGGTTGGTCTTACCGAAATTTCAGGATCAAGAAGTCCTGTAGGTCTGATAATCTGCTCTGCAACAACAGCCGATTTTTCAAGCTCAAAATCGCCCGGCGTTGCGCTTACATAAACAGCCTGATTTATTTTTGAATAGAATTCGTCAAAGTTGAGCGGACGGTTATCAAGTGCAGACGGAAGTCTGAAACCGTAGTCAATAAGGCTCTTTTTTCTTGCATAGTCGCCCGCAAACATTCCCCGTACCTGTGGAAGCGTTACATGGGACTCATCAACAAAGAGCAGAAAATCATCGGGGAAATAGCTTAAAAGCGTGTACGGCGATGAGCCTGGCGCTCTGCCCGACATTATTCTTGAATAGTTCTCGATACCAGTACAAAATCCGATTTCCTGCAACATTTCCATATCGTACCTTGTACGCTGTTCAAGCCGTTGTGCCTCAAGGAGCTTTCCGTTTTCACGAAAATATGCAAGTCTTTCCTCAAGCTCCCTGTCAATTTCCGCAAGAGCCTTTTTCATCTTATCTCCAGACACAATATAGTGTGACGCAGGATAGATTGCGGCATGTTTCAGAACAGCTTTGAGTTCGCCTGTAAGCGGATTGATTTCGGAAATTCTGTCAATTTCATCTCCGAAAAATTCGACACGGATTATAGAATCGTTTGATGCGGCAGGGAAAATTTCAACCACATCACCACGAACCCTGAATTTATTACGGGTAAAGCTTACATCATTGCGTTCATACTGCAGTTCAACAAGCTTTTTTACGAGCTCATCACGGGACTTTTCCATTCCGGGACGAAGTGAGATTACCATATTTCGGTAGTCAATAGGATCGCCCAGGCTGTATATGCAAGAAACCGAGGCAACAATAATTACATCTCGTCTTTCGGAAAGTGCAAGAGTTGCGCTGTGGCGGAGTTTATCAATCTCGTCATTGATTGAACTGTCTTTTTCAATATAAGTATCCGTCTGTGCAACATATGCCTCAGGCTGATAGTAATCGTAGTATGACACAAAATATTCAACCGCATTTTCTGGAAAGAACTCTTTGAACTCACTGCAAAGCTGAGCCGCAAGAGTTTTGTTGTGTGCAAGCACAAGTGTCGGTCTTTGAACCTTCTGAATAACATTTGCCATTGTAAAAGTTTTACCCGAACCCGTTACACCGAGGAGCGTCTGTTCACGGTTGCCTGCATTTATACTGTTTACAAGCTTTTCGATTGTCTGCGGCTGGTCGCCTGTCGGCTGATATTTTGAATGAAGTTTAAATTCCATAATACACATCACATTCCAAATACGGATTTTTTATTATGTTTCCTGTTACAAGGCTCTTTATTACAAAAGTCCTGTAACAGAAAACATATCCGAACAAAATTTCGATTTTAATTATAGAACAGATGTTTTAAATTGTCAAATGTTTCTTTTAAAGAACATTATTACTTTTCATAATAGAAGATGTTCCCCGCAAGCCTGCTTTCACGGAGAGAAACATAATCATCGTCGGTTATTATAAAATGGTCGATAAGCTCAACTCCGACAGTTGCAAGCGTACTCTTCAAAACTATTGTTGTGTCAAGGTCGCTTCCCGAAGGCAGAGCCGTTCCGCTGGGATGATTATGTGCTATAAATGCAGTTTTGGCATTGTGACGAAGTGACAAATCAACAATTTTTCTGACGGGCATATCGGATGAATTGAGTGAACCTTTTGAAATTATATCAAAATAAATCATCTTGCCCTTTGCATCACCGAGCATGAGAGCGACACATTCGTTTGTTCGACCGATAAATTTTGCTTTAAATATTTTACCGAGATTTTCATAGTCGATGATATTATCATGTGACATCTTTGATTCGGTATAAAGCCTTGCCATTTCGGGCAACATTTTGAGCAATGCGGCGGCATTTTCAGACAGACCGAATTCCTTCATAAGCTCGTCAATCGGAGCGTCACACACTCCGCCGATAGTGATATAACGGTCAAGCAGACGGTGTGCAAGAGGATTTGTGTCCTTTCTCGGAATAGCATAGTAAAGGAACATTTCAAGAGCCTCGTGAGTTTCAAACACATCAAATCCGTTTTCTATGAACTTTTTACGCATTCTTTCACGATGACCGCTGTGTTCATTGTCAGTTGTCCGTGCCATATTATCCCCACCGCAAAACAGTTTTTATCAAACTTTGGGGCGGATAAAACCGCCCCGACTGATTATTTATACGATTATTCCTTCACACCGTACTGCTCATAATAAGCGTCAATAGCGGCTTTGAGCTTGTCGTCAATAACAACCTTGCCCTTATATTCTTTGTTGTAAAGGTGTTCAACAACCTCAGCCATTGTTACGATTGCGGTTGTTTTAAGGCCGTACTTCTCTTCAATCTCGGAAAGTGCGCTCTTTGTACCCTTACCACGCTCCATACGGTCAACGGAAACAACAAGACCGATTGGGTTTACATCGCCCTGAGCCTTGATAATCGGGAGAGTTTCTTCAATTGATGTGCCTGCTGTTGTAACATCTTCGATGATAACAACCTTGTCACCGTCATTGATAGGACTGCCGAGAAGAATACCCTTGTCACCGTGATCCTTAACTTCTTTTCTGTTTGAGCAATAACGGATATCCTGACCGTATTTTTCGCTGATTGCGATAGTTGCGGCAACAGAAAGCGGAATGCCCTTGTATGCAGGTCCGAAAAGAACATCAAAACCAAGACCGAACTTGTTGTTGATAGCTTCTGCATAATACTGACCAAGACGGCGGAGCTGAGCGCCTGTTCTGTAGAAACCTGTGTTTACGAAGAAAGGAGTTTTTCTTCCGCTCTTTGTAACAAAATCGCCAAATTTGAGAACCTGACAATCAACCATAAATTCAATGAATTCCTTTTTGTAAGCTTCCATCAATAAAACCTCCGATACAAAATAGCTTTCGGACAAACATCTGTAATATCCGACAGTTTTACATAATTCAACATTGTAAATTCTACCACAATATCTTGTTTTTGTAAATGACAGTTACACAGCTGTAATCAATATGTAGTGCGTAGCCTTGCAAATCAAAAAATTTTTACATTTTTCTTTTCTGCTTTTGACCGCTGTTTCAATTTTTTATGCTTGACTTTATAGAACAAGTGTTCTATAATACACTTAAAACAAATGTTCGAGATGTGAATTATGGATATAAATTGCGTTGTTGATAAAAACAAATATAAAAAAGACAGGGTTATTCTTCACAGCGACTGTAACGGATTTTATGCGAGCGTTGAGTGTTTGCATCACCCTGAAATCAGGAACAAACCTGTTGCCGTGAGCGGTGATGCGGAAAATCGGCACGGAATTATTCTTGCTAAAAATGAAATTGCGAAGAAATATAATATAAAAACAGGCGAGGCAATCTGGCAGGCAAAGCAGAAATGTCCCGACCTCATAACCGTTCCTCCCCACTTTGATTTATACAAGCGATTTTCAAAAATGGCAAGGAGAATTTACAGCGAATACACCGACAAAATCGAGCCGTTCGGACTTGACGAGGCATGGCTTGATGTTACCGACAATAAGGATATGAGCGGTAAAGAAGTTGCAGCTGATATCAACCGCCGCATAAAGCAGGAACTTGGAATCACCGTAAGCATCGGAGTCAGCTTTAATAAAATTTTTGCCAAATTCGGAAGTGACTATAAAAAACCTGACGCTATAACGGAAATCACACGGGAAAATTACAGAGATATTGTGTGGAACTGTCCTGCAAAAGACCTTTTGTATGTTGGCAGAGCAACGGGCAGAAAGCTTGAATCTATCGGCATTTATACGATTGGAGATATCGCAACTGCCGATGTTACGCTGTTGCGGTCATATCTTGGAAAATGGGGCGACCTGATTTACGGCTTTGCAAACGGATATGACTCTTCCCCTGTTGCACATATGAACGAAAACAGCGAGGTAAAGTCAATCGGTAACTCAACCACAACTCCGAAAGATATGGTAACCTTTAACGATGTAAAACAGGTTATATTCGTTTTGTGTGACAGCGTTTGCAGGAGGATGCGTGAACAGGGATTTATGGCAAAAACGGTTTGTATTTATATTCGTGACAATGAACTGACGACATTAAAAAGACAGCATACAATGGAGGCACACACGAATCTTACAAAAAAAATTACAAAAGCCGCAACGGAACTTTTTATAAAAAGTTATAAAATGGAAAAGCCGCTGAGAAGTATCGGCGTAAGCGTCACAGATTTTATTCACGATGATCAGCCTCATCAAATAAGTTTTTTAGTTGATGAAAAGCGACTCATTCAGAATGAGCGGCTTGATAAAACACTTGATATGTTGAAAAAGCGATTTGGCAATTATGCTGTGCGCCCTGCGGTTCTGCTTAATGACAAGGAACTTTCAGATTTTAATCCAAAAGAGGATCACACAATTCATCCTGTCGGATATTTATAATCAAATCGTGAGCGTTGCTCAAATTTGAAAAGAGGTAACAAGCTATGAAGAAGTATGTTAAAGTTACTGCCACATTTGATTGTGACGGAGATCTTATTCCCGAATATATTGTGTGGGATGACGGAAGAAGATACCGCATTGACAGGATTTCCGATGTGCGGTATGCGGCATCTCTCAAAGCAGGCGGTGCCGGAATACGCTACACCTGCCATATTCTCGGAAAAGAACGGTATCTGTTTTTGGAGGAAAACAGGTGGTTTGTCGATGCCAAACAATGAGCGGAGGATTATATGCATAAGGTCAAAGCAAAAGGAATTTTGTCTGCCACAAACGGCATGAACATTTACAGAGGATGTCAGCACGGATGCATTTACTGTGATGCACGCAGTAAATGCTATCAGATGAATCACCGATTTGAAGATATTGAGGTGAAAGAAAACGCACCGAAATTGCTTGAAAACGCTTTAAAAAGAAAACGCAGAAAATGTATGATTGGAACGGGTGCGATGAGCGATCCGTACATTCCTCTTGAAAAAGAACTGAAACTGACACGAAAATGTCTTGAAATAATCGACCGCTACGGATTCGGTGTAACCGTACATACAAAATCGGCATCTGTTATGAGAGATATTGACCTGTTTACGAAAATAAACGATAAAAGCAAGGCTGTGTTGCAGATGACGCTTACAACGGCAGACGAAAGCCTTTGCAGAATAATTGAACCGAATGTTTCCGTTACTAAAGAAAGATTTGAAACGCTCAAGGTATTTCACGAAAACGGTATTCCGAGTGTTGTGTGGTTTTCTCCGTTTTTGCCGTTTATAAATGATACGAAAGAAAACATTGACGGACTTTTAAAGTATTGCATTGATGCAAAGGTTCGTGGAATAATATGCTTTGGAATAGGGCTTACTCTGCGTGACGGTGACAGAGAATATTTTTACAGCCGGCTTGACAGACACTTTCCGAATATGAAAGAACGGTACATTTATACATACGGAAACTCATATCAGCTTACAAGCAGTAACAATAATGTTTTGATGAACAGGATTTCAGAAGTTTGCAGAAAACACGGAATTATGTTCGGAGTTGAAAATGTGTTTTCATATTTGCATAAGTTTGAAAGCAAAACCGAACAGCTAAGTCTGTTTGACAGAATATAGGCAAAACAAAAAGATATACGGCAGAAATTTTACCGTATATCTTTTTTGCTTTTAAGATATTTACTGTTTTACAAATGTGATTTCGTAGTCGTTATATTTAAGCACAACAGCAGTGATTTTACCGTTGCTTTGCTTGAGTGCGGCTGTAGTATTTGTTCCGTTGTCAAATGACAAATTAACTTTGTCCGAAGCTGACACGGTATATTTTCCGCTGTGAGTTCCGTCATCGGGACTTCCAGGCGAAAGCCACAAAGTGAATGTACCGTCATCGGAGAATGACATAGACCCCTGATATGTGCTGTAGTTTGTACTGTATACTTCGCTCATATCAACCTCGTCACCGCTCGCATTCTTTGCACCCTCGGGAACCCATGCAGAGGAAGTAAGCTCAGCAAATTCAGATGAAGAAAGCAATTTAACGGCAACGATTGCCGCAATGATAAATATGCAGGCGGCAATAACCGATGAAACGATTGCTGTTGTTTTCTTTTTCTTATTCTTCTTTTTTACAGCCCTGTTAGCTTCAAGCTTTGCGTAATCAGGCTTTTTTACAGATTTTCTGCTCATATTATCACCGATAATTACTTGAACGATACAGTAATACCACCAAAGTTTACGGTAATTTCAGCAGGAACATCACCGTTCCACTCGGTTACGGCGGCAATTACATTCTTATCGTTTGAATATGTAATTATTATGTTATCGCCCTCAACAATATACGCACCCGAATTTGCCGAGGTATTTGTAATACCGTCAATGAAAGTTCCGTCCTCGTTAAAAGTGAAGCCGCCGCCTGAATATGCCGAACCGAAAAGATCCCTCAAAGATACCTCTTCGGATGAATTTTCATCTTTTGCATAATACGGAACGAGGGTGGCGCTGAACTTTGGCTTTTGCTCTTCACCGCTTATAGTAGGAACAACAATTTCACTGTCATTATCAGAAGATTCAGAAGTAAATCCCTGTTCTGTCGGCTCTTGAGAAGTCTCACCTGATTCGGCTGCAGGCTGTGTGGGTTCGGACGCAGAATCAGAAATATTCTGTGTTGAGTCTGTATTAACAGCGGTTGTGGAAATAGCCGATGTCGGTACTGTTGTTGCAGAATTATCATTCTTACCTGAAAAATTCATAAACAGGATGACTGCACCGGCTATCAATGCAACAAGTACAACAGCACAAATAACTATTATCAACGGTTTTTTTGAACTATTAGCAGCGTGTCTTCCGCTCATTTTAAATTCTTCCTTTCTTCAGCTTCTTTTTTAAGTTTTATCAGATAGCTTCTTTTCATCATTTTTCCGTGATAGAAAATAAATTCATCACCATCAGCAGATTCGTCTATTTCAAGATCCGAATAATCTTCTGCAACAGGTTCTTCTTCGTCATCACAAAATTGACCTTTGCGTCTGTTCTCCATTTTCTTATCAATTGTTTTGCTTTTTGAATCCCTATCAACAATCATTGAATACATATTCTTATAAACAGCTGAATTAATTATAAAAGACAAAATTGACGGAACAATGAACAATGCAAGAACAATTGTTAAAATGATGAGCAGTACCGGAGTAAAGCTGCACATAAGCACGGTTGCGCAAACAAGGAACAGAATCAAAATTCCAAATACTGCAAACAGATTATGTTTAAGCTCGCCGAATGTCATAAGTGCGCTGTTTTTATAAATATCTTTCATTGAAATGTCAAATGTGACCGTCATAGGAGATACATAAAAAAACATAAACAAAAAGAAAACAGCAATCAGAATACATAAAGCAAGAGGAACATAAAACATTCCGTTTTTTGAACCGAGTCCGAGATAAAGGACGATTGAATAATAGCTGATAAACACAGCGGCATACATAACGATTCCGTGAACAAGAAATCTGAGCCAGTTTTCTTTTATTCCGCCAATAAAATTCGGCAAAATATCAACATTTTCCTCTCCCCTTACCATATGGGAAGTAACCTGAGTAACGCCGGCATAAAACGGAAAAAGCGGAATCACCGTGAGAAAATAGATGAACATTGAGTTCAATCCGGTTACGATGTTTATTAAATAGAAAATTCCGAATATAACTGCAAAAGGAACTGCAAAAAGCAGATTTGTGAACAAAAGTTTTGGTAAATTGTGAAACAATGACGAGAAAAATCCTGTCAAAGCTACAGCGTTCTTCTCTGATGCCATAGCGCCCTCCAAAATCAGAAATTAAATGTTCCGGAAAACAAACACCATAATGCCGTGTCAAGCAAAGCTGAACAAAAAGTCATTATAAGTGCCGAAACAGATTTGGAACAATAATCAATCACCTCATTTTTCAAAGAATTAACTTGATGAGAGTGACCGATTAAGCTAAAGAACATCTGCTTTGAAATCACAAAAGCAGATGCAGACAGCTTTACGAGTGCAAGGCTGAACAAAAATGTTCCGGGAAGCACCACGAGCAGATAAAAGCCCGCACCCTTAAATGAATATGTAACCATAAGATAAGCCGCTGTCAGTCCGGTTCCAAAGCCTTTAAACGCCGAAACAAACGGTAAAAATGGGATTCCCCACGGTGCAAGTCCCAAAAGGAACACAACACTCAAAAACATAAAATCAGACGCAAAGCAGGCACAAAAAGTGCCGACGGCATTCTGTGCAAGTCTTGCATCAAGATTGGTTGTAAAAAGAAAATCAAGTGAATTAAGCATCTGAAAGTCGGCTTTTGAAGCATAAATCGAACCGAAAACAAGCCCTGCAAGAAATGCCGAAACAAAGATAAGCTCAACTGCATACCGTCTTATAAAATATCGAACATCCGACGGTGAAATCCCCTTTGGTCTGCGAAAAAAATAACGCTTTTTAAAAGAAAATACAATGCTTTTCATAAAACACATTCCTCTCGTTGGTTGTCCGTTAAAATATATGAGGAACATATCCGTTTTATGTTATTGGCAGGGATTATTTACCAAGCTCCTCTGCCCTCTTTGTACAAGCGTCCATACCATCAAGAACAGCCTCATAAAAGCCGTGTTCTTTAAGCTTATCCATTGCGGCAATTGTAGTGCCGCCTTTTGAACAAACTCTGTCAATAAGAGTTTCAACAGGTTCGCCGCTCTCACGAAGCATTGCTGCCGAGCCCTCAAGTGTTGCGCAAACAAGATTCATAGCCTTGTTATAGTCGATTCCGCAATTCGCTGCGTAGTCAGCCATAGCCTTGGCAAAAAGATAAATATATGCCGGACTGCTGCCGTTTACCGCAATGATTTCATTCATATGACTTTCGTCGATATATTCGCAAATGCCACTGCCTGCAAACATATTATAAACAATCTTTTTGTCATCTTCACTTATATTGTCAGACGGACAAAGTGCTGTAGCACCCTTTTTGAGCAAGAGAGGCGTATTAGGCATAACCCTTACAACAGGGCAGTCACATCCAAGACCTTTTCTTACATATGCAATAGATATGCCTGCGGCAATTGATACTACGGTTTTGGCTGTTGTAATGCTGTTTTTGAGGGACTCAAGAACCTCGGGATAATTCTGCGGCTTAACTGCAAGAACAACAATTGAACTGTTCTTTGCTATTTCATCGGCAGATGTCATTACATTTGTACCCATATTTTTCATAGCGGCACACTTTTCTTCGCTTACATCAAAAACATTGATAAAATCAGCCTTGCCGTCGTTTTGTGCCATAAGACCTTTTATAATGGCTGTTGCCATATTGCCTGCGCCTATGAAACCTATTTTTTTCATTTTAAGACCTTCTTTGCAAAAATTAATATCAGATACCGAAACTCGGGTTTGAGTAACATGAGAAATGGAATTTGTGATAATTGTGCTGACCGTCACGGTCATAATCGCCGTAGAGGAATGTTTCCACCTCGTCAACTCTTCTGTACAAAAGTCCCCAATAACAGGAGCCTGCCGCATGATGATACTGTAAAAGTGCGTTGATGAGCTTCTGCTTGTTCACATTATTCAAATTCCTTGAACCGCCGGACACAGTAACATAGTCTTTGTGTATATATCCTTTTTTTCCATTTGAGAGCTTAACCTTATACCAGTTTTTATTATGAAGCTTGCCGTCAACAAAGGTAAGCTTTGTTCCGTTGTTCATACGGGTAACAACAGAATAATTTGTTCCGGCACCGCTTCTGAGGTTTACATCGGACGCGCTTACACTTCCCGACGCACCGGCTTTTATTGTTCCGCTTGAACCTGTGTTAAGAAGAACAGCCCGAAGCTCCGAGTCGTTATAGAACACTCCGCTGCCAACATTATAAGCAAAGCAAACGAGTGCGTCAAACTGCTGTTGATTGAATTTTACGCCGTTATTTATAAGAAAAGAATTTGTTGTTGTAGTATATCCGCCCTTGTTTACGGTTTGACAAAGATAAGCGTAGGCCTGATTTGTTGTAATGTTATTGTAGAACTGCTCTCCTGAGATTACGACCTTGCCGTAACCAAGGGTAGGGTCGGTTGTGATGCTGTCTGCCGTAACCTTTGACAAAAATCCCTCATAGTTTGCAATAAGCTTAATTACTTCGTCACTGGCTCTGCGTTCGCCGCAAGCGGTTGTTGTTTTATTGGTTGTCGAGGTTACAAACACCTCACCCGCACCGCCGCCTTTTGTGGTGTAATATTTCGATTCGGTTTTAAACTTTGAGTATGCCTTTACAGACCATTTACCTGACTTTGAAAGCTTTTGAGTACCTGTCCATATGTAGGAATTACCGTCTTTAACCTTGTTTTTTGCGGTAACTTTATATGATGTAGAGCCGTTTGTAACAACAAAATACACGCCTACCCTGTCTGTGTCTGTAATAGCCTTAAAGCTAACGGTTGAATTAAGCGGAGCGGAGTTTGGTGACGCATAGCAGAAACGCACGCTTTCCCTCGGCATAACATGGATAAGACAGGTTGCCGCACCGTATGATGTTGAGGCTGTGATTGTTACATAACCCTTCCCCACAGTATCAACAACACCGTTCTTAACTTTGGCAATTTTAGTATTAGAGCTTGACCATGTTACACCGCCTGTATTTGATTTTAAAAGCATTGACTTCTGCCACGGAAGATTTACATTGCTGTTTGAAATATTAACCTTTGAACCTGACTTGACTGTAATTTTGCAGACCGCAGAATGTGAACCGCACTTAGCTGTGATTTTTGCAGAGCCTGCTTTCTTGGCTGTTACAATACCACGAGAGTCAACGGTTGCAACGCCTTTATTTGAGCTTGACCAAGAAACCTTTCCCGACGCTGTTGCAGTAATTGCAAATCTGTTGCCTGTGAAAATTGATTTGCTTGATACGGAAAGTTTAACAGACGAACCTGTTGACGGTTTTGCGGTTGTAGGCTGAGTCGTTGTAGGATGTGTCGTTGTAGGATGTGTCTGACCGTCCATCTTAACATAGTCTTTTTTTACATAACCTGTTTTTGAATTTGAAGTAAGCCTGATATTATACCAATCTTTGTTATAAAGCTTTGTGCTTACATAGGTAAATTTAGTGTTTGCTCTCATACACTCAACAACCGAATATCCTGTTCCGGCACCGCTTCTTAGATTTACATAATCACCTGTTACATGACCTTTTACGCTTGATGAAGATGTTGTAGGCTGAGCAGTCGGCACGGTAGCTTTTTCAGTCGGCTGTGTCTGACTGACCTTCTTTACATAATCTTTCTTTATGTAACCTGTCTTAGAGGTTGAAGTTACTTTAATTTTATACCAGCTAGAGTTGTAAAGCGATGTGCTTAGAAATGTAAATTTTGTGTTTTTTCTCAAGCAACTGACAACAGAATAATTTGTACCGGCACCGCTTCTCAGATTAACATAATCATCGGAAACATAACCCGATACATTTGAAGCGGTTGTCGAAGAGCTTACAGTGGCATATTCCTTTGTAACATAGCCTGTCTTTGAATTTGAGGTAAGCTTGATTTTGTACCACTTTGAGTTATAGAGCTTTCCGTCAACAAAAGTAAATTTTGTGTTCTTTGCCATACATGTGACAACCGAATAGTTTGTGCCTGCACCGCTTCTCAGATTTACATACGACGCATTTATATAGCCTGATGCGCCTGCTGATACGCTTGCGGAAACCTCCTCGGTTGATTGAGCCGCATTAGCCGAAAATGCAGTTATTGCAACAACACCTACCGATACTGCCATAAGAACCACAAGGACTATGCAGACTATGCGTACAAACAGTTTTTGTTTTTTCATTTGAGTCCACCTTCTCAAAACTTCTCTGATTTATAATTACTTATGAAAATTTCCGAATATTTTTCCTCTTAATCTGCGCACATACTGTGTAACAAAAACAGAAATTGCGTAATCATAGAGCAAAAAGAAAATATTTCCTGCAATCAAAAATATCCACGGAACATAGAAACCGAAAATTGTAAATTCATCGCTCGGAATTGATAACAGCCATGTTGCTGCAAAGAACGAGCCGATAGCTGCAGCGTTGAAAACTGCAAATTTTAATATATATTGAATGACCTTGTTTTTGATTTTAAATTCAAAAGCGCCCTTGAGAATAGGATAGTAACCAAAAAGTGCAATGAAATATATAACAGCCTCTTTATCGCCTGCAAGAAGCGTTGAAAGCACGGCAGTTACACAAAACACACCGATTGCCCATCCGTAGCCGTATTCAACAACTATGCAGGAAATGAGAATTCCTGCAAGACAGGGCAAAGCGTATGTTCCGATTGGAACAAGAGATGTCATCATCATAAAAACGAGTGAGAGCGCTGCAATAATTCCGCAAACCGCAATACGCATCGTACCCTTTTTGATGCCGTTGTTCTTCATACTAACATCCCATCCTGCAACAGTCACACAAACAGTTTGCACACATCATACCTGCACACACATCGCAGAAGGACGAGCCTGTTGCATTAGGGTTTGTCTGTGTGTAACCGCCGTAGTTATATGCTCTTTGGTTTTGCATATTGTTAAGAGCGGCTTGATATTCTTTATTATCCGGATCCATATTGCAGGCAGTTGTAAAGTATGAAAATGCCTGCTCCGACCAACCTCTTCGGTACGCAATCATTCCTTTAAGATAGTACCATTCGGCTGTTCTCATTGACTGAGCCGTGTTTTCAAGAATCTGATCAGCCTGATCAAGAAGTCCGCGCTGAATGTAAATTCTTACATTGTAAAACTGTGAGCTTGAAGAATTTGCGTTATATGACGAACTGCCTGTTGAGCCTGTACCCTTACCCTTCTGACGCATCTGATTGATCATATCGTATGCCTCATTAATTTCCTTCATTTTCTGCTCCGCAACATCCGCAAGAGGGCTGTCGGTGTAGTTATCGGGATGATATTTTTTAGCAAGGTTTCTGTACGCTGCTTTTACTTCTTCATCGGTAGCTGTTTCAGACACACCGAGAACCTCATATGGATTATTCATTATTGACCTCCGTATCAAGTTTGCTTGTTACTCTGTTTTGTGATGCAGGAAATCCCAAAAGCATCATATTATCTAAAATTCCTTTAAAATCGGTAAAATTCATAAGATTGTATGCATCATATGCCCTCGCAAGCGATTGATTAAGCACCGCAGCAATAAAATCCGCCGATTTTACCTCACCTGTTTTCTTATTTACAAACGGATTGAACCCATTAGATTCAATATCTTTTTTTAAATCGTCTGCTGCATCCACAAGATAAATCCATCTGCCAAGCTGATAGCCAAATTCATAAAGGACTCTTTTTTGAATTTCATCGTGAGCCTCAGCCGAAAACAGAGTTGCAAGCATTAAGGCGGTTGGATGAGCCGACATATCAACAGATGGGTTTTCCGAATGTTCCGCATCATACTGCATATTCATCATATCGGCAACAGCTTTGTCCATATCTGGATACTTATCTGCCGCCTTTTTTCTCTGATGAGAAAAGAAAGGCTTTACGATTCTGCACAAAAGCTTTTTAAAAAATCCGCCGTCCTGAATATCATCAATGATTTTGTAATAAACCGATATCATTGAAAATGCGGCAGCTTTGCCGTATGCGTCGCCTTCGTCTGTGGCAAATTTACATTTTTTCAGCGGATTGCAGGTGCATCTGCCGTCTTTGAAGCCTTTGCAGGAGCGGTTAAGCGACATTAAGAACATTGCATAAAATGTACAGTCATAGCTTAGCGTAAATCTTGTAAGCCCGGAGTAATCCTTACCCATTTGCCTGCAAAGCCCGCAATACACGGCCTTATAAGCCTCGGCTTCACGGACAAGCAGTTCACTTTTTTGAATCTGCAAATAACCAAACACAGATTTTCTCCTTTATACAATGATACATGATGTATTATACAACAAAATAGCGTTAAAAGCAACAGAATGAGGATATATTCTTTAAATAAGTCTATGGATGCTGTAAATCGTATTCAATTCCTACCGCATTTCCTTCATACTCGAGAAATATTCCGTCGTGGGTGTGCTTCTCTTCGTTTTCTTTTGCTTTTCTTCCCTTTCAATGAAATCAATAACCTCGTCAATGCTCAGGTTGACATTCTCGTTATCCTGTTTTTTCAAAGCTGTACCTGACTTCACCCTGATTCTGTGATTTAATAATTTCAGAGAATCCATACTTGAAACTAGGCAACGGCAATTGGAGCCCATTACTCGTTAGCCAAGTATGGTTTCTCTTTTCATTTGGTTTAACATACATGCCTGATTGACCGATTCGTATATCCTTGCCCACGCTCATTCCGTGTTCGGCGGTTTTGCCGGCATAATGATATAAAATGCTGATTCGCCTGTCGGGGTTCTTTTCGTCCTTTACAGCGTCAAAAACACTTTTGCCGTCGTCATTCACAAGCCATTTGCTTTTGTTTTCGTCAATTGAAAATTTCAGTGTATCATGGATTGCACCGGCTTTTTCATCTGTATCTTCATCAACAGAAAATTTTTCGTTGACACTTTTGTTGTTACGTGGTAAACTAATGTCGGCGGACACACGTGTTCTATCGTTCTCAGTGCTTTTGCTCTGTTGGACGGTATGTGTGTCCGCCTTTTTTATTTTTACTTTAAAAGAATCCGGTGTCAAATTGATAAGGTCATATAGTAACATATTATTGCCACTTGTAAAACCTATTATAACCTTAGCATTATATTGATTATTACCGATTTGTATAAGCACATTTCCTCTTGCAAATTGTACAATATTATCTTTTCGTAAATGATTTAAATCTTCGTTAACATAATTTATGGAAGAAACAATAATCTCATCAAGATTATTGCTTGCTCTAAGTTTGTCTTTAAATGTTTTTTATCATTACTGCGAAGATTTTTTGTATATTCGTAATATAAATATTCGTTGACTGTTTTTCTGTTTACCTTGATCAAACGACCTTTTATCGGGATACCGTTTTTAAATTTATTTAAAATTGTTTTTTTGACAGTTGGTATCCAGTCCTTTTTAGGCACTCCCTTTAAAATATTGTCGGTAATAACAACAACAGGCTTATTCTTATCGGTATATTCAATACTGTATTTCTCAACATCTAACCTCTCACCGTCCTGAACTTCTGTCTGCTCGGTGATATTTTCTCTTGCGGTGTCTGCCGCCTTTGAAAATCTTTCATTGACATTCTTGCTATTCTGTGATACATTTGTTCTAGCAACATTGGGATTTATGAGCGAGTTCCTCTTGGTGTCGATTTTTTCGACACCATTTGAGAACACGACGCCGTGTCCAATGTTGCTTATTTTATTTATGTCATAAAGTATATTTCTGCCGTTTCCTGTTCTTGCTGTATAATGTTTCTGCCTGCTTTTTTGGCAAGGTTTCCGAGGTCGGCAATTTTTTATTGACTTATAAATTTGAAGGTGTTATTATTCAGTTGTAAGATAAAAAATGTAGCTTGAATCAAAGAAAAACTGTTTGAATACTCCGAAGATTTAATCGGCAAAGCAAAATATACTGCTCCGGATTTTTCGGAGATAAAATAAAAACACGCCTGATTTCCAGCGTGTTGGGAATATTATTTATATTGAATTTTGAATGGCAGTAACTATGATTTGCTTTTATTGTAAATGTGATATGATTGACAGCACAACAACCTATGCTGAAGATTTAGGCAACTGCGTTGTCATTATTCGCAATGTTACTTGTTCAAGCAGGCTGCAACACCGAGAACGAGAAAATTACGGAATAACCGAACAATCAAAAGAAAGCATAATTTCGTGTTGGATTTTAACGCAAAAAATCAATTTTTAACGCAAAAAAATGTTTTTAAAAAAACAGGCAAACAGCCGATAAGCACTAAACATCGGCTTGTTTGCTCAGTTTTATATATGGCGGAGAGAAGGGGATTCGAACCCCTGATACGGTGTTCACCGTATACATGATTTCCAATCATGCTCCTTCGGCCAGCTCGGACATCTCTCCAAACGACCTGTTTATTATATCAAATGGAATCAGAAAAATCAAGTGAGATTTTGAAATATTTTAATTTTATGTGGCAAACTATGAAAAAACTATTTTCTATTACTTTAATTTTGATAGCTGTATTGCAAATATCTTTAACAAGTGCATTTGCGACTGAAAGCGTAAGTTTTGAAATGCAGAACGCCGATATGAAACCTAACAGACTGTTCAGTGTTGCACTTTCCGCAAAGTCCGTCAATCGACTTTCTGCCGCAACTTTTGAATTTACATATGACCCCGATTATATCGAATTCAGAAAGGTTAAAGCAGTGAATAACGGCTCAAAAATTCAGGTCAACAAGAAAAGCGGCAATGTTAAAGTTGTTTTTCTTAATTCTGAAGGACAAAATATTTCGGGCGGAAGCGATGTCTTAACGCTTGATTTCAAAACAATAAAAGAAGGTACTGCGTATATTGACTACACAGTGAATCAATGTGTTGATTCCGATGTGAACTTTATGGATGTTGGAAGCTGCACAGCATCATGCGTCAGAATATATAAAAATGCGTCGGGAACGGTTAGCGGCGGAATTTCCTCGTCAAGCAATAAAAACAGCACGCAAGCTACAGGAAAGGGCGGTAAAAGTAAACACCCGACCGAGCCTACAACCGTTAATGCCTCCGATGACAAATATATTGATTACAATCCAATTAAAGATAAGCAAATAAAATTCTTCCTTGCCGGCATGGGCATAACTGCGGGATGCTTGGCTGTTTTGGCTGTTGCGTATGCAATCGGTAAAAAAACGGCTCAGAAAAAAGCTGAAAAAGAGAAAAATCACAATGATAAAACTATTGAAAACAAGACTTCCGATGATTGATTCGGGAGTCTTTTACTTTGCTTTTCTTCCCTGTGTTATATCACGCTTTGTAAATTCACAGTTAATTGAATTTAAAACACGCTTTTTGTCGGCACTCCACATTGGTGCAACGAGCAGCTTTTTGTCGCCGTCGCCTGTTAAACGGTGAATTACAACATTTTCAGGCAACAGCTCTATGCAATCACAGAGAATATCAATATAATCCTCCATTGAAAGCACATCGAATTTTCCGTTTTCATAGTCATCACACAAATCTGTATTTTTTAAAATATGCAACAATTGCAGTTTGATTCCGTCCGTTTTATTGCCAACATATTTAACGGAATCAAGCATCATCTCTTTTGATTCATTCGGAAGTCCCGAAATAAGGTGTGTAATTACATTTACTCCGATTTTGTGAAGATTTTCTACAGCTGAATCATAAACAGAGAGCGGATACATTCGTCTTATATAATCTGCCGATTTTTCGTGAATTGTCTGCAATCCGAGTTCTACCCAGACAGGTTTTATCTTATTCAGCTTTTCAAGAAGACCTAACACATTATTTCCCAGGCAATCGGGACGGGTTGCGATTGAAAGAGCAACAATGTCGGGCTCTGAAATTGCCTCTGTAAAAATTTTTTCAAGATATTCGGTAGGTGCATAGGTATTTGTGAACGGCTGAAAGTATGCAATATACTTTTTGCAGTCTGATTTTTTTCTGATACGCTGTTTTGCCTGCTGAATTTGTTCATGAATTGAAAGAAGTGCGTCGGCGGCAAATTCTCCGGAACCTCCCCTGCTGCAAAATATACATCCTTTTGTTCCGAGAGTTCCGTCACGGTTTGGACAGGTCATATTGCCGTTAAGCGAAATTTTATACACTTTCTCGGCAAAGGTATTGTTTAAATATTTGTTTAAAGAGTAATAATTCATAACATCACCTGTAATTAAAAAGGCCGGCTGAAAAGCCGACCTTTGTGTCTTTCGACATATTAGAGAGGAAATCTATGAAAAGTTCTTGTAAGCTGATTACTTTATGATAAAGTGACTTGTTTTTGTCATTCCTTTATCTTACAAACATATAATAACTGTCTTATGTGACAGAAAATTGAACATTATTGTAAAGTAATGTGAAAGTTACTAATAAAATTAAGAAAACTTTCTGATGTATTCAAGAAATTTTTCATAGAGCTTGTCCTCAAGCTCTTCAAGTGTATTGTCTATACCGCCGTTAAAAAACATTTTGTTGTGCTTAGAAAGCGAAAGGTATGCACCAATCATACTCTTTCTGACCTCATCCTGCAAATCCTCTCCGAGTTCATTGCCGCAGGAAAGACCGAGATAAATATTGCCGTCAACAAGCTGTGACGCAACAGCGGCGTTTTTCAGTTCAAAGGAATTAAATCTGTGTAGTCCCGATGAAAACTCACGCAATGAGAACTCCTCTTCGCCTTTTTTATATTTCTTCTGTTTTTCAAGAAGCTCGTTTTCACATACTTCAAGCAAAAACTTATCTCCTGTGATGTATTCATGCATATAATCGGGATTGATAGCAAGAATATTGTAAAGCCTCATTGAATTAACAGCTGACTCAAGACACGAAAAAGACGCAAACTGCATATTGCTGTCATTCAGCTTGATGAAGCTGTACATATTTTGAAAAACAGACTTATTGACAACAAGCAAAACCAGTCTTTCACTCTCACGCATATCTGACAAAAGAGGGCTTGTCAGGTACGACATAGTGAATTTATACGACTTATTTACATAGTCACTCAATAAATTTAAAAATCCGTTTAAAAAATCGTTTTCTCTTATTGTAAATTCAAACATATATTCACCTATCTAAATAATTCCATATCTGCGTTGTAGAGGTCATTTCTTGTGATGTCGGTATCACAGGAAACCAAAAAACGGTTTTCAAAAGCTGATATAAGCAGATTCGGGTTTACATTGTCGGAACTGCCTGCCGACAAAACAACATCAAGTTCTGCAAAGTCGAACTTATCGGTTACTGCAAAGCTCTTTATACCCTGTTTTATGTCAACGGTTTTTATGCCTTTTTTTGATTTCTTTTCAATTTCAATACTTTCGCTTGCAAGCAGTTCTTTAAACTGTTCGCATATTGTATGGGAATTTTCGCTGTCACAGGAAATCTTAATTGTAAATGATGCAAAAGCAATCTTTCCGGCTTTCATAAGGGGTTCCGTTACATCAAACACACGAAGCCCTCTCGGCAGACAACCGTTAAGCCTTGAGATGATTTCTTCAAACGGAAAGCTTTCTTCCTCAAGCTTGACATCCATACATTCATTCACACCTCTGAAACCAAGCGAAAGCGGCAACGGGAATGTTGCAAACGGATGTGGGTTAAATCCTTCTGTATGCCAGATAGGGATTTTACTCTTGTGCAATGCACGGAGCATACATCGATTGAGATCAAGGTGCGAAATATAGCGACATTCAAAATCTTTTTTAAACCATATTCTTACGCTTTTCAAAACACACACCCTTTCCGTATTTAGCCGCACCGCAGTTATTGCATTTCAATCTGCAATGCGGTGTTGTTGTATCTGCGTACGCTTTTTTACATTCTCTGATAAGGAAATCCTTAGTTACACCGTAGTCAATATGATCCCACGGAAGAATTTCGTCAAAGCTTCTGTGTCTGTTTGCATAAAATGACGGATCAACACCGCATTCATCAAAGAGTTCAAGCCACTTTTCAAGGCTGAAACAATCATTCCAACCGTCAAAATGAAAACCTCTTTCACATGCAAGTTCCATAACCTTACAGAGTTTTCTGTCACCTCTTGCAAATACTGCTTCAAGATAGCTTGTATCGGCATCGTGATAGTTAAACTGAATTTTTCTTGTTGTAATACTGTCCTTGATGTGCTGTTGCTTTTCATGAAGAACAGGGATTGTATCCTGCGGTTCCCATTGAAACGGGGTGAACGGTTTTGGTACAAAAGAGGATGCAGACACGGTTACACGCACCGACTTGCCCTTTGGCTTTTCGGGACATTTGTAATATGCGTCAACTACAGACTGACCAAGGCCGGCAATTGCGGCGACATCGTCCATTGTTTCGGTAGGCAGACCAATCATAAAATAGAGTTTTACCGTAGTCCAGCCGCCTGCAAATGCAGTTGTGCAAGTCTGCAAAAGTTCATCTTCACGAACATTTTTATTGATAACATCACGCATACGCTGACTGCCTGCCTCCGGAGCAAAGGTAAGTCCGCTCTTGCGTACGGTTTTAATCTTATTCATAATGTCATCTGTAAAGCCGTCAACACGCAGTGACGGAAGTGAAATGCTGACTTTTTCGTCTTTGCTCCACTCATTTAACTTGTCAAGCAACGGTACAATCTGACTGTAGTCACTTGAACTGAGTGAAGATAGCGAAACTTCATCGTAACCCGTGTTATCACATAATGCTCTGCATTGTTTATTTATAGTTTCAGGAGATTTTTCACGGACCGGACGGTAAATCATGCCCGCCTGACAGAAACGGCAGCCTCTTATACAGCCACGGAAAATTTCCTGAACCGCTCTGTCATGAACTATCTCAACGAGCGGAACTACAAAATTATCAGGATAGAACGACTTGTCCATATCAAGCATAATACGCTTGTGGATTTTAGCGGGAGCATCTCCTTTTGGAGTGAATGACTTGATTGTGCCGTCCTCGTTATATGTTACATCATAGAGTGCAGGAACATATACACCCTCAATTTTAGATGAGAGTTCAAGAAACTCCTGCTTTGATTTACCCTCGGCTCTGCACTTTCTGAAAAGTTCAATAACCTCAAGGTCAACCTCTTCACCCTCACCGATGAAGAAAATATCGACAAAATCTGCAATCGGCTCGGGGTTGCAGGCACACGGTCCGCCTGCAACTACTATGTTTTTAAGTTCTTTTCTGTCACAGCTTTTAATCGGCACACCCGAAAGCCTGAGCATATTGAGCATATTTGTAAAGCTGAGTTCATACTGGAGAGTGAAACCGATAAAGTCAAAATCGGACACGGGATCTCCGCTTTCAAGCGCATAAAGCGGAATATTGTGTTTTATCATTTCTTCTTCCATATCAACCCATGGGGCAAAAACTCTTTCGCACCAAATGTACGGCACAGCGTTCATAAGGCTGTAAAGAATTTTCATTCCGAGATGGGACATACCTACCTCATAGGTATCGGGAAAGCAAAAGGCAAATCTGCAATCTACTTTCTTTTTATCCTTGATTACTTCGTTGAGTTCACCGCCGACATATCTGCCGGGTTTTTGAACCTTCAGAAGTAATTTTTCAACTTCTTTGCTGACCATAGAAATCCTCCGTCAGTAGTAGCCGTTGTTTCTGAACAAAAGTGACGCAATGAGATATATACACACAAACAACAGCGAAAAATTATATTTTGAATTTAGCAAGACCGTAAAGCCGAGTACCGTCAGCGGAAAAAGAATTATAAGAGCAGTTATATTTATGATTTTTTCAGCTGATTTTTCCGAGAATTTTCCGCACAGAATAACATGCATAAGCTGTCCGCCGTCAAGCGACATAACCGGCAGCATATTAAAAAGCCCTGTGCAGAGATTCGCCATGGCAATCGGCAATAAAAATTCACTATTACATAAGTATAACAGATAAAACAGAATAAAACAAATGAAATTGACTAAAGGTCCGAAAAAAATTATAAAAATGTTCTGACGGGTTGTGTTTAACTGCCTTGAAGAGTTGGTAATCTTGATTTCAAACAGCGAAATTTTGATTTTATCAGGCGGAGATTTGCAAATGAGCATTGCAAAAAGATGACCGCACTCATGAATAATCACAGCCATAACGCAACATAGAAATCCTAAAAATATATTCAGTATCACACATATTGCTCCAAGACAAACGAGTGAATACGAAACCGTAAAATCAATGTTCAGCAGACGAAACTTCATCGCTTGTTGCAGTAAACAGGTTTGATAAATCTATTTTATTATCGCCCGTATCAAAAACAACGGATTTTTCAAGGTTTGAATAGTACCATTCCCGTGTTGCGGCATAGACCTCACCGCCAAATAAATTAAGCAAAAAAGCCGCAAGAGCTATAATAATACAACACACAAGTTGAATCGTTATCACAAGCTGTTTCGGAGAATTTTTCTTTTCATCACTATTTTCAGCCGATAAAGAGTTCACATCCTCCTCATCTAAATCAAGCTCATCCGATACCTTCGGGTATTCCGAATATGAAACAGATTTCCAGTCATCGTCATATGTAATGGTATTTCTGCTATCATTATTTTCTGTCAAAAAAATCACCTCAATGCAATATATGCAATGAGGTGAACAAATTTAACTGCGTCATTCAATCTTTTGGTCAAGGCTCTTGAAATCGCCTTTTGTAAGGTTGACAAAAAATGCAATTGCAAGCATTAACGAGAAAAATTCCGCAATCGGGAAAGCATACCATACGGCTGTATAATCAAACACCATAGAAAGCACCCACGCAATCGGAAGAATGAGTACAAGCTGACGGCAGAATGACATAATAAGACTGCGCAGTCCCTTTCCGACCGCCTGAAAAAGTGTTGTAAAGATAATGCCGGCAGCAGCAGGAATAAAGCAAAGGCTTATGATTCTGAATGCAGGGACACCGATATCCATAATATCCTGTGTGCCACCAAACATAGCAATAAGCTGTTCGGGGATTGTCCACATAAGAATTGTGCCGACCGCCATAATAATTACGCCAATGATGATGCCGCGCTTTAAAGCGGAATACATTCTCTTTTTCTTTCTTGCACCGTAGTTATAACCGATAATCGGCATTACGCCCTGATTGAGTCCGAAACAAGGCATGAATACAAAGCTCTGTAATTTATAATATATACCGAGAACAGTAACGGCAGCCTCCGAAACAGCAAGAATTGCATTGAGTCCGATAATCATAACGGAACCTATTGACTGCATAATTACAGACGGAAAGCCTACAACATAAATAGATTTTAATGTAGAACCATTCAATTTGAAATGTTTGAACGAAACTTTAACTTCGTTATTCTTAAAGAAAAGAATGCAAAGGCAGAAAACCATACCGCAGAATTGACCGAATACAGTAGCAATTGCCGCACCGAGAACGCCCATTTCAGGGAAAATTCCTATACCGAAAATCAGGAGCGGGTCAAAAATAATATTTACAATTGCACCGAAAAGCTGGGATAACATCGGGAATATCATATTGCCTGTTGCCTGAAGCGTTTTTTCAACCATAATCTGTACAATTGAAAAGAACGAGAAGCAAAGTACAACCGTCAGATACTGGATTCCGTAATTTACAATAGCCTCATTCTGCGTGTACATTGCCATAAACGGGCGAACCGCAAAAAGTCCGAGCAATAAAAATATTACATAATTAAAAATACAGGTTACAAAACCGTGAGTTGCTCCGTCGTTTGCCTGAACAAAATTTTTCTCACCTAATTTTCTTGAAACAAACGAGTTTACACCGACTGCCGTACCGGCTGCAAACGCAATCAAAAGCATTTGCAGAGGATACGCAAGCGAAGTTGCGGTCAGTCCGTCTGCGTCATAGTTGCCGATAAAAATACTGTCAACAACATTATACATTGCCTGAATTGTCATTGAAAAAATTGCAGGCAGACTCATTGTCAGAATTAGCCTTGTCATTGGCATAGTTCCCATTTTGTTTTCATGGGGCTTTACTGAATTTTCCATATTTCCCATACTGATTCCTTTCTTATTCGCATACATATAGTTAGTTGATCTTTCGTATCTTCCTGTAAATCCAAAATGCAACAAGCATTACAGCCGTACCAAGCAACACACCGAAAAAGTCAATCCACATATCGCTCACCTGTCCCGATCTTCCCTCAATCCCAAGCTGAATTGTTTCATCAACAAAACAGGTAAACAGTCCGATAGAAACGGTGTAGGGTACAAATTTTATCGGCTTGATTCGGTCAAATGAATAGGCACATGAACAGAGCAATGCTCCGAGCACGGAGTATTCCGTAAAATGAGCAAGCTTTCTGATTATGTGGTCCGAAAGATTCGGATCGATTCCGAAAAGTTTCAAAATTACAGTAACAAAATAAAGTACGCTTTCACTCTCTTGTGCCGACTCAACTGACGGCATTGAAGAATGAATAAACGCAAATGCAATCACTGACGCGGTCAAAACAAACATAATTATTCTGAATCGCATTGAACAGGAATTCGTTTTCATCAAATCACTCCATAATATATTTTACAGATTATTCAGTCAATGTCAACTTTTGAATAATTATTTATCATAATGTACAAATAAATCAAATTTTAAGGCTTTATTATGGAAGATTTTATCTTGCTCAAATATTGAAAAAAACTTTTAAATCTGTTATACTTATCAGGTATTGGCAAAATATAATTTCTAAGGAGCAAATATGTGGTATTTAATAGTATTTTTTATTTCAATGGTTCCGATAGTAGAAATCAGAGGTGCTGTGCCTGTTGCGGTTGCAAATGACTTAAATCTTTTTTGGACATATGTAATCTGCATTTTAGGCAATATGCTCCCGGTTCCGATTATCTACCTCTTTGCAAGAAAGGTTCTTGTTTGGGGTTCTGACAAGAAGTTTATCGGCAGATTCTTTTCTTTCTGTCTTGAAAAAGGCGAAAAAGGCGGCAGAAAACTTGAGGCAAAAGCAGGCAACGGAATGTTTGTTGCACTTATGCTTTTCGTAGGCATCCCTCTTCCCGGCACAGGCGCATGGACAGGAACACTTGCGGCAAGTATTCTTGACCTCGGATTTAAGAAAAGCGTTATAGCCGTTATGTGCGGTGTTGTTATCGCAGGTATTATAATGGGTATCGGTTCGGTACTTGTTGCAAACGGAATCAACTTTATTTTTGCTCCGTAAATAATTTTGGGCAGCAGATCGCTGCCCTTATTTTTTGGTGAATTTATAAAATGGAAAAGAAACATATATATGACGCAATTATAATCGGCGGCGGTGCATCGGGACTTATGTGTGCAATCACAGCAAAGAAACATAACCGTTCGAAAAAAATTGCAATAATCGAAAAAAATGACAGATTAGGCAAAAAGCTGATGTCAACAGGCAACGGCAGATGCAACCTGACAAATCACTGTATATCCCCCGATAAATATGTCGGTTCATTCAAAAAGCAAAGCGAGAAGATTTTTGAAAGATTCAGCGGTGATGAGATGGCGAATATTTTTAAAGATTTAGGTCTTTTAAGCTTTCACGATAACGAGGGCAGATACTACCCGATAAGCAAACACGCCGCATCTGTTCTGGATGTTCTGCGCTTACAGGTTGAAACACTCGGAATAGATGTTTTCACGGAACAGAATGTCAATTCTATAAAAAAATTTTCAAACGGTTTTAAAATTTCATCTGATGACAGCGAGAAAAAGTACGATTTCATATGTAACAAGCTTGTGATTGCAAACGGTTCAAAAGCCGCTCCTAAGCTTGGCGGAAATGCAAGTGCAATTGATTATCTTAAAAATTTCGGTCACAAGGTTGTTTCGTTCTCCCCTGCTTTATGCCCTGTTAAGGTTAAAAGCGATGTTCTGAAAATATTAAAAGGTCTAAGAGTTACGGGCAAGGCACAGTTATACGGTGAACACGGTCGATTAATCAAGGAAGAAACAGGCGAAATTCAATTTACCGAGAATTCGCTGTCGGGAATTTGTGTATTCAATCTTTCATTGTTTGCTAAACCGAACGACAAAATAGTGCTTGATTTATTGCCCGATTATTCGGAAAATGAGCTGATTAAAATAATCAGACAACATATATCATTGTTTTCTGATTTGCCGTGTGAACAGCTTTTGACAGGGATTTTTCAGAAGAGAATCGGACAGGCAATTCTGAAAATCAGCCGAGTTGATTTGTCAAAGATTTGTTCCAAGCTTTCAAAGGACGAAGTATCAGGAATTTGCAAAACAATAAAATCGATGTCATTTACAGTAAGCGGAAAAGAAGATTTTTCACACGCACAATGTGCTTTGGGCGGTGTTTTAGGCAAAGAAATTGACGAAAACACTATGATGAGTAAAATTGTGAAAAATCTTTTTGTATGCGGTGAGGCGATTGACATTTGCGGTGAATGCGGAGGATTTAATCTTCATTTTGCATTTGCCGGCGGAATTATTGCAGGAGAAAATTTATGATCAGAGTGAATAATATACATTTAAGCCTTGACTACGATGATAAATCGGTTCGCAAGGCAGTGGCTAAACAGCTGAGGATTGAAGAAAAATCCATAAAAAGCTGTAAGATTTTTCGCAGATCGGTTGACGCAAGAAAAAAGGATAATATCTACTTTCTTACAACCGTTGACGCTGAACTTAATATCAACGAGGAAAAGGTATGTAAAAAATGCGGTAACGCTCAAATTGCGAGAAAGTATGAATATAATCAGATGAAATTTGGCAATGCGCCATCCCCCATTGTTGTCGGAGCAGGTCCGGCTGGATTGTTTGCGGCACTTATTCTGGCAAGAAGCGGTGCAAATCCAATTCTTATTGAAAGAGGTCGTGATGTTGACAGGCGAACTGCCGATGTGAACAGGTTCTGGACAAGCGGTAAGCTTGACATAACTTCAAATGTTCAGTTCGGCGAAGGCGGTGCGGGAACATTTTCTGACGGCAAACTAAATTCAGGTACAAAAGATATAAGACAACGCAAGGTGCTTGAAGAATTTGTAAGCCACGGCGCACCCGATGAAATTCTCTATAACGCAAAGCCGCATATCGGAACGGATATGCTAAAAGGCACAATAAAAAATATCCGCAACGAGATTATTGAACTCGGCGGAAGGGTTATGTTTGAAACAAAGCTTGTTTCAATGGCTTTTAGTGATAACAAGCTGAAATCTATAACTGTTGAAACGGCTAACGGCGATGAAATTATAGAAACAGACAATGTTATTCTTGCAATCGGTCACAGTGCAAGGGATACTTTTGAAATGCTTTATGATTTAAAATTGCCGATTGAGGCAAAGCCTTTCTCGGTAGGAGCAAGAATTGAACATCTTCGTCAAAAAGTTGATAAGGCACAATACGGCAGATTTGCGGGCAACGAAAAACTCGGCTCGGCAAATTATAAACTTAATACGCATCTTGATAACGGACGGGGTGTGTATACATTTTGTATGTGTCCCGGTGGCATGGTTGTCAATGCGTCAAGCGAAGAAAACAAACTTTGCACCAATGGTATGAGTGAATTTGCTCGAGATGCCGAAAATTCAAATTCAGCGTTGCTTGTAGGAATAAACCCGGATGATTATGAATCTGACCATCCGCTTGCCGGAATGTATTTACAGAGAAAGCTTGAATCAAAAGCATTTGTTGCCGGCGGTGAAAATTATAATGCGCCCATACAAAGAGTTGACGATTTTCTTAATAACAGAAAATCCACACATCTCGGTGATGTAAAGCCGAGTATCGGTCCGAATTATGAATTTTCAAATCTAAATGAAATTTTTCCCGAATATATCAGCACTTCAATGGCTCAGGGCATTGTAAAAATGGGCAGAATGTTGCACGGCTTTGATGACGGTGACACTGTTTTGACTGGCGTTGAGAGCAGAAGCTCTTCTCCCGTCAGAATAATGAGAAAAACAGATACACTCGAAAGTGTACTTATTGAAGGACTGTATCCGTGCGGAGAAGGTGCAGGCTATGCAGGCGGAATTATCTCCGCCGCAGTTGACGGCATTAAATGTGCCGAAAAAATCATTGAAAAATCGAATAGATAAATAAACCGGCAGAAACTAATCGGATTGTTTACTGCCGGTTTATTTTGTATTGTGATTTCACCAAGAAATAATGCCGCCCCAATATAATGAAAAATCAAAAAGGCAAAAAGCACTTAATCAATGGGGCGGCTCTTATATAACTTATATAATCTTATTAAATTTTACTCAGAGTATTTACTCCACTGTCCGTTTGAGTAAATCATATTCACATCGGGGATTTTTAAATCACCTGTCTGTTTTGAACCGTCATTGAATATAGCGTAATCTACGCCGTCAGGAAGTTCAAATCTGTATGTATTGTTACCAATACTTTCCATAGCCACACCCGGCCAGCTCATATAATTAGAATCTGTTGAACTCCATACATAAATATTCACTGTTGACCAGTTATCTGTATTATTGAAATAAACATAATTCTTTGTCTGAATTGAAGTCGGTTCGGTCGTTGGCTCTGTCACGGTTGTTGCAGGCTGAGTAGGTTCAATATTGCCTGTGTAAGTACCGCAGTATGAGTCTTCAACAGTAATTTTAACAACATAAGCCTGAATCATAGTTGCATCTTTAACCGAAATAACAGAATCTTTGTTTACATCAGCCGCAATGAGAGCATCATCACTTAAAGTCGATATGTGAGAAATATATCTTTGTGCTTCTGTTGAATCGCTGATTGTAATTGTTCCGTTTAAATCGACATCACCGATAAGAATCCTGTTTGAAGGTTCAGTTACCGGCTGAGTTGTAGCAGGCTGTGTTGCGGTTGTTGGCTGAACAGTTGTGGTTGGAGCTGTTGTCGGCTGAGTAGGTTTTACAGTCGAATAGTTCTGCCAAGAACCGTTGCTGTAAATTTTATTACCGTCCGCAATCCTGAGGTCATCAGTCTGACTGTTGCCATTGTTGAAAATTACATATTCTGCACCATCAGGCACTTCAATATCAAAAATATCATTACCCTTGTCGGTCATTTTCTTGCCCGGCCATGATGTCATTTCTTTATTGTCATCACTCCAGAAATATGCATTGACCTTTGACCACTTTGTTGATGAGTTATCATAAGCAACAACCTTTACGGCATTCGGGTCTATTTTTGTATATGTATATGTTTCCGGATCGGATGTTGTCTTGCCGTCGCTTGCTTTTACTGTTACTGTGGTTACTGTATCGTATGGAAGGTTTGTGCCGATTGTAATCTGCTGACCGTTTGTATAGTTTACAAATTCACCGTTATCTATTGAATACTGAGCATTTTTTGCGTCCTTGAAATTGAGTGTAAGTGTGAGCTCATCAGTATCGTAGTTTGTTGAACCCGGAGTTACCGACGCTGAAGGTTCTTCGGGTTCTGCTTCATAGACAACAGCTATACCTGATGAACCTATTGTACCTGAAATGGTGCTTGATGTAATTGTAAATGTGTTGCCTGAAACAGCGTCTGTGTATGTGCCGGGTTTAGCGTAACCGCCGCCGTTTTCTACCGATACTTCGCCGCTTCCGCTGCCTTTTACAATAACAGCACCGCCGTCTTTACGGGTAATTACAGAACAACCGTCTGACACGGTGTAGTAATCAGCTTTGCCGTCCATTGCATTATGGAACTTATTGATTTGGGCAACCTCACTGCTGGTGAAATGAGTTGAGCCTTTTTCTCCCATTTTGATACTTTCTTTGTTGGTTGAAGAAGGACGGGAAAAATAAAGAGCAGTAACTTTATTACGGCTTGCCGCAACCGCATAGGCACGGTCAATAACATTCTGGCTCATTTCATTTGAAAAGCCCCAGTCTTTGTTGTTTGACCATGTATCATGGCTTTCACCCCAATAAAGAAGCTTATCGTTTGAAATGCCTTTTTCACTCCAGTTTCCGCTTGAATTAGGAGCTTTACCCGAATTAAACGAATCACGGAGTTCTTTGCCGTAATTACTGTCAGTGACAGAAATATAATCGGTATACTCTTTCATAATGTCTTCATTGCCTGTCGAACGGTCATCGGGACCACCGAGAATTTCACCGTAGTTATAAAGACCGTACTGTGTTACCGATTTCCAGAAATCGTCGCCCTCGCTCGGAACGCCAATGTGTTTTGCAGCGTCCCAACGAAGTCCGTCAACGCCTACCGACTTGAGTTCCTGAACATAGTTGCAGACTTTTTGCTGAACATATGGATTTTCGGTTGCAATGTCCGGCATACCAATCGAGCCGTGTGTTACCTGCCAGCGGTTTTTCCAGTCAATACCTCCACCGAAGGTATGCCAATACTCGGATGGCTTTAAATCGTCGTCTATGTTGTTGTGATCGCCTCTCAAATGGTTAGCGACAACATCGACAATAATCTTGATTCCGTACTTTTCCGCTTCATCACAAAGCGACTGAAGTTCAGCCTTTGTGCCGACACCATTTGTTCCGATACTGAATGAAATTGGCTGATATAACCAATACCAAGTACCTGTTCCGTTTGGCTGTGCCGGAGAAGTCTGTATACTTGTAAATCCAGCCTTTGCAATTTTAGGCAATTCAGCCTTAATATCGTTATAAGTCCAGTCAAAACAATGTAAAATTACACCGTCCTGAATATTATCTTTGAGTCTGTACTTATTAGCCGATACGGTTGGCGAGCTTTCTGCCGCCTGAACACCGAGTGAACCGGATACAAAGGCAGATAGGCTTGCCGACAGGATGCTCACGCTCAATATTGCGCTGAGTATTTTTGATTTTGTTTTCAAATTTTTACACACCTTTCAAATTAATTTCAAAACTCTACTATGTGTCGAATCAGTCGACTGAAACCAATAAATTAAATCAATTTCAATAGGTTTCAGGCATAAAGTACGGTAAAGAGCAACACAAATACAGCGCTTTAAAACAGCAGGTTGCAAAAGCACATAATTTTCATACAAATTACCGAAATTCGACAATAATATTAAAGCACCCATAAAAGGTGCCTTAATATGCGACTGTGTCTGTAAGCCGGGTTTTGTCGTGAACAGCCATCTATCTTGGCAGACCGTTACCGAATCTGCTCGATGCCACCTCCTAAGGACACGCCGAGCAAGCGTATAATGTCCTACCACGGTGTTGCTTCAAATAGGGTTTACACGGCAGAGCAGTTTCCTGCCCTCCGGTGAGCTCTTACCTCACCTTTCCATCCTTACCATATAATGGCGGTAATTTTCTGTTGCACTATCCCTGGAGTCGCCTCCGGCGGCCGTTAGCCGTTATTATTGCTCTGTGAAGCCCGGACTTTCCTCGCACAGTACCTTTCGGCAGCTGCTCGCAGCTGTTCAACACACTCGCACATTTATTTTATACCTTTTTTGTACAAAAGTCAAATGAATTTTGTGATTTTTACTTGATATAACGGCTTTTTAGGGGTATAATGAAAGGGAATTTATTATAAGGAGTTACCGATATGGATATCAGAAAAGAATCACTCAAAAAACACTATGAGTGGAACGGTAAGATTGAAGTTGTTTCAAGAGTTCCGATTAACTCGGCAGAAGACCTCTCTCTTGCCTATACTCCCGGTGTTGCAGAACCGTGTCTTGAAATTCAGAAGGACTATGACAAGTCTTTTGAACTCACAAGAAGGAACAACCTTGTTGCCGTTGTGACCGACGGTACAGCTGTTCTCGGTCTTGGTGACATAGGTCCTGAGGCAGGCATGCCTGTTATGGAGGGCAAATGTGCGCTTTTTAAGGAATTCGGCGATGTTGACGCATTCCCTATTTGCGTAAGGAGCAAGGATGTTGACGAAATTGTAAACGCAATTTACCTTATCAGCGGTTCATTCGGCGGAATCAATCTTGAGGATATTGCCGCTCCGAGATGCTTTGAAATTGAAAGAAAGCTCAAAGAGAAGTGCGATATTCCGATTTTCCACGACGACCAGCACGGTACAGCCGTTATTGTTGCAGCAGGTCTTATCAACTCACTCAAGCTTGTTCACAAGAAACTTGACGAAATCAAGGTTGTTATGAACGGTGCAGGTGCGGCAGGTATTGCAATTGCAAAGCACCTTCTCAATATGGGTGTAAAGGACATTACGCTTTGCGACAGTAAGGGTATTATCTGCAAGGGTGATCCGAGACTTAACGCTGTTAAACAGGAAATGGCTGAAATTACTAACCTTTCTCACCTTGAGGGTTCGCTTTCAGATGCAATGAAAGGTGCTGATGTATTCCTCGGAATTTCTGCCGCAGGCTGTGTAAGCGAAGAAATGGTTAAGTCAATGGCTAAAGATCCTATTCTTTTTGCTATGGCTAATCCGACTCCCGAGATTATGCCTGACATTGCCAAGAAGGCAGGTGCGGCTGTTGTAGGTACAGGCAGAAGCGACTTCCCTAACCAGATTAACAATGTACTTGCTTTTCCGGGTATTTTCAGAGGTGCTCTCGACTGCCGTGCAAGCGATATTAACGAAGATATGAAGGTTGCCGCATCTTTTGCAATTGCTTCACTCGTGAGCGATGAAGAGCTTAATGCAGATTATATTCTTCCCGAGGCATTTGACAAGAGAATCGGCAAAACTGTTGCTGAGGCTGTTAAGAAGGCTGCAATTGAATCAGGCGTTGCAAGAATCTGATAAAGATTTGCAAATAAATATTTTAAGAGAAAGAAAAAGAGGAAAACAATGAAAAAGACAGTTACTTTATTGGTACTGATTTCAATGCTGTTCTCCACTGTTTTTCTGTTCACCGGATGCGGTGATTCATCGGTTAAGGAAATTAAGACTGCCGATGATATCAAAGGAGCGTCCGTAGGTGTTCAGAATGGTACAACAGGCGATACTTTTGTATCTGACTATGAGGCTGACGGCACCAAGGTTATGCGTTACAGCAAGGGTGCCGACGCTATCGTAGCTCTTACACAGAATAAAATCGACTGTGTTGTAATTGACAGTGAACCGGCAAAGGAATTTGTAAAAGCAAATGCAGGACTAAAAATTCTTGATGAACCTTTTGCGGAAGAGCAGTATGCAATCTGCATTTCAAAGGAAAATCATGAACTCACCGAAAAAATCGACAAAGCTCTTGCAGAGCTTAAAGACGAGGGCGTTCTGGACAAAATCAAAAGCTATTACATAGAGGGTAATACTGATACCGTACCCTATGAATCACCTAAGGATATCAAGTATGACGGTGAACTTCATATGGCTACGAACGCTGCTTTTCCACCGTATGAATATGTTGAAGGCGGTAAAATTGTCGGTCTTGATCCGATGATGGCTACAGCAATCTGTGACAAGCTCGGTAAAAAACTTGTTATTGATGATATGGAATTTGATTCTGTTATCACTGCTGTTCAGACCGGCAAAGATGATTTCGGTATGGCGGGTATGACCGACACACCGGAAAGAAGAAAAAATATCGACTTTTCAACTTCATATGCAAACACAACTCAGGTTATTATCGTAAACGACAGTGCGTCGGGCAGTTTGTTCGGCAATCTCGGTGAAAGCTTTAAAAACACATTCATCACAGATAACAGATGGCAGCAGCTTTTAAGCGGTTTGCTTGTAACACTTGAAATCACATTGTTTGCAGGTATTATCGGTGTTATTATCGGTTTTGTCATTGCTCTTGTAAGAGCTACTCACGATATTCAGCTTGGAAAGAGAAAATGCAGGAGCTTCGGTGATTGCGTCCTGAAATTCTTTAATGTGATTTGCAATATCTACATTACTGTTATCAGAGGCACACCTGTTGTAGTTCAGTTGATGATTATGTATTACATTATTCTTGCATCTGTAAGAAACGGTATCTTTGCCGCAATCATTGCATTTGGTATGAACTCTGCCGCTTATGTTGCAGAAATTGTTCGTTCGGGCATTATGGCTGTTGACATCGGTCAGACTGAGGCAAGCCGTTCACTCGGTTTTAACAACAGACAGACAATGACAATGGTCGTTCTTCCGCAGGCAATTAAAAATGTTCTTCCTGCACTCGGCAATGAAATTATTACACTTCTCAAAGAAACTTCGGTTGCAGGTTATGTTGCACTTGCAGATATCACATATATTGGTAATATGATTCGTTCAAGAACTTACGAGGCATTCTTCCCGCTTATTACGGTTGCATTGATTTACCTTGTAATTGTACTTGTGCTTTCGTACATCCTCAGAAGATTTGAAAGGAGATTGAAAAAGAGTGAAAGATAACGCATTAATCTCCGTAAGAGGACTTGAAAAATCATTTGGTAAGGATATTCAGGTTCTTAAAGGTATTGATATTGACATTTTTAAAGGCGATGTAGTTGTTGTTCTCGGTCCGTCAGGCTCGGGTAAATCAACTTTTCTCCGTTGCCTTAACAGACTTGAAGAACCGACAGGCGGTCACATTTTCTTTGAGGGTACCGATATTACGGATCCAAAGGTTAATATAAATGTTCACCGTCAAAAAATGGGAATGGTGTTCCAGCAGTTTAACCTTTTCCCACACAAGACTGTTATTGACAACCTTACAATGGCCCCTGTCAAGCTTCTTGGCAAGAGCAAAGATGAGGCTAAAAAAGACGCTATGGATCTTTTGGAGCGTGTAGGACTTGCCGAAAAGGCAAACGCATATCCGAACCAGCTTTCAGGCGGTCAGAAACAGCGTATTGCAATTGTAAGAGCGCTTGCGATGAATCCCGATGTTCTCCTCTTTGACGAGCCGACATCTGCACTTGACCCCGAAATGGTCGGTGAAGTTCTTGATGTTATGAAAGAGCTTGCCAAGGCAGGTATGACAATGGTTGTTGTTACTCACGAAATCGGCTTTGCAAAGGAAGTTGCAACCGATGTTGTATTTATTGACGACGGTGTTATCAAAGAAAAGAACAATCCGCAGGAGTTCTTCAATAATCCGCAGGACGACCGTTTAAAGGAATTTTTATCAAAGGTTCTTTAATTTCAAACAAAAATCAGAGGATTTCAGTTTTCGCTGAAATCCTCTTTTTTAATTACTTATTTATTTGATTACCGTAAATATATTCTTCGGCTTTTGATATGAGTATTGATTTTTTGTTTGGGACATTTGCATCTACTACAAGCATTAGCAGATAATCAAGAATATTTCCGACATCTCTTCCCTCTTTTACGCCAAGGTTTAAAACATCTTTGCCGTTGATATCAAGCTGACTCAGCTTAAAACATTCGTTATATTTGATTATTTCATCAAGATGTGTTTTAGCCGTTTTAAGATATCCGAGCTTTTCTTCTCGCTGATATTCAGACTGAGCAGATATATCGGCGTGTTCGACCTCTAACAACTGCTTTGTAAGGTCTGTACCGAGTACATTCATAACCTTTTTCATAAGCTTTTTACTGCCGTTAAAACGGACATCATGATATTCAATAAGCAGAAGAGTTTTGTTAATAAAATCAGACGGTAATCTTAGTCTGTGCAGAATTCTGTCTGCAATTTTTTTACTTTCAAGCTGATGTCCCTGAAAATGCGATTGACCGCTGTTGTCAGTAGTTTTAACAGAAGGCTTGCCGATGTCATGCAAAAGCATTGTCATACGAAGTATGGGATTCGGCTCAATTGTACCGAGTGCAGTCAGGGTATGTTGCCATAAATCATACGAATGATGAATGTTATTCTGATTGAAATTGAACATAACGGTAATTTCAGGGATAATAACAGCAATCGTTTCTCGGTAGGCGTCAAGAATTTTTACGGCATCCTTACCGCAGATGAGCTTTAGAAATTCCGAAATCACACGCTCTGTTGCAATGTTTTTTAGTAAGTCTGCATTTTTAAATATAGACTTTGATGTGTTCTCTTCGATTGAAAATCCGTAAACAGAGGCAAAGCGTAATGCCCGCAAGATTCGCAGAGCATCCTCGTTAAAGCGTGTATCGGGATTTCCGACACAACGGATAATTTTATCTTTAATGTCATTTTTACCGCCGTATGGATCGACCAGACCGTATTCAGCGTTATATGCCATTGCATTTACCGTAAAGTCACGGCGTTGCAAATCTTCGTTTATGTTTCGTGTAAAGCTTACGCTGTCCGGATGACGGTTATCGGAATAATCACCGTCAATACGGTAGGTTGTGATTTCATAGACTTCACCGCCGCATACAACGGAAATTGTGCCATGTTTGATACCTGTATCAAAAGTATGATAAGCCTCAAAGCATTTTTTTGTCTGCTCGGGCAAAGCGTTTGTGCAAATATCTGTATCATGCGGAGTCAAACCGAGAAGATAATCACGAACACAACCGCCTACTATAAAAGCCTCATAGCCTTGATTATTCAGTTGTCTGATTAGTTTTTCAGCGTTTTTGTTTATTTGCATTTCTTTTTGCAGTCAGTTTAAGATGACTTTCCTTTTTGAATTTTTCTATATAGTGCTGTGCTATATTGTAGAGTATATTAAATACAACAAATGTGCCTACAGCAAAGATTACAAGCAATACGATGTTTTCAAATGTAAGCGGTGCAATTGAGAACAATCCGCCGAAGAAGATTGAACCGATTATTATTCCTGCGGAACATCCGATGACCATAACGGCTCTGAGTGGATTGAACGGGATTGATAATCTGATTACAAGCATCATACATGAAAATGCAGTAAGATATACGCAGAGAGTTGAAAACTGTGCCTGTGGCATATCTGTCATATACTTTAAAATTGCGAGTAATATTGTATCTGCCGAAATACAAAAAGCTGTCGGGAGTGATCTTGCTATTATATTTACGGTGAAATTACCTTTTACTATATCTTTATTCGGCTGAAGTGCGAGAACAAATGATGGCAATCCAACCGTTAATGCACCTACAAGCGTAAGCTGTATCGGTTCAAAGGGATATCCTGTGCGGAAGAATATGAAGAAAATTGAGAGTATAACCGAATAAATCGTCTTTACAAGATAGAGTGCAGAGCTTCGTTCAAGGTTATTGATTGTTCGTCTGCCCTCTGCCACAACGCTCGGCATTGCGCCAAAATCATTATTGACAAGTACAAGCTGTGACACATTTCGTGCGGCATCGCTGCCTGACGCCATAGCTACGGAGCAATCCGCCTCTTTGAGTGCGAGAACATCATTTACTCCGTCACCTGTCATAGCAACCGAATGTCCGTGCTTTTTAAGGGCAACCACAAGCTTTTTCTTTTGAGCCGGAGTTACTCTGCCAAACACATTACAACGCTCTGCCGCATCTTCAAGCTCTTCATCTGTTGTTACGGTTGACATATCGATTGCATTTTCTGCACCCTCAATTCCTGTGTCAAGCGCAATATTTTTAACAGTTTTAACGCTGTCGCCTGAAATAACCTTTAAGGTGACACCCTGTTCCTTAAAATATTTTACCGTTTCATTTACATTATCACGAAGTTTATCCTTGATAAGAATGAGTGCAAGCGGTTTTAAATCATCAGGCAATGAGTCTTTGTCCGGTTCACTATCGCTTTCGGCAAGAACAAGGATTCTGACGGTTTGATTTATCTTTTCAATCTCAGAATACACCTCGGAATACTTTTCTCTGCTTTTTAAAATACATTCAGTCGCACCGACTATGTAGGATTTGCCGTTTTCAAATGCACCGCCCGACCATTTTGTTTCGGAGGAAAAATCGCAGAATTTACTGCACTCATACGGTGAAACGGAATCCGAATAGTCACGCAGTGCATACAAAGTTGCATTCAGTTCATCAGACGCTTTTACAATTGAAGAAAGTGCCTTCTTAATTTTATTTTCATCAGCCCCAAACGGAATGACACCTGTTACCGTCATTTCGTCTGTTGTAAGCGTTCCCGTTTTATCAAGACAAAGCACATCAACTCTTGCAAGTGTTTCAATGCAATACATTTCTTGTACAAGCACCTTTTTAGATGAAAGTCTGATAATTGATACTGCGAGAACAGAACTTGTAAGAAGAATCATTCCCTTTGGAATCATACCGACAAGCGACGCAACAGTGCTGATTACAGCGGACTGCAATGTTGCATCGGGCAGGGTGAATTGTCGAATAAAAAATGCAATGCCAATCGGGAAAAGTACAAATGTGCAGATTTTGATAATGAAATTGAATGACTCCATAATCTGAGAATTTACTTTTTTAATATATTTGGCTTCGTTATTTATCTTTGCGGCATAGCAATCGGCTCCGACCTTTACAGCCTGAGCATAGCATTTTCCTGCCGCAATAAAACTGCCCGAGAGAAGTTCATCTCCGACATTTTTTTCAATGAGATTTGATTCGCCTGTAAGCAAACTTTCGTTGACTCTGCAGCTACCGTCGCACACAATGCAGTCGGCAGGAATCTGGCTCCCTCTTGAAAGCACAAGAATATCATCAAGAACAATCTCATCTTTACTTATTTCTGCAATTTTACCGTTTCTGAGAACATTGATTTTTTTCTCAGACAAAATAGTCAGCTTGTCAACGCTTATTTTGGAACGAATTTCCTGAACTATACCTATAATTATATTTGCGATAACAACACCGATAAAAAGCATATTCTTGTGTGAACCCACAAAAATCAATGCCGCAAGCAAAATTACATTTATCAGATTGAAAAGCGTAAAAATGTTATCACAAAATATTCTTTTGATTGATTTGGTTTTAATATTAGTTGAAATATTTACCTTTCCTTCATCTATACGCTTTTGAACTTCGGAATTGGTAAGACCGACAAGGTTAGAATTTGTGTTTTCCATATATACCTCATAATAAGAAAATGATATAATTTCAGAAAATAATTTACAATGCACGGCTGTTTATCGCCTTTTCGGAAAATCCTCTGCCAGTAACATTTTTAATATTTTCATCAACGCACTAATCTATATTATAAATGCAAATCATAATAAAGGCAACGGAAAGAAGGTGAATTTTTTGCGAAAATTTAAAGAAATTATATCAGTTGCCCTGATTTTCACATTATTATTTACTGTTTCGACTTTTTCGCCTTATGCCGCTGATGATAAAAATGAGGTTTACATCGGCGGTGAGGCTTTCGGAGTAAAATTTTATGCTAACGGAGCAATGATAATCAAGCTTGAAAGCTACTATGACGGTGAAAAATATGTTTGCCCCGCAAAAGACGGCGGACTTAAAGTAAACGATATTATAAAGAAAGTAAATAATACAAAAATCAGCACAAATGAAGAATTAAAATCTGAAATTGAAAAATCAAACGGCAATGAAATTACTGTTGAAATTGATAGAAACGGCAAAACCGAAAATAAAACCGTTTTACCGATTAAAAATACCGTTGGAGTATATCTCCTCGGTGCGTGGGTTCGTGACAGCTGTGCAGGCATTGGAACTATGACCTATTATGATGACAGCCATAATTATTTTGCCGCACTCGGTCACGGAATATGCGACTGTGACACGGCTGCTTTGTTACCGTTAAAATCAGGTGAAACAGTTCAGGCTCAAATCAGCGGAATTGATAAAAGCGTCTGCGGTAAAGCCGGCAGCTTCTGCGGATATTTTACAGATGTTCGGCTTGGTAATTTGAGCGTAAACTCCCCTTTAGGAATTTTCGGAGATTTAACGAGTGAAAATTATAAAAGAAACAAGAAATATCTGATTGCGAATGACGATGAAGTTAAAACAGGAAAGGCTGTTATGGTAACAACGCCTGTCGGAGATACGCCGCAGGAATATGAAATTGAAATCAAAAGAATTTGCAACCGTGATATGACATCAAATGAAAATTTTGTCATAAAAATAACCGACAGCAGATTACTCGAAAATTGCGGCGGTATTGTTCAGGGTATGAGCGGCAGTCCGATAGTCCAAAACGGCAAAATTGTGGGTGCCGTTACTCATGTTTTTCTCAACAATCCGAGAGAAGGCTACGGCGTTTTTGCACAATATATGGCAGAATGTTACAATAATCAGCACTAAATGTATGATTACTTGTTTGTTTCATATTGTATAGAGCAAGATTAAAAAAGAATTTCCCATTTTTTTAAAAAAGTTTTGTGGAAGGTATTGCCAACTTTACCATTTTGTGGTAATATTAGTACAACAAAAATTACTGGGGGAAATCACAATGAACAACAAAATAAAACTAATCGTAACTGATGACGCTTCCGAATTTACGCAGGAAAATCTTAATATCTTACAGAGTAAGAATATTTCCGTTATTTTCTGTGCAAAAGACGGAGAAGAATTGTGCGATAAAATTAAAAGAGAAAACCCTGATGTTGTGCTGATGGATTCATTTATGACAAGGCTTGACGCAATCGGAGTAATGAGGAGCATCACAAGGCAGAACACAAAAGTACCTGTTTTTATGGTATATTCCTCTTTTCACAGCCCTGTTCTGGAGCGTGAAATTATGAATTCGGGTGCATCATATTTTGTGTTGAAGCCGTATAACATTTCCGAATTAAGCAGCATTATCAGCGATTTGTCGGATTTGAGCAAGAAAAATAATTTTGGCAGAGGAAGAATTATTGACGCTTTCGGAATTGAAATGAAAGTGACCGATATTCTCCATGAAATAGGAGTTCCGGCTCACATCAAAGGCTATCACTATCTGCGTGATTCAATCATTATGTCTGTTGAGCATCCTGAAATTATCAATGCCGTGACAAAACAGCTCTATCCGTCGGTTGCCAAAAAGTACGAAACAACTTCTTCACGGGTTGAAAGAGCTATAAGACACGCAATTGAGGTTGCATGGGATCGAGGTGACATTGATGTTCTGAACTCATATTTCGGATATACAATCCACAACGACAGAGGAAAGCCCACAAACAGCGAATTTATTGCCATGATTTCAGACAAATTAAGACTGCAGATTAAAAATGCAGGCTGAAAAAAGAGCCGCTCTTTAAGAGTGGCTCTTAATATATTATTTAGTTTTGCCGATATCGTGTCTGTAATGAGCGCCTTCAAAGGAAATTTTTCCTACTGCGGCATATGCCTTTTTGAGTGCCTCATCAAGTGTATCCGCTGTTGCAGTAACACCGAGAACTCGACCGCCGTTTGTATAGAACTTTCCGTTTTCGTACTTTGTGCCGGCATGATAAACAATTGCGCCATCGACACCGCCGTTATCATTAAGACCGAACATCTCTATACCCTTTTTATATGAAACAGGATATCCGCCGCTTGCCATAACAACACAAGCCGCAGCACCGTTGTCCCATTCAATGTCAAGGTCGGAAAGCTTTTCGTCAATAACAGCCTCACAGATATCTACAAGGTCAGTTTTAAGTCTTGGAAGAACAACCTGAGCCTCAGGATCGCCGAAACGGGCATTGTATTCAATAACCTTTGGACCGTTCGGTGTAATCATAAGTCCAAAGTACAGACAACCCTTAAAAGGCCTGCCCTCTTTATTCATCGCCTCAATTGTAGGGATAAAGATTGTATCCATACATTCCTTGGCAATCTCGTCTGTATAATATGGGTTCGGGCTGATTGTGCCCATACCGCCTGTGTTAAGACCTTCGTCATTATCAAAAGCACGCTTGTGGTCTTTTGAGCTGACCATAGGTTTTACGCACTTACCATCTGTAAATGCAAGAACAGAAACCTCGGGACCTGTAAGAAACTCTTCTATAACGATATTGTTACCTGAGTCGCCAAACTTCTTGTCCTCCATAATTTCTTTGACTGCTTCAATTGCCTCATCAACAGATTGAGCAATAATTACACCCTTGCCGAGTGCAAGACCGTCAGCTTTTACAACAACGGGAGCGGTATTTTCGTTCTTTATATAGTCAATTGCTTTCTGAGCGTCATTGAATACTTCATACTTTGCAGTAGGTATGCCGTATTTCTTCATGAGATTTTTTGAGAAAACCTTTGACGCCTCAATAATAGCGGCATTTGCATTAGGACCGAATGCTCTGATTCCAGCCTCCTGCATAGCGTCAACCATACCGTCAGCAAGCGGATCATCAGGAGCTACAAAAACGAGGTCAATTGCATTGTCCTTTGCAAACTTAACCATATTTTCTTTATCCATAACTCCGATATTAACAAGCTCGGCATCTCTTGAAATACCGCCGTTGCCGGGAGCGCAATAAAGCTTTGTGCATTTAGGACTTTCAAGAAGCTTTTTAATTAAAGCGTGCTCTCTGCCGCCCGAACCAATCATTAAAATTTTCATAACCGCACCTCTATCAGTGATGGAAAAGACGAATACCTGTAAATGACATTGTCATATTGTACTTATTGCAGGTTTCAATAACATTATCATCACGAATTGAACCGCCAGGCTGTGCAACAAATTTAACACCTGAACGCTTTGCTCTTTCAATGTTGTCACCGAATGGGAAGAATGCGTCAGAACCGAGTGAAACACCGTCAAATGTTGCAAGCCAAGCCTTTTTCTCTTCCTTTGTAAGAGGTTCGGGCTTAGTTTTGAAAAACTGCTGCCATATACCGTCAGCAAGCACATCCTCATAATCATCAGAGATGTAAACATCAATAGTATTATCTCTGTCGGGACGACGGATGTTGTCAACAAACGGAAGGTTCATAACCTTCGGATGCTGTCTGAGATACCAGATATCAGCCTTATTGCCTGCAAGTCTTGTGCAGTGAATTCTTGACTGCTGACCTGCGCCTACACCGATTGCCTGACCGCCCTTTGCGTAGCAAACAGAATTAGACTGAGTATATTTAAGAGTGATAAGAGCAACAAGAAGGTCACGCTTAGCATCCTCTGTAAAATTCTTATTATCTGTTACAATGTTCTGAAGGAGCATTTCTTCGTCAATTTTGAGTTCATTTCTGCCCTGTTCAAATGTAATGCCGAAAACATCCTTATGCTCAATAGGAGCAGGAACATAGTTCGGGTCGATTTTTACGATATTATAGTTGCCTTTCTTTTTTGACTTGAGGACTTCAAGAGCCTCGGGAGTATAGTCAGGAGCAATAATACCGTCAGAAACCTCTCTCTTGAGGAGGATTGCAGTCTGAACATCGCAAGTATCGGAAAGAGCCACCCAGTCACCGTATGACGACATTCTGTCTGCACCTCTTGCCATTGCATATGCGCTTGCAATCGGAGAAAGTTCAAGGTCATCTACAAAGTAGATTTTCTTGAGTGTGTCAGAAAGCTCGGTTGCAACTGCCGCACCGGCAGGACTTACATGCTTGAATGACGCAGCTGCAGGAAGACCTGTTGCCGCTTTGAGTTCCTTTACGAGCTGCCATGAGTTAAATGCATCAAGAAAGTTGATATAACCGGGTTTGCCGTTGAGAACCTCAACAGGAAGATCTTTGCCGTCCTGCATGAAAATTCTCGAAGGCTTCTGATTCGGGTTACAGCCGTATTTTAAAGCAAGTTCGTTCATTGGATTCATCCTTTCCGAAAAATAAATTAGTTGTTTTTATTGATAATTCTTGACTCTGCCTTATTTGAAGCAATGTCAATATAGCGTACAAAAAGTGAAACCTTGTTATCCTCATTGAGAGAATTCCAGATTTTCTCGGCAAATGTGTCAATATCATCGTTACCGATTTCTACGAGTGTAGGTTCACCCTCAAAGCTCGGAAGAGGATTGCCGTCACTCATATATGTGTGAATGAATCTGCCAAGACCGTTTATCGGCTTGTCATATGTAAATGTGTATCTTTCGCAACAATCGGGATTGCCGTCTGCACTTTTGAGAATTGACATTGCATAGTTCATCTTGCCGTTTTCACACTCAACGATACCAGAAATTCGAGGAGTGTAGTTAGGACCGTCAGGCTCAAACTCTCTTGTTGTGAGTGACTGTTCAAATGTCTGACCTTCATTCATAAGGTCATAAACAGTATCTGTCTGGTCACCGTTAGTAACGATAGTTTTGTTGCCGAGAACTCTTACTGGAGAATAGATGATAAGTGACGGATCAACAAGCTTTGACGGATCAAAAGCCTGAGTTTTGATGCCGTCCTCGGTTTCTGCAAACACTCTGTTTCTGCTGTTTTCGCTTCTGCCCATAATGAAGTATGCAATAACAGCCTTTGAGCCGTCTGCACTTTTGCCGATTACAATGCCTCTGCCCGGATATGAAGTTGAAGCAATGTCATTGTAAAGTGATACAGGTTTCATATTTTTCCTCCGTTAGTCAAGAATTTCGGTTTTATTGTCTTTTACTATAATTTTATCTTCGCAGAAAAGCGAAACCGCCCTTGGAAGAATCTTCCATTCAGCCTGTTCCATAACTCTTTTCTGAAGAATTTCGGGTGTGTCGCCGTTCTGAATTTCAACGGCTTTCTGAATGATAATGGGACCGCCGTCGCACACTTCGTTTACAAAATGTGCGGTAGCACCCGTTACCTTGACGCCTCTGTTAAGAGCCTCCTCATGAACTCTGAGTCCGTAATATCCCTCGCCGCAGAATGACGGAATAAGCGACGGATGGATATTGATTATTCTGTTTTCAAAAGCAGAAATAAACTGCTTTCCGAGAATTGTCATAAAACCGGCAAGAACAACAAGGTCAACATCCTTGGATTTCAAAAGCTCGGTCACAGCAGAATCATACTCATCAAATTCGGCATAGTCTTTTCTCCTGATAACCTCAGTTGCAATCGAATTGTTTTTTGCTCTTTCAAGTGCATAAGCGTTTGGATTTGAGGACACAACAAGAGAGATTTTTCCGTTTTTAATCTCTCCCCTGTTCTGAGCGTCAATAAGTGCCTGAAGATTTGTGCCGCCGCCCGACACAAGAACTGCAATATTTTTCATTATTCAAACACTACTCCGTCATTACCGCTGATTACTTCACCGAGTACAACAGCGTCTTCACCGTTAGCCGCAAGAACCTCAAGAGCCTTGTCTGCATCTTCCTTGGCAACGGCGATTATCATACCTACACCCATATTGAATGTGTTGAACATATCGTGCTCGGGGATATTACCTACTCTCTGCATAAGCTTGAAAATAGGAAGAACAGGAATATTGTCCTTTTTGATTTTGGCAGAAAGACCGTCTGTAAGCATACGGGGAATGTTTTCATAGAAACCGCCGCCCGTAATGTGTGAAACAGCCTTTACATCAACCTTATCCATAAGAGCGAGAAGAGGTTTTACATAAATTTTTGTAGGAGTGAGCAATGTTTCACCGAGAGTTTTGTCAAGCTCAGGATACTCGGCATTGATTGTTTTCTCGTTGATATCAAAGATTTTTCTGACAAGCGAAAAACCGTTTGAGTGAACACCCGAAGAACGGAGTCCTAAAAGTACATCACCCTCACAAAGTTTTGAACCGTCAATCATCTTTGGCTTGTCTGCAATACCAACGCTGAAACCTGCAACATCATATTCATCAACAGGCATAAGACCCGGATGCTCTGCAGTTTCACCGCCGATAAGAGCACAGCCGGACTGAACACAGCCTTCTGCAATGCCTGATACAATTTCAGCTACCTTTTCGGGATAGTTCTTGCCGATTGCGATATAATCGAGGAAGAAAAGAGGTTTTGCTCCACAGCAAATTACATCGTTTACGCACATTGCAACTGCGTCAATACCGATTGTGTCATGCTTGTCAAGAAGAAAAGCAAGCTTGATTTTTGTACCTACACCGTCAGTACCGCTGACAAGTACAGGTTCTTCCATATCTTTGAAATCAGGGGCAAAAAGTCCGCCGAAACCGCCGATGCCTGAAATAACACCGTCAATTTTTGTGCGTGCCACATGCTTTTTCATAAGCTCTACAGACTTATAGCCTGCTGTTACATCAACACCTGCCGCTTTGTAGCTTTCGGAAAAGCTGTTGTTCATTGTAATCACTCCGTCACTTTCTGTTAATTTTTTTAGCGTATTTATCTACAAAGATTGTTCTCGGAATTTCAGCGTCATAGCTGCCCGTGAAACAACCGTCACAGAATTCTATATTTGCACCCTCAGCAATTTTTCTGAGGCTGTTTATACTGAGATAACCAAGTGAATCTGCACCGATATATTCACAGATTTCACTTGTTGTCAACTTGTTTGCAATAAGGCTTTCTTTGTCGTGAATATCCACACCAAAGTAGCACGGACATACAAACGGAGGTGAGCTGATGAGCATATGCACCTCGGCAGCTCCTGCCTCACGCATAAGACGAACAATATGCTTTGATGTTTCGCCTCTGACGATTGAGTCATCAATAATAACAACTCTCTTGCCTTTAACATTAGCCTTCAAAGCGGTAAGTCTTGTTCTGAGAAGTCTTTTCTTTTTATCTTTACCCGAGCCTACTGTTCTGCCGATATATTTATTTTTGACAAAACCTGTGCTGAACGGGATACCCGAAGCCTTTGCGTAACCCTGTGCGGCAATAAGTCCCGAATCGGGAACACCGCACACCATATCTGCCTCAATCGGAAACTCGTCATAAAGAAGTTCACCGGCTCTGAATCTTGCATTATGTACGCAGACACCGTTGATTACGCTGTCCGGTCTTGCAATATATACATATTCAAAAAGGCAGAAAGATGTTTTATCGGGCAAAAGCTTTAATTTGTAGCTGTGAAAGCCTTCTTCGTCAACTACTACCATTTCACCCGGCTCAACATCACGGACAAATTCACCGCCGAGACTGTCGATAACACAGCTTTCGGAAGTAAAAATCCAGCTGTTTTTGAGTTTGCCGATACAGAGCGGACGGAATCCGTGCATATCACGAAAGCCGATAAGACGGCTCGGTGCGCAAATTACAGTTGAATAAGCGCCCTTGAGCTTTCTCATTGAAGAAAGTACAGCATCCTCAAGCGTGTCTGTTACACATCTTTCGGTTGCGATAACATAAGCCATAATTTCAGCATTAGAATTGGACTGAAAAACAGCGCCGCCTGTTTCAAGCTCCTGTCTTATTTCATTGAAGTTTGTAATTGAGCCGTTGCTTGCAATACCGATTGAGCCCTGAATATATCGCATAACAAGCGGCTGGTTAGATGCACGGTCGAGTGATTCCGATGAAGTATAACGGACATGACCGACTGCAATCTTACCGTTCGGAAGTTTTTCAAGTGCTTTGGGTGTAAAAATCTCGGACACCATGCCGAGTTCCTTGACAGTTGTAAATTCACCGTCTTTATTCACGGTGATACCTGCACTCTGCTGTCCCCTGTGCTGAAGGCTGAAGAGTGCGTCATTTGCGGCGGCAACAACATCTATATCGTCATCATTACGGTAAATACCAAACACACCGCACTCGTCATTTACTTTGTCAAGTTTTGTGTCAATATCTACATAGTTCTTAATCAAAGCTCTGCCACCTTAGCCTGCATTGCCTTGTCTTTTTCGGCAACGCCTTTTTCCATATCAGCTTTCATATTTTCAAGCTTCTCTGCAAGAGAATCGTCGGAAAGTGCGAGCATTTCAACGGCAAGAATTGCAGCGTTAGCCGCACCGTCAACTGCTACTGTTGCAACCGGAATTCCTGTAGGCATCATAACCGTTGCGAGAAGAGCATCCATACCGTCAAGCTGAGCCGACTTACATGGGATTCCTATTACAGGGAGGGTTGTTTTTGCCGCAAGAACACCTGCGAGATGTGCCGCCATACCTGCTGCGGCAATGATTACGCCAAAACCGTTCTTTTTAGCCTCTGCCGAAAACTTAATTGCCGCATCGGGAGTACGGTGTGCGCTCATTACATGAACCTCATACTCTACGCCAAATTCTTTGAGTTTACCGACAGCCTTTGATACTACGGGAAAATCACTGTCGGAGCCCATAATAATTGCAACCTTTTTCATAACTACTCATAGCCTTTCCGCCCACTTGATAAATTGCCGCAAAAACCGTGCCGTGGGCAGACAAAGTCAGGACAAATATGCCAATTTATGCTTTGAATCGACATAAATAAAGCATTACTAATTAATTATATAAAAAAATCGGTTAAAATTCAATAGTCAGGCGAAATTATTTTTAAAATACCGCCAAAAAGCAAAAAGTGACTGTGCAAAGCATAGCCACTTCATGATATTAATTAATCTCGGAAACATCTTTTCCTTGTTCGATTTTTGTGCCTTTATCGGGATCTGTAGCATCAAGATACGGTCTTTCGTTGGAAATTATGCCCTCGGTTGTAACTCCCGCCTCTGCAGCCTTTTTCATACCCGGAAAAAGGAATTCCATCTTTTCGTTATCGAATTTTTCATCGAGATATTCTTCAAAGCTGTTTGACGCAGGCACTCCCTCTGTTCTCTGAGTCCATCTTGCCGTAGCTGTTACGGACATAAAGCCGTTGAATGCCATAAATACAATCAGAAATGTTGTAATAATTGCACCTGCTCTTTTAGGGATTTTTTCAATAAGCTTTGCTGTCCACGGATACAGATAACGCACCCAGACAAGACCGAGAAATCCCCAAATAAGGGCATACATAAGATTGGTTCTGCCGTCAAGGTTAAACGGAGTGTCACTGTAGTCCCATGAAACCGTGCCGAACATCTGCTCCTGCAACCACGAACAGAAATACTCAAAACCTGCTCCGACAAAAGCACTTATCACAAAAACAAGCGTATCATTAAGCTTGTAAAGCTTATACAAAGCGGCTGTCAAAAAACACGCACCGCCGCCGTAAACAGGAATAAACGGACCGTAAACCATACCGACACGCATTTCAAAATGTCCGTCAACGCAGAATGCCCATATTGTTTCGAGAATCGTGCCAATGAAAGAACCGATCACAAACAGATAAAAAAGCTTCGTAAAACAGAATCCGTAAGCAAACGGCTTGTCCTCTTTGCTTTCAAAGGTTTGTGTATATTCTTTCATATTATCTTGCTTGATCTCCTCAATTTTAGCATTGATTTGCTTTACATAAGCCATATGAGTGAGATCGGGATAAGCGTGCGCAAGTCTTTTTCTTAAAATATTCTCTGTAAAAAGTCGGTTATAGTTTTCTTCAAGTTCCTGAATTTCAACCTCTGTTGCGCCTTTATCCATAAGCTCGGAAGAATTTTTAAGCTTTGCAATTCTTCTGAGCAGACGGATTGTTGTTATCATTGAAAAAACATAATCAATTACAATAATTCCGCAGAAGCAAAGAACAAGAATAAGACTTACCCAGAAAGGAATTGCTTCAACGGCTGTGCGAAGCACCGGAATTATCAATCCGACAAGCAGCATACCGAGCAATCCGAGGAAAAGTGCATAAGGAAAAGTTATATAATTGCCTATGCTGAATTTCGACGAAGAAAAATCCCATGGCTTGAATTTGAGAGTTTTTTCTACAAGCACACCGACCACAACCATAAGTGCAGATAATATCAGAGTTGAACCGATGAATAAAATCAGCTTGCTGTTTTCAAACGGTTTTAGTGCCGTATAACAAATAACCGCCGAAAATCCGTACATAGGGCAAAACGGTGATGTCAAAAAACCGTTGTTACTGAATTTTTTCTCAAGAAGAAGCGAACGAAAACTGCTCGCCACCCAGCCAAAAAACGAGAAAATTACGAAGTACCACAACAGGTCGAGTAAAAATTGCATTTCCTATCCCCCACAATTTTATGCAACAAATCGGACACAGAATTCTGTGCCCGAAAAATTACCGTAAATTTCACATTCTTTATGCTTTTGGCACATCATCTTTCCAGAGTTCTTTAATTGCGGTAACATTGCCTGCAAGTCCTTGAATATCTGACGGAATGATAATCTTTGTAGCCTTGCCGTCAGCGGCTTTACCGAATGCCTCAAGTGATTTAAGCTGAATAATTCTATCTGTAGGAGAAGCCTCATTGAGCATTTTAAGTGCGTCGGCATTAGCTTTCTGAACTGTGAGAATAGCCTCAGCTTCACCCTGTGCCTCACGGATTTTCTGCTCCTTAACAGCGTCGGCTTTAAGAATTGCAGATTCCTTCATACCCTCTGCAACAAGAATCTGACTGCGTTTTTCACCCTCTGCATCAAGAATTCTTGCACGGCGCTCACGCTCTGCCTTCATCTGCTTTTCCATCGCATCCTGAATTTCACGGGGCGGAAGAATGTTTTTAAGCTCGACACGGATTACCTTAATGCCCCATGCGTCGGTTGCCTCGTCAAGAATCACTCTGATTTTACCGTTGATTGTATCACGGGATGTGAGTGTGTTATCAAGCTCAAGATCACCGATGATATTACGCAATGTTGTTGCAGTAAGATTTTCAATAGCGCTGAGCGGTCTTTCAACACCGTAAGTATAAAGCTTTGGATCGGTAATTTCAAAATACACAACCGTGTCAATTTGCATGGTGACATTATCTCTTGTGATCACGGGCTGCCCTGCGTTGTATAAAAGGATACATCAAAACATTCCTCAGAATTTCCAATGAATTCGGACTATTCTGTTATCTCTTGTTCCGCCGACTTCGATATAGTCAACCAAAAACATAAGTTCATTATGTGTCAATTTTTCAATATTACTGTATTGATTCACTATTGTATGATTGCTTTCAAGTGCCTTAATCTCATCATCTATACTCAATAACTTTGATTCAAGCAATTTAATAGTGGTATCAATTTCTACGGAATCCGCATCTATTGCATTTTTAAATTGATAATAGTCCTTAATAGATATTATTCCATCAGCTTTATCCATGTATAAGGAAGTTAGTCTATTTTTTAATAATTTTTGCTTTTTTATTGCGGATTCAATTGATTTTAAAATTTCCTGACGACGATTATTTATTTCAACATTAGAATCAATCTTACTTTTGACAGCAGAAACATCCATTAACCTTTGACAATGGTCCTTGATTTCATCAATCACAATTTCTTTAAGTCTTTTTACGGTTATGACACATCCGGGACATATTCCCGTTTTAATGTGTTTAGTAGGACATTCAAGCATTGGTGAATTATGATAAGTATGTTTATTGAGTGTAGCACCACAATACACACATTTACACATTCGCGAGAACACCGTATTTTTCATATCCTGTTTATATGGAGTACTTCTTGTTGAGCGTATTATCTGTGCCTTATGCCAAGTATCATAACTAACAATTGCATCGTGAGTATTTTCGACAATATCCCACTCGCTTTGAGGTTTATATCGCCGTTCTTCACCTTTATAAGATAATTTTTCACTCTTGCCTTGAACAGTATTACCGATATACACCTGACTGCTTAATATCTTCTGAATAGTATAATAGCACCATAATCCTCTCGTAGCTGTTTTTTTATGCGAGGATACTTCTTTAAGATTCTTATACTTTGCAGGAGGCGGTATTTGTTCGTCATTAAGTCTGCGTACTATTGACGCATAACCTAAGCCATTGATGTATAATCTGTAAATGTATCGTACAATCTTTGCTGCAGGTTCATCTATAATAAGTTTATGCTTATCTTCAGGTGATTTGGCATAGCCGTAAGGAGCTTGACTACCTACCCATTCTCCCTTTTTACGCTTTGCAGACAAAACTGCTTTAACATTTTCAGATATATCCTCAAGGTACCATTGGTCTATGAGTCCATTGATTTGTCGTGCTTTTCGGTTCTGTCGATTAGAAGTATCCGCATTGTCAATAATACTCAAAAAGCGAATGTTCCACACCGGAAACATATAGTTTAGGTAATGCTCTACAAGTTCCAGATCACGGCAAAATCGTGATTGTGTTTTACATAGCAAAACATCAAACTTATGTAACCGTGCATCCTCAATCATTCTGTTGAATTCCGGTCGTTGTCGGTCGGATCCTGAAAAATCATCGTCATTATATATGTCGTATATTATCCATCCCTCTTTTTCACAGCGAGATTTTAATAACATAATTTGGTTATTTATGCTTTCACTATTATCTTCGGGATGAAGTTTATTTCTGTCCTCTTGCGACAGTCGCACATATAGTGCTGCTTTAATTTGTTCGATCATAAAATGCTCCTAGCGTGAATCACAGGTGCATACAATGATACGATACCTTTCTTGTAAATCGTGCACATTATATCATATCTTCTGCACTTTGTAAATATCGCACGCATTAATAATTATCAAATTTAGCATTATAACTTAGCATTTTTTGCATTGATCATTCGAGCATACTGCTCGTTAAAAAGCATCTTCTGAGCTTCTTTATCTGTTGTTTTGTAATAATTCTCTACAACCACCTTACCTTTTTTATTTGTGCTTTTTTCAGTTTTGTTCATTATTCACCTCTTTCAGAGTTCATAATCAGTATAGCATACTGATATATTAAAAATTATTGATTTTGTTGCTCTATGATTTTTTAACAGTCGTGTAATAAAAAAAGACCACACAAGAACTAATTTGCTCTTGTGTGGTCAATGTTTTTTGTTAAGACTTGGTATTACTTGGTTGTATGAATCATTCTTGCTCCACATTGTGGACAATAATTTCCGTAGATCATTGACGAATTGAAAAATGTCATACAATGAGGGCATACAATTGCGGAGCATGTGATTCCATCAACTTCAATTTCCTTATCAAGCCAATCGTTTGTACTGTCTGAGGTTTTTTCAATACACAACTTAATATACGGTTTGATTTGCTCATCAAACACATTAGCTATCATATAAGCTTCAACGTTGTAATCAGATTCTATAGCCATTGCTATATTTTCTTCTGCAGCTGAATCTAAAAAATAGAAGTGAGAACATCTCAAAATACCGTATATTTCACTACACAAGGTAGATTCAGTAAGGCAATCATAACAGGCATCCTCGATATCTGCCAAAGAAAAATCAGGAGTTTTTCCATCAAGAGTATCGAACAAATACTTCTTTATGTTTTCCCAAGTTACCACTTTATTGTAGGTGTCTTTGACAGCAATGTGAGACAAAAACTGCGATTTGTCTGTATCACAAATAAGCTCAAGAAACGACTTATCATCGTTATTGTGCCACTTGCCAATGAAATTTCCTCTGTTTGATACAACAATGAGAGTGTAATTTGTCAAATCAAAATAAAACATTGCATTATCATTATTGTTCTCATATGATACAGAATAGAACTCTGACCTAACTGATTCAACTTTTAGTTTCATTATATAAATCTCCTTAGAAATAAGTCTAATCTGCCACATATCCTTACTGAGTGATATGTGGCAGTAAATTTTAATCCTTAACTTTTACAATGCTAACATCATATTTATCATAGCTTTGAAAGTTGATCCATGCTGAGTCAGGATACATATCACCTACAACAAAATCATCATTGTAGTCGATATCACTGTATTCTTTTTTAAGTAACTTTTCCAGTACTTCAATTGTTATATCTTCTTCTAATACATTCCTGCTTGTAGATATCATGTCATCAAGCATTGCATCATGAGCATCTTCTTTGTTGTAAAACAAATTGTTCTTTGTTTTCGGATTTTCCAACACATAAATGTCACGATTGAACGAACAAATAACAACATACATTGCACCTTGTTCCTCAACTGTTTCATTGATTTTGTCTTTTTTTATTTCTGCCATTATTAACACTCCTTAATTGCTCAACAGTTTGTTAATATAATTGATTTCTTTACGATATTCTTCTTGAAAAATATCGGTGTCGGTGCCTTTTTCTGTTACTTGGTAGCCCTTATAACAACGAACATATCCTTCGTCGTCTATTCCACCGTCAAAAGCAAGAACAACCAAACCTTTTGTTTCAAGACTTTTAATGCATTTTCTCACAGAATAATAACTTGCATTAAGAATATTAACTAAAGTCGGAATACTCGTCACATCGCAATGAGGACAAGCGCAAACCGACCGTTTGCATAACGCTCTGAATACTTCGTTATCTGTCATTTTTATTCCTCCGTAGAAAAGCTAAATTCGACAGATTTTGAAGAATCTAACCCTAATTCTTTACATTTTTGGCGTGTGCTTGTACCACCTGAATGTGTGGTTGTCGAAAGCAACAATCTGTTCACAATTTCAGCATTTGTGTAACAAACCTTAAAATGTTCATCATCAGGGAGTTCTGTTAAATCAATGTCGATATAGTCTATGTATTTTTCAAACTCATTGACTAATTCTTGCATCAATCCAATGCAACACTCAACAATTTTTTGTTCAGAATGAGATTCAATCATAATTACATATCTCCTTTAACACATTCATCATACCAATAATCAATTGCAGGCTCAATCAGCCAGTCAAAAGAAAGGCAGGATAATGCCAAGACACACAATTCTTGTAAAGAACCATACCCTTTTGTCTTGATGATATTGCCGTCAAGAAAGTAGTTGATAGAGAAGTTTTCAAGATTTATTTTTGTTTGTACATCGTACAATTCATCATCTGTAGTTGTGTAAGCAACATCAATGGATGATAAATCTGAAAAATCAACTTTTTCATTACCATATTCTTCCTCAACAAAGTCTGAAATAAGTTTTTTTGCATCTTCAAGTGAATATATTTTACTCATAATGAAACCTCCTATTATTTTTTGCACACCAGTTAAGTACAACTTAACTGCCATACATCATTAATTGCGACTTTGTTATAACGATTAAAAATTTCAACAAGTGTAAGAATACGATTCTTAACCCACTCGAAATCTTCATACACATCTTTCATATCATATGGTGCACCATTTTTTCCGTGACCGAATTCATCAAGCCACAGCATAGTCTGTTCTGATACATCATAGTCTCTGCAATATGATATGCCATCACAAGCCAGCATACTCCAATCAATCGGCAACTCTTGATTAATGAAGTAGGAAAGTTCAATGTCATAATAGCAGTCCTGTCCTTCCGGCGAATAGAATTGAAGTGTAATCGTACCGTCAGATATTTCATCTGATACTATTCGGAAGTTCTCGTCTTCTATCATATCTATTAGTTGCTTTGGAAAGGTATCCTTAACATTTTTATACATATTAGTCTCCTTCAATATTGCTTAAATCAAAATTCCTGACCTTGCTCTTTTTGTGTTACCACTGTGGCTTTACCGATTCAGGTTCTTTGTCATATCCGTTACCGATACGAATACCCTCGTTATACATCTCATCGTAGCTGTCAAAGCCATTCTGATTTGCGACGATTTCTCTGTAATCCTCAATCGGAACATTGCCGATATTGGTTGCTACCATATCGCCTCTTTCGGCATTTTCGATGAGAGTTTCCATTGCTTCAGTCGTACACTCTGTAAAATCCGGAGTCTGTCTGAAAGCATTTTCTGATTCTTCAAACCATTCCGTACCCACATCGGCAAGTGCTTGTTTATACATATTAGTCTCCTTCAATTTTTAATATTTTAATATCATACGCATCATAATTGCTTAAATCAAAATTCATCCAAGCATAATTGTGATTTGTGTCAATAGTACCTTCTACAGGACTGTCATAGTGAGTATCAGCAAGTAACTCCATTAACTCGTCAATTGTGGTGTTCTTTTCTGTTATTGAAGTATATGTTGATACAACATCATCAAGCATTGCTTTACGAGCGTCCTCTAAGCTGTCGAAGAAATCTGTTTTTGTTTCAGCGTTTGGAATGAGATATATTTCTCTGTTCATACTGCAAACAATAATGTACTTTGCAGATTTCTTCTTACCTGTTTTCCAGTCAATTCCTCTTTTATCAAGCACTCTGCGAGCAGCTTGCGTGGATTCATTGTCAGGATGACCGTGTGCCTTGCATAACGATTTTTCTGTGAGAGTCTTATCTCTTAGAATACCGACACTTATCAAAAAGTCATAATTTTGCTTTTCATTTTCTCTGATAATACGATACTTATCAGCAGCAATTTTACATTCCTTCTCAAATTTGCGTTTTCCTCGTTCAGATTTTAACTGTCTATTGCATCTGAGCTTGTCAAGAACATAGCCGCTGACAGGAGAACTACAACCTTTAAAACCTAAGTATTCCTCTTCGGTCATTGCATTTGAAGGAATACCGCAGGGATTATCCACAGTTGGAGCAGTTGCAATAACAACAAGTTTATTCATAACTTCTTCGTCACGATCAAACAATACAGACTTTTTCAAATAATATGCGTCATCGTCTGAATTTGATTTAACATATACAATATCTTCTGATGTTCCGTTATCAAGATGCCTCATAATATCGTCAAACCAATCATATATATCGGTACCTTTGTCGATACAATACTGAAGACATTGTGAATCAAGCAGATCAAAAAATACATCTGTGTCACCTTCTGAGTTTATATATGACTCTTTAATCAAGTCATATGAAATATGATTTTCGACATACTGTCCTCCGGCGTTTGAATCGGGATTATAATATAAATCCACAATTTCAGCGGAATTATGATTAAGATACCATCTGTCAATGGTTGTGTATAATAACATATTTGTTTCTCCTTTTATAAAATTGTGAGGTGCTTAATTTAAGCACCTCACTTTCATCTTTAATTATTTTCAGCTATACGCATTGGCACTAACACAGTTTCTGTTTCTGTTTTGCCTGTAATAACAATTGGATTTAATGCATTCTTGATTGACAATGAAACATTATCATCATTAACTGCTTTAACACAATCAGTTAAGTAACCTACATTGATTCCGATTCTTTCAGGAGATTCAGAAGTAATACCCTGAGTCTCGATCGGAACCGTGTCAACATATGTGGCTGTTTTGCCATTATAAGATAAGCTCATATTGTCATCACTTATCGTCATAACGACCAATACCTCGTCTTTTGTGGCAACAGTAGTTATCTGCTTAAGCACGCCCAAAAGTAAGGCTGTATCTACTTTTACAGATTTTTCATGTTCAACAAAAAAGTTGTCAACTTCCATTAAAGTGCCGGTCAGCAATGATGTTCTCAACACGGTTTGGTTATCAACGATAAAGACTGCCTTGTTTCCTGATTTGTTAATGCCGATATTGATTTTACTGTTAGCACTTTTCAGGCAACTCATCAATATGGATACCGCGTCTTTTGTAATCGTAAATGAAAACTCACCTTCTGACTTGATTCTGCTTCTTGCAATCTTGAAACCATCAATTGCATAAGCTTCAAGCATTCCGTTTTTGCACACGAAATTCAGCCCTGTAAATATGGGCTTTGAATTGTTGGTACTCATCGCAAACGCACAATTTTCAAGTGCAGTACGAATGAAACTGCTTTCAATCATAGCAAAATTCAATTCAGTAGGATTGATTTCCTCAATTGTAGGAAAATCCTTACTTTCGACATTGAATTTGCAGGATGATTTTTTACCGCGTGTTTTTACAGATACGCAATTACCTTCGCTTTCAATATCAAGAGTTGTTCCGGCAGGCATTGACAATATGAGTCGTACTACGCCGTCTGGAAATATGATTGCCTCATCAGGAAGCTCAGGAATCATACCGAGTTCATCTGAACCTAATTTGTATGAAAGCGTGTCTGCTATACTGCAACAATGAAAGAAACCTTTGCGGTCTGCCATAACAGCCATAGGATATATTCCTGATTTTCTGTTGCTCATATAAATTTTACTCATAAGAGCAAGTTTATCTTTAAGTGTTGTTGTAATTGTAAAACTCATTTTTTTCATAATAAAAATCTCCTTTTATTTCTTTAATAAATTTGATAAAACAGTAGCTTCAAGCAAATTTTTAAATTTGTTAATTTGCTCTGTACAGTCCGAGGTAACATTCCCATTCCCATACGCTCTCGCTTGTACGAGAGAAAGCTGATTGTTTTCTTCTTTCTTAAATTCTACCGTTGCATAAGGCTTGTTTGCCTTTGCAACAAAACAAATATAATTTTTTCCCTCACACATCTTGTCAAAATAATTGAATTTACCTACACAAATGTGCATCAAATCTCCTTGATGTACAAAATCTGACTTGCTGTGAGGAAAAGAAAACTTGAAATTACCAATATCTTTGCCGTCCAATTCATGTAGCGGTTCAATAATAGATAACAGCATCTTGTTCTTTTTAATAATTTTCTTTTTTTCTCGCTTATCTTTCTCTCTGTTAAGCCAATTAAGTGCATCATCGTGAGATTGCATAAGATCCTGCGGAAACAGAAAATGTTTGCTGTACTCAAGAACCGAATATGTTGTATTGTGACTCAAGCTATATGCCTCAAGATACATACTCACATAATCTTGTAATTCGATTATGCTTCCTGACTGCTTCTCAAGATAAGACACAACCTGTCTAACCGTCACTTTGTATGTTACGCAAAAATCAACAATACGATTGACTGAATTTGGAACATTTTCACCCTTCTTACTTTTACAGTAGTTATAGGCAAGCATAAAATCCTCAAATTTATCGGTAAACTTTTCGTTGAAGTGTTGCATACAACGCAATGTTAGATAGTCAATATTATTCTCAACAGCAAATTTAAGAAAACGCTTATTGCACTTTATGAATTCTTTTACTGTATACGGAAGATATTCATTGAATTTTGCGTCATAACAAAAGCTTCTTATGGATTGAAAAATTACATGAGATGACAAATTTATCAAACCAATTTTTTCGAGCTTTTCAGCAAGCATTGTATTTTTACTGCCAAGAATAAGTTCTTCAAGCCTTTGAGAATCAACTACACCATTGGAAATACAATGCAAGATTGAGTCTATTACATCAGATATTCCGGAAATCTTCTGAGTAATACTATTGAGATTTCCTTTGTATATCTTTTCAGATGCATAGTATCTGTTAGGGAGCGTTCCAACTAAGTGCCAACCCTCACTCGGTTTAGAATTTTGCCAGAACAAGACACCGGTTGTGTAATCATATTTGCGTATATGATAACTAAATGAAGTTCTGTTTAGGTCAAACAAATCTCTTTCATATTCATCTATACTGCGGTCAGCTTTTATTTCTTGAATATAGCCTGACTCAACTTTTGCTCTAATCACTTCAGATACATCGAAATGTCTTACCATAAGTCTATCGTCATCATATATATCAAGCATCGAATAGCACTTAAATTTGTATCTGCTTGATAATTGTTTATATGATACAGCTGTAAGATCCTTATGACAGTACGGGCATTTGTAGTTATGCCTTGATACAAGATTTTTTTGAAAAGTGATTTTCTTCAAACACTTTCCGCAAAATCCTGTTTTTCTGTCTTTGGTTGAAAATACAACTTTATAGCCGTAATCATCATAACAAAATGATAGAAACTCATGAGGTGCTTTAGGTACACACTTCCACATTTCGTTTTTGGCTCTCTGATTTTCTGCCATATGCATAATTTTCAGTTTTTCTTTCCGAGATAATATATGGGAACAAAGTGTGTTATAGACACTTCTACCGCCTTTATCATCGTCGTTAAAAAACTTATAAACACAAGCTCCGTTAAATACCGTAGCATTAGAAGAAATGTGCTGATTTATGCACGCAACAGACCATCTGCCGTTTTCGAGCAAAGTTAGAATATCGCCCTCTTTGCTGATAACAGACAAAAACTTTCCATCCGCATTGATTCCTTTGCCAACGAGATATTTCTTATGTTCGATTATCTTAATAGAAAACATAATCAAACTTCCGCAATAATCATCAGCATTTTTGACGAATGACAAAACCCAACCGGGAAACGGCTGGGTTCTCATTTTTCGTATTGACTTTTTAGAAGGTAACATTAGTTACTACCTCCCAACAATGAAAACAAATCAAGAGGTTTTTCTTCCTCTTTCTCAACTTTCTTATCAGGCTTAGCAGCACTCTTTTTTGTACTGCCATTCTTAGTAACTTTCTTTGTTGTTCCTTCATTTGTCTTTTTGGCTTTAGATTTAGCCTTGACTTTTGCTTTAGCTTCAGCCTCTTTTTCAGCTATTATAGCGTCGTCAAGATTGTAATAATCGTCGAGTATTGCAAAAATCTGGCGATGATCCAAACCGATTCCGTTACCAACAGACATTGACTTTACCTGCTTTGTCAAATAATCGAAAGCTTTGGAAAAGTTTTTACTCTTAATCAATACCTGTTTGCTGAAATTGATATCTGTTTTTGCACGGTTATAAATGTACAAAAAGCAAGCAATCAATGGTAAGCCGTTAATTCCGAAATAAGTGTCCTGAGCAAGCCGATTTAATGCAGTATCAATAATTTCATCTTCTGAAACATTATCGAAACTGATAATCGGCTTAAAATCGTCGTAATTGATGTTTGGTACATCTTCTACCTTGATTTCAGTCATTTGCACTTTTTCTTCATCTTTTTCTTCTGAAGAAACTTCAGGTGTTTTCACCTTTTCCTCTTTTGAAAGTTCTGATAATACTTCAGGTGTTAATGGTTCATTTGTAGAAACACTATTATCACTTCTCGGTAATACCATAACATTTTCCTCTTCTTCAACATCAATGTTCTTCATTGTGTCGATTTCACTAAATACTGACATAATTTTCTCCTTTTCCACCGGTCGTGAAGATTAAGGGTTTTCCCACCGGCAACATACTCTTTTCTCGGCGACATTACTGCCGTCTTTTAACCTTATAAAAGGTTGGGTTTATTATATATAAAAAAAGCCACACAGCATTTAAGCTATGTGGCTTCATTTGCTAGACCAATAAAAAAAGGTATGCCTACGCATACCTTTCATAATAGTTTAGGTCTGTTTTTTGTTTTTCGCGCACCTACATCCGGATACAGCTATCCCTTCAGGTGCTTCCTTGCCCTCTTGATTTTAAAAAATCTCAAACAAGGTGGCGACACATAAATCAGTATGTGTCTCACGATCTGATTAATAATCAGATACTAATTATCACAGCGTCCCTCATATTTTCTATATGCGGACTGCGACCGGCAATATTGCAGCGGTACATACTACCTTTGAGTATTATCCTTTTCTGCAATCTAATCGTTTTACAGATTGACGAATTCTAACCTATCCAAAGGAAACGACTGTACATTGTCAACACCTATATATTACCATATTACCTCTTCGTTTTCAAGTATTTTTTGCTTTTATTTATAAAAAAACAGGGTACCTTTTGGTACCCTTGTAATCACAAACTATTTCCCAACCTCACAGGCATAATCATATAATCAATCTTTCCGTCAGTTAAGTAATAAGCCGACAGAGAATTTCCGTGATGAATCTCAATAATATCTGTATTCATACAAGATAATGCAATAGCTAACAAATTGATATTTACACCTATTTCGATATCATCACCGGAAGAATAATTTTTAATTGGTATATACTCACTTAATGAGGAAGTCGCTCCACGCCACTTAATAGTTAGTGTATCTTTGGATATTTGCATACGAGCTATTTCATATATAGTTTTTTTATCTCCCAGCAAGTCCGCTCTCTTACATATATTAAATAAATCATTCTTGTTAAGAGATATTTTCTTATTTGATTTATCTATCGTATTTATAATAGATTTAGCGTCAAGACCATTATAATCATATTGAGATACAATCAATCTAATACCGTCAATACTTGTTAAAACCAATTTTCGGTTATTGTCAGCACTTACGATATCTGCTCCCTCATCAAATAATGATGTACTCAATATAAGAGATAAAGTATCCTTATGTAAATTTATATCAATATTTTGAATAGTATCTTCTGCCAAAATAGCATATGCCATTTTCGTGCCATCAGTTCCGTATGCCACTACATTATCGTTCTCTGTTCTGATAGATATTCCCTGAGCAGCAGGCTTTCCACTTTTGTTAGTCGGGGCTGTATTTACATTCTTCAATAAAGCTATAGCTTCTGGAGATAATCGTATTGGTTTAATGTTATCAGTTTCTATTCTTCCCATTGAAAGTAAAGCGTCCTCTGTAAGTAAAGCAAACTGAGTATGGCTTCTCCCACTACTGATTTTACAAACTCTGCCCTCAACTTTAAAATCAATTTTACTGCCTTTGCCAAAACTCATAATATAATCAATAGCTTTGACAGGCAGATATATAGTATCTTTTCTATCTTCATCAGATGTATAAGTCAACTGTGCATTACAGTTTGTAGCCACAATCATTTGATTGTTATAAGCTATGCCTGTAATTTTATTAACTGTATTTTTACTGCAAATCACTTTAGCAGCTTTCATAAATCTCATAATTTTAGTATCAATTACCATTGGTAGCCTCCTGATACTCTTTTAACTGAAAATATAATTTTAATTTCCTGATTGCTTCTTCGGCAGTATAACACACAGCTGTTGCATACCCTTGCTTTTTTACACCTTTCAGAAAAAGAAGTTGTTCATCAGTTAATTTATTTTTTCCATATTTCATTTCAATATAAAACCCGTGATAAATCCCTCTTGCTAAAGGTAAACAAACATCCGATACACCATTCTTCATTCCTTCTTTTTTCATTTTACCACCGGTGTAATTACTTCTCTTTCCCTCGTTAGGTATATGATACATAAGTTCAATACCTTTGTACTCAGGAATCATTCGTGCTATTTCTGCCCAAGCAAACAATTTCTGTTGTTCGACACTCTCAGAACTTTTCATAGTTTTCAATTTATTCATACTAACATCCGTTCTCAATTATCATATTGCTATGATTACATTATATAGTTTATTCAATCTATTGTCAACTTGTATTGAATATTTTAATGTCCTGATTGACAAACTAAAGGCACAGCAGGAGAAAAAGTTTCTTCTTGCTATGCCTTGATTTTCACATTGCTATATTATTTTTTTAAATCACTTTTATACTTATAGTATGTATTTCTGCTGACTTTTGCAAGTAACATTACTTCCTTATCGGTTAATGTACCTCCGAAATCTCTACTATGCTTCAATATGAGTTCTTTTGCAGGTGTTTCTTTTTTTACATTGAGTTTATTTCCTTTTTTCTGACCGATTTGTTTTCCGTTAAGTCTTGCCGTTTCTATTCCCTCTTTGGTTCGTTGCTGTAAATCCTTAACTTCTTTTTCTGCTTGTTCAAAGGCAATGCGTATCTGTCTTTCAGCCAATTTTCTAAAGTAGTTATTTAGTCCTTTAAAGATTTCATCTTCATCTGTTCCCTGTAATTCAATTTTATCTCGCATATTTTCAGCATAAACAGAAGTATCTATATAATGCTCTTTGAGAAAAACAAGATTGATACCTTTTTCGTATAGCTCAAAATAAATCTCCACTCCCTCATCGGCAGATCTGCTCATTCTCGATACAGAGTCAAATACGATAGTATCTCCGGTGTCCACCTTTGCATACAGCTTATTCCACTTAGGTCGATTCATTTTTGTGCCTGTAAAGGCTTCCTCTAATATTATCGCTTTTGGATATTCAGCTTTGATATTTCTAATCTGTCGAGTTATTGATTGTTGTGGTGTTGATATTCTACAATATCCATAAACAGACATAATAACCTCCTTCTGTTGCAAGCAACTAAGTAATAATATCTTAATTTTAATGTTCGTTACTTTTGATACTTATATTATACACCGCATGAACCTGTATTTCAAGCACTTTTGGTACAATTGTGCCTATACATTAAATTTGGTACTATTATAGTCAAAAAAATAAGCGAGGTACCGTAGTACCCCGCTTTTCGCAAATTTATTTACTTTGCATCTTTCTTGCAATATGCGTGTGTCGCATATTGGGCAGAAATATAACCATTGATATGACTCTGCAAAAGCAATGCAAAGTTTTTTATATCAGGGGCATTACAACCAACACGGATTATGATTTCAGGATTTCCCTCAGGAACAATCAAACCATTATCCGCAGATTTGCCTGCCTGCTGATAAGCGGTAAACACAAAATCAAATTTGCTGCCGGGAGCAATTGAAAAATATCTGCTGATTGCCTTACCGTCAGTTCTTAATTTGCGTTCTTTTGCTTTTTCTTCTGCAACACCGCCAAGTCTTGATTTGTATATGTCAGCCGGATATTTAAGATTCTTTTCCGCTGCATCTTTTCTGCTCTTTTGAGCAAGCTTACAAATTTTACCCGATAATATATCGTTAGCAAGAGCAAGGCTGTCACCAAAAGACATAAATATATCAATATTATCTTTCAGCTTTTTTGTGTTGTTGTCAAACGATACGAAAGACAGCAAAGTCTTTTCAATCTCAAAAGCATTAGCCTTAGCTTTAATAAAAGTTGATGTAGTGTTTAGTTCGGCAAACTCCTTATCAATCGTAGTGTTCAACATTCTTTTCTCGATTGCAGTGAGTTTTTTTACTGCAATTGCTACACCGTTAATAATTCTTTTAAGTATAGCATTGACTTCATTTAAATCATTCATAAATAAATCCTTTCTGCAAGAGCCTATTTTTATAAACAGACTCTTGCAATTTAGTTTTAATCCTACATATGTTTGTGGCAATAATCGCCTTCTGTTTTTAATTTACGATTTTCTTTTTAAGTATTCTCGCAAATATTTCCGGCATTGTTTCAAGATTTGTAACATCAAGAAATGACTGTCCGTATATTTGATGAATTACTTCTTTGTCAGATCCGATTGCCGCAGCAATCAGATCAACACCACTTGAAATAAGCTGTGAATGAATATACTTTAGATCTGACTTGGCTTCATCACCATAATAACCGATATCAGCCGGTTCACCATCAGAAATAATAATAAAAAGTTTATTCTGTTCTTTCCTTTGTTTCAGCCTTTCTGTTACATAGAGAATAGCAGCTCCATCTCGGTTTGAAAATGATGCGTCAACCTGTGCCAGTCGGTACTTATCGTCCTTTTTCAAAGAATCAAAATTCTTATAATTATTGAGATACACCCGACCGCTAAGAGCAGTATGACCGAACACCTCATACGGAACATTCAACTGTTCACACATTTCTGCCAAAACAATTGATGCATTCCGTGCTGAGCGACATCTCTGTCCACTCATACTGCCACTTTCATCAATTAACACAGATAATGCCAACGAAATTTCCTTTTTAGGTTGTTTGCGGTCCTTAAATATTTTAAGGTCTGGTCGATAAAGATTAGATGTATCCAAACTTTTGCCACAATAGATGCCTCTGCGCTCACCAGTAAGTTTTTTTTCCTTGATTATTCGCTTAACTACCTTTACCAGAGATTGCACGACATCTTTATATCTTGTAGCTATGACATCATAACAATTCTTATCACTCGGCTGAATGTCAGGACGGTTGACATAATAGCTAACATTTTCATGTATATCAGGGAGATTTTTCGGAACTATCTCATTGAGCTCTTCGTCAATTTCTCTCTCAATCTTTTCCTCGACTCTATCAGATGCTATGTTTTTCTGAATTTTACGGATGGCTCTTATCGCTTCAAGTTCTTCATCTGAAAACTCTCCGCCGTTAACAGAAACAGCCTCACCTTTCGTTTGCTGCATTTTTTCTGTATCTAATGATCCTCCATATCCAAAAGACTTAGCGGTTTTTGAAGTATTGCTGTTTTCGGTGTCTTGTGTCTGACCTTCAATCTGCTTTAAGATTTTTTTCAATCGTTCAAGTATTTCAGCGTCAGAAGATTCATTATCATTGTTGTCATCGGAATTATTCTTTGCTTTCTCAAGCATTTCGGATAACTCATCCCATAACTCGCACATGATGACATTAGAACCACGACATCTGTTTTGATGATTGTTGCCAAAAATATAACCAACTGCAACACTCATCAAATTTTCAACCTTGTCTTTATAATCAGACTCATACTTACCGTAATAAGCCACTCCCGATTTTATACGAGAAAGAAACAGATTCATAATGATTGTAAAATCACTATTTTCATTCTCTTTTTGTTTTTCAACAGTTGGAGCTTCATCAGCAACCAACTTATTTCCAAGAGCAATGCCTCTCGCATACAATCCGCCGAGATTCGTTGACTGCATACGGTTGACATATATATCCTCAAGGATATTGTCGATCGTGTGTGCAACAGCTTGTATTAACTTACGGTTATTTTCATCTTTCAAAGATTCTTCAAATGCATCTGCGTTCTTATGAACAGGCTTTTCAGGATATATGTTACCCTTGCCAATTTCATTCATGTACTTAATGCTGTCATCAAAATCAGTATAGAATATATGTCCTAATTCGTGAGCTAACAGTCCAACTACATAAATATGGTAAACAGGATAATTAGTCCTTAACCTACTGGCAAATGGATTTCCAAAGTTAATAGTAACTTTATTTCCATCCGTGTAGGCTACGCTGCCATCATTTATATCGTTGAGAACTCGTACAAGAGGACTTCTCTCACAACCCGTTCGTTTCACGGCTGTGTTCGATAACTGCTGTATATCATACTTATACTGACTGCTTAAAAATACATCTTCAAAAGACATATTCTTAATTTCCTCTGATTCAAGCAATTTGAGATTTGTTGCTTTTTTCATCTTTATTCTCCTTATAATTTTGGTAAGGACAACTATACAAGCCGTCCTTACCGTTTCTCTTAATCTGTCACCATTGTATCAATAATATCTCTGGCGATTTCTTCAATATCCTCTTCATGCGGAGACGCTGTTGGAACAATAGTTTCCATTGCAGCATCTCTTAATGTAGCGTTGTCATCAAAATCTTTGTTAGCAAGGTACTGTAATACCCAGCCCGCAAACTCACGGACACCGCAAGTACCTACCAATGCATGGTCTTTGATATAACCACGCAATGCAACAACTACATCAGCCATTTTGGACAATATAGTCATATCGTTACATCCCGTAACTTTTACAACTCGTTGTATAAGTTCATTTTTATTAGGTGTGCTGATATTGTACATAGGCTTTAATCTTGACAATGTAGAGGTTTCAAACTCACCGCAATTTGCTTCGTCAACATTCGAGGCAAAAACAATAACGGTATTCGGGTGTCTATGTATTACTTTGCCGGTAGGTAATGTAATGGTCTGATAACCGTCCATTAACTGGTTCAAAATAATACCTACACCTGCATCACGAACATTTGTGAACTCTTCAATAGTTACAAGCCAACCATTTTCAATCGCTCTACAAAAGTCAGATTCAACGAATTTGTAGCTGACACCGCTTTTACTTGCCCGGCAATTTGCATATGCATTCATACAATCGTCAAGTGTTGCATTTTCTTTTTCTGTTCCCGTGAGTTTCAAATATGCAGTTTCAGGATCAAGACTGAATTCTTCAAGCATATTTTCAATACTTTCAAATTTGCCTTTGACGGCATTCTCTGAAACATCATTTGTATCAACCTCAGGTATAATCTGACCTGTAAAGGTAAACTCATCACTATTTGCACTCATTGATATATGAGTACAAGGTAATCCAAGAGCCGATGCAATTGCTTTTGCTCCTTCTGATTTACCGGAACCCGGTTCACCAAAAAGAAAAATGTTATTTTGTTTTGCAGCGGCATCAAGAACAGTATTCTTATGATGAAACTGAATATTATGAGCCGCTTTTAGCACCCATTGCGGCACAACATACCAATCAGGCATAGTAGGTACAGAAGCTTTTTCATCTGATGACATATGTTCATTAAGAGCATACATACAATGCAATTCATTATTGCTTGTCGCTTTTGCAGTAGTATTGACTCTGTTGTTTCGTTTAGAGAGTCCTTCAACTGTAAACTCGCCAATTGTAATTGTCCTTGACGGTGAATAGAGATCCTTCAATGTTTTCCCATCAGGAACTGATGGAAAAATGCCCGAAGAAGGAATACTTATAGGAATAACCTCTGAAATATCATCATTGCCGAGTCTGCGATAAACAGCATCACAAAGAATAAACAATCTTTTCTGAATTTCCTTGCTGTATTCCTGCCGTGTATTTGCCGACAATTCCTGCATTTCTTTGACAATATCAAAAGAATCAAGCACATCAATACTTTCTTTTACTTCTGACGAATTATCATAAAGATAATCAATCAAGGCAATCCAAAGCACGGTCTGGTCTTTCACATTGCTACGCACATACTTTTCATATGTTTTGCCATCATCATTTGTCACTCCGGCAAACAAAAACTCATGTTTTGAAGTATCAAAACAAGCAATGTGTTTTGTAATGTCATTTTCCTTGTATTCAACGATAGCGATTTCACGCTTATCTCCTACTTTACTGCTACCCATTATAACTTTATCTTTGTCATAAGCTTCGTAGCCGTTATAATATGTTCCTTTAGTTACAGTAAGTAATACCGCTTTAGCAAGGGATGCAAATATAGTAGCCGGAGTTCCTTTAGAATTAAACATTGACAAACAATATTTGTTTCTTTGATGTTCAATTCCCGGAATGGTACTTCTCCAATCGGCAAATCTTTCATACAATACACATTTACTCATAATTAACTTTCCTCTCTTCATAAGTTTTTGCTTCTTTGATTTTCTTAATAAGTTGTTTTCTTCTGCTTCTTTTGTACTTTTCGTTTGCAATGTCTTTATAAATAAGCGATACAATATAAAGTGCAACTGATAAGCACGCAAATGCGGTAAGAATGTTAAACAGCTGATTACTCATGCCGTTAATAGGCATCTCAAAAAAACTCAAATAAAAGCGAGTGATAAGAGCAGACACAAGTAACAACTTACTTATAATCTTCCTTCTTATCTTTTGTTTCTTAGTTTTTACTCTTTTCATTTTTCTTCCTCCTTAAAACGATAAAGGCAGAGATATAAATTCTCTGCCTTTGTTGCTTATAATTTAATTAAATTTTCTTTGATTAGAATGGTAAGTCGTCATCAGAGAGCATCGGCATGTCCTCAAATTCCTGTACAGCAGTATTATTAAAATTCTGCTGAGAAGGTTGAGAATAATTATTGCCCTGCTGTACCTCTTTTACAGGCTTAGCCGAACGATTGTTACTCTGTCCCTGTGGTGCAGGATAACCGCTATTAACAGGCTTTGACTGAACTGTTGACTCTTTCCGTTCGCCGGTAAAATAGATTTCATCAGCGTGAATGCCAAAAGAATATTTCTTATTACCGTTTTTGTCGGTATATGCTCCTGTTTCAATGGAACCGCCTACACAAATAAGCGATCCTTTATGAAAGTACTTACAGACAACCTCAGCGTTATTTCTCCATGCAGCAATGTTAATAAAATCAACAGCACGCTCACCGTTTGCATCCTTGAAATTTCTTTCAACTGCAATCGTAAAGCGTGTTACTGCAACACCGCTCGGTGTGTGTTTTAATTCCGGTTCTACCGTAATTCTGCCCATTAAAATAACTTTGTTTAACATATTATATAACCTCCGTTTTTACTCATCACAGATAACAAACAATTCGTTGTTATCAGAATTTTTAAATATTTTGATACTACTGCCTTTACATACGCCTACCGCTTCTAAAGTTGCAGGTGAAGTGAGCTTTTGAAGATAAATGCAATACTTTCCACCTTCGAAATCAAGAACTTGCTGTAAATACTTTTCAGCATAATCCTTGAAACTCCAATGCAAAAATCTGACAACATAATATTGTATATTGATAGAACAAGCGTCATCTCCGTTCATTATAAGCAAATCTTTGCAATCAACATAAGCATATGATTGTCTTGCTTTATACCAAATTATATTAGGCTCAGCAAGCCCATTTGGTACATAATGAAGATAGCTGTTGCATAAATCGTCAAACGATCGGCATTGCAAATAAAACGATGCTACAATATCAGCAACATTTGTTGCCAAACACATACAATTTATAATGTGTTTTTTCTCATTGTTTTCTTCCTGATTGAAAAGAGTATTAAGCTCATTTTCAAACACAAGTGTTTCTTTAATATTCATTTCAAATTCTCCATCTGTTTTTGCTAAATATAACCTGCGGTACATATTCGTCTGTATCACGGTCATAATGCATTAAAGTTAATTCCACTCCATACACAGCACACACTTGTACAAGTGCAGCTGTTACAGTTGTTAATTAGTCCGACTTTTACCATAAATTTCTCCTTTTCCACCGGCTGTGAAGATTAAGGGTTTTCCCACCGGCAATATACTCTTTTCTCGGCGACATTACTGCCGTCTTTTAACCTTATAAAAGGTTGGGTTTATTATATATAAAAAAAGCCACACAGCATTTAAGCTATGTGGCTTCATTTGCTAGACCAATAAAAAAAGGTATGCCTACGCATACCTTTCATAATAGTTTAGGTCTGTTTTTTGTTTTTCGCGCACCTACATCCGGATACAGCTATCCCTTCAGGTGCTTCCTTGCCCTCTTGATTTTAAAAAATCTCAAACAAGGTGGCGACACATAAATCAGTATGTGTCTCACGATCTGATTAATAATCAGATACTAATTATCACAGCGTCCCTCATATTTTCTATATGCGGACTGCGACCGGCAATATTGCAGCGGTACATACTACCTTTGAGTATTATCCTTTTCTGCAATCTAATCGTTTTACAGATTGACGAATTCTAACCTATCCAAAGGAAACGACTGTACATTGTCAACACCTATATATTATCATATTACCTCTTCGTTTTCAAGTGTTTTTTCGATTTATATATATAAAAAAAACAGGGTACCATTTGGTACCCTGCTTCTGATTCACTCTAAATATGCTGAGTGTTATTTAATATGTATAAAGCATAGTCATCAAGACCTTTACCTTTGCTTATATCCCACTCGTAGGATTCATAAGCAAAGCCGTTTTCAATCATAAGCTCTTTCAGACTATCCTTTGCTTTTTTGACATTATCATTAGTACAAAAATCCGCGTCAAAGGCTTCTACTATTTTAGTGTAGCCCATACGCTTAATTTTTGGAATTATTCTGATAATATCCTTTTGATTGTTGACACCGGCAATACCAAGCACCGAATAGCCGAACACCTTTGATGATATTAAAGCCTTGAACGCTCCCTCGGTAATCACAAGTGTGTCATTTCTGCGACAACCTTTCACAAAAAATGCCGTTGCAGATGCTTTCGTACCGTGTGGTTCACCGTCACTGCTTATCCATATATATTTTTGTTTACCGAAAGGTCTGTCAAGTCTGATTTGCAAACTATCTATGTAACCAAAAATATTATGTGCAGGTACAATTATACCCGTAGTATTTGAATTAATGTTGACGGTCCACCGATTGGCATCAAGATAAAATCCCGGAACTCCTTCAAGATTATAACCCTCAGATATTAGTCTTTCACAAATTCCTTTATATCCAAAAAGAGGAACGGATTTGAACAACCATTTATCAATATCCTTTAAATTAAAACCTCGGTTAAGCAGTTTATCTTTATGCATCGGAGCAAGACTCAATTTATCAAGAAAAGCACGAAAGACACTATCCTTATGTTTCATAGATTCAAAATCAATATCATTATTTGCTTTTACATCTGATGAAGAAGTAGAAGTGCTTTTTGGTGCAAAGTATGTACTATTGTCAATACCTAATCGTTCTTTAATTGCAGATGCGATTTCTGAATTTTTGGCATATTCCATACCATTGAGCTTTGCGTATAATGAAAGCATATGTCCACCGGTTCTACAAGCAGGACAATTATATTGCCCTGTTGAATATTTCAAATTCATCTTCTTTTTTTTGCCACAAAAAGGACAAGTGACATACTCATTATCCTTTGTTGTTGAGGTAGGAATGCCGCACAGTTCGGCAACATCACGAAGAGTAAACGGAAAATCATAGGACATATTTTTGTCCTCCTTTCTTTGTTATTGTACAGGGCATTAAATGTGATGCCCTGTACTGAAAATTAACAATTAATCCATAAGATAATTAGCTTTTAGATCTGCGGTGTGCAGTAACATCCCTAGAGGATACTTTGTCCAAGCACCGTTCAAATCATAACTGCCGCCTTTTACTGAATCATCAAAACCGCCCATATGCCAACGGATGATTACGGATTCCTCAGTTGTAAGCTTCATAAAACGCTGAATAAGCCATACAGATTTTTCGCCGTGTCCGTAGCAAAACTGATTATCAATGGTATAATAGGCAACTTTATGCCAATTACCGTCGTTGTCCTTTTGATTGCGGTATGCCTTCTGATAGAAATTCACTTTGCAAAGATCGTGTAGCAATGCACAAATTGCAACTTTTTCTTCTTCCGCATCGTCAAGGGTATCAACACCTGAATACCTTTTTGCTCTGTTAAGGACCTCTTCGTGAAACATTTCATAAACATTAAGTGAATGCATCACAAGACCTTCTTCAATAGAACCGTGATATTTTGTACTTGCCGGTGCAGTAAAAAAGTCTGTTTTTTCAAGCCAAGCGAGCAATTCCTTTGCTCCCTGTCTTTTGATTTTTGCATTGTAGATTTCAATAAATTTTTCTTTGTAACTCATAATTTCACCTTTCTAATTTTATTTAAGATAATCAAGTACAGATTTAATTATCTTTTCAATTTCTTTTTTTGTTACGGTATTCTGAGCGTGGTCAACTATAATTACACCATTTTCAGCATAGGCTGTGGGCTTTTTTTCAGCCTCATAATATAGTTCCCACATTCGTCCGTAACCACCTTCTGCAATTGTCCAATTGCCTTTTGTCAATGAAACCATATAATCTGCCGTACAACCTTTGTATTCAACAAGCAGATCATACAATTCAGCAACATCACTAAGTAACATATGTACACCCTCTTTTATGATTCGGTCTATTCTCCCAACAACCTTCGTTATCGGGAGAATACTTTTTTATCTGTTTACGATTATACAAGCAGCCTTTAAAATATTGTTTTTACCGCTGTACTTTTCTGCAAACCAACCAATAGTCGGAGAATGACCGTCTTTGTCTTTTGTCTCTTCATACACCTCACCTACAGTACGATTAGCGTACTTTCCGGTTGGAATTATGTAAGCTCGTGCATCTTCCTCAGACATACTGTTAATTATTTCATCAACAGGGGTAGCAATATCATATACAGCCACATTGCTCTGAATATTTTCTTTTGGTGCTATTGGTGTAGATATAGGTTGTGATTTATCATTATCTGATGAGTCATCAACAAGCTGTTCAACATCAATTGATGTGTAATCAGCCTTATCCACCTTCTGAGCAATCTGATTGATTACAGAACCTACACTTTCCTGTTTAGGTGTATCAGCATTATTACCGCCTTCAGGAATAATAGTCTGCATATTACCGACCGTTATTTCCTCAGGTACGATAAAGCCCAAAGAACATATCGCACGGTCAGCAGCGGCATTAAGTGCGGCTTCATTGTTATACGAAAAGCCTTTTTCAGCATATCGTACCGCATAATCAACTACAGCAGGTTCTTTAGCATAAGAATCAAGATATATGCTTGCTTTGGCAATCGCTGTACAACATCCTCTTGATGCTAATCTTTCATAATACTTAAATACATCATCAGGAATATTGGCATTATACTCAGGCATTGCTTTAAGTACATCAATTGTCATGCCGGAATTAACTGTTTCTTTAATAATTCTCGCCTGCGGATAAACAGAACGAAACCATAACAGTCGTACACTACGGTTTAACACCTTATTTTCCGGATGCACCTCGCCGGTGTTTTCATCAACAAATGAAGTAAGATAGTTATTTGTGTCATAAGATACATTGTTAATTGTAAATTTCATTATTATTATTCTCCTTTATATTTGTTTATTTGTTCTGCAAGCAAAGTATTTCGCTTACTTATGCTGTTACTATGTACAGCATAAGCTATGGCTCTACTTTGTCCGACAATAATCACATTTTCTTTCGCTCTGCTAATTGCTGTATAAAGCAAATTTCGCTTGAGCATTATCTTATAGTCCATAAGCATAGGTATAATAACTGTTTTATATTGGCTTCCCTGCGACTTGTGAATGGAAATCGCATACGCAAGATCTATCTCATCTATATTTGATATATCACAGTTAACATACTTTGAATCATCAAATAAGATAGTAATATAATCAGCCGTTATATCTGTTATATATCCACAATCTCCGTTGTACACACCGTTGCCAATGTCGCCGTTCTTTGTTCTGTAGGAAATATCATAGTTATTTTTAATCTGCATAACCTTATCTCCCACTCTTAAAACAGTAGAACCTCTTTTGACTTCCCTTTTTGATGCGGATGGTGGATTAACAGAAGCTTGCAACAACTTATTGAGTTCATAAGCACCGGCTTCGTGTCCTTTCTTCTTAAATGGACAAAGCACCTGAATATCATCAAGTGTCTGTCCTCCAACTGTCAAAGCACTTTGGTAAATACTTATAATCGTATTTGCTGTTTCTGCTTGATTGCCTGTTGGAATAAAAGAAAAATCTTCACCATATCTCAGTTCAGATGAATTATGCTTAATCAGTTCACAGTTAGTTACAATCAAGGACTGCTGTCCTTGACGATACACGGCTGAAAGCCTTACTACCGGTACTGATTTTGATTTCAACAGTTCAAAAAGCACATTTCCGGCAGCAACAGAGGGTAACTGTTCGGCATCTCCGATAAGGATAATCCTTGACGAGTAAGATGTGTATTTCATTAGCATATAAAAAATATATGAATCACACATAGACAACTCATCAACAACCACGATTTTACTGTCAATTGGATCTGATGCAGGATTATCTTCTTGTTCAGATGCCAGTTGAAGTTTAGAATGGATAGTGGATGCAGTATAACCGTTTCCAACAGACTCAGACATTCTTGACGCCGCTCTGCCGGTCGGAGCAAGCAAGGTAACCTCATCCGGATTAACTCCAAACAAATCGTATGCCGCAGACAAAATAAACTTTAGTACTGTGGTTTTTCCTGTTCCCGGACCACCTGTGATAATACTTATCTTCTCAGATAGAGCAGTTTTCACAGCATCTTTCTGAAGTGTTGCCAACTTAATTCCGCTTTTTTTCTCAAGTCGGTCTATTTCATTGGTAAACTGCTTTTCATTAACTGTAACGCTTTTATTAAGTTTCAGTCTTGTAACTATATCTTTGGCTATATACTTTTCTCGGTCATAATTATAATCAAGATAAGCAAATTTGTTCTCGCCTTTGATTTTTTTCAGCTTAACAAGTTCGCACAGTTCAGATTTACAGCGTTTTTCAGATACCGTTTCTGAAATATTCATGCTTTCAAGGTAATCTTTCAGCGGTATAATTTGTCCCGAATTTTTACTGCTCTTAACATAGTCGTTATAGTCTTTACGAGACGCTCCATTCAGCAGAAAATATGCCCTAACAACCAATATATCTTGACGCAAGCACATATGTCCCTCATCGTGTGATGCTTCCGATAGAATATATAGTAAGCCTTCTCTTACACGCAAAGGATCTTCCGCATTCAAATTTACAGATTTAGCAATCTTATCTGCAATACGGAAATTCAAGCCGTCAATACTGCATAATTTAAACGGATTGTGCAGTACTGTATTAAGGCTTTCACTACCAAATGCTTCATGTATTTTCATACATTGATTTAGTGAGATTCCAAATGGTGCAAGATATGAGATTAACGATGACGCTGCTCTTGTCTTTTGATAGCTGTCAACTATGTCGGTTAGCTTTTTCTTGGAGATTCCCCGAACTGATAAAATCATTTCGGGGGTATTTTCCAATACATCAATCGTCTGCAAACCAAATTTTCTTACGATTTTTTTTGCAGTCCTTTCACCGATGCCACTAACACAGCTACTCAGGTAGCCTATAATGCCATCAATTGTCTTTGGTATAGTCTCTTCAAAGGTATCAACGATAAGTGTAAACTCACCAGTCTTGTATTTTTCCCATCTTCCGTCAACTTTTAGATTGACATTTTTAGATACAGGAAAATTACCTTTGATTTTTATACTGTTTTTGTTTCCTACAAAGTCTGGAATTTCTTCTGCTCCGCTAAGAACTGCACATGAACAGATTGAAAAACCATCTTTGGAGAAAACTTCATAGGTAATTTTTACTTCAATCATTTTTTCTCCTTATGCCTTTACAGCCTTAATTGCAAGCTTAGGCTTGGACTGTCTCTCCTCAATGCAATCTGCATATGCATCGGGATAAGAATTTTTAAGTTTCTCAAGATTCTTTTTCGGAACTGAGAAAGAAGGATTTCCTGTTTTATATGCAATTTCATATTGTTCTTCGGGATCAAATCCTACTGTACCTATATCCGCTCCTGCAAGAGCCTCAACGAATGGCACAGATAACTTCTCAATTTCTTTATCGATCGCTTTAACCGATGAGTTAAGTGCTGTTTTCTTAGCTTTGAGTTCATCCATTTGGTGGATTGTATCAATCAAAGATAAAGACAACATTTTTGGTGTTACAAGTTTCTTCTGAGGTGTGTATTTATTAAGCGTAGCTATCGCTGACTCGCCGTCCTCACCGTCAAGTGTAGGTGGCACACCTTTTTCAACATTGTTGTACCAGAAATCATCTGCCGCACGGAGAATATCTTCCTCAAGTGACTCATCACGCTCGAAGTCTTTGATAATCAACTTATCACCGATAGCTTCAGAGGTTTCCTTCCTCAGTTTTTCGGGAACAAGAAATTCACCACCCATAGCAGAAAGAACCATTGGAATATAAATTTCCATTTCTCTGTCTGTATTGTCGTACAGCTGTGACTTTATATCATCCAGAGTGTTTTCAGACAACTTTCCAAAAACATTCTTCATCTGATACAAAATTCCTGCAACGACTCTCAGAGTTTCAGGTATAAATAAGCACGATATTTTGCATTTATCCATATTGAGAATGGAAAGATATGTAGATATCTGTACAACATAATCAGTAGGAATTTTATCTCCGGTCCAATTACGGTTGTATTCAGATGTCGTTTTGCATTCCAAGAAACCTATAGGATCTTTTTCACCTTTTCTGCGATAAAACCTGTCAATATTGCCTCTGATATGAGGATGATGCGGATGCTCAAACATGGCTTTGATTTCATACGCTTCAAGACCTGTCCTGTATGAAAATATATCAGCTACCATTTCCTCAAGAAAATGTCCTGAGTTGAAAATGATACTTTTGTACCCATCTTCATCCGACACAATTGGCTCAATACCGGTTTTATCATAAAACAACTCTCTTTTAGTTCGACCAAAATGGTTAAGTCCAAGAAGGACTGCCATATCAGAACCACCAATAGAGTTTCTTCTCTCATTTTCCCATTCTTTAACAGTCATATTTGCTGTACTTTTATAAAGTTTAGGAATATAGTTTTTATCAATCATTTGTTTTTCCTCCTATATTTTTGGATTATTCAAATTTAGCACCACTGACATACCATCCGGGATGCCGCTTTAAAAGACTTTTTAATTCATTGTCACTATAACCAACGCACCATGCTACAATACGACCGTCTTTATCTTTGACACACGGTTCTATATTATTTTTGCGTGCATAGTCTAACCATGTCATATTATTTTCCTCCTTAAAAAGTAGTGCGTAACTACTTTAAAATAGTTACGCACATCATTTCTTCTGAATTCTGCTGATTAAAAATCAAACATTATAGAGATGTTTTCTCCGTATCTGTTGAAATAATCCGTTTCTATGGCTTTAATCTGGGCATCGTTAAGTTCTGATAACTCTCCCCAAGTAATGCCATAACAATTCAGAATTTTTTCAAGCTTGTCTTTCTTACTTTCAATATTCGTTTCCATTTTTAATCCTCCTTAATAATTACGCAACCCACGCAACATTACCCGGAATGTCCATATCCTTCCATTTGGAAACATTATATGTTACCAGCTTTGAAAGAATCTCTTCATACCTCATAACTGACTCCTTATCAATTTCCGCCTTTTTCATATATTCAAGGCAGTCGCACATTGCGATATAAATATCCAATGCGTTTGAAGGAGTATTGTTATAGGGTTCCGTCACCGGAATTGCATATTTCTGCGGTATTCTTAATGCAGTAAACGCTTTAATCATACAGTTTTTCGTATTATTTATTTTGATGTCTTTAAGACCTGCAAAGGATCTGCAAGACGCTTCAAAACTGATGAAAGTCTTTTTGATATTATTGATAACATCAGATAGATTGGCTTCCCCATAATGCCTTGTTGCAGTTGTGCCTGCAAGCGGAATAAATTTATCATCATTGACAATAAGATACGGGTACATTCGAACGGCTGCTTCTGCCACATCGCTACTAATGCAACGAAGTCTTATTTTACTACTGCCTTCAAAATACTTTGACGAAAGTTTGTTATATACATCCTCAAAGTATTTATCTTGTATAGAGTAATCAACCTCAGAATATTCCCATGACCAGTAGGCAGACCGAAGCGTGTATTTTGAGAAAGAGTCCTCAAAATAATTCTCAATGGCTTCAAAAATCCCTTTAAGCGGGATAATGGCGTAACTTCCGCTGTGTAACGCTGAAAGTTTGCCGTCCTGTATCAAAGCAAGACAATCCTTTCTCTTTTTTGGTTTCAATGCATAATATGCATTGAGATGCTCACAAAAGAGGTCCTTTCTTTCATCGAATACTCGCTGTATACCCTTACCGGATACATCAGCACGAGTAATCAATGTGTTAATTGATGTACTTCTGAGCGGTATTGTAGACTCATCATCAATAGTAATACCAATTCCGTAGGCATCACCGCCAAAATTCGGGAATGGGTTGTTATTGTCGAGTTTCTCAAGCTTGATGTTATCAAGATTGGTGCGTACCCACTCAGTAACATCTGATACTTCATTGAGCTGATCAATAAAATCAGCAAAGTTAGTGAAATTCATTTCGTTTAACATAGTTTTCTCCTTTTCCACCGGTTGTGAAGATTACGGGTTTTCCCACCGGCAATATACTCTTTTCTCGGCGACATTACTGCCGTCTTTTAACCTTATAAAAGGTTGGGTTTATTATATATAAAAAAAGCCACACAGCATTTAAGCTATGTGGCTTCATTTGCTAGACCAATAAAAAAAGGTATGCCTACGCATACCTTTCATAATAGTTTAGGTCTGTTTTTTGTTTTTCGCGCACCTACATCCGGATACAGCTATCCCTTCAGGTGCTTCCTTGCCCTCTTGATTTTAAAAAATCTCAAACAAGGTGGCGACACATAAATCAGTATGTGTCTCACGATCTGATTAATAATCAGATACTAATTATCACAGCGTCCCTCATATTTTCTATATGCGGACTGCGACCGGCAATATTGCAGCGGTACATACTACCTTTGAGTATTATCCTTTTCTGCAATCTAATCGTTTTACAGATTGACGAATTCTAACCTATCCAAAGGAAACGACTGTACATTGTCAACACCTATATATTATCATATTACCTCTTCGTTTTCAAGTGTTTTTTCGATTTATATATAAAAAAAACAGGGTACCATTTGGTACCCTGTAAAATATTAGCAAGCAATATTTGCTATCGAAGCATAGCGTCTGATGTCTGATTTAGCAAGAGTATATTTATATGACACATCAGATACGCTTATGTTCAGTATTTGAGCAATATCTTTATTTTTTAATCCATGTACAGTTCTCATTTTAAATACATCATATGCATGAGGAACTTTAGCATTGTAAGTATGTTCTCTTTCGTTGATTAGGCGATTAACAGTTGCAAGAAATTCTTTAGTTTCACAGCAGAATAATTCATCACATTCTTCTCTAACAAAAGCATTTAAAATATCATCTAAAGAACTTTCTTTCTTTTTGAAATACTTCTGCATCTGAGAATAAACATAATTATGTACAACAGTAGTTGCATATCCTTCAAACGGAATATTTTTTCCATAATCAAAAGTAAATGCTGCCTTGCAAAGTGCCAAATAACCATCCTGAATTGCATCTTCTTTGCTATAATCAGGAGTGATATTATCTCCTTGAATGTTACGCATAAACTTATTGATAACTATCTGAACAATAGATAGATTTTTTTCTACTAACATTTTTTGAGCTTCGTTAAGAACGATTTTTTTCTCATTCATCAAATCACCATCTTTATACTTTAATACCATTTATTCATTATAATTTCTTAAAAACTCAAACATACTCTGTGTCAGAAGAAACATACACGATGACACAGAGTTTCTTAATTCCAAAGCGATCTTCACTTTCGTTGTAATGGTCTTAAGCAATCCCCATGTGTTTGCACGGTTTGTTTTGTGTATGTTTTAAAAAAGAGAAAGTCGGAATCCGGTTATGAGCCGTAGTCAGTATCTAAATAATTCCGACATATATAGCAATCTATTTCTATAATTACATTATAGCCATTATTACTTATTTTGTCAATACTTAAAAAAGCTTTCATCAAAATTTTGTGAAAGCTTTTTCTAGGTATTTACATAGCTTAGGCTATGTTAGATTATGTAAGTATTTCATTGTCATCAAGGTACCACACACCATCAACTCTTATGGCAGATTCGACAAGTCCGTCATGTATTCTTTTCCTGATAATACCAACTGATACATTATGGTTATCAGAATATGTTTTAATTCGTACAAGCCCATAATACAACGGCTTTACTTCTTCGCTATTAACATACCACTTGCTACCAATCTTTTTTGCAGATGGATACTGTCCATTATGAATCTTGTGTAATATCGTTGATTTCTTCATATTAAACTTTTCTGAGAGTTCATCAACGGTAAGAAAATTTTCATCTGATACTTCAGTTAATGAATCTATTACACTCACATCATCTTTATGAAGAAACCATTTTTCTTTTCTAGCCGGAAGATTGATTAGTATACTTGTTTTATATAATCCTCTGCGTACATCATTAACTACTTTCATCCTGTCTATATTATGAAGATTAGCATACTCTTCTATAGATACATATCCCTCAGGTAATGACATATCTAATATTTCTTTAATAAAAGGATCATCTTTTGACACAAACCATTGATTTTTAGCTTTTACAGCAGTTTTAAACTTACCCTTGGTAGCATATGCAATTATGGTATATGGATTCAAGTTGTTTTCAATAGCAAATTTTTTGACAGATATATAGTCGGGCGAATTAGCGACATCATGCAAGTGTATTAAAAAGTCAACATCTTTTGGATTGATGTAAGTGCGATATCCAATTATTTTAGCAGGAATTGTCCCTTTGTTAATATGCATTTTAAGTTCATAAACATTGATATTTTTATTTTTTGCCACAGTATTAACCGGCAAGAGATGTTCCCCATCCTCATTAATAGGAAGATTTGCATATAATTCATCTAAACTTAAATATTGTACACCGTCTATAGTTTCGAGTGTAGTATATCTGTTACGCTCAATTTGTTTGTAAAAAGCATTAGGATCTTTACCGGTAACATGGGCAAATAATCTTACAGCTTCGGACACCTTGATTTTTTTCTCATTTTTCATATTCAATCTCTCCGTCCAACAAGAACACATTCAGCGGTACAACAATGAAAAGTAGTACCGCTGTGTAAAAGGATAGTGCAAATGCATTATTATCACTATTTTACATTATATAGTGTTCTTAATTTTTTGTCAAACGGTGTCCGACTGATTTGTTAGCCTTGAAAGCACCTTTTCAAATATATTTCTGATTTCCGAAACCTCGTTTTTATTTAAGGTAATTTCTTTTTCAGATGCAAACAATCTCATTATTTTTGCAATTTCTTTGCAAAGATCGTCTACCTCTGAAATTGATGCTTCGGGAATAACTGTATCTGAAACAAACTTTTTTTGACATTCATCAAGTACATTTTTCAGTTTGTCATCTTCTGATGAAAGATATTCGTCATTGTCAGACATAGTGCCAACAGTAGGCTTTGAGGCATTTTCGTTATCTGATATTGGAGTCTTTGGCATTACAGACATTTTAGGCTTTGCCGCTGCGACTGCTTCTTTTACCTCATGTGTAGCAATCGGCTTATCGTTATCTCTTGCATTTTGGATAAAATCATCTTGTGTTTTCTCATCAGCTTTTGACAAATGATAAGCGGTTTCTACTGTAATCTCTCCTGCATCAAACGCATCTTTAACAGAATCTGTAGCATTCAAGTTGATTGAATTAAGTTTTTTGGCTTGATGAACACTTATATTCATATCTTCAGCTATGAGTTTAATTAACTGTCCGTTAATTTTTTCACCGTTAGCTTTTCTTTGTTCAAGTTTTTCCTTTTTCTTTGCAAGTTCTTTGGCTTTTTCAGCATCAGTTTTTTCACGATTGTAAAAATTGGCATCAATGAGAATTTCCTCGTCATCGTCGTCATTTCTTAAAATACATGGTAAAACTTCAAAATCTGATGCCTTATCAGGATTTCGCTTGCAAATTATTTCAATAGCAGCTAATCTACGGTGACCACTCAACAATGTATATGTACCTTCATCATCTTTTTTTACGATTAAAGGTTCGAGTAAGCCTTTATCTTCAATACCATAGGATAGTAAAAGAGTTTTGTCAGTTGAATAAATTTCCTTATTGTGTTCATTCGGAATAATCTTGCTTCTTTCTATGTATTGTACTTTATATGAATCATTTGCCTGAGAAAGAGTTTTGGAATTAAAAATAGAATCAAGTTTAAAAGCCATAAATAATTACCTCCTGCTATTTAATCAAGTGAAAGATATTCTGCTACGAGTTTTTTATAATCATCAGCCGCTTTACATTTAGGTGCATACGACAAAAGAGGCTTATCAAAGGTACTTTCGCCGACTTTAACCGTTTGAGAAATTGTAGTTTTAAGAAATTTTAGTCCGAGTGCATCTTTCAGGCTGATTTCGCCCTGCTTGTAAAGATTGGAACGAACATACATCGTCAAGAAACAACCCTTGAGCTGAATATTAGGATTAAATACCTTTACACTTTCAATCGTTTCAAGTGCGTACTCCATACCGTCAAGACCATATCTATCAAACTTTATTGGTACAAGCACATCGTCAGTAATAACAAGACCGTTGACAACTGCCATATTATCTTCAATAGAATGATCAATAATACAATAATCATAATCATTCTGAACTTCCTCAAGCTGAGCCTTGAATCGTGTTTGCTGAGGACGGAGAGCATCGTACAGTACATCCTTATTTGCCTTGATGAGGTTGTAATTTGCCGGTATTACATCAATACCATACTCGCTGTGCTTGATAACATCACGGACAATATTCTTCTTAGATACAAGTAAATCAGCGGAGGAAAGACCGTCTGCATCATAACAGCCGAGTGTTTTGGTTGAGTTCGCCTGCTTGTCAATATCAAATACAAGCACACGCTTACCGTAATCGTTGTGAAGTATCTGTGCAAACGCAAGAGTACTTGTCGTTTTTGCAACTCCGCCTTTAATGTTGTAAAAAGATATAGTTTTCATATTATTCTCCTTTTTTATCATTGTTAACATCTATATAATCTACATTTTTATGTGCAAGGGGATTTTTTTCAAGTGCTTCACGCACTTGTTTGTTATCAATATGCGTATAGATTTGCGTTGTGCTTAATTCTTCGTGTCCTAACACTTCCTTGAGTGTTAAGACATCCACATCACCGTATTGATACATCAGAGTTGCAGCTGTATGTCTAAGCTTATGAGTCGAATACCCTTTGCCGTCAAGTCCGGCTGCTTTGAGTGTTTCGGATACTACAAGCTGTACAGCACGGCGAGATAATCTAGTACCTTCGTTCGCCGAAATAAAAAGAGCATTTTTATCTTTTACAAAATACTTATTTGATAATCTTACCTGTAACCAATTTTCAAGTGCTACCATGCAAGATTCATTCAAATGCAGGATACGCTCCTTGGCACCCTTACCCATAATACGAAGAGTATCGTTCTGGATGTCCGAAATATCAATATCGACAAGTTCAGTAAGACGAAGACCACAATTAAGAAACAGAGTAAGCATGCAGTAGTTACGGTCATAATTTTTTCCTTCTTTAACGCTTGCAAGGAGTTTCTCTGATTCTTCAAGAGTAAGGTACTTTGGTAACTTTTTTTCCTTTTTTGAATTGGTAATAGTTTGACAAGGGGAGGAGTCAATAATTTGAACATCATTGCAACAAAATTCAAAAAAGCTTCTTATTGCTGATAATCTTCTGTTTCTTGTGCTGGCTTTAACTTTTCGCCTTGCCATATACATAACAAACTGTTTAATATCATCACGGCTGATACTCCTAATGAAATCAGTGTCTATAACATCAGATACAGCCTTAATTATCTCGTTGTAGTCATTATTTCCGTGTGTATGCGGTAAAAGAATATCACCTTTATATGTAATCTCAATACCTTTTAAAGCAACTAAATATCTAAACAGCCAAAAAATATCGCCAAAATAACTCACAACCGTATCCATAGACTTGCCTTCAATAGCAATCATGTTAATTATGTATTTCCTCAAAACGATAGGGGCAAGGTCGAGCTGTCCTGCAAAATAGGCGTCATATCCGGTTTCACTTTTCATGTTATAATCATCCCTTTAGTTTATTTATATCATCAATTAATTCATCATCATAGACAGCCGGCAATGTTATTGTACCGTTATCATTAAATTTCTCATCATCACTATACAAGAAATAACCTTTTAATTTAATGATTATTGTCTTGTTTTCAATTTTCAGATTGGTAATACTTTCTATTCTGTAAATTGCAAATTGTTCCCTATGCCGATATAAAACGGCTATGACAAACGAACCGTCTGAGTTTTTGGAAATGATAAACGATTCAATTTTACGGTTCTTCTTATCATAATCAATCGTAGCAATAAGGCAAAGATACAGCAAAATAATTAACACACAACAACTGATTAAAGCAAAAGTGGGAGAGAGAAACCCGGTTAATAAAGCAAATACTTCTAACAATAAATCAATAAAAATCAATAAAGCGGTTCCTCTCTTAATTACTGACTCAAATCTAAGATATTTAGTGACCAATAACGGATTATGGTAATACCGTTTGCTTTCAGAAAGACTTTCTGTATAAAACTCTGAGTATCTCTCTTCAAGCAATCTTTTAAGAAGTAAATCTATCAGCATAGTGGTTAAGTTATTCATATCTTTATTTGTATTATAAAAATCTTCTTTTTTCATATACATTCACCTTTCGTCATAGTTTTTGGATCCAGCGGCACTTTCGGGGCGGTAGGTACAGCAGTCTTGCTCCATACGCTCAGCAAACTCGCAAATATGAAAGAGATTGCGTCCGACCTCCAAATGATAGTCGTCAATATAGCGGCAGGGATAGCTTTTCATCTTACCGTAACGATCGGTTACAATGATGTGCTCACCGTCCGGAATACGGAACAGTTCTTTATAGTGACTGTCAATAAAGCGAATGTCCCGATTAGCTTCCTCTATATGCTTATCCAGCCATTTTCTCACATAACAAAAGCAGTAGAAGTTATAGTCACCTTGAACAGGTATACAACGAAGCAGGAATGCATACTTCTCAGAATCTGCTCGAAAGCCGAACTCAGTTGTGTAGTTACCTTTCATTTCGCTGTCCTTATTTTCCCGACAAACCGAGTACATAGTGGCACGGTCTCGGAGTAATCCGTAATTATGTGAACGCAAGGCGTTGATTACATCGTCCAAGTCTTGCTTAAACTCATCACTTTTCCATTGTGAACGGGTATCAAACCAAGTGGTGTAAAACCAGTTGCCGTTAGAGCCGAAATCACCACGTAAATAACCGATATTGCCGGTCTGCCCTTGAATTTGAGGGCTTTGTACATAACTGTACTTGCGTTCGGAAACAGTCATTGGTCGCAGTGTGAAATTTGCCATAATTCCTTACTCCTTTTTAATATCATGTTTAATAATCTCATCTTTTGTAGTCATAATTATTTTCCTTTCTCAAATAGATGTTTTTGGGTTTATTACTTCACAAAACATAGATTTCACGCAGGTGTTAATAATAGTCTCTGCCCTCCTCCGAGAGGGAAGAAGTATATGAGAATTTATCCTGTCAATTTTTATACTTCAGAAGATTTGAACTTTCTGACCTAACTACTTTTAAAAAGTCAATGAAATTTGGTATCATCAAATATCACATTTCAGTAATTACATTATATCAGTAGTTTTTTATAATGTCAAGGCACATTTGAATATTATGAACATTCAAATGAATAATGAAGGTCAATTTGTTATAATCAAACATTTATATTTATAATTTGTTAGGCGGTACCGTATGGTACCATCCAAACAAATATAGGAGTTTAATTATTGAAGAATGTCCGAATGAATATTGAATTAAATATTCAAATGTTTAAAATCATTTATTGATACAGGAATTTGCAATTTTACATTTTGAGTGTTTATTGAATAAGTATTGAATAAGTAAAGATAACATCGCCACAAAAAGGTATATACCTTTTAAATTGTGACTATTTAAGTTATACGACATTAAGAGTCTAAGTAATATGCAGTTTATTTGAACAAGGATAAGCAAAATCTTCTGAATGAAAAAGCGAGGAATAGTCTGACGAACAACCATAAAATCAAAAACTGACAATTTATAGCGACTTTTAGGCTTATACCAATATGTGTATATTCCCCCCTGCGTGAAATTAGGATTATGTGCATATACAAATACTGAATAAATAGCACTCTCTCCTACCTGACAATTCTTCAATTATTCAATTTATTCATATTCTAATTGACATTACAACATATTAGTGATATAATATAATAAAGCATTTAACTTAGCAATGCACATATATACGGGTAGCTCATTTAGAAATAAACGAGTTCAAATCTAAATTATTACGAGCTGCTCGTATTATGATGCATGCTTCTTTAATACTGACAATTTAATAAACTTTTTTCTTAATACTTTTCTCACTAAAAGCGGGCATGTGTCTTAATCACATACCCGCTTTTGTGTTTCTATGCAGTTTGAAAAATTTCTTTCTTTGTTATATTGATTCCCTTTAAATAACTGTCATTTCTGCAAGGAATTCTTATTCTGTTACGATTGAGATCTATTTCTACCTTTTCTACATCATCCCGAACTTCTGATTCTAACATATAAAGATAGTTATATTTATGTTGGTCCTCAGAACTGTAATACAATCTAAAAACAGCTTGATTTCCTACCATTTTTTCAAATATCAACTGTTCAAAGTTTCTGTTTTTAACTCTGTTGTCTGTCATCAGACTCAACTGGATTATTCGGTGAATGTTAACATACTCGTCAATACCTACTTCATCACTAATCCACTCTTCATTCTCATAATAATCTGAGAAACTATTGCTATCAGCTATAATTTCTTTTTTTCGTTTCAGTAATGATAACAACTCATTTGAAATCAAATATATTCCAACACTTACTATAATTATTGCAAGTACTGATAATGCAATAAGTGATGCAAGGTCATTACTCCATATTAACATCATAATTACCGCTGCCGATAGGCAGGACATAGGAAAAATTGAAAGCAGAACCGCCAGTAGTTTCCATTTAAAATTCTTAATGAATTTCTGCTTTTTGATATTATCTTCGTCATATTGTTTTTTTGCAAAATTTATATATTTATTTACTACCGCTTTTTTTAGCGGTACTACTGTATAATCATTATTATTCATATTTAACCTCGTTTTTTACCTTTCACAAATTACTACGCACCGATTAAATCCACCTTTACCATCCGATACGCAGGTTATTAATGTTAATTTATCTTTTCCTTTATCTATGTACATATCTTGTCCATCATTTGGAGATCTTGTGACTTTACTGACAACTTTGTATTTTACATCGCCCCAGTAGTTTTTTATAGTTACCGTATCTCCTGTTTTAAGCGAAGGAATGCTGTCAAAAATCCATCTGCCGATATATCCTGTATGTCCCGACAAAACCACATTAGAATCCTTTCCGCCGGTTGGCAACGAAGTATAGCATAGATGAGCCGCACCATATGCCATATTACTATTATTTGCACCAAGGTATACAGGAACATTAAGACCAATTGAATCAGCAGTTATGTAAGCATACACGCCGTTTGTAATGCCATAATCAGTTAACTTTAACGCTGAATATGTGTATGACTCCTTATTTGTCAGTAAGTTGCTCTGATTTGATTTCAATTTTCGGTTGTATGCAACACTATCTTCATACAGCTTTTGAGAATCAACGGTCATTTTACTGCTATCATTGTCATTAACATAATTATCAGCACTCTTTGATTTTTGATTATCTGATGAAGATTTTACATTATCGGAATTATCATCGGAACTACTCGGAACTGATGATGTTGTTGCAGTAATACTTCTGGCTTTTTCAAATTCCGACTCTCTATTATTATTGGATAAATCGGACAGAAAAAACGAACAAGCAATTGCCGCTGCTAATGCACATCCCGCACCAATAAATAATACTGCAATTATGCTTTTCTTATTATCACCGACAGATTTCTTCTTTTTATGCATTTTGACTCCTAGCTTAATATCTTCTAACGGTAAATGCCACATATCCGTCTTTCAGACCTTCAATCTCTTTAAGTAAATATGTGATTTCAAAAATAGCGTTGCTGATTTTATGCTCTACTTCAATACCGTTAACAACGGGGATATATATAATCTTATCCCCCACCTCAAAATTTTCATCGTTTTTCCGAATTTCAAAACTTTTTACTTCATACAGGATATTATCGCAGTATTGCCTTTCAGTTTTTAGTTTATGCATTTTCATATTTTTCTTTTTCCTTTCAATTACATAATTTAAACAAGCACTTTTTGTAAATATTACTATTCACAATTATATTATATCAATTTTGCAGAATTGTAATTATTGATTTTGTTGCTCTTAAATACAAAAAGGCTATCATCTCACAATCTCAATTGCGAAATGATAGCCCTGCATATTATTTCATGCTTTCTTTAATTTGTTTTCTTCTTCGTTGCGAAAGAATATCAAGCCATTCCTGTTCTAACCAACGATTTGCCTTATAAGCTGTATAGTATCCGTAACTTAGATGTTTGCCGTATCTCTTATTGTATTCGTTACACTCATTGATATTTCGTTCTAATCTTTCTTCATTGTTTATGGTTTTCATGCATAGTTCCTTTATCCCTCAGGACGAAAATTCTCGTCAACATCATCAAACAATGATTTCTGAGTATTCTTCTTGATAATAGGCTTTTTTTCTGCCTTGTTTTTTGCTGTTTCGGCACTCTCGGTCACAGCAGATACAAGGCTTGTTATATTTGACAACTCGGTAGGAATAATCAGTTTGGTAGCGTTGCCGTCGGCAACCTGTACAAGTGCTTCATAACCTTTAAGCTTGATTATCTTATCAGATGGATTTGCGTTCGTTAATATTTCAAGAGCCTTACCTTCGGCTTCCTGAGTTCTAAGTAAAGCCTGAGCCTTACCTTCGGCTTCTTTTATAAGTCGTTCTTTTTCCGCTTCGGCGGCAAGAACTATAGCTTCTCTATCTGCCTGAGCATTAAGTATTCTTGCCGTCTTATTACCTTCGGCTATCTTAATTGCACTTTCCTTATTACCCTCAGCTTCGATAATCTTTGCACGGCGGTCACGCTCTGCTTTCATTTGTCTTTCCATAGCATCTTTGATTTCTTTTGGCGGATCAATAGACTTGACTTCAACACGAATTACCTTAATTCCCCAAGGATCAGTAGCCTCATCAAGTATAAGACACATCTTTTTGTTAATTTCATCTCTTGAAGTGAGTGTACTGTCAAGCTCCATATCACCTATTATATTACGCAAAGTTGTCGCTGTAAGATTTTCGATTGCTCTTGTAGGATTGTCTGTACCATAAGCATAAAGCTTAGCGTCTGTAACCTGTGAATATACTACTGTATCAATCATAATCGTTACATTATCTTTTGTGATTACCGGCTGAGGAGGAAAATCGAAAACTTTTTCTTTAAGGTTTGCCCTTATGACAATCCTGTCAATGAAAGGAATCTTAATGTGTAGTCCTGCCTGCCAAGTTGTCTGATAACTTCCAAGTCTTTCAATTACCCATGCCTCAGTTTGAGGAACAATGCGGATATTAGTTGATACAACAGCTATCACCAATGCTAATATTGCTAATAATATAATTAAACCATACATATAAATTCTCCTTTTTACTTTACTTCTACCTTACATTTGTAAGTTTTTCCATTATATGTTGCTACAACATTTGTGAGTCCTGTCTTTTTTGCCTTAACTATAATATAATTTCCTGATTCTTTCACAACCGTTACAACAAAAGGATTACTAATCTCCCAACTGCATTTTTTAGCTCCTTCCAAGCGTATTGTACTTTGTTGCTTTTTATAAAGTGTTGTTGAAGTTACATTAAGTCTGCAATTATCGACAGGAGTTGGTGTCACAGCTTTATTCTTGACTGTAACCGTACAATAAGCTTTAACACCGTTATTTGTGCCTGCTACAATTGTGCAAGTACCGGCAGACTTTGCACTAACTCTGCCATTACTGACAGAGGCTATAGAGTTGTTAGTGCTTGACCAAGTAATGCTTTTATCTGTCGCATTACCGGGGTATGCACTTGCACTAAGATTAGCACTCTCCCCCACAGTCAGCGATATACTGCTGCGGGAAATGCTTACACTTGTGACCGATACGGTTTTATCTTTGTATTCATAATGACTCTGACTGCTACTCTTGTTGCTTATATTACTTGAGTATGTGCCATTATTGCTGTAATTATTTCCGTCATTATAATGTGACTGAGCATTATTCGAGCTTGCATTTGAAGAACTGCTTTTCGTAGATTTTGATGACTTAGATGAATTGCTGTTTTTCTCATCTTTTTCTGAGGAAGATGATGGTGAACTGCTTTTGGAAGAATTTTTGTTTGAATCCGAATTTGTCATTTGCGGCACAGGCGACATTGTTCCTACATATAAATTATCAAGTTCTGATTCCGATGTGTCATCCTCATCTTCATCATGCCCAAAAACATCATCATAATTAAGGCTTTCTTCAGTTGTTGTCTGTGTTGTTGATTGTTTAATATCATAGTCAGGATTACCACTCATTGATATAATAAGAATTATTACAATGAACACGACAATAAAGGCACCGACACCGATTACAAAAATCATCTTTGGAGACACCTTAGTTCTTTTATCAGAATTATCTTTATTATCGTATCCTTTGAATCCGGCATTATTATTATACTTTGGCATCTTTGTTTCCCCTTCTAAACAAGCCCTTCTTTTTCTTGGGTTTCTCTATTCCGAGTATATCATAATACATATCGGCATTCTCATCAGATATTTGAGCAAAGCAATCAGGTGAATAAGGAGCAAAATAGCACTTAGATTTTCTTTCGCTCATTATATCAAGCACATTTTGTTTGTCATGATTGGCAACAAATGAGAATACATAGTATATCTTATCATCTGAATATAATTGAGAAATCATTGCAGTAAGCCTGTCAATTTCATCAGGGGATCCCCCACATACAACAATACGGATATTCTTTTCAAAAAAATCCGACGGTATATTTACTGGGCATCCATAATCATACACCTCTACTTCATATTCTTTGTCATAAACAAGATTTTTCTTCCTATTAAGATACAAGCCATCATACAGTATACATTCACTTCCTGTATCTACATTTACATCATAATAATATTTTATCAACATGTCAAGAAAATTGCTGTTGTTATCTTGAACATAACATACACTTTGTCCAATATTACTTAAAAATCTTGTAATCTGTATTGCTTGAGTTGTGGTTCCAATTCTATCAAGTGAACCGATAACACCAATCGTTCGTTTTTGAATAGGAATATCAAAATCCTTTTTATTATCGAAAGACTCTGGTTTGACTTGAGTGTATGTAGCAAATTCAGAGTTCTGTTTCTGAGGGAAAGAAGTATTTTCAATAGGTTCTGTATTCATTGTAAGCGTAGTAGGTTGAATATTTTCAACCCTCTGCTGTTTATCCTGAGAGTTAGATATTGGCTTTTCCTGTGTAGTATCATCATTTAATTTCTTTATATTTTCTAGCTGAACAGGCATTTTTCCAAATATCTGATCAATAGAATCTAATGAGTCTGAAAGTGTTACAGGCTTAGTTTTAACTTTTTCCTCACTTTTTTCTTCAGAAGTTTTTTTAGAATCTTTTGATATATCAGACTTTTTAAGCCGTTCAATCTTCTCTACACTTTTTTCTTTTTCTTCAATACTCATCACACGAGGTTTATTTGCCTTATCATCTGATTTTGTTTCTGCTTTTTTAAAATCAGGCAAGACAAGAGATTCAAGTGTCTGAGGCTTACTGCGATTTATTGTTGAAGAATCAGTTTGTTTATTCTGTTTTACTGTTTGTGCGTTTTCATCTTCTTCCTTTATGATTTTTATATCGTCAAAAAAATTATTTGATACCTTTTGATTAGGAGTATCACTTGTTATTAAGGATGAAAATAGGTTTTCTTCCGCTTTTTTAGGAAGAAGTTTAAATCCGTATGCCGCAAGCCACTTTTCAAGACTTTTTCTGTCGGCATTCACATCAGAAATTATTGGATAGCCTATGTCTTTGAATTTTGGTGGTATATTTCTATATAGTATTAGTTCCGATTTAACTTTTTTATACTGCTCAAAGCAATCATAAAGAAAGTCGTCATCAATTTTTTTGTTATGCAAACAATCGAGATTAACAACTATAAGATTGTATTTGAACGCACTCTTTAATGCCGACACAAGACTTTCAGAAGATTCTGCACTTTCATCATATTCAAAAGTACAATCATATCCTTTACAAAACTCTTCAAAAGCCTTGCTTGGCTCATCATGTGTTCCTATATAGCATATTTTCATTACTTGCTACTTCCTTTCTCTTTGATAATATTTTCGAGTTCTTTGATTTTAGCCTTGGCTGTAGAAATATCGTCATTCTTTTCATCAATAGACTCCTCATATCCGGATATTTTATCCGTATAACTTTTGTAGCTTGTTTCGTAAGCAGAAATTTGTTCGTCAATCTTTTTTACTTCGTTGACAGTCATATACTCTTTGTCCTTATTAAGCTGATCAACCTTTGTTAGAATTTCCTTTTGGGATTCTTCTGCATCTGAAATTTTTTGAGTGAGATTTTCAATATCGCTTTCATAACCGTCTATTTCGTCATTAAGCTTGTTTATGTACATTTCTACAACAGATAACGGCTCAATTTTATCTGCATTTTCGACCTTATATTTATTAGTGTAAACTGTAGTATAAGCCGCATTTTTGTTTTCACCTTTTTTGGCAGACTCATCGATAAGAATATCGTCATCTGCAACATATCCTACATTAAGTGCAAGCTCATTAAAGTCATCAGGAATATTGTACAGCATAACATTAACAAAACTGCTTGATTGATATGTAACTTCATATTCAACTTCTTTACTTTCTTTTACAACATTTCTTGATACAGCTTGAAAGATATATTCTTCCGATGCGTCAATTGCTGTATTATCAAAGCTTAATATTATCTGCATTTGCTTCTCTTTTTGAGAATAAATCCAGTTTTCGATTGTTACACTATGATCTGAATTTATTACTACCGGTGTCCTTAGGTTGGTATAAAGCAAACTATCTTCGCTCGGCAGAAAAATGCGAGGTGAAAGAAAGAAAAAAGCATATCCAAAAACAATTACTGCAAGCATTCCTATAATCGCTGTATTTCCTTTTATAGCTTTTTTCATAGTTTTAACTTCTGACAAATCAATTCCCCCTTTTAGGAAAGTATTTGTATTTTCATTAGTATTAAAAAAATTATCCACAGTACATCAAATGTGATGCACAATACACATATAAATTTTATAAATCTTCTGAAAGCAATTCCGTGTGGTTGTTTTCCGGATTTGGCAAGAAAATAGTATTTAAGCGAAAATGAACCCGCTTTTTTCTTATTGCATTTTTCGCAGGCTGGAGCAAGATTTTTTGGATCATTAACGCTATCTATTCCGCAAGTGACCAAAAGATTTTTATAAAAGTCAGATTGTTGGACCTTTTGAATCGGAATAACATGATCAACAGTTATTTTATCTTTACTCATTCTTTTACCGCAGTACACACAGCGATATACTCCTGTATCACTTGGATAAGCGTGAAAATATACACTTCTATACTTACTGCTGCGTATATATTTGTTTTCAATAATATTAACTGTAAGGTGCTTTCTGTGGCAAAATGAGTTAATATAGTCAACTATATCATTATCGGATGTAGTAAGAGTCCATTTTCTGCCTTTTGGTTTCAAGCCGAAATACGAAAGCTTATGACGATACCTATATGTGGTTCGTCTGCCGTCGGTAACCTCAACAAGCATTACTCATCATACCTCCGCCAACGATAAAAATACCCCTTAGCAAAATAGCGATAATTAAGCTTATATATCTGCTTCTGACTGTATAGCAGAATACCGCTTTCAACTAAATTACTAATCTGTTCTTTGACCTGTCTTACAGAGATTCTGAGGCTTTGGGCAATTTCGCTTTTTACATTATCGTTTAAGTCAATAATCTGACCTTTGCCGTCCTCTGTTGTCGGCTCAACCCTGTACAGAACTTCAACTAACACAGGATTCATAACAGCTTTTGCTTCTTTGCTGTAGTTAATGTTGTTGATATACATTTTGAGATAATACGGCTCTTTTTTAACCTTCTTTCCACCGTTGTTACTCTCATCAACGCCGTCATAACAGTTTTTATTATCTTTTTCGGGGTTTTGATTTTGCCGATTGCTTTTGTAATTGTTGTTATAATGACCTCTGTTATTGTATTTTTCGATGTCATTTTCGCTCTCAAATGTTTGATTTTCATTTTTTACGGAAGAATTTTCAACCGTATTCTTAAATAAGTTTTTAAACATATTTTTTCTCCTTAATCTTTGTCTAAAATGTCAAACCCGTTAACTCTCCAACCAGTTGTATCTGTTTCGACGAGAGATACCGTATAGCTCAAACCGTCTCTTGTTTCGCAAAATATATGTACCGTGTCTTTGTCAAAATCAGCAAACCAACAATTATAAGCTAAGTAATTATCTTTTTTTACTTTTCTGTCGCATAAATCTTTATAAAAATCATCGGTAGTATATTGACTTAGTGCTTCCTTGTTAGCCGGATTCTGTACAAGAGAATAGCTTGTATATGCGTCTGCAAAATCAGAAACTGCACGAGTAAGTGTTGTCATAAGGTGGTTATCAATTTCATTTATTCTTTTGTTCATCCAATCAATTTCAGACTGTTTTTCTTTATACTCATTTGTGTCCTTATAGGTCGTTTCTTTTTGATTATCAAACAAATCAGAAGGACCTGTTGATTTTTGATAACCGGCAACTTTATCCTCTCCAACTTCATTTATGATGTTTTGACAGGATATTAATGTTTGCATAGGCTGTATAGTGATTACAATTGCCGTGCCAATTACCATAACACAAGCTAATAATGTAATCAAAACACCGTTATAATGTGCGTACAGAATATCGTGCAATTTTTCAAATCTTTCTCTCATAATTAATCCTCCAAATCGGATATTTTCTCTGCTTTATCTATCACCCAAGTACCGCCTGACACTACCATTGTAATTTTATACAAGCTTTCTGTGTCATTGATTTGTACATCAAAAATGTAATAGATATTGGTCGAGTAAGCATTCAACTCCTTAATATCCGTTCCGGTAACATAAATACGCTTTATTTCGCATTTACTTCCATCGTTATTTGATTTTTCAATATCAGATCTAATGTTATCAAGGAAATCAGAAGAACAATCATTTTCAATGGATTTCACTATTGAATCAAGATTATCTTTTTCTTTACCTTCATAGTTATATCTTGATTCAAAATAGTTCTTAATCTTATCTGTATTCTCTGTTTCGCCGTTTGCCGCTTTTTGCAAAGTCATCTCCGCATTTTTATATGCTTCATCTTGACTTGCTTCATAATCGGTCAGTTTGACAATAAGTTTGCCGTCTTTATCTCTTGATACGCTTGATATATCAAGGCTATTGACAATCTCAGATTTTTGCTCTGCCATATTACTTGATATGCCATATATAATTACACCGCTGACAGCAAAAGCTATCAGCAATATAACTATAATCGGATTTGTAATAATTTCTCTGATTCGTTCTTTCATTTTTGGCTCCTTAAAAATTCACTCAGCTTAAATTATCCCAAGTTGTTGCGGCAAATTCCATTCTGTCTGCTGATCCGGTTGCCGACCGTTCGTAATAATCGTGAAATATCCGTGCCGCCTGTCTAGCTCCGTCTTTCGTGTTTGGAACAGCTTGCATTCTTGACAAACATCCTGTACACCAATAGTAATATTTGTCATTGTAACTTCCCTGTCCGTCTTTAATTAGTGTTTGATATAGATACTCAAACTGAGCAGTTACATCAACTCCCCAATTCGGGCAGTCTCGCTTAAATCTTGTACAGTTATCTCCGTACCACATGCATATGCCTCCGGAATTTCCGACTGCTCCAAACGCATCAGGCACATAGCCCGCAAAATAGTTTGAAGGCAAATAGCTGGTTTCCCTAAAAATATTACCGAGCATTCCACAAATCATTGCCTTATTAAATCCCTTAGCTTCAAAAAATGTGGCAAATTGTCTTTCAAACTGAGGTGCAGAAAGATTATTAACAATTCCGGAACTTGTATTGCTGATAGGCGGTGTATATGCGTATATATATCCCTGTAAAGTCCAATCAGTTGCTCCAACATTGCCCGGATCGGATAATGGTGCAGTATTAAGATAAAAATTAGTACCGTTATACGCTGAGTTAGAATATGTAACTGTATTGTTTTCAATTTTCTCGACAACCGCAACATGACCTCCGCCCGGATGAACCCAAACTGCAACAGCTCCCAGTTTTGGCGTGCTTCCGTATGGGTAATAGTTATGGCTTTTGTTATAGTCATACCACATTTCTGCATTACCTGTGCATAGGTTCGGTCTTGAACCGTTAAGCTCGTAAATCCTGCCAAAGGCATATGCTGTACAGTTAGGCATGCCATAAGCCGGATAAAACGGATTATCTGTACTGTAATAGTATCTGCTGCTTGTTGATGGTGCAGTTAAACGAGGAGTAAACTGTTGAGATCCTCCCACCATACCGGTTCCGCCGGCACTTGAACTGCTTCCGGCTGTCGCACCAAACGCCATAAAAATGATGACTACGAAACTCAGCACAATAATTCCGATAGGACCTAAAATTGATATAAGACCTGCTATAACCATTTTAACCAAATGTGCAACTTTTCTGATTGCAGCGGCACTTTCCTTTTTCGCCTTTTTAATAGCCTTTTCCCGCAATCGTCTTGTTGCCGCATTTGCTATTTTCCCGGCACCTCTTAAAGCAGAACCACCAACACCTGCTAATTGTTCCGCATCATTATAGTCATCCATAACATCCTCCTATTATGTACCACCGCCAAACACAGCCAGTTCATCGTCGCTTGCCTCGACCTTAAACGCAACATTTTTATCACCTGAAATATTCAGTATAACTTCGCCTCGATTTAGAGTCGGAATCATAGCAAGTTCAGATTGTGTAAGACTTCCGCCGAAAGCACTGTCTATGCTCGGCAATGCTTTACTATCTTGTTTAAGAAGGAATTTGTACTGACACTGTGCAAAGAGTGTATTTATCATTTGCTGAGAGTCAGCATTAACTCCTGCCGGAATAAAGTCGTTTATGTCCTGAGAGGCAAATCCAAGCCCAGCGTAAAATTTTCTGCCCTGCCGTACATAGTTAAGCACCTGTTCAACAGCTTGAGGATTTTTACGGTTAATTGTTCTGTGCGACTCATCAATCAATAGCAAAAAGTGTTTCGCATCTATAAGGTCAATTTGACCGCTGTTAACCATTTTATTTGTTATAGTACCCACCTTTACGGCATTTGCCCAACAGAGCGATAACGCTGAGAATACCTGTGCTTTAAACACTTCGTTATCATTTTTCTTATCAAGCTTTTTTAAATTATAAACAACAACCTGCGTGTCAATAAGATTATCAATATCCGAATAGCTGTTAAATATATTTGCATTTGACTGAATGACATCTACGATAACAAGCTTGATGTGCAAGAGTATTGTTCGCATTTCTTCATTCTGCATTTCCTCTTTAGACATTGCACCTTCCTGCAATTCGCCATGCTGTATTTGACTGAGGTACCAATCAATTATCGGTAGTATATCTTCCATACGGGGATATGCCTTTGCCGGCAATTCTGTAAGGTTTGGTGTGTCTTTAGTAATTCCAAACTGTTTATATAATTGGTGCAAGATGTTCTTAAACATACGCTTTTCTATATCGGATGATTCAGGTGCAAGAAAGCTGTATATATTAGCCATTTTGGTGATATTCATATCATATGAACCTTCATCAGTATCATCTGCCTTATTAATCTGCAAAGGATTAAGTCTGCCACCGTCACTACCGTCAAGATATACAACCTTACCGCCGAGAGAATGACACACCTGAGTGAAATCACCTGCAACATCAATTACCCTCAGATAATCTCCTCGTGCCGCTCTGTCAACCATTATCTTCTTCAGAAGAGTTGATTTACCGACACCCGATAAACCAACCAAAAGAAAGTTATAGGATGACCTTGACTGTCCTGCTTCAAACATATCAAGTAACACTCTGCCGTCATAACCATTTGAGAGAGTATGTCCGAAATCGGAGCCAAATTCATCGTTAAGAGAAGTAAAATGAAAAGCATCACCGCCGGCAAGTGTAGAAGATGCAATTGACTTACCTGTCCGTCTTGAATAATGATCTGCACTTTGCATTGAATAAGATTTAAACATTGAAGTCCACTCATATTGCATCTCATTGAGGTTAATAGCAACCTGATACTCATTATCTTCGAATACATTTTTCTTGTAGTAACGTACTGTTTTCATAAGATTTTCGTAATTGGTGTCAGCAAGGAATACTCGTGTTGTCATTCTTTTGATTACTTCGCCATAATTTACATCTCTTACAAGAGTCGAGAGCTCATCCCTTTTATCCGCGGCATCCATTGCGTCAAGTGAGTTTTTGGCAGTTCTTTCTCTACCTCGATATTCTGCAATTGACTTTCTCAGATCTTTTTTTGCGTTGTATGAGTCAACTGTTGCAACATCAATTGTCGTTACAGTACCACGGTTATTGCAAAGTGTGTTAAGCCAATGCCTGTCAACAATTTTCGGGTAACCATACACATACAAGCAAGTCACATATCCGTCGCCGGTGCGGATATAATCATCATTTGAGAACTTGATACCGCCCATAGGCTGTATAGCTTGCAGCAAATACGGATTATATCCGTACTTTTCGACAAGTTCTTCTTTATTTGGCGGATTTATTCTTCTATCGGCGGTGTCGTCATAAAATACAACCGATGCCATATTTGTAACTGAAAACAACATCTGTATTTTCTTTGACATCGAACACAATTCAACAAGTGATGTTCCCAGTGAAGCGGTGATAGTATTGAGATTGTTAAGTAACCTCTCATATGTTTTTCCAAAATACATAATGTAATGCTCGCGATTTGTGCTGTGAAGTTCGTCATCTACAAGTTTTTCATATTTTTCATTGAGTATTTTTTTGAGTAGAGGATTTGCCGTATGATTGATTTTGTGCTGAAAATAAATCTGTTGTGATTTAGTATTTGTGGGGAAATTAAGAGAAATGATTTTTAAATCATCGGTATAAGCTCTGTACAGCTTTGTAAGAGAGTACATATCAAAGTTGACATCACTTTCGGACGCATTAACAAGGTCTTTACATTTGACTTGTACGATATCCATGAAGGTACCGTCCTTGAGCTTAAAACAGCCTTTAAATGTGTCAACAATCGGTATGATATCATTTATACTTTTTGTTTCTGAGGCAGTCTTTTTATCCTCTTTTTTTTGTACATAGGTAACTTCTCTTTGCCTTTTAACAGCTTCTTTATGCTTACTTGCCACTAATATCCCTCCTTTATAAATTTATCGTTGTACATAAATTTGCTTTCAAGCACTTTATCATCCTCGTTATATTCGCAGTCCGACAAAGCATGATAAACAACTTTTTTGTGACAAAAATTTCGTATAAATAATAATACACTTTGATACACTAATTTTCCTTTATTGAACGGACTTTGCATTGACAATACAAATCCAACAGCACCATTAAAAACTATATACAATAAAGGCAGCATCTCATGTACGGCTCCGCTCGTGAGAAAGCCAAATAATGTAAAGCCTATTGTAATAAATAATGTTTTTAAATTTATGAATTTAAAAATTTGAGTTTCTGTCTTAATTTCTGAAATCATAACAAACTGGTTGTCCACTACTTTCACCTTCTTTCATCACATGTGTCGGATATGTGCAGTAAATCAGCACATATCCGACTACGGCATTTTATCACTTGATTTTTTTAGTTTTATCAGGTGACTTTTTCTGCCTTTTGATTTCCTGTTTGCGAGCCTTTTTTCTGCCGCTTTCGTATCCGGCTCTAGCTATTGTTTCTACGCTTCTGCCCTTCATGTAGCCAAGACCTACATATGTAGCGGTTTTAAGTCCCGGACTGAGTTCAAAATTATCTCTGCCGTTTCTGAGACCGTCTGAACGAGTATTGATTTGAGCCTGTTCTCTTGCAATATTGTTTGCTGTTCTACCTCTTACAATACCTTCTTCAAGACTACCGTTTGCAAGTATTGTAGATACAGCATTATCAAGACTTCCGTATCTATTGTCATAATTGCCCGAACTGTCGGAACTGTAATTTACAATAGCCTGTTGTACAGCCTCTTCATCAGTAGCTACAGCTCCTGAACTGTACAAAGCATTTGCTTCATTACGGATTAACTCCTGATTATCTTCAAGCATTACATTCTTAGACAATCCTGTAGATTCGTTAATCTTAGAGGCTTCGCTTGCACTGAATCCGAGAGCCTGTAAATGCTGTTCGGCTGCATCTGCATATGCATCGGCACTTGACGCATAACTTAACGGTGAATCCTGTATTTTTTCTTTAGCCGCTGCTGAAATACTGTTTGCAAAGCTTTCTTTCTTTTCGGCAAAAGAATTATTTTCAAGATCTCTGTTAGCTAAGCGTAACGCATCATCTTTGCTGAATCCTGAACCTTCATAAGCTTTAGTCAGAGCGTCTTTATCGCTCATACCACCTTTAGCCTGTCCTTTAACCTGTTCGGCAAGTGCGGCATTGTGGATAGCACCTCTGTACTTATCAGCTTGCTGAGTTGTCCTCTGTTCAGGTGTGGACTTTTTAACGACACCATTATCAGTTGCAAATTTTTCAGCTTTGTCCTGCTGAATATTGTCTCTCTGAATAGCCTCACTAATATCTCTGCCCTGTCTTGCAACATCATTATTAGCGGCTGAATTACCTGATGCGTCTTTATTGTTATTTACATTTGCGGTTGAATTTTGAGACTTTTTAGACTGAGCCATTTTGAACTGAGAAGAATCACCGGAACTGTTGACCTCGCCGGTACTACTGCCATGAATTCTGTCATTATTTCTCTCATTTTCTCTGTCCTTGCGTTCATCATGCTTACCCTTAGCTTTTGTAATGCCGTAAACAGCTCCTGCACCTGCGAGTATCGCAGCACCCTTAACAACTTTACCTGTTGCTCTTGCAACGGGTTTAACAGCAGTACGGTTAAGCATACCTGTTTCACGCCACTCATCACCAAGACCGCCGTTAATTCCAAGAACTTTTTCAAGAACAGACGGTCCTTTGATTGTAGCCATACCGATAAACACATTGATTAGAGTCTGAATCCATCCATTGGTTGAACTATTGCTTACAAATGTCAAACCGTTAACTGCTGATGTAAGCAAATAATAGAACTGTACAAGTATTACTGCAAAAAACATTGATGCAAGTAACGAACAAGTAGATTTCATGACTTCCTTTGCTCTTTGTCCGTTTGATAAATCAATCGCACCAAAAAACAATACCAAAAGTTGATTGACGGTAACTTCATAGATAAGTTTTACGATTTTATAGCTTGTTAGATATAAAACTATAATGGACATAATGAGCGAAATTATCATTCTGCCCCATTCTACATGATATCTGAACGGATATGTACTTCCGACATCAACGAACCACATACTTGTCTTTGTTTTTCCGTTATTGTCAACAAAAACAAAATTGGTTGTGCCGTTATCGTCAGAATCTATCTGCCATACATTGTTGTGTATTGTTTGAAAAAAGAATATTCTCGCCTCAAGATCCATTTTATCGGACAAACTTACTGTGGAAACCGGTTGGTTACCTCGTTGATTGATAATATTGATAATGTTGTCGGGAGTCCAATAAGGAACTCGTCGGGTACTTGCTACAGAGGCAAAAGATGTCTTGTTGTTGGTATCTGATGAAAATACACAATAATCGTACCCATTAACATAACAATCTTCCATTTTGAGGTCTTTATCATACTTATCATTATCATCAGCATCATCAGATACAATGGTATCCCACGGTGTTATATTCATAACAGCGTCACCGTTTACTATGTTTCCGGATGTGTCATAAAATGAATTTTTTCGTATTGTTCCGTCATCTATCATACTGCTCCAATTTTTTGTAAAATTGCCTTTATTTCGAGCCTGATTAAAAATAAACTGCAAATCATATATGTTCTCAACAACCGTTCTACTTGTGTTCGATGTTGTGCCCATATTTCCAGCCATTTGACTGACACCATTTGTTATGCTGTTGTTGTTACCACTTCCCTGAAATAGCTTTACGGCAAAACTTGAATCGCTGTTACCACTTACCCCGGTGAAAAGAATCGGAATACTTGCAACAACAATAACCAGCAAGCAAAGATTTCGCATAAAGGTTTTCATTCTTAATGAACCGTCGCTGTCCTCGCCCATGATAAGGTTGTAACCAAGTATGATAATGGCAATGGCAATCGGAATCCACAAAAAGCCTATCCAACGACCTATAAAGCTCGAAACACCGCTTGAATATATGACTGAAAAGACTTTGAAAATGTTATTGTATAAACTCTCAATTACGGATGCCGCCCATACAAGAATATTCGTTAGCCACCAAAGGATTGTTCGTCCAAGTCCAAACATAGCTCCCATGTCACAATATTCCATATTGGAAACCATCCATTCAATAAATGACAATAAGATCAACCTCCTTTCTGATTTTTCATCATCCACTTGCCCCGAAAACATATCGAAACAAGTGGATATTTTTAATATTTCATCTCGGTTAAGTTACTTGACATTAACTTTAACCCATGCGGTTTTACCGTTGTACAGCTTTACGGTAATTTTCGAGGTACCTTTTTTAACAGCTTTAATTTTTGCGGCACCGCTGAATGTGCTGTTTTTGGTAACTGTTGCCACCTTTTTGTTTGATGAACTGTAAATAACATTTTTAGCATTGGCGTATGATCCTTTCGGTGTTGATTCATACACGGAAAATGTCTGTCCTTTTTTTAGTGTTACAGTTTTGCCTGAAATCGAACTTTTATTGTCGTTTCTTTTTAAGGCAACAGATGACGGTGCGTTATACACACTTACAGCAACAACAGGGTAATTCATGTTAAGAACATAAGCATCTTTATAGCTTCTTCCCCTAAATGATGACTGCCGGTCAGATGGATAATTGGCATTGAAAGAATATAAATCATAAGCGATCAAATTGTAGGTACACTTTTTATTACCCTTAATCTGTACAGTAGATTTCCACTTTTTGGAATTTACCCGTCCAAGAGTCGATACATCCGTAGTTAGATTGCCGGCAGTATCCAAATTAGACCATTCAGCCTTCTTCTTCAAATTGATGATTGATTTATAGGCACAGGCTTCTACTCTTACCTTGTCTCTGTCGCATCCTACATTGCTGTAAAGAGTATACTTAAATGTTTCGCCTTTTCCGAGCTTAATCTGTGCCATTTTAAAATCTTTTGACACAGTAATATTGGAGTTTGGAAACTTATATCCTTTTTTGCAAAGTACGGTTTGTCCTGTTGAATCCAACGATATAACTTTTCTACCGTATCCGAGTGAACCTACCTCTGAATCATCAACAACAGCAGCGTTTATTGAAACAACTGAACCAGCTGCCATTACTGCACAAAGAGCAATCGCTCCTATTTTCGATACCAACTTTTTGTTTTTCATAATAATAACCTCACATCAAATTTCAGTATGTATTTTCTTGATTTAGCTGACTGTGAAGTTGCCCATCGTAAGTAAATCTGCAACACCCTTGGCAAGATACATTGCACCGAGTACAACACCGCAACCGATAACAACATATACAGCCTTAGATTTAGCTGCCTCTTTACTTCTTTCACTACCGATGATGCACATGAGACCAACGCCAATTAAGGCAAGAGCAACGATAATCCATACAAAAGGCAAGCAGGAATTAAGGAACGATACAACCTTATTCTGCACCGATGTAAAGTAACTTGTTGCACCGCTTGCAGCGGCAACGGGAATGAGTGAACTGATAATAGCATTGAGATTATTCATAAAATCATATCCTTTCAAATTAATTTTTTTGCTATTAGACTTCCAACTAAGTTAATTTTGTATGTTTGTTCACCTCCAAAATAACAAAAGAGGACCTACGCAAATACAGTTATCCTGTATCTGCACAAGTCCTCAGTTACTTGTGTTTTTATTATTTTTTGCCGTCCCTTTCAGCTTTTATATTCAATCATCAGAATCATCATTGCCCTCGATTCGTGATGCAAATATACAATGTCGTGTTTTATTTTGTGGTTCTGCAATCATCAGCACTATTATGTCCTTGCCCGGAACTATTTTCAGCGACTCTATGTCATCAGCTGAAATAAGCACTAAATCATCTATTTCATATGAGATTGTATCCCATATTGTTTCAAGAGTGATTACATCACCTTTTGATATATTAAATTTATTGTCTAAACCGAGTCCCTTTCTCGGTCTGCCATATAAGACACTCAGAGTGTTTTCACCGCCAACAGGCATTGAAGTATTTTTGACCGGAATAAAACAGTTTGCAAGTGTAGCCCTATTCACTTCCATACTAACTGCATATTTCTGTTCCTTTTTTTCTTTCTCTTTCGATCTTATACGAGTAAAATAATGCCCTTGTATTGTAATTTGTGCAATTGTCTTTAGTTCTTCATCTTCGAGATACAACTGTAAGTTTTCACTCTGCGGTAACGGTAATTCTCCCGTAAAAGTATCCTGTCCGTTTTTGTATATCAATTCGTTATAACTGCTTATGGCATCATACAATTCGTCATATTTGGTTTTCTCTCCTTCAGACGATTCTGCTTCCAACTTTTCTTTATTTCTTTGCAAAGTTCTTAATTCATCTGATGTAGATAACTGATTTGCTTTTTGCTTTGCAACTTTCACAATCGGAGCAAAAGATACTAATATACCCACAATCACAAATCCGCCTGTTATTATTAACTGCAATATACTCAAGTGTTCAACACCTCTTCCGTATCCGTGCTGAACTGACCGTCATATATCATTTCGGTAATCTTATTATTAACAGCAGTAGTCAGTACTCCATATACCTCGCCGTTAATTTCATACACCATTTCGAATACGCTGTATCCGCAATTAAAGTTAATTGTTGTAGCTTCATCTAAATCAGGAAATGACTTAAACATATCAAAATTCACTTTTAAATTGGTAGGAATAATTGCTTTTGCAAGCATATTAACAAGTTCGCTGTATGAAATTGTCTGTCGTTCCTCGGCATCGTATTCAAAGGGTAGTTCAACCACCCTTTCTTCGGGATTCTTTTTTGCAATCGCATATATAAGACAATCAGTTTCATATGCTCCGATTTGTTCCGATAAGCATCTCTTTATAGTATTGCCGTCAATCTTCTGTTCTGACATTGTAACTTCTCCAATCTTTAATTCTTTTTGAAAAATTATTTTCCGGAAATGCAGGTATGAACGAAAACTCTTTGCAATTTTCCGTCGTAATATTGTTTGCTACAGCCCATTCAGGCATCTGCAAAATGCCGTCACCTTTTATGTAACAAATTTCATTCCGAACGCACAAACTTGCAATATCAGACTTGTTTATTGTAAATGTAAACTTGTCCTCATCTCGGTATACAGCTCTTGTACTGCTATAAGCAGCAGGTTCATGCGGTCCTACTCGCCAAAACACATATTCCAAAGAGTCATCGTTTAGTAAAAGTGATGCATTAGCATAACTGCTGTACGGGAAACCGCACTTGTATTTTGCTGTGTTTTTTACCGAAAGAGCAATAAAGAACGGAATAGAAGAAAAACAAATACCGGCACCGCTGAAAGCCAAAATTCCCTCTATTGTTGTTGGATTCATAAGCAACAGAATTGCCGTTCCTACTATAACTGCCGCCGAAAGAACAAACAGAAACACAGCTAATGCAATTCTAAACTTCCATTGCTTATGAGCGTGAGTTATTATTTTTAACAATTCTTTTCTTTTGCTTAAACTTGGTGTAAAAACAATAACACTCACTACGATACACCCCTAATACGAATTTCCTCTGAAAGTTTTTTCTTCAAGTTTTGCAAACGATCTTTTCCTAAAGCGTCAATGAGTCGAGCGACTGACATTAAATCTGTTACGGAAATCGCATTTGACAACATCTCAGAATCAGTAAGTAGGATTGAAAACGCAAGCTTAGCTTCATTCGAGTAATCTTTGAATTCCTCGGTAAACAATTCCCTCGGTAGATATATATTTTCCATTTGAGTTCCTCCTTGTTAAACATTGTGAGTCATGTTTCTGTTTTGCTTAGATTTTAGCTGTATTAAGTTTTATTGTTTAGTAGTAAATATTTATATTATCAAGCAATAAAACCGTCTATTTACCCTATTTCTGACGATTTGTGATGAATTTAGATTGCTTTTGTTTTGCTATTCATAATCATCAAGTGAATGAAAATTGCTCACAAAATCATCAAAATCATCAAAATCATCTTTTGGTTTTAATTTATCAAGTTTAAGATTTTCCGCTGCATTGTATAAACAACTCGTTATGTATGACCTTACATTTTTGACTTTTTTGCTTTCTGCCCTGTACTTTTCACAAACATACAGTACTTCTTCTTCTGTTATTGCTTTAAATTTTGCCTGCAACTGACTTATCGGTACGCTTATGCTGTTGATTTTAATTGCACTTTTCACATCATCTGCCATATCAATATCGCACATTATGCGAACTATCTGGTCCACATAAACAACATTATTCGTATCAACTATCATATCGTATCCAATTTGCTGTTTGATTCGTTCAGAAGATTCTTCGTATTTACTGTCGTTACTTTTGATATTTTCAAGTAATACCATACCTCCGATAGACAGTATCGTAAAAGTAAGAACTCCCGATGCAGAACCTTTGCCTCGAACTGCCTTGTAGCTATACTCAACCTTTAAATCAGTTTTTTCGTTTATGCTTTTAATTGACGGAGATAAAACCCTGCGATTAAATTCCTTATAACTGTCGTAAGAACTCATATTCTCTGCTTCTTCAAGGAATAACACTTTTTTTAAATCATTGAACTTAGTATTCCACTTTTTTAAATGCTTCTGTTTTTGTAAATACAAGTACATTCGTATTTCATATTTAGTCGATAAAGCTAAAGTGTTTTTTAGTTGATACTTGATATATCCAACCGTTTCAAGATTAAAAAACAATCTTTTTGCTTCTTCCGAACACTTAACATGTAAGAACACCTCTCCGTTATCGTTATGAAAAGCATGTACAAAACTAAACAAATTGAGTCTCAAATAATCTTTACTAACATTTCTGCAACAAAACTTTAAATCGCCAAGTTCGTTTGCTGTAATTATCAAATCAGAAGTCTTAAATCTTTTGAGTCCGAGCATGTCACTAATGTCTGTTTTGCGAATAATCACATCACAGGTATCATCTTTCTGCGGATTTATACACGAAAGGTATATGTCAAATAGTTTATAAGCTTTTGCAGATAAAACACCTTCAACTGTGTTATAAAGAGGTTGTGATCTTGAAATCATATTTTCAGTTGATAACTTTGCGGCTTCCAATGTAGATTCGTTTTTATCAGCCGGTTTTATATTTTTCTCACACATAATATTTATCCTTTCAAAAAAGGTTTTTCCATCCGTTATTCAGCTACTATTTTCCCTATACTATATCTAACTACCTATTATATGATAGAAGATAGAATATACTTGTTTATATATCTTGTTTATATATCTTGTTTAGGGGATAAAAATGTCCGCTGTTCATGGGACTTTTCAGATTTAAGGGTGTACGGTTTAGAACACCAAGAGTGTACAGTTTGGAACACTAAGGGTGTACGATTTGGAACGGGTGTACAATTTGGAACCCCAAAGGTGTACGGTTTAGAACACCAAGAGTGTACAGTTTGGAACACCAAGGGTGTACGGTTTAGAACACCAAAGGCGTGCGATTTAGAACACCAAGAGTGTACAATTTGGAACACCAAGGGTGTACGGTTTAGAACACCAATCTTACTTATAAAAACTCATGAATATTTCCTTTGGAACCGGATTGAGTTCCGCTGTAAGGCTGTATGTACCTTCAAGATGGTACACAACACCAAATAGCGAATAGCTTGATACACACTCGTATATCTCGCCTTCTGACTCAACTTCCTGTTTAATCGGAATTGTGAGCTTTGAAAACTTTTCCGTGAGTTCGCAATAATTCACACTCTGTAATTCTTCAGATGTGCAATCAATCAGAATATCAATGTCCGACACATCGCTTTTTGATTGTCCAAATGCTTTAAGTGCCTTTTCAAGCATTGAAAATTCGTTGTTATCAAGCTGTTTGTGTAATGATTCTACAATGCTTTCTTCTGTCACTATTGTATTGATTCTTTTTTCTTCCATTTTGGGGTATCTCCTTTTTTAAATATTTTTTGAAAAAATCAGCATTTTTTGCTGACTGCATAATTTTTCTGTTTTCTTTATTTTAGCCTGTATTGCAATTTTATCCTTTAGATGAGGAATTTATATTCTAAGTGTTAAAAACGCCATGCAAGCTAATCTTGGGCTTATTACCGCTATTTTTGTGACTTTTTGCAAAAGTGCCGTATTATTTTCGTTGTTATGCCTATCACAAAGATCGTACACAACCCAATCGGCAAATATTTTTTCATTGCGTTATCTGTTTGCCCATCAATCAAAGTCGTTTTTTTTTAATAATATTTGAGGTAGTTTTCGTTGATGAGCTATTGCTCTGTGATGTAGATTTAGCATTAACGCTTTCGTTCTCACTTTCCTCTACCTCTACCCTCTTACCGTGTACAAGCAATCTGTGTGTATTAACACCAATAGGCGTGCAAGTCATCAATGTACAATAACCTTCTGAACGATTATAACCAAGATGATTTGTTACCTCTGAGGGTTTTACTGTTTCAATGCTGTATATCTGATATTTGATTTTTTCGTCAAGAAAATAGATATAAAAACAATCTTCTGTTGTAAGTTCAGGCAAATCAGAAAACATCTTACTCATTGTCAGACCGCTATGCCCTGTTATAACGCTATGCGTACCATTCTTGCCCGTTGGTAGAGATGATTTTTCAAGCAATCCTGCTCCGAGTTCAAGCGTTTCATCTTTTGTGTTATCGTATATAGGCAAATTAACATCAATTGCCGGTATGTTTATGTAACCAACAATTCCGTCTTTAACTACAGCATTATAAAAATTGCCTGTATTCCCTGAAGAATTGTATTCATCAGCCGCCTCTTTTGCGGTTGCAATATCATCTTTAGTCATATCTGATACGCTTTGCTGATACGACTCAATCTGCGTATTAGCTGATTGCTGATTAAGTATTCTTCCGAGAATCGGAATAATAGCTAATGATATACCGACAAGAATGAGTAGTGATGCAATTGATATTGTTGCTATACTTTTCAATTTTGATTTATTAGCTTTATTATTTTTCACAAATTGCCCTTCTTTGTGTCTTCATGACTTGTATTTTGTAAAAGCTATTATATTCTAAATAGTTTTTTGTTTATCACCTTATTTAGTGAATTTAAACTTCCTAATTTTCAAAAACTATTACAATGAATATAGTTTTTAAGTTTTCCTTATTATCTTTGTAAATATCGGCTATTTAATCGTGTTTTCAGGGCTGTCAAGAAGTTTTGCTACAAATTGCAAAGCTTCTTCTGACGGATCTTCGTTGTATTTGGAAAGCAGTTGTACACAATGGTATTTATTTCGTGATATGTTAAATTCTATTGTGTGTCTTAACCCCTGCGAATCCACATAAGAATATATTTGACATTTATCTTTTTTTACTTTATTTGCGTATGAAACAACGCAATTACCTTGCATTTCACTTTCTAATGCTAACCTTTCTTCCGTCATTAACCACTCAAACTTTTTAGGAAGTAATTTTCGCAAATTGTTGTATCTTGTGTTTGCTGACACTATACTTTTTGCCGACCTTTGTCCTTTTTTTAAAATTTTGGTAACAAGTGCGTTATGTGCTTCTTCAATCTTTTTTATTGATGTGTATTTAAGCCTGATTTTCGTTTGTGTTTGATAGCACATATTTATGTAATCATCAATAATGGTATTTTTTGCCGATACCAAAACTCTGTCCGATAATAATTTTCCCAATAAAATTTTTACATTATCATTAAATCTACCAAACGGATTGTAACCAAAATATGATTGTCCACATCCTTGCTTAGCTTTATCGGCACAATATTGAAACAATATACCTACACAGTCGTTATCAACCTTTGACATTGCTTTTACTGCAAGATACGATAGGTTAATATCCCCTTTGTTAAAGTTGTAATTCAATTTTTCAGTCTTTGGATATTTATTGTGAAACAACTCCTGTAAATTGTGATAAACACCTATTTCTTCTATTGTCAAAGGTAGTAAGCAGCATATATTTAGCTCCAAACACCTCTTGAAATCTTTATATATTGAGTTTTTCATGCTGTAATAATCAAGTATTTCAGCAATTATCTTTGAAAACATAGATCTGGAAAAAAGGTCATTTTTAAGTGTCAACGGCACGAGGTTACCTTTTTGGGAAATGAACACTCTGTCATTGTCATATATCGCCAGTTCAGCATTGATTCCGATACCTTCGTGTTTCCATAATAATTTTGTTTCGTTTTTGTTACGGTATAAAATTATAGATTTTCTGCAATTCATTCTTATTAAAAAAGCATCTGACGGATAACTGCTCTTACGAAAATAAATCATCTGATACTCATTTTTTAGATCAACTTTCAATGATTTAATATATTCAAAATTAAAACAGTTTAACTTGTCAGTAATTCCATTTGCTTTTTCCACGAAACCTTCTTCATATATTGTTGTTTCAATGTTACTGATATTGTTAATATCGTACATATATTCTATAAGTGACATACTCTTTATTTCTTTCAATTTAAAGTTGCTTTTGACTTCGACAATGTATTCAGGTTTTCTGTCGGGCAGTATGATTGGGGATATACTGCCCGACAAATGAAAGGAGAAATACCTATAACAAATACTTGTCTTGCTGTCAATTACGATACCAATTTTTGAGAGTCGGGCGGTGTAGTATGTTATCTGCACCGCCCATACTCACAATATGGAGTGAAAAATGAAAACTTTGAGTTTTCCTTGCTGGCAAAAATCTTCTTTGTAGGCAGTACAGTTTTCTTGGCTGTACTGCCTACAAAAACTAAAGAGGATAGATGTAGCTCTATTAGAGCCCATTAGAGAGTGTGTCTTGTCGGGTATTAAGCTATTCTGTAAACACCCGACAAGACGAGGTATGGTATATTACACAAATATGAGGAGTTATCTTTTGTTAGGAGGGCTTGCAAGACAGCTTTACTCACTGTCTTACAAGCTATATGATCAACACAAAATATGTGGAATTTTCAGGTTATAATTACAGTTGACACAAAACCGATGTTACTTTTTCGGGATTTTACCCTGCTTTTGTCAACTGACGACTGTATTCCTCCCGAACAGCACAATAACTGTACTGTTCGGGAAATGTCTAATACAAGTATGGGAAATGGAAATTTATAAGATTAAAAAATCTTAAATAGGTCAATCAGCGGTCACGCTTTTTACGGCGAACGCTGAGAATCAATACACCTGTGCCTACAAGAGCAGCGGCAATGACAAAGAGTGTTACTGTACCGGCCGCACCGGTTACAGGAAGTTCAGGGATTGTGTTATTCTTAACGCTTGGAGTGTTTGAAGAAATATGGCTTGTAGCATTTACAGTTACCTCAAAAGGAGCTGAGAGAAGTACATAACCGTTAGGTGCTTTTGTCTCGGCAATCCAATACTTTGTACTACCGTTCTCTACGCCGTTCTTATTTTTGCCGTCCTCATCAACTGAGAAAGCACCGTACTGTAAGCCCTTGAACTCTACAATACCCTTATCATTTGATGTTGCTGTAAGAATTGCATTTTCGCCGTTCTTAGCATCAACCTCAGTCTTGTAAATAGCAAATTCTGCTCCTGCAAGAGGCTTGCTACCGTCAGTCTTTACAAATGAATAACCACCTGTATGTACGGTAGGAGTTTGAGAGTTCTTTGTGAATGTGCTGTCTGTACCGATGTCGTTTGTGTAAATAAGCTTTGATGTGTTTGGTACATCCTGTGCAAGAGGAGCGTCTGTTGTAAGTTCTGTGTTGAAATATACTTCAACTTCCTTACCGCCCTTAATACTTGCAGGCTTGATAGTAAATGTTACTTCAAGACCTTTCTGAGACACTGTATAGTCTGTTTTTTCTTTAAGCTGTTTTGTGTCATCAATCCAAAGTTCAGCAGACTGATACTTGAGTCCCTTTGACATTGTATCTACGATAGTGTATGTTTTGAGCTTTTCAGCAGTTTTTGTCGGGATTGAAGTCTTAATCTTCCAGTAAACTGTGTCACCATAGTTTGCTGTATTATCAATACCTTCTGCACCCTTCTTGCCGTCAAGTACATACTTTTCAATGTCAACTGTATCGTTTTCAACAACTACAGTCTTATTGTCAACGACTTTATCGTTGACAATCATATCGCCGGTAGCATCAATATAAAATTCGTAGCCTACTGTTGAGTCAAGAATGTAGCTTGGATCTGATGCAGCTGTTTCGACAAACTTGTAATAAGTCTGTGACGGAAGGCTGTTAACCACAGCTGTTCCGTTATCACCTGTTTTGAGTCCTGTCATATACTCTGTATATGTCTTACCGTCCTCTGATGAATAAAGAGTGAATGTTGCACCCTTTAAAGGTTTCTTCGTAACTGAATCAACCTTCTGAAGTGTAACTCCGCCGTATGCAGTCTGATTTTTCGGATAGCAATGAACATCATAGAGCCACTTTGAACCGTCAACGCTTGTCATAGGAAGTGAAATAACAAAAGGAGAAATCTTCTTTGTTACCTGTGCAGGACCGTCAGTTTCTTCAACATAGTAAATGCCGAGAGGAAGGTCAGTAAATGTTGCTACACCGTCCTCACCTGTTACAGCAGAAAATGTGGCTGTTGCTTCTGAGGTTTTTACCGCAGATGCCGCAGGAAGTTCAATGCCGTCAGGCTTGAAATACTTATCAAGCTCTGCAACTTTGTAGATTGTAAACTGAACATTTGCAAGAGGCTTTGCATCGGCAGGAACATACTGAGCGTCGTCTGTTGTGCCTGTTGCCTTATGTGTTGCAAGGCTTGTATCCGACATTTCATACTTATGAAGTGTCAAGCTTGCTTTTCTTGTTGTGTCAATATGGTATTCCATATTGGCTGCGTTTGCTGTTGCAACGCAAGTTGTCATTGTAGCGATTGATGCAACTGTAAGAGCTGTTGCAACAATCTTCTTAGCTAATGATTTCATTAAGATTCTACCTCCGATTTAATTTTATCTTTCTTCTTTTTATTCTTAATGAAGAAAATTGCACATCCGGCAATCAGACATACCGCTGATAAACCGAACATTACGCAGATTGCATTTGTACCGCCTGTCATCGGCAGAACCGGAGCATATGTTTCCTTTATATTGAATGTATAATACAAAGTTTCTTCGCTGTCACCGGAAATGGTAATGTCACTTGCTTCCTTGAGCAAATTAAGTCCTGCTATTGTCTGTGTCTCTTCAAGTGAATAATCACCCTGCGGAACATCGGAAATAATGCCCTTACCGTCTTTATCGGTTGTTACAGTAGCAAATACCTTGCCTGTTTCCTTTGAAACAAGATTAAACTTTGCACCCTCAATTGCCTTGCCGTCATTATCTACCTTATTGATAGTTACAGAGCCAAGTTTAAGAGTGTTGTTAAACAATGCAGTTTCAGTCATAGCAGTTTCCGTTTCTGTGTTATAGCGAAGTGTTACAACCTGAGGTTTAACATCGTTATAGCGATACGGAATTTTGTATGTACCGTCATCCTGCTTGATTCCAAGTTCTGTTACGGTATATTTAATCAGATTGTCATCATCATCATAAACAGGAAGCTTTGTATAATATGACATGCCACTTGAATCTACAGTCTTATTACCGTAATCAACACCATTAGAGCCCTTAACATTGAAAGTAATACCATTGACAATGTTATCGTCAGATGTTTTCTTTACATCAAGGTTAGCTGTTCTGATAGAGTTGTTAAGTGTGTAGGTATAAGTTGCTTTTCGTCCGGGCTTCATATTGTCAGCGTTAAACGAAAACTGTTTCGGTTCTTTACTTACATAGCGTTTAGGTAGTTTGTATGTTCCGTCAGCCTGCTTAAAACCAAGCTCTCTGATTTCATAGAGTATTTCTTCACCATCTGCGTTGCATACTTCCATATTCTCAAGCTGTGCCATACCTTTTGAATTTGTTGCAACATACTCATCGTACTCAAAACCGTCAGTAAGTGACTTAACTTCAAAATAGATACCGTCTACTACCTTATCGCTTGATGATTTGAGAATAAGCAAAGAGCCCAGCTTGTGACTGTTTTTAAAACTTACGCTTGTTGTTGTATTCTCCGTAAGCTCAACGGTCTGCGGTTCATCGTGAAAGTAGTATTCGGGAATTTTGTATGTTCCGTCACTCTGCTTAAAGCCGAGTTCAGTTACAGTATATTTAATCTTCTCCCCTACTTCGTTATAAACCGGTAGACTGTATATAGACCAAATGCCTGTTTTTCCTGTTGAGCTGATTGCACTGTAGTCGTTGTAGTCTGACTCAATTTTGAAGTAGATTCCCTGTACTACACCGTCATCTGATGTTTTGGCAATCTTTGCAACACCCTTTTTAAGATTGTTTTTGAAAGTCAGAGTTCTTGTCTTAATAACAGATGTACCATCGACAAATTTTACTGTCTGACTTGAAGGCTTAACATATCTGACCGGAATTTCAAATGTACCGTCGTCCTTCTTGATACCCAACTCTTCAACGGTATATGTGATTACATTATCTTCTGTATCATATACAGGAAGTCCTGATACACTTGCTTTACCTTCGTCATCGGTAACAACAGTATAAGTCTTGCCCGTAGAGGCTGTAACCTTGAAATAGATACCATTTACATTTTTATCATCAGCACTCTTGATGATGTTAAGAGGTACTGTATCAATGCTGTTGTTAAACGATACTGTTACTGTTCCGTCATTTTTAAGAGTTACTGTTTTCGGTCCTTCAGTTTTGTATCTTTTCGGGATATAGTAGTTGCCGTTGGCATCTTTAAAACCGAGTTCCTCGATTGTGTATTTGACATACTCATTGTTGTCATTAAAAATATCGAGGTCAGAAAGTTCAATTGTACCCATCGAATTGGTTGCAACATCCTTCGAGTAACCGTTATCGGAAGTAATTCTAAACCATATATCCTTGATGATAGCATCATCAGAACTCTTATGGATTGAAAGACCGCCACGAACAGTTTCGGATTCGGGAACGATAAGCTGTCCTTCCGGTGTAAGGAGATTCGTTGTAAGCCAAGTCAAGCCACCTTCTTCTGTGATTTGTCCGATATATAAATCAGGATTTAATTCATAGTTTTCAGGGGCTTTAGTTTCCTGAATGGTTAATGTGCCAAGAGGCAATGCAGGTCGTCCGGAATCAGTTGCATAATAGAAATCATCACCAGATACAAGGTAATCTTTAGTTAAACTTGCCCTACCATTTTCATCTGTTTTAATCACCCATGAACGAGTAGCTTTGATATCTTTCAGTTCTTCTTCTGTCTTGTAAGTGCCAGCGTAATATTTGAGAGCAAATTCCGCTCCGGCAAGTCTTGTTGTTGCTTGTCCAGTTTTAGCATCTTGTTTTTTTAGTACTACACCGATAGGATCGTTTGCAGGCTTATCAGAACAAGTAAAGCTGTAAATTGATACGCCGTCAACAGTTTTCTTGCCGGAATCCTTGAAGGTATAAACTGTGGTATCCAGCTTATAACCCTTTGGAGCTTTGGTTTCCTTAGCATAATAGGTCTTATTAGCAACATCAGAGCCTACATGTTTGCCTTTAGAGTCAAGACCGTCACCGTACACGCCGAAGCCATTGGCGTCTGTTCGAATAAAGCCAAAATAGCTGTCTTTAGAACACGACTTATTTGTATAGATACTATACTCTGCTCCGGCAAGGCTGTAGCAACTGTTGCCTTTTGTTAATTCAGGGTTTGCAGATGTTTTCTGTAACTGAATCTTAATGAGCTTGTCATTCTTAAAGGTTACTGTTATTGCACCTTTTTTTATGAAATTAGCTGTCTGTGATGCAGAATTCAGCGAATAATTTTTAGGTGGTTTAGTTTCTTTGATAACATAATTACCCGGGGGTAAACAAACCTTAACTGTACCGTCACTACCGGTCGTATAAGAACCCATAGATTTTTTGCTGCCAAAACTATTTTTTCCATCAGGCGTGTATGTTACCGAAAAAGTAGCACCCGGGAGACCTTTGAGTGTCACAGAATCAACCTTTTTGATAGTGAGTGTGTTCTGTGCCACCATAAAAAGATTCTGATAAGCATCATTCTGCGGAGTTACGAGATAGCAGAGAAAGTTATTTGCAGACGGCAGTGCCGTTTTATTAGCCTTAACTTCCTTATAAATTGCCGGAATACAATAATAATAATCCTGCATATTATATTTAATGTGCTGCGGATCACTACTCAAGCCGTTTTCATTTCCGCCTTCGTTAATGTAACTAAGCAAATAATGCATCATAATGAAAGTGGTATTTGCTGTCGGAGCTGCGAAGCCCTTCTTCTTCATTACATTTGAAATTGTAGTTTTCAAATCCTTATGACGATAGAGATACACAGCCTTTCGCATCATTCCATATTTAGATGACTTAGGATCCACATAAGTATATTTGTACTTACCTTCACCTGATGGAGACCATTTATTTGCATTAATACAAAAGCCTTCATCACCGTTTATGATAAATTTACATGTTTCTGACGCAGGTATTCCCGGCAACGTAATTTTATTACCTTTGGATACCGTAGTAGTTACCCATTGACCGCTTGTTGTGTTCTGAGTAGCAGCCGCCGCTGATCCCATTGATATTGACATACCGGACACAAGCGTTACCAGAGATAATCCTACAGCCATAAGCTTTTTAAAAAATTTTCTCATGGGCGTTCTCCTTTTTTATAAAATTTTTGCTGTTTATCGTAGCATACACGATTGTATCAAGCAATTCGCTCAATACGACTGATAATAAAACATTGGACCATAGCCCCCTTTTGCTACAATATTCATCGTTTTATTCATTCCTATAACCATTATAGCAAACTATTTTACTAATTTTTATATTTTTTGTTGCTCTGTGTAAATATTATTCATTATTTTATTCATCATCATATAACAACGCAAAAAAGCGGAGCCATTAAAGACTCCGCTTTCATATGTTTTCTGAGTAAAAAAATAGAGTACCGATTGGTACCCTGACAGTTGACATAATTATTATGTTAATATACAAGTAAGGAAACAGCTTTAGCTGTTTCGCTTGAACGATTTTTATTTTTAATAACCGCTCTGTATTACGATTACAGGGCGGTTATTTCTTTATAGTAAACACAAAAGGTTGTTACCATTTGTAGGCAACAACCCTTTTTTTTAGAATCAATAGTATTCTGCTTTACCGCAACCCGAACATTTTCTGCCGATTGTTTTAGTCTCATAATGGCTTTTCTCAGGGACATTAACTTTTTTTGTACCTACCTGTACATTAACCCATTCATCATGATATGAGCCTTTACCCCCGTTTTCAGCATGTTCACAGATATGATTTGTCAACTCAGAATCACTCATATTAGTTAAATCTGCACCACAGTCATTGCAAATAGTCCTACCATGCTCCTCATAAACCGGTTCTTCATAAGTGTATGCTTCCTTGTCAACAACTTTTACCTTTTTGGTAATGTTTGTCCAACTGTGTGTATGCTGAGGCTTAGGAGTCGGCTTTGAAGATTCATTCTTAGATGAGTCAGGTTTTGAACTTGATGAACTGCTCTGCGGTGTTTTGGAGGATTCAGATTTTGAACTCTCCTGCTTTGAGCTTTCGCTCTTAGATGAAGTGTCCTTTTTGCTGTCAGATTTTGAAGTATTTGACTTTGAGGAAGAATTGTTATTCTTGCCTGATGTGCTTGTGTCCTTCTTCTGAGAAGATGAGTTTGTCGGATAGCTGTCAACCTTTACCTTGTTCTGATTTGCCTTTTTCACTTCAGAAGAATCTACCTTGACGGTTTCACCCTTTTCGTTTTTAACCTCAACCTTACCGTCCTTATCAACTTTCACTTCTTTGCCATTCTTATCAGTAATTTTGCCGTCAGCACCTACTTTGAGTCCTGCATCGGTAATTGCTTTATCTGTTTCGGAAAGAGTCGGTGCTGTTTCAGGAACTGTTGTTTCTTCTACGCTTGTAGTCTGAACTGTTGTTGCAGTCTTATTTATTGCATTACTATCGTCACAACCGCAACCTGAAAGCATTGCTGTTGCTGTAATCATTGCCCCTGCAATTGCAATTGTCATTGTTCTCTTAATATTATTAGTCGTTTTCATATGTCATTCTCCTTTTATGTAAATTTGTGAAGAGATACTTTTTATTTACCTCTCTATAATATATATACTCACTCGCAGTCAAATTTTAAAATAATATTTACGAGATTACATTATTTCGTTACTTTGTTATAATGTCAACATATACTTTTGTGACAAATGCACAATTAGAAGTAGTATTAAATATTTTAATGAATATTCCATTTATACAGTCGCCTTGATATGACTTTACGCTAATTTATGGATTAGATGTGTTGTATGTATTATCTTTTTAACGATGGTCTTTAAATAGTTATATTTTTTTGGAGGGTACCATTTGGTACCGTCCAACGAATTATAACTATATTTATTTCATGTCATACAACAAACAATTGCTATATTGACATTATTTACTCGCTTTATTATATTGTCCAATGTTTTGAAATAATGTTAATAAAACAACTCTCCATTTCGTATTGTAGTAATTTTTTTTACAATTGTCAAGGAGTAGTAGCTAAACAAGTTATTCTCTGAAAAATTGTAGCTTATTCAAATGTGGTGTAAAATCCCTTTTTAGGTACTAATTTTTTTGAATAAGTATTGCAATTTTTTGAAAAATCGCATATAATAATATTGCAGGTAGGAATACGCTGTATACTCATGAAACCGAATTAGCGTTTAAGCGACATGTGTTGTCGTCGGACATGAGGGAGCCACCTTTCGAGGTGGCTTTTGAATTATTTGGAGAAATTTTATGAACATATATGTATATTCAGATGAGTCCGGTGTTTTTGATAAAGTTCATTATGTATACAAGATTTCTGTAAAAAGAGCATTTGAACAGCTCATATTAAATAAGCAAATCATCCCTAATGAAATAGAAAATATTTATTTCTTTGTTGATGAACATACTACTGCAACAAATGGCAGATACGAGTTAAGAGAAGGAATAGAACAAGAGCTTAAACACGGAACACATAATTTTGAGTACAATACATATTATCCGCCAATTTTCCTTAATGTAAGGTCAATTGATATGAAGTTTTGCAACTCTGAAAGCACATTACTTGTTAGAGCCGCTGACATTGTTGCAAACCGAGTATTTTATTTACAACGCAATGATCTTATTAAGTTAAACGCAATAAATGATATTAATCTGATATATTTTCCTTGAAAATTTGTAAAGCCGTTAGTTTCAAAGGTTTATAAACGAATGTAAAAAATCGCCCAACAGCCTAAAATAGCAGTATCTAAAACTCTGTTTCTTAATCAGTATACAAACATAAAAAAGGTCGCTCCTTAATGGAACGACCTTTCACTTTATGCAATTATTTTTAAGCAACTGAAACGGTGAGTTTTAAACCGAGCGGCTGCATAATTTTCAATAATGTATCAATTTTCGGAGTTGTTTTAAATGTTTCTATTCTCGCAACAGATGACTGTGGTATTCCGCACATATCTGCTAAATCGCGTTGACTTATTCCAAGCGCTGTTCGTTTTTCGATAATTGCACCGACAATTACCGCAAGTTCTTCCATTTCTTCCATATCCTTTTTTGCCTGAGAATCAATTTTCTTAACATAAGTTTTGTAATCGTTCCAATTTCGCATAACTAATTCTCCTCTCTGCGTTCCAAATAATCCTTGCGTTCTGCTTTAGCTTTTTCGATTTCTCTTCGGGGCGTCTTTTGAGATTTTTTTCTAAAATGATGAAGAAGTACAAAAGTATCTTTTTCTATAAAGAAATAGAATACCCTGTTAGTTCCCGGTCTCAATTCCCAAATTTCATTATCAAGATGTTTTGTGATATTTTCGCCTAATCTGGTGCCATTGTTCTGTAAAAGCTCAATGTAGAACATCATTTGTTTGTATTGTATGCGTGAATCTTTGTTAGTTGCCGCTTCGTTTCTTAATTTTTCAAGAAAATTCCAAAGTTCGGATTCGCCACTTTGATTTTCATAAAATTCAATGTTATACATATTATTCCCTTTTATCTAATTCTTATTACACACTTATGATAGCACAAAAGCTATCGTAAGTCAATATTTTTTATTTAGCAAGAACATAGTTGATTATCAATAACTTCCATTACTATCATAAGGTGTTTTTTGCACTATCAAAAGGTCATAGTTACAACTGTCAAAAAGTCATAGTTAATACGACCTAAAATTACGGTTGACTGTCAAGAGGTCATAGTTACGACTGTCAAAAAGTCATAGTTAACTGTCAAAAGGTCATAGTTTCGCTGTCAAAAGGTCATAGTTAGAGTTAAAAAACGGCTTAAATACTGGAGTTTTTCGTCCTCTAAGTAATATAAGTATTATAAGTATGTATATCTAAGTAGTGAAACGCTGTTTCACTATTTGTTTCCGACCGATTTTTTTGTATTTTTTTGAGTCAAACAATATATGATTCTTTATCTAGTTAAGCTATGTCATTACCTTAGCAAAATACCCCCAGTACTTTAGGATACTGAGGGCAAAACTTTTTGCTATGCAATTGTATAATCATTTTTCGGCATCGTTTAATATGTTGTACGCATTGTTATGCACTTCAAATATTATGCTTGTTATGGCTCGTCCTGTTTTTTGATATGTAGGTCTAACCCAAATATCTGATTTCTCGTTAATTTCCCTTACTGCTATATCTATTACCTTGCGTTTGAAATCGGCAAACAGTTTGTATTTCTTCTCACAATCAAAGCAAGCTCGCAATTCTGTAACTGAAAACTCTAATTCTGACTTTGTGTTTTTGCTTTCACCATCTCTACATTTCAGAAGTTCATACAGTCGAATAGCGTAATAACTTGAGAATTCTAATATGTTTTTTAACTGGTATTGTGTAAACCACTTTTCCAATTCCAACACATACGGTTTGATTTCGTCTGATAGACGAAGTGTAATTGTCCCCTCTCCGTCATATTTAGCCATTGAAACCCAATGGAACATCTCCCAAGGTTGTTTTGGATTATCTGTTCCAATATAAACTACTGATTTCATAGCACAGTCACATATGGTTCTAATATGCTTGTATAGATTTGAACTGTCTATATTTAAAAATTTTGCAAGATCTATTATTCTGCATGAGTAGGTTTTTAAATCCTTATCCTCTTTTACAACCTGAGTAATGAGTAATCTGATTAGTCTCGCTGTTTGGAGAGTCATTGACTGCTTGCCTTTGATTATGTCGTTAGCTGCTACTGTATAATGTTCTGCATTGTATGTCATATCATAATCTTTACTTTTAGCCATAGTGTCAATTCTCCCTCCCTATTTACAATATTCATCGAATTATTCAATACAAGAACCATTATAACAGACTTTTTAACTGATTTCTATATATTTTGTTGCTTAAAAAAACAATATTCATTATTTTATTCATTTTTACTTAGCAACACAAAAAAGCAGGGTTCCAATTGATACCCTGCTGCAAACTTGTAAATTGAATGTGCTATACATATTTATTTTAATAGGCAGAGATTAAATAGTTATATTTTTTCGGATGGTACCACACGGTACATTCCAACTTTTTATAGCTATATTTGCATCTTGTAGGGAATGTCACATTACCCCCGACTGGCTCTTAATTTATGAAATTAGTAATGAAGAACTTATTTTGTATCTGACAAGAACCGGAACACACAGCGATTTATTTTAAGCTCCTAAAGGCATTTTCACCTTAATAGAATATACTAACAAATAAAAGAAAGAACCTTCCCTAATGATAAATTCATCAGAGAAGGTTCTTGTTATTTCTTCACCATAACTACAGCCTGTTTGCCGAGTTCGTTATATCTTGTATTTACAAGGCTTTTTGAGTAACGGGTTCGAGCATTCGTCCACGGATCGTTGAAATAGTAATAATAGTTATCATATCCTGTCATTACAAGACAATGCTCTCTGGCAATCCAAGTATAGTAACTGCCGAGTTTATATTTTGCGTTTTCATCGGTGTAGTTTACTCTCCAAGTGGTTGTTTTGAATGACGGCAACATATTAATTGTTGCCCAAATCATAATCGGCTGACCTTGTGCAACATACTTACCCGAAAGATATTCAAGACTTTTCCCGCTGATTTCGACAGCCTTGTATGATTTGTCGGAAAGGTATTTATTCATACATTTTACCATAATCGGTGCATACGCTCCGTAGCTGTTGGAACTGTATGGTGTTCCAACAAAGGCACAATTAGGATCCGGTCCTGTGTATGAACCGTTCGAATAACCGAAGGGTTTTTTTACCAGATACTTATCTGCAAATGTTGTTTCGGAAATATTGTATCCATAGTGTTTAAGTAACATTGTTGCACTACAAGTTTCGCAACCGGTTGGCAATTTGCTCTGACCAATCAGGGGAACATTTGAAATTTTCTTGCTCTGTGGCATTATGTATACATTGCAAATGGCTTTTTTTCCGTTATTCAAAGTGCAAGTTACAGTTGCTTTTCCTGTCGCTACTCCTTTGACGACACCTCCGCCTCTTGTTACAGCAGCTATTTTTGAATTGCTTGATGAATAAAGTCTGTAATATGCCGCTGTACCTTTTGGAATACTGCTGTTGAGGTCAAAGCTTTGACCTATGTACAGTACAATTTCACTTGCATTAAGTTTAAGAGATGTTGCAAGCGGCTTGACCGTTACATTACAGGTTGCTTGTGTACCGTTTGGCATTTTGCATCTCACAGTTGTGGTTCCTGCCTTTTTTGCGGTCATCAAACCTCCGGCTTTTTGAATAAAAGCAATGTTCGGATCATCTGAATAATAAGAACGAAAATAAGCTGCTGTTCCACTCGGCACATAGCTTGAAAAATCATACTGTTCACCGACTCCAAGTGTAATACTTGTCTTATCAAGCTTTATGCTATTAGCAAGCTTTTTAACAGTAACCTTACATTTGGCTGTAAGTCCGTTATAAGTTTTTGCTGTAATTGTAGTGACACCAATGCCCACAGCAGTCATTTTGCCTTTATCGTCTACAGTAATTACCCCACTATTATCTGTAGTAAACTCTACTTGCGAAATATCTCCGTTTTCAACAGTTGTGACGAGAGTATATTTTTCACCTTTACCAAGTGTGATATTGTTTTTATTAAGCTTCACACTTTTTGGTACGCTAGTAGGTTTCGGCTCTGTAGTAGGCTGTTCAGTAATCTGCTCAGTATACTCTTCCGTAGTTGTTTCAGTCGATTCTGTTGAAGGTTCAGTAACTTCTTCCGTAGTTGTTTCAGTCGATTCTGTCGATGGTTCATCAACAATTGTTGTTTCCTCAACACATTCTGTAGTAGTTTCAGTATATTCAGTTGTTACTTCAGTACAAGCAGAGGAGAAATCCGATATCGTTGTTTCTGTGAATTCCATATTTTCTGTTGTCATCTTTGTACTTTCTGTGGATGCTTCAGTTCCGTAAGCCGAGGTAGTTTCTGTCAAAGATGACGGTTCTGATGTATCGAATTGAGAGCCAACAATAATTTTCTGAATATTAGTGGCATCAATAACGGTCAACACATTGTCACCATTAGTATCGTAAAGGAATTTCTCATCATCAGTTAAGTCAATCATACCTACAACATACTTTTGGACCTTGGTTGCATCCACAACCGTAAATTCGTAATTACCACTGTTAACGATAGTCGCTGCATATGGTATTGTACATATCGCAGATAACAGCGTTATGATCAACAATATTGATATTGCTTGTATTATTTTTTTCATGTTTTTTGCTCCCTTAATATTAACTTAATATTCATCAACATAATTTTACTATTTATTTAATTAATTGTCAAAATATTTATTGGGGTACCAATTGGTACCCCAATATTATTTTTGATAATTAAATTTTGCGGTTATTTAAACTCTTTTTCAGATAAAACTTCTCCGTCGCCATTTTTGTATCGTACGATAACCGTGCAATCGTCTTCCACAACCTCATTAATGCTGTCAACTACGCTTTTAAGTGAGGTATTCATAGAGTCCATTGCTTTTTCAAGATAGGATTTCATTTCATCCTTTGCATCGCCGTCATAAGTTTGTACCATGCGAAAGTTATATACAATACTGTTACCTTCACACGTAATACGCAAAGTGTATATGTCATTGTTATAGGCGTCATCAGCTGAGTTAATCACACTTTTCATTTCATCGGAATTGTAATAATCGACAAGATGTTTATACTTTGTTCCGCTTACCTTACTGCTGGCAGAACTTTCAGAAGAACTGCTTACTGCATTTGTACTTTCGACAGTTGTTTGCGGAATTGTATCACTTTTTACATCAGATGATAAAGAAGAGGTTGTGCTATCAGGAGTATCTGAAGAACTTTCATTTTTTTTGCTTGTGTTACAACCACTTAAAAATACTGTTGTTGCGAGTACCGCTACCATAGATACGGCTACAATTTTTTTCATTGATGTTCTCTCCTTGAATTTTTAGATTATCGGGGTACCAATCGGTACCCCGACTTCGCAAAATAGGGATTGTTTTGCGAATGTAGCACTGAGGATTTAAGTGGATTAAGGGCAATTTTAAGCCACCTAAACGCTACTCAATCATCATAGCATATAATATAAACGCAAAATTATTGATTTTGTTGCTGTATCGCAAAAAGAAAATCAGGATGCCGATTAACACCCTGATTTAATCAATTAACTTTTATATTTTGAAATAATATTACTAAACAGCTCAAGTATTGCTTTAAGTTTCGGATATGCTGAGCAGTACCTGTCGCTTAAATCATTACTAGCAGATAACTCAATATCAAATACCGAGTTGTTAATTTCCTCAGTTAATTCAACAAGTCTTTCTGCCTCTGAATCAATACTATCGTATATATCATGCACGATAACCAATAATGCGTTTGCTATATAGCAGTTGTTGGAATGTTTAGTTTCCAAAACTCTGCCATTATCATCGTAATTATTCATCAGTAAATGTACAAGTCCCGTTCCGGTTTCGGCAAGATATGTAATTTTAACTTCATTAATTTCTTTTTCCATTTTTTATACTCCTTTAAAATTATTTTCATATGGTATTATCAGCAAAGGTGGTCCTCTTACGCTTATTGCCAAGCTTTAACTCCTTTTTAATAATTTTCGGATTTTAAATCTTAAGCAATTTCACCCCATATTATATATATACTGTTTAAAACGGCTTTTTTAAAATTATTTTTTAAGTGCTTAATCTACTACATTTAAGTTATGAATATAATTCATATCTACACTTGCACTTATGCCATTAACCTGTCCTTTTTCGCTATACTGCCATATATCGCAAGGTACAGAGCAATAGCTACTCCATTGAGCGTTCCAGATTGACACACCATTATTTATTAGTGTTTGACGATTTAATAGATAGCCGTAAACACTCGCCGATGAGTACACGCCAGATTTATAGCCGGCTTTTTTAATTGTGCTGCAAAAATTAAGAGCCATTTGTGTGTAGTTACTGTTACTCATTGACATAGCCGGCTGATATTCAAGGTCATAGTACACCGGCATATCAAGTCGTTTGCCATTAAGACAATACAGGCAAGCATTTGCTTCTCTGTATGCATCTGAAGGAGATGTTGAATAGGAGAACCAATACACACCAACTTTAATACCTGCGGCTTTGGCATTAGCATAATTCCGCTCGAAAGTATTGTCTTTTTGACTATACTCTCGTCCAAAACCGGCTCTGAGAATCACATAATTATATCCGGCTGATTTTACTTTATTAAAATCTACATACCCCTGCCAAGTTGATATATCAAGACATTTAACGGCTGAACCTGACACCGTGAGTTTAAATGATGCGGTTTTGTTGTTATAAGTCCTGTACGAAATAGTCGTACTGCCAAGCGACTTAGCATAAATTTTCCCATCAGAATTTACCGTTGCAACATATGTATTACTGCTTGTCCACTTGTTTTTGAAGCTGTAAGCGTTATTATTGTATGTAACTTTAATGGCTTCACTCTGCCCAACTTTTAATGTGCTTGTTGTGTAGTTAAGCGTTACACTTGACGGAGCAGATTTGACTGTAACTTTGCAAGTAGCTTCTCTACCGCTGCTGAGTTTACATCTTATCGTTGTGGTGCCTGCTGTTTTCGCCGTCATCAAGCCGCCTGATTTTTGTACAGTTGCAATTGCAGTATTGTCTGAATAATAGGACCTGAAATAAGCCGCTGTACCATTTGGTATAGAACTTGAAAAGTCATACTGTTCGCCAACACCAAGCGTAATACTTGTCTTATCAAGCTTTATGCTATTGGCAAGTTTTTTGACGGTAACCTTGCATTGGGCTTTAAGTCCGTTATATGTATTTGCGGTAATTGTAGCAGTACCTGTACCGACAGCAGTTATTTTTCCGTTATTGTCAACAGTTGCAACCTTACGGTCACTTGTTGTAAAAGCAACCTGCGAAATATCGCCGTTTTCAACTGTCGTGACGAGAGTATATTTTTCGCCTATACCAAATGTGATGTCGTTTTTATTAAGCTTCACACTTTTAGGTACGCTTGTAGGTTTTGGCTCTGTAGTAGGCTGTTCAGTCGTGGGTTCTATGGTAGTTGTAGCTTGTGTCGGTTTTGTTGCTGTCATTGTTGTTGATTCAACAGTTGAAGAAGTCGGATTTTCTGACGGAATATCAGGAGCTAATCCTACGACTATCTTTTGAATATTAGTTGCATCAGTAATTGTCAGTTCACCGTTTTTATCAATATCATAAAGGACTTTTTGTGTATCAGTTAAATCACCAAGTCTGACAAGATATTTCTGTAACTGTGTTGAATCGGTAACACTATATTCATATTTACTTGCCGTAGCGGCAGATACAGACATTGTTGAGCCAATTACCGAACAAATGAGTAAGCTGCCTGCAATAGTTGATGATAATATTTTCCTAAATTTACTCGTCATGGCTTCCTCCGTAATCTTAATTTAAAACTTTACGAATCTTACACATAACGGTCGTATTTTGATTTGATTTGCCGGTAACGATAACATATAGTTTTGTTCCGTTGTGAATTTTCACATAATCATCTTTTACATAATAAGGAACTTTACCTAGTGCTCCATTCGGCATTTTCAAATAGTATTCACCGGTAATCGGCTTAACCTCAATAACTTCCGCCAGTAGTCTATCACCGTGTTTGTATTGAGCTGCAAGATTGGCTTTGATACTTTTATCTTTTACATCAATTGCAACTACAGACACTCCCTTTTGAGGATCAAATTTTGTAATTTCAACATCTATAGTCATTCCAACTGTATATTCCAATTTTGTGTTGATGCGTAATGATGATATATTCTTAGGACGCATTACGCATGTGTAGCCGGATACCTCAACGAGTATACTCTTTGCCATAACATTCAAGATTCGAGCTCTAAACTTACTTCCGACACGGAGAGACGGCACAGGAAATTTTTCCGACTTAACAAATCTTGCCCGTCTATACTGCATGGCTGTTGCTCTGTCTCCGACAACAACATTAAGGTCTCTGATAGCTTCATCTACAACATAATCCACAGTAGCACCCAACATAGATGTTATGTAAGAGTAATATTCTCTGTTCAGCACCTTTTCAATCGTTTTTACGCTTCTGACTTTTTGGCATTTTTTTCTAACTCTTTGATTGATAAGCTCTTTTACATTATTGTCAAAACCCATTTTTGTTGTCGGTATAAATACCTGAAGCGGATGATTTTGAACTTGCGTAGTTACCTCTACTGCCATGCCTTTACTCGTCATTCTCACGCCTGTCACAATACCGGTCAATACTGTTCGCATTTGTTTAGCTGACATCAACATTTTATATACCGTCAACGGCATTACAGGCATACCGTCGTTTGAATTTACAGCATGGTCATCATCTTCTGTACTATTCAGTATTGAATCGACAAGTTTCTGGAAATCATCGTCGTTTGATTCTGAAAAGCCATCTTCAATACCATCTTCATTATCAGAAGTAGTATCGTCAATAAGGTTTTTTACTTCTTTGTGTATCATGGGATCGGAAAGATTATCAATAGCTTTATCTGTTGCGTCGTCGAGATTTTCAGATTCATCTATCAAGCCTTCCAAATCATAGCTTTCCTCTTTGTCAGCATCTGTGTTGTCAGAGCTTTCAGCTTCATCTGTCAAAGCTTCAGCATCGTTGTTTTTCTCTTTGATAACTGTCGTGTCGCTTTCATCAAGATTTTCAATGTCATCTGTCAAACCTTCAACAATATCATTTTCCAATTCAGCATCTGTTGTACTGTCAAAGTTTGAGATGCCACCTGTTAAAGTTTCTGTCCCATCAACACTTTCAAGTTCATCCGTTATAGTTTCGGAACTATAACTTTCTGATTCAGCATTTGCTGTATCACCGTTATCAAAATTTTCGATACCATCAATCAAAGCTTCACCCGTATCGTTTCCTGCCTCGATATCTGCTGTACTTTCAAAGCTTTCAGATTCACTTGTTAAAGCTTGTGACTGCTTTAATTCTTCTTCAAAAAAATTATTTTTCTCGTTATTGAACATTTTTCGTCATCCTTTCTAAAATTAAATTGATCTAATCTGTCCAACTTAATAATTATTATATCATTCACATATCGCTATTTTTATTGATTTTGTTGCTCAAAACATATAAAAAGAGAAGGCACCATTATAGTACCTTCTCTTTTTTAAAACACGAAAGGAATGCTTTGATTTCCTCTGTAATTTCTGATGATAATGTTTTTTTCTGAAGTTTGCGTTCCGACAAGAAGTCAAAGAGAACAAAAATGTCATATTTTCCGAGCTTAACAATCTCATACAATTTATCTTCAATCGAATCTAATGTATCTTTGGTGCACTCTGTATTGCTCGCCTGAGTCATTAACTCTGATAACGAATTTATTACATTTGTCAGATCACATCTATTCTCTTTCGGAACATTTTTCATTATGTGGATGGCATCTTTTTTTGCTATATCAACAATTTCTTGATATTCACAATTATATAACTTTCTTAAAGGCACCCTAAAATATCTGCACATTCTATTTTTGTATAGGCTGTCAATTACGGCGTCATTATCCTTAGTGATTTTTTCCCATCTAATTATTTGTATTCTTGATACTCCGATTATTTCAGATAATTTATCCTGTGATATATTTGCATTATTTCTCAGTTCTTTTATTCGGTATTTACTCAACATTGTATATTCCTCTCTTGATTTCTTGTCCTCTATATTATCATACATATCATTCATTTTATGTCAAGTATATTGTATATTTTTTTAACTTTTCGTTTTATCTACCCAATTGTCGTGTCGTTTGTTCATTTTTGTATTGACTTTGTATTGCATTGATGATATACTGTAATTAAAGAAAAGTCTTGTTAATGTAATTAAAAAGCGAGGTAATATTATGCTGTTTGATATAATAATTCTAATTGGTATTATTGCTGTAATTGTCGGTCGTCACAATAGCAAAGGCACAACACATGAGCTACCAAATTATACAATCGTCTATGTCATAGGAATACCGTTTTTAGCAATAGCTGTATTTAGTTCTTTTTTAACTCAGTACACACCGGACTTTATTAAGAATGTTTTTTGCATGTGGGGGTGGGTACAATGTTAAGTTTTGGCATAAATTTGAGAACATTGCGTGTACAAAAAAATTTGAGTCAACAGGATATTGCTGATAGACTTTCAATTAACCGAACAACATACACCAAGTGGGAACTGGGAGTTTCAGAACCGTCACTTACAATGCTTCTAAAGCTCGCAGAGATATATGATGTTGACTGTAATCGGTTTTTAGAAAAAACAGAGTGCGAATCAAGCACTCTGTAAGTAGGAGGTGTTTTATAATGGATAAACACGATATACTCATCGTTTCAAAATCTGACGACAACAGTATCTATGTAACCACGAAAGGTGATATTTTTGAAATCGCAGCGGCAATTAAAGCAATTACAGGCGGTATAGTACACCATACAATGGAAAACCGAGGAAAAAGTGACGCAATAGCCACAGCATCATTATTTGCGGAAGCTGCAATGAAAGGTGCTTGCAAAGGTTTACTTGACAGAGATGTTTCAACTAAAGAGCTTAATAAGTTCTTTTCTTCATATAGCAATGACAATTAGGAGGCTGTAATGAAAGGACAGAAATGGTACTACCTACTGATAAAAGACAATACAGAAGATGCGGTTGCGTGCATTGAGTCAAACCTTCCAATAAAAGCAGATAAGCTATGTACCGAAGTTATTCATTTAAACGGTTATCACGCAATATCAATTTCAAAAGAAGAATACTTTACTTGGAAGGAAGAAAATCAAGATGTTGAGTGCTAAGCATACGAAAGAGGTGTAAAGAAAATGAACAACATTTTAATTAGTATCAAACCACAATGGTGCAACTTAATTTTAAATGGTCGGAAAACGCTTGAAATTCGCAAATCAAAGCCTAACTTAACAACACCTTTTCGTTGTTATATTTACTGTTCCGAAAAGAACGCCCAAAATCCTCATCATATACTCGAAATACACAATTCGGACGGAAAAATTATTAAAGCCAACGGAAAAGTCATCGGAGAATTTATTTGTGATTACATAAAAGAATACAGAACAGAATTATACGAATCTGACGGCGAGTACTATGAAAACATCCGAGAAGTTTGGCAAAGTGAAGATGATTCTTCTGAAGAGGAGTACCGAATAATTGTCTCAAATGACAATGGTAATCTTAATCATAACGAGATATTACAAAAATCTTGTTTAAGCCTTGATGAACTGAAAAAATATGTAGGTTTAGGAGATTCACACTTTTTTTCTTGGCATATATCAGATTTTAAATTGTATGACAAACCTATTTCAATAGAAAAAGCACCGCAAACTTGGTGCTTTTGTGCAAAAATAAAAGGAGAACAAAATGAAAGCGATAAAAAAAGAAGTCAATAACCCTTGTGAGGTTATTGACATTGATTGTAGATATGTATGTGATGTCATTAAAGCTGTGCCGGAGCTTGGGTACATTGAAAGGGTACCTATGGAAAACAACATTCTTTTGCTTGCGGATGAAGAAGGACACATCAAAGGTTTACCACATAACTTCTTTCTCTCTTTTCCAAACAGTAAACATTTCCCTGTGCAGGATATAATTGGCACAGTTGTGTTTATTAAAACAAAGCCTCTTCCCCCACTTGATGAAGAAATTTATGACTACGAGGTTGACGGCTTATCTAATGAGGATGTTGAGCTTATAAAGAAAATATTTACAGAGGATAATCAAGCGAAGCTGTCAAAAAAGTTCGACGAGATATACAAAGACCGTGATTATTGGAGTCCTATTGTAACAACTTGGTGAATAGAGAGGAGTAATAATATGATGCCGCAAAGTGATTTAGGAATATGTGACCGAATAAATCATCTGATGAATGAAAAGTGTCTTACCGCTGCCGAATTCGCAAAAAAGACAACAATTCCCTACAAGACTGTAAACCAATATTGTAATTACATCAATTCACCCTCAACAGCAAACCTCAAAAAGATTGCTATACATATGAATGTGTCAGCTGACTGGTTGCTTGGAATTAAGGAGTCGTAAAATGAGTGTTCCAAAAAGAAAACAACTTTCTAAAGCGATTCGTCTTGAAGTCTTAAACAAGTATGATAATCATTGTGCATACTGTGGATGTGAATTAACTTACGAACAGCTAAATGTTGATCATAAGATTCCGCTATACTATGCAGAATTTGGCTACGACATAAACTATCTTGAATCAATGGACAATTATATGCCTTCCTGCCGCAGTTGCAACAAATATAAGACAACATATACCATCGAAACCTTTAGGAAAATGATTGAAAAACAGCCTGATATACTCAACAGGGATAGTTCTACATACCGACTTGCCACAAAATTTGGCGTTGTTACCCCTACTCCCCACAAAGTAAAATTCTACTTTGAAAAAGTTGAAGAAAATTTGAAGTAATCTTTTGATACCATACCCATAGTGTATGGCAAGTGTCCTTTACAAACTCAATTAAAATATTTAATAACATAAAAGGAGTGATAAGAATGCTATTATCAATAGTGTTTATAATAAGCATCGTGTTTGCAATCGTATTTATTATAATGAAAGCGTGTGATTCTTCCGATATTTTAAAAATTATCATTGCTATACTTTCAATAGCGAGTGTCATAACATTTTTTATTATAGCAAGTAAATCTGTGTCATACACCGGCAATATCAAAATGTCTGAAAAAATCGAAAGTACTCAAAAAATTGTTAATCTTAAAGACAATCGTGATACTAAAGGTCATTTTTTTATTGGAACAGGTTATGTGGGCACAGAAGCATACTACTATTATTACTACCAAACTAAATCCGGCAGTTATAAAGCTAACAAAATTGAAACTGATAAATGTGAAATAATCTACACCAACGATACTCCCCACATTGATACTATCGTCCAAGTACCTGATGAAGAGCAAACTAAAAACTGGCTTACTTTATCATGGCTGCTATCTATACGAACTTCTTTTAGTGACAAGTATAAAATTTATGTTCCTGAAGGAACTATCACGGATGATTTTTCGATTGATATGGAATAAGGAGTGATAGCCGTGCTATTGATAATCATGTTTTTTGTCATTATCGCTTTTTTACTCGCAGCTTATATTGTACTCAATGTTGAACTCGATATTGATGAACTTATTTGTAAGATTATATTTGCTGGAATTTTCTTAATGAGTATTGGAGCGTTTATGGTGGTAACTTATATATCTGTATCTTATACCAGTAATATTAAAATGCATGAAGAAATTGAAAGTAGTCAAACGATTGTTAATCTCAAAGATAATCGTGATACTAAAGGTCATTTTTTTATTGGAACAGGTTATGTGGGTACAGAAGCATACTACTATTATTACTACCAAACTAAATCCGGCAGTTTTAAAGCTGACAAAATCAGAACTGATAAGTGTGAAGTATTCTACACAAAGGATACTCCCCACATTGATACTATAATTCAAATTCCGGATGAAGAGCAAACTAAAAATTGGCTGACTTTATCATGGTTGTTATCCCTACAAACCTCTTCAAATGAAAGGTATAAAATTTATGTTCCTGAAGGATCTATAACAGATGAGTTCTCTATTGATATGGAATGAGGTGAAAATAATATGTTATTTTTTGTGCTGACATTTATTTTTTTGGTTATATTATTTATATTCGTCTTTATTTACTGCTACCTCATTTACTGCTCCCTCATTACGCCCCCAAAATGGCTATATACATTAGCTTTAACTTCAGTAATTATTTTTGGAATTTGCTTTGCGAGTACAATAGCATGTTGCATATATTCCCAAAGTATCAGAAAAAATCTAAAATTGGAAAGTGTCATTGAAATCCAGCCAATCAAAAGCACTTATAATACCACCTATTTTGTTGAAAACTCAAACTATTATTGTTTTAACACAAAAAAAGATACCCTAAAAATAAACAAATCAATATGTAATATTAACTACACTGATACAAATGCTCGGATAGAGAAATATGTTAACAAACCGGACGAAAGCCAGTTTATACCAATATTTTATATTTCATTAAACAACGAATGCACTTTCGGCGATGAATACTATTACAAAATATATATACCAAATAATGCAAAAGCAAATGATGTGGAGGAGTAAAAATGGCGAAAATTGGAATTACAGTATCAGCTGACAAAAAATCAATTTCTAAGGTTAATCATACGGTTAATGATGCTTTAAAAAATGAATACAATGAGTATCTTCGTAAAATTAAGACTATAAGCCTGCTAAAACTAATTACAAGCCTTCTTGGAATAATTCAACTTTCAAGTGCAATATGTTTTTTCACTGACATTTTCCTTGATTTTATTCCAAAATCGCTTCCGATATATATTACGATTGTTATTACCGTTTTTGTGTTGAGCGGCATACTTGCTGTATTGCTTGATGTGGTTAGGCAAAAATCTACCGACATTGACCAACTATTGTACCTCACAAAAGGCAAAAATATTACATATGAAGATTTTGCTGTATATAGGATTTCTCCTTTTGCAGACAAATTTAAATTATATTTTATGTACTATTTAGCTTACACGAAACCACACATATTATCAGTTGATGTATATGTTTTGCAAGACAGCAAAAACGCTGTTTTAAACATTGTATATGTTGACGGCAGTACAATAACGAGTTTTACAATGAACCTCATAGACATACTAACTGATTGCAATTACATCAACGAACCCGAACTTCACTATGATTCCGACTTTAAACTGTTTCTTCCTCACAACCAACTCAGGGAATATTACAGAGTAAATACAGAAGACTTTAAAGCACTTGTTGACAGTTTCAAACTCAGTTAATAGGAGGAAAGTTCACTATGAACATTACTGATTTTCTATTGCCTATCGCTGTCGCTTCTTCTTTTAGTTCAAACAGCGGCAATAGTGATAATAACGATAAGAGTGACATTTCAAAGAATAATGATGAATGTTTTGTTGTAGATAAAACAGATATGGAAGAAAATCTGAATTATATGATTAGCGATCGTGATTTTTCTAAGATTAACGAAAACGCTATCAACGAGCTGAGAGTAAATTATTCACTCAATCAAGATACATATATCAAATACCGCAGAAAGCGAATCGAGGCTTGCATATATGCTGTATGCTTAGCTTTACTTATCATAGCATTAGCTGTTGAATGGTTTTGTATAAGCGACAATAGCGTTAAAGCAATTGCAACTATTAGCTTGACAGTAATATCTATTGTATTTAGAGTTTTAATGGTGGTTTCCGATAAAAGGATATCCCAATTTTTTGAAGAGGAAGACGAAAACGGAAACTTTAATGGTAACTGTTTGTATGGATTAACTTCCGAACAAATGGACCATATTTTCAAGTATAGGTGCAAAACATTTGATGAACTGCTTACTTTTGAATTTTATTCCTCTTTGGCATATGAATCGGGTTATGTAAAAATCACGCATATCAAGGCTGATAAAATCATATTCATTGAGTTGTCAGAAAAAAAGACTTCACAAATCAGATTGGCTTACGATGAAATAACATTTTACTTTCTTTCTGATAAAAAAGATATCCAGAAAGAAACTTTTCCTTTACACGCAATTACCGTTGACGACAAACAGCCTATGCGGTTATATTATGTCGAAAGAGAATTTTGGCTTGAAGTTCCCCTACACTTCGTACACAAAGGCGAAATTTCAAAAATAAACATAAATCTCTCATCTTTAAAATGTTATAACTAAAGAGGTATAAAATGAAATTAACAAGCAAGATATCTCGTATAGCTATTTGTATATCTGTATTAGCAATTATATTATCACTAATTTCAGCCATCGGAATTTTATCAAACATTATTCATAATAGAAATCAGAATCGCAGTTATGACTTGAGTAAATATATTTCAGCAGTAAAAATCCATAATGAAAAGGAATTTGCAGCGGCATTATCCAAATATAATGATGTAGACATTCTCGCAGAAGGTACACTTGAAGCGGTTGATACGGTCACATACAATGGTGTTCCCGGAGTGTATTCTCAAATAAAAGTTGATAATCAAACTTACAACAGACATTATTCAGGAAGTATTATCAGTTATAGCTGGGATACAACCAGTACCGAATTCATACACTCAAAGGAAATACGATTTCTAGGTCAAATTTATCCTTATGGCACTATCCCCTTCTCAGAACCGAAAGATAACGGTGCTGTATATCCTAATGTGAACGGATGGTTTTGTGGAGATACAAGACATGAAATATATACCTCGCCAACCAACGAAAAAGGAGTCCTGTACGCAACGATTAAGAACAAAAAAATTATCGACACAGAATTTTTCACAGACCATTCTTCTATTGATGACTTTTTGAATAGCTTTAATTAAATTTATCATTTATAAAAGACAGCCCCTTCATCTTAATTGATAAGGGGCTGTTAGTTTGCGTATTTATTTTCATTTGGATTTTTGGTGAATGCGTCAATAACGGCACTTGCCCTTTCTTCGCTCACTTCATATTCATCAAGCGTTGCTTTGAACAAATCAACTCTGGAGCTTTTCAAAAAGAAACGCACCTGATTTATTGGTTTTAATCACCCCCTGCCTTTACCGCTGCGTTTTTTGAACAAGAACAATATAATTTTTCTCCTACTAGCTATAAAATGCAATACAGACCGTTTAAGAGCCTTTATCCTTCAAAAATCAAATCGTCTCCCTGACATTTTATCTTTCAGAAGAAAATGCTTTTTAGAGTGATTTAAGAATAATTTAGGTCAAATGTAATTATAAGATTTTTGGACTTTTATTACCTCTTGGCTTTTTGTTTCTTGGTTCCTTCGTTTGACTTTCGTCATCGTTGTCATTGCCAACATCATCTCTAACTTTCCGCCTATAATTACTGTATCTGTCAATTACCATTTTATCATAATCAAGACTTGGAAAATCAATCTTAGACTGATGGTCTGTTACATTTGTTTCAACAATCTCTTTTGACATTGGATGTTCCGTAAAATCCATTTTTGTCAGCGTCATAACCTGATGTTCAGCAAAAAACACAAGTTCCTGTGACCTCGGCATTGTCATTACTTGATTCGGTGTCATTACCATTCTTGTACCTGATGAAGATGTTACCCTCATATCAGCATTTCCTACCATTGCAGAACTCATTGTCTTGTTAACTGTCGCTTCACCCGTTAAGTCGGAGATAAACTTAGCTGTTTCCGGATCTTTACCGGATCCCAAAAACAGAAATGTGTCACAACAGCAGATTATGCTTCTCCAAGTGTCCTTATATGTGAATTGTATTTGTGGTATATCCTGAATACACAGAATACTGTCAACACCCCTCGAACGGACAGTCGCAATCTTTTTCGGAAAATCCGGTATTTCGCCTATATTACAACACTCATCAAGCAGTAAAGCAACTTTGACGGGAAGAATTCTCTCTTTCAAGGAGTCTGCATATTCTACGAGGTCAATGTACATAAAGGAAAAGAACAGAGAGGTTACAAACTTGTATGTGGAATGCTGATCGGAAAAACGAAGATAATATATACACGGCTTTTGTCCCGGTGCCGTAAGGTCAATTTCCGGAGTTCCTAATACCTTTGAAAGTTTTATATCTTGAAAAAGTTGTAGTCTGTTTGCAAGTCCATGAATTATCTGTCCTCTGATTTTATCTGCACGCCAAAACTCTTTGAACGGTATTACAGCAGGATGGAATGGAAAATTGCCTTCAAGAACATCAAAAACTCTTTTCATATCATCGTCGGATAAAGTCATAAACTCACATACTTCTCTCATCGTTTGTTCTTTACCTGTTTTGTTTGATATATCCGCAAGTCCTACTGATTTCAGCAAAACAATTGATTTGAGTAAATTCTCTTCGGCATCCGCCCAAAAGTCTCGTGTATCTTTTCCTCCTGTATTATCAATAATAATTCGAGCAAGTTGAGCTGCTTTTTCCGGACTGTTACGAACTTCACCGAGTATATCCCAACCATCAGAGTATTCAAGTTCTACAAGATTAAGTATTTTTACATCATAATTATGCTTAATAGCAAGTTCTGATGTCCAACCATATATTTCTCCCTTCGTATCTGATACTACTACGCTTTCTCTTCTTGTAATTGCCTGTAAAATGTAATTTACAACAAAAGACCTTGATTTTTTAGATCCGGGATTACCACAAACTACGATGTTATTGTTATATTCTACGCCCTCTCTCCAGTCTTTTTTTGGAAAAGCTACAATCTCCTTTTTCTTGTCGTTAAGATAGCCAAGTATAGGCAATCCGTTAATCTTATCAATCTGTTTTTTTGGTACTACTTTCATAAATTCACGAATCTCATGCTCATTACTTTGCTTTGCTGTGCCGAAATCGCCCCTATTAGAATATTCAAAATTAGCAGTTCTGTCTTTTTCACTTTCACCGAGTACTCCTCTATGATCGCTCATTTTTATTGCGTAAGCAAAAATAAGTACTCCTATTACACCTTCGGCTATCCAAGACATTTTACTTTTTGAAAAATCAAAAGCATATGCGAAATTTACAATCGGATTAAAATCAACAGCAATAGCTTGTCCTCTTGTAACCATTAACAATACCTGAGTCGATAGTCCGGATATGTATATTGCTACAAAGGCTATAAATACTATAAGCAATATTCTTAAAGTATTTCTTATTTTTCTGCTGGGTTCATATAGTTTCATTTTTTATGCCTTCCTTTCTGCATTGATATCTGAATTAAAAAGTCTAAAAATACAGGGTACTAATAGGCACCCTGTATTAAAGAACATTGAATCGTCGTTAATTCTTTACAACTCATCAAGGTAAGCGGCTCTGTCTTTAATGTTTCAAAATATTTCATTTGTAATTCAATATTTTCACGAGCCGCCTACACTCAATCAAGTTCATTTATTTATCTTGTCTGAGTAATTGCAGAAATTACTGCTTCACGGGATAAGTCATATACCAACACCTTTCCTTTTAACGATTTGTTAATTGAGATGATATTTGATATTGTATCAACCTGTTCTGTAAAGCATAAAATCAGCACTTGATTTCGTGTTTGAATTATGTATTCAATAATCTGCATCATCTTTGTAGGATCAAGATACCACATCATTGATGATAAAGTTTCGCCTCCATATACCCCATCGCAAAACTGAGTATCAATTGTTGGATGATATGGTCTGAGGTCACACTCATCAAAAAACACTCTGCTTATTTTATCTTTCATTGCTGAATCTAAAACATCACTTAACTTGTAATTCATATTATCCATTATCATCGAATAATTATGTATATAATTAAGCTTTTGATAGCAGCGGCGAGTTTGAGGTGACCTATTATCAATACGAGTAGCATTTACTTCATATGAGTCTTTAGCTGTAGGTACATCATTATATAGATATAACACTCCAAGATTTTGACGATTGTTATATGGCTCAACTGCCTGTTCAAGTATGTCGCACACAACTCTTTTCCATTCAACTTCATTGGACAACCATAGGTGATGTTCCTTATCCGGTGCATATATAATTGTAATATTTTGTTGTGTTACAATACAGCCATAAGACGATGATGAGAAAATTGCACCAAGTCGAGGACTAAAGCTACGCATTTCTTTGACACTCACAAAGAAAGGCTTTTCTACCTTAATTTCGTATCCTTGAAATAACTTCTCTGCAATTCCTGAATAGTTTTCTATGCTGACACCTTGCTTTACAAGACAATAGAGAACGCTTGTTAATGCTCTGTTTCTTTCTCTTATTTTTTCATTATACATATTGACTTCGTTATAGTCTTTGTATAGTTCATAATTATATTTATACGGAAACTTTATCATGAGGTATTCAAAGCCTCTATCCGTAAGCATATAACTGTAACTTTTTCGGTATCCAACTTTCTTAATTAAGCCCCGATGCACAAGATTATAGATGACATTTCTTCGAACATTGTATTCCCCATAATCCTGCTTAAAAAGTTTTACAGTTTTAGGTGACAACTCCCTGCCGACAAGACACAAAACTAAGAACAACTCTTTCGTATATGAAATAGGTCTTGTACTGATTTTATATTTTCCTCTTTTGTTATTTTCCTCTTTATTCATTCAATAATCACTCCATTATATGCCCGCCCATAGTTTACCCGATTCAAGGATACCTATCACGCCATTCAATATTAAAGTTGTACTTTTTAAAAGGCTAAAAATGCGATTATAGCAGGCTTTTATTTAAAACGAAATATACAACATTTCTCATTTTATAATTTTCAAAAATGTTGCCCATTTCAGTACATAATCCGTTGTACAATTTGTGGTTTTCCGTTGCCCATTTTTCCACATTATGTTGCTAATTTTGATATTAAGGATTTGACCTTTGGCAAGATATACAATTCCGTGTATGCAGTATCTGATATAACGCTGTCGTAACACAAAGAAACTAATAGACCATTATCATCAGATGACAGTATGTACTTGTTGATAAGGTTAATGATGTCATGAGAATCGCTATTATCATTATCTCTAATTTTACCTTTGGTGTTAGGCTGATGATCTACAATTATAATTGTAGCATCGGCAAGCTTATCTATTTTGTGTTCAATATCATACTGCATAATCAACTTCTCAAAAATGTAATATACATATTTCTTTTTATTGAAATACATTTTCGAACGATTTCCTCTGTAAGATACCATAGAAGGTATAACTGCTCTATAACCTTCACTGTACCTTTCAAACAGATACTCACTTTGCTTATGTTTTAAGTCTTGAGCATACTTAACAACTTGGTTAAGATCTTCCTCTGACAAAGATTTATTCATATAATCACAATAATTTTGAGACTCAACATCACTAAGCTGTGTTGCAAACAACAACTCAAAAATATTAAGCAGCTCATACTCATATTGTACTTTTTTGCTTTCTGTTATATTGGCAGAAGACGACTCAAAAATTATATTTTCAATGGTATTAATTTTACTTCTGATAAATGATTTATTCATTATCCTTACAACTCTCCTGTTCTACTAATTCTTCGGGATTATAAAATAATGCACTCTTCGATGAGTCATATGGCATGAAAACAAATGAACAGATATTTGGTATATATTCCATAATTTTTGAGGCTTCGTTATATAGCATCCATTTGTTTTCGCAGATTGCAAATCTTTTTACATTATATTTTTCATCATATTCTCTTTCAAAAAAGAATCCCATACGCTTAACTAACTCAGCATTCTCACTATATGGTAAATATATAATTTCAAACATATGTTCTTCACTGTTTTCATCTTCAATGATTAACTTAATTGTAGATGGATAATGACTAAGTTTATGATATCTCACCTTATACAGTTGCGTAAGTCGAGCTAATACTAAAAAACATTTGTTTATTATTTTAGCTTCATTATCGTACACTATGTTATCGTTGTGCGGATTGAAGTTTCTGCTATAGCAAGTAACATCATCTTTATCCACATGGATATAAATCCGTTTTGTACGGACCAGTTTGTTTATAATCGAGTTAAACTTCATTCTATCTTTAATAACAGATGATGCCATTTCGTATATTGACTTTTTAGGCAGTACCCTGTAATTGTCGATAATATCAAGTATCATATACTCTACGCTGTTCATATCTTCACCCTCACATATATCTGTATTTTCAATCAGTTGGATATACATATTCTTCATCATAAGAGCACCTGTTCCTAATAGTACCGTCATCATACTATTTATGTGCTTATCATACTCAGATTTGTTTGGCAGCTGTTTCTTTGTTATACACTTTATACCGTAATTTTCGTAGCCGTAATAATCTACCAATGCTTTGATGATATTCGGATATTTAGCTAATTTTCTTACATCAAACTCTTTGCTTGCAACCTTACTAAGCACAAAATTTTGTTGTAACAAAATATTCAATCCTCGACTGAAATACATCTTTGCTTTTTGAGTATTAGCATATATAGATGCCTCGGACTTAAAACATAATGAGTGAGAAATGCTTAATACTGACTGTGAATTGCAATACCTTTTTTCTAACAACAATTTATACTCCGGATTGAATGTAGCAATGTAATCTAAACCTCTTTTTATGCTATCAAGACAAATTTCAATGCTTTTTTTGGCATCATAATAATCCTGACCTATTTCATAATCCATAAGCATACAAGATATATCGTCAGCTATATCATCATTCGTTGCATAAAATTCATATGCTAATTTGAAATTTTTGTATTGACATAAGATATAAATGCATTCTTCGTTAGTCAGGCTCATATATTACAAACTCCTCAAATTGGCTAACACATAATTATAAAATTCATTTTGAGAGTCTAATACCGTGTGATTACTCACACACAATGTTTCAGTTATTTTTCTAATATTTTCGCCCTGAAGTGTGTGCATGATAATTTTGTTAGTCTTATCATTGTGGTACATTGAGAAGGTATAGGATAATTTTTCAATAAGACTTATAAAATCGCTCATGTTGTATTTGTCCAAAAAATCTACTTTACCTTCAATGTAATCTGCTATTCTGTAACTATGTAATATGTGAAACTGTGTTTTTAATAAGTTAAAGTTTTTAATTACATATTTAATTGTATTTAATTCTTCTGAACGCATACAACTCCTCCTCATAATGTTCTTAACACATCAACAAACTTACTTGTGCCACAAGTGCTTATTAACGCAATTATAATCATAATAGCCATACAAAGGGATAGAGTGCTACACAATAATATAGCTATTGTATATACAATTTTTTTACCACGGGGTTGTGAACCCTTTGCATAATGCAAAATAAAAACAAATACAACTACAACATTAAAGAAAGAACATATTGCATGGACTAAAGAACATACAGAAAGTAATACAGTAATTAAAATCGTAGTTGGAACAAACGCCTTATTCGTATTTTTATCTAATTTTGTTTTTATGTTTTTGCTTTTTAAAAAATACAACATTCATCACCTGATAAAAAGAATAACGGCACGAAATCAGGTATAATTTCACGCTGAAATTCGACTTTATATTGAATATTTTGTTGAATATATGCCTTTTCTTCATTATACAGTTAGGTTAATAAGATGTCAAGAGTTGCACTTAATGATTTAATTATTTAAAAGTTTCAAAAAAAAGATTATTGACAATGTTGCAACATCGGGTATAATAATATTGTATTATTATGGAGAAAATTTCAAAGTTAAGCTATGTGGAGCGTTAAAGATTGGAGTTAATATGAATGGAAATTATTGATATTTCAAAAATTAACAAAATCCGTAAAAATAAAGGTATCACAATCAAACAGCTTGTGGAACTGTCCGGCATTAGCTACACTACCTTATCAAAAATTTGTGCCGGCTATGTTGCTAAACCAAATACAAAAACATTAAATGCAATTGCTAAAGCTCTTGATGTGCCTGTCTCAATCTTTTATAAGGATGATGATCCATACAACAGTTCAATCAATTGGCTTAGTATGTTGCCGGCAAAAACAGGTAATGCTATAATCAAATTTTTTGCTTTAAATGAATCATCACAGAAGTTGGTCGATGCCTTGTTTTCTGAAAGCCCTGATGAATTGTCTATAGCAGAAATTAATAACCGCATTCCTCTATTTGAAAGCTTATTGCAAGTCAAAGATGTAGATACTGTAAAAAACTTGTCTACCGCAATTGATATAATTCTAAAGAATCCAGCAGTCATTGATGTTGTGGTAGCTTGTGCAGATCAAAGCACGGACGATTTGAAAAAAATCGCTTCAGCTATCCCCTGCCTCTATCCAGAAAAATCAAATGAATCCAAATAACATAAATCAAGGCTCAGTTAATACTGAGCCTTGATTTATTATATTGTTTCCTTTTTTATAGCTAATTTTTGCTATTATCACTGTGAATTTGCATTTTTTAAAACGATTATATCTCTATCGTAAGAAATACAATAAAACACAGAAAATGCCCGCCTGTTACCAAGCGGGCATTTAATAATTCTAAGCATTAGTATTCAGCACTTAACAGGAAGTCTGCTATACAAATCATCTTGACATCATCAACACCTATCAGTAGTAGATTAGTTTTGCAATTTATAACCGCAAAACATTTCGATAATTTATTCTATTGCGATTATTTCTTTAAAGGAAAGTGAGAGTTCTGCCCCTTAAAATGGAGCATTGAGAAATGATTTATGCAATCAATCATCTCTCGCCCAGACCATTCAACCGTTTTTTTGTCACCCATTCTTGCAACACGAAAAATGGGTTTACAATAATTTTAGGCATAAAAAAAGAGCCCAACGGCTCAGATGTTAAAAATATTAAATAAGTAATTGTTATTGATTATCTTCAATTTTCTGATATACACTTACTTTTTAAGATTTACAAGAAGGTATCGTTTTATTCACTCCATGCTGTGGAGGGAAGTCGATCACTTGCTCTTTTAATGAAACCTTTTTTGAAATTTTGTCGATAAACGGAATTTTTACATGCAAACCAGTTGACCAAGTTACATGATATGTTCCGAGTCTTTCAATTACATATGCGTGTGCCTGTGGCACTACCTTGACATTGCTTACGATTACTATAAGCAGGATTAAAAGGATAATTCCTAAAATAATAAGTCCTAACATTATTTACCTCTCATTCTGTTACGGGTTCTACTATGAGCTTTACACCCTCAATTGCAAGAACCTTAACTTTTGTTCCTTTTAAAAGCGGTGCTTTGTCGGACTTTACAGTCCAAGTTTCCGCACCGACCTTTGCCTGTGCTGTTTTGTCAATATCGGTTAAATCTGTGAGCATAAACCCGACTTGACCGATGTGGCGGTCTGCGTTTGTTCCAGTTGTTTTATTACGCTTTTTAAAGCGTTTTACAAGCGGTCGTGTCACAATCAGCGAAACAAGTGACACAACAAGGAACACCGCCGACTGGATTGTGATGTCACTTGTGAATATAGTTGTTATTGCGGCACAAACCGAGCCGAGAACGAACCATATTGATACAAGCTGTGTTGTAAAGCCTTCGCAAAGCAACATAAATACTGCAAAGCCTATCCACACTATCGGCATATATTGCTCCATAGGGCTGTCACCCCCCCTTTTCGCATAATTCTAACACAATATTATATATTAGTCAAACTATTTTATGCATTCTTTGTTAGATAAATTCATTTGGCTAATCTCCAAAAATGTGCAATAAAATCGCCTCCTATGATAATAAGCAAATTACCATAAGGTGGTTTTTGTTAATAATCTTACAATCCGCATACTCGTAATCGGAACTAAATACAAGGACATCATCACTCGCGGACAGTCCTGACCTATGTAGTTCTGCCGAAATCATTATGCTTGATTTGTTACACTGGCATTTCATTTTTATAATAACCATATACAAACGCAGGCTAAATTACAATATCAGATTAGCTTACGATGAAATAACATTTTACTTTCTATCTGATAAAAAAGATATTCAGAAAGAAACTTTTCCTTTAAAAGCAATTACCGTTGACAATAAACAGCCTATGCGGTTATATTATGCCGAAAGAGAATTTTGGCTTGAAGTTCCCCTACGCTTCATACACAAAGGCGAAATTTCAAAAATAAACATAAATCTCTCATCTTTAAAATGTTAAAACTAATTCAGGCACGAGAAAGAGGCATACCGCACGGTATGCCTCTTATTTCGATGACTTTGTTTTTGAAAACCTTAAATAAAAGAAAAGATTTTTTTGTCTTATGCCTATTATTATCTCAACTAATTCTACAATCTACTTTTCAAATTTGTATGGGTTCCTAACAAAAGAAATATATTCTTTAGAAATCGCACCATATTTTTGATAGTTGTGTATCGCATCAAAGAGGCTAATAGAATTAGCTCCACCTGAATAATTCGGATTATCATTTTGTATTGGATCATATTCCCAAAAACAAACAGGACATATTTCATACATAGAATTGTTCTCTGTATTTAGTGTTTTACAACCACAACAAGGACATTTTCTTTTCAAAAAAAGCACCACACTATTTATATTTTTTAACTTGAGATCTCCAATATGTAAATCCTTTTGTTTCGTGAGATTGATTATAAATTGTTCAATTTATTTTTATATGTATTTATTTCCTCATGTGAAAAAGGTGAATCTGGATGGTTATCATAAACAGATATTATCCATTTTAAAATTGATATATCAAATGGATGTAATATTAAGGATTGCTGTAAAAACATATAAATAACAGGGTGAATGTCAAAAAAGAAAGTATCCGTATACAAGAGAGTATCACATAAAAGAATTACATTTTGTGGTGTGTTTTCCTTAGACAGCAAATAAATCAAATAAGAATATTTGTCCTTGGATTTTATTGAGGAAAAATCTTTCTCTAAATTATCCAATGTATAATCATAATTCTTTAATTTTAAAGTTTCGTAAACATAATTATAATTTCCATTTTTCCACTGCTTAATGATTTTCTTCAATGATATCACTCCTTAAGTTAAGGTTTTCCTTTACCATTCCAAACCCATGCATCACCAATTCTAAAAATCTTATCAACGACTTTTCCTGTAATAACAATTATTTTACCTTTATATTTATATAATATTTTCACTGAACCATCAGAGAGTAAATTCCATGAACCTTTACGAATTCCTTGGTTGATAATAGTTTGGATCTGTGTTGGGGTTACTTTTTTTATCACTTTTCCCCAAAGATGTTTTGATACATTTATATGACCCATTTTTTTAGATGTAATTTTCCCAATACTTTTAAATGTTCCTTTTAGTAAGCCTGACAGTTTAGCACACCAAGCTGACCATGCTTTAGCAACATACGGACCAATAAAATATCCTATTACAGCCGCAGCGGCTCCGATAACAGCAGATAATCCCCATACGAAAACATTTCTTTTCCATCCATGCAGATTCAATTTATCCGCTAACCAATTAGTCAAGAAATATCCACCAACAGCTCCTACTATTCCACCTATAACTGCACCGATAACATTAGCGGCAATGTATCCACCTTCATCAGCATTGCTTATAGGATTATTCTCACAATAAGCAAACATATTAGTGCTTAATGGAGTGCTTGTACCAGTATCACAATAAATATCCGCATTCAAAAATCTGCCTTTGAATGGATCGTAGTAGCGGCTTTGGAGATAATAGAGTGAAGTTTCAGTATCATAAACATAGCCACGGTAGCGAATCGGGTTTATTTCTCGAATTGTCGGCTCGCCTTTGGTATCTTTTATGTTACCCCAAGCGTCATAAACATAGCTTGCGACTTCTGTGCCTGCGAGGTCGATTATTCTGACTACATCGCCCTGCAAGTTCTTCACATAAAAGTACATTGTACCGTTATATGAAAATGATGTTGCGTTTCCGTCTGAATCGTAGTAGAACAGCAGAGTATCATTACCCTTTACAAGGGCAATAAGGTTTTTGTTGCTGTCATAGTAATAGTTGGTCTTAACTCCGTCAACGGTTTTCTGCGTTCTCATACCGCTTGAGTCATAGCTCATTTGAACGGATTTGTCGGAAGTATTGATTTTTTTGAGAACTCTTCCGTTCTCCCATTCAAAGCTCATTCCGTCACGGTATGTCAGAGGGTTGCCGTTTGCATCGTATGAAATATTACTGCCGTTAACCTTTGTCAGCTTATCCTTCCAGCTTGTATCGGTGTACTCATAAGTATTGCCGTTCTGCGTTCCTGTCGGATAACCGTAGGTCGGATCAAGAACCTGTTCATATTTATTTTGCAGGTTTCCTGCTCCGTCATAAGAATAGTTAATGTAAAATTTATTTACATAGTCGTATTCTTCTTTAAGCTCGTTAAGACTGTCATAAGTGTACTTGTTTATGAGTTTGCCGTTTTGCTTAATCTCGGTAATATTACCGTTTGCATCATAAGAATAATCATATGACAAAACGCTGTCACTGCCGTATGACTGACTGAACTTACTGATGAGATTAGTTGTTGAATTTTCAGCCTTGCCGTTTGTGTACTCATAGTCTGTATTAAATACAAGAGTACCGTCACTGCGAACAGTTCTGACCTGTGTAGTTCTGCCGAAATCATCGGTTGAGGTTTCGTTAGTTACGCCGTCATTGCTTACAAATGACTTTCCGTCTTTATCAGTACCCGTAGTGATAGTTTTAGTCTGACCGTTTACAGATGTCTTTTCAACTGTATTACCGTTAGAATCGGTAATGATGTAGTGAGTAAGACTGCCGTCTGATGATGTACGATATTCGCTTTCAAGCGAACCGTCAAATGTGTAGTAGTAATATGAGATTTCGCCGCTTGAATAGTCAACCGCCTTTGTAACAAGACCTTGCTTGTTGTAAATCATCTCGGCAATTTTGCCTGTTTCGCCTGTGATTAAAGAAATATTACCGTAATCATCGTAGGTGTATTCAAAATAATCACCGTTTGCGTAGGTTGTTTTTGCGAGATTGCCGTTACTGTCATAGGTATTGCTTGTAATTGCAACATTGCCTATTTTTGTTGAAACAAGGTTATAGAATACATCATAATTAAATGAATAACTAAAACCGTTATGAGTAATTTTTGATACAGAGCCTGAACCTGTATAGGAATAATCATTTCCGGAAGTACCGTTCTTTATTGACAATACATTTCCGTTCGTATCATAGGTGTAATTAGTTACATTGCCGTTTCCGTCTGTAACAGCAGTTTTGTTGCCGTTTGCATCATAAGAATACTTTGTTGTACTTCCCTGCTCATTTGTTTCGGAAGTTACATAGTTGCCTGTGCTGTCATATTCAGAGCTTGTCTGCATATACGGCTTTGACTTATCAATACTTTCAGATAAGACTTCTTCGTCAACAGCCTCTTTTTCAGAAGTTTCATTCTTAGAATCTTCGGAGCTTTGAATTAACGGTGAAATGTTTACTTCCGCATTATCAACCGTCATTTTATTCTCATTATAACCGTAAACGAAAGCAAATGCAATATAATTTACAATTTCATTTGTTTTTTCAGGAGTTACAGAAAGTGATACCTGCTGGTATCCGTCCGTGTTTGCACTAAAGTTCTGATAATGGAACTCAGGTGTACTGCTGTTATTGTAATAAATATTAAGTGCAATACCGAATGTTCTGTTTTCGTTTGAAAGCGGAACTGAATTCGACTTTGCTGTACCGTTAATTTTGAACGATACTCCCGCTCTGCCTACTTTTACATTCTGATAGATATATTTGTTACCTAATGAGTTATCATCAGAAGAAGTATCCGAATCGTCATTATCGGCTGAATTATCAGAATCACTCGGACTTGTAACTTCTTCCGTTGTTTCACTTTCTTCAACCTCATAGGTTTTCTTTACAGTTCTTGTAACATATCCCTGTTCGGTTTTAACTGCATTGCCGTAATCATCATATGTGGTGATGCTGTCATTAGGTTCGGTTTCTGTAACTGTTTTGGTGTATGTTGACGGCTGTGTTTCGTCTGTTGAGTCATCGCTTGATGAATCGGCATTTTCAGCATCATCAAATGCACCTGCTGTACCGCCTATTGTTACAGTACCGTTATTGGCTGTAATGCTCTTGTTTTCTTCCGTAAGCCAGCTATCATTTGAGCTGAAATCGCTGTTTTGAAGAGCGTTGAAGTTGTTGGCACAATTACCCTCTTCAAACTGGATACAGTCAAACCATGCTGTACCGGATGCGTATCTAATCAAGCCATATACACGGATTGACGCTGTTGTGCTCGGCACATTTGCTGTTACGCTGATTCTCTGCCAATCAAGTGTGCCTGTGAGTCCGATACTGTTGATTTCTTTTACAGTCTTGCCTGATGAATCAAGACACTTAACTTTAAGGATTGCTCCGACTGAGCCGCCACTGTAAATCTGCTTTACATTTTTTGTCTTTACATATGCGGAGAAAGTTACATCCTTGCCGTTGAAGGTTGTTTCTTTGAACTGATGAGCAAAGCCTGTAAAGAATGCGGAGTTATTCTCACTTGTCGGATTTTCAACCTTGAGTGAAGTTGTTCCGAGGTACTGATAGTAACCGTCCTCTTCTGTTGCGGCAGAATTATCGACTGTTACTTTACCGCCTTTACTTGCGGTACTGCCCTTTGTGCCGTTTGACACGAAGTAATATTTGCCTCCGCCAACTTCTGTCTGCTGTGAGGACTCTGTAATGTAGTTTTTAGTGTATGCGTTTGCACTGTTGTTAATTACAAGTCCTGTATTTTCAGACGAAGTTGCATAACCGTTTGAATTGAGGACAGAAACAGTTGAACCGCTGTTATCAAAAATATGGGTTTCACTGTGTCCCTGCTTGTCTGTAAACACGGTTGTATTGTCGGCATTGTAGCTTATGTTAAGGCGATTGCCCTCTGTGCCGTCAGTACCGTATTCTGTGATGTTTGTTACTTTGCCGTTTGTGTAGGCAAACTTATGTGTCGGCAGGGATTTCATATAGCTGTCGGACACACCCGAAATTGAAATTTGCGAATTTTTTATGATTTTAAAAAACTTACACACTTTTCTTGACAAAGCCGTAATAAAAACAGCATTACAACTTCACAAACACAATCAAAGGCACAGCTGAACGGATTTTTCCGTAAGCTGTGCCTTGTTCTTAGTTGTGTATCACTTGCTCTTTTACAATTTCTGTTGCTTATAAATTTCATACATTCTTATTTTTCGGCTTTCCGCAACTATTGACATTGAGCCAATCATTTATGATATTATTGGAAAAAGTGTCCGTAAACCCACAGTGCCCTGTCGATATCCCTACATTTTTCATATGTGACCTTCTGACCCTCGGGGAGTTCTTTGTTATAATCCTCTACGAACTGATTCAGCTTCTTTATGTAAATCTGATAAGTCTTATTATAGCGCTTGTTATCACTAAACAGGTTTTTAAACCCAAGCTGATCCTTCTGAGGTAAATCTCGCGGTTTAACATTCGCTCCGATGTATAAACTATTCAGCGAGCCGAAAGACAGCTCGTCTTGTACATTGCTCGGATAAATCGCATCCAGCGCCATCATTGCGAAGATATCGTAAATCCGCATTTCTCCTTGAGTGATAAAATACATAAAAGTAATCAGATAGACTGATCCGATACCTTTGAGCGATGCTATGGTCAACTTTTCAAGGAATTTTTGTTGTTTTTCCTTTTTATCATTTTCTTTCAGGCTTCTATAACTTTTACTGAGATCTACCGCCGTATTTAGAAAGTCATAGAGCGTTTTTGTTTCTTCTTCTCCATTCTCTTTTTTTACTGTTTCTTTTTCAATTAGTCCGTGACGAGTAACAGCACTTGCGACTCTATCTTTTTTATTGAAGTTCCAATTTTTCTTTTTATCTTCACCTGCTATATAGACAATATCTTTCTTGCATAAACTCTGCTTCTGATCTATCTTATTTGTTTTCCACGCAAAAATTTTCAGGAAAGCCTCCACATCCGGTGCTTCTTCACGCAAATATTTTTCTATCTGTTGCTCTACCCATTTGCAAGTCTGAAAATAATACATATGGCTATATGTCTTTACAAAATTGGTGAAATCGAGTTTTCCTTCTTCTGCATTAGGACTGTTTGGATCGAAAGTTGCAACATTATACAGTGTTACTTTTGATTCTTCATTCATTATCTGCACTCCTTTCTTATCTATATAGTGTTAGCATCTAAATAGTACAAAACAAAATGAGATATCCCCTTTAAGTGTTGTATAATAAAAAAGAGGAGGAATTCATTATGTCACGACAAAAAACTCATCACACCAAGCAATTCAAGTTGGATACTATCAACTATCGAAAAGAGCACCCTGATCTTACACAGGTTGAATGTGCAAATAACCTGGGTATTGGTGTCAGTACTCTTGCTCGCTGGGAAGCCCAGTTCAGAGATAATGACGGTGATATTCCCGCTATCAGTTCCGGCAGTTACGCTTCTGATGAAGCGAAGGAAATCGCCCGCCTTAAGCGTGAGCTGCGTGATGCACAGGATGCACTTGATGTGTTAAAAAAAGCCATCGGCATTCTGGGAAAAGATTAACAGAAGCTATCTATACTGAAGTTTCTGCAAAGGTAGAGGCTGCCAAAGTAACTGGACGCCGCGTCTCTATCTCCGGAATGCTGAAAATTTTAGGCGTGTCTCGCTCTGGATACAGATCCTTTCTTAATCGGAAGGTATCTCCTACTCGTCAGCGAAAAAATGCCGTTAAAAAGGAAATCCAGAAAATATATGATAATTCTAAACAGAATTATGGCGCCCCTAAAATTGCACAGAAACTACGTAAATCTGGCGAAACCATCAGTCAACGCACCGTAGGTAAATACATGCGTGAAATTGGCATTCGTGCCCAGTGGACTAAACCGTGGACTACTACCACCAAAGATTCTGATTTTAGCAAAGAACTCCACAACATTCTCAACGAACAGTTTAATCCTGGACGTCCTAACGCTGTCTGGTGCACAGATATAACTTATATCTGGACGCAGGATGGTTTTGTATACCTTAACTGCGTTATGGACTTGTATGCCAGAAAAATCATTGTCTGGACTCTTGCAGACACTATGGAAGTATTAACAGTTATCAAAACAATCAACAAGGCAAAAGCCTGTCGTAATACTGATTTACCACTTATTATCCATTCAGATCGTGGCAGCCAGTATGTTTCAAATGCGTGGCGTGAAGCCACTGAAAAGATGCAGCAAAGCTATTCTCATAGTGGTTATCCTTACGATAATGCCTGCATCGAATCTTTCCATTCCTTAATCAAAAGAGAATGGCTTAACAGATTTCATATCATTAACTACAAACATGCCTATAGGCTTTTATTTGAGTATATTGAAACCTTTTATAATACCGTTAGGATTCACAGCCACTGCGACTATATGTCTCCTAATGATTTTGAAAAATTCTTTGAGAGGGTATCTTCTCTGCCAGCAGCTTAGTTGGCAGCACTTCTCATTTTATTTTGTGCTAAATCTTGACACAGGACCATTTACAATTTCTATTGCTTATAAATTTCATACATTCTTATTTTTCGGCTTACCGCAACTATTGACATTGAGCCTATTTAGTTTACAATTCGAGGGAATTTACATTCAGCAAGAACTCATAAAGTCCGAGATGAAGTATTCCGTCCTCGTCCGTCCAAGACTTCATTGAAGTTTTGCTGATAATAATCTTTTTAAAGAAATCCTTTGTATTCTTCAAAGGTCTGAGTTCGGTTTCAAGTTTTGACGGGTCCGAAACATTTAGTGCGGATTGAATATAGTATTTTTTAGAACCCTTGTTTACTACAAAATCTATCTCGCACTGTTTTTTTGACCTCTTTCCTACACTCGTTTCCACGATTTCTACAACACCGACATCAACGGAATACTCTCGACACAGAAGTTCATTGTATATAATATTCTCCATTATGTGCGTTTCTTCCTGCTGCCTGAAATTAAGTCTTGCGTTGCGAAGTCCGATGTCGGCGCAATAATACTTTGATGGGTATTCAAAATACTTCTTGCCTTTTACATCGTATCGTTTCGCATTGCTGAACAGAAACGATTCAATTAGATAATTCAGATAGTTGGAAACGGTTGTACCTGAAACTTTAATATTTTTCACAGTCTGCAAGGTATTTGATATTTTGCTTGCATTGGTAAGCGAACCGACAGAAGAACAAAGGTCATCCGTTAATTCGCTGAGCACATCAGGCAACTCAATATCATAACGCTCCACAATGTCTTTGAAATAAACCTCGGTGAAAAGAGTGTGCAAATAGTTCATCTTCTCAGCATCGCTCTTTTTTGTTAAAACAAGCGGCATACCGCCATATAAAGCGTATTCCTCATAGGCGTCGGATTTATCTCCGCCCACAAAAGAATAATACTCTTTGAAAGAGATAGGATAAACTCTAACCTCATCACCTCTGCCACGAAAGGCAGTCAGTACATCTTTCGTAAGCATTTTTGAATTACTGCCTGTTACATAAATGTCAACATTGCGAAGCCGCATAAGACCGTTGAGTACATTGTAAAGCTTAATGTTCTCAGGGTTTTTAAGTTCATCCTTTGTGATTGCGTACTGCACCTCATCAATGAGAATATAGTACATATCTGAGTTCACAATTTTCCCACGAATATATTTCGACAGTTCATCGGGATCACGGTACTTTACAAAGGTATCATCATCCAAAGCAATCGTAATGATCTGTTCTTCTTTTACACCGCTTTCAATCAGATAATCGTAAAACAGATTGAACAGCAGAAAACTCTTACCGCATCTTCTGATTCCGGTAATGACCTTAATCAGTCCGTTTTCTTTTCTGTCAATAATTCTGTTAAGATATTCGTCACGCTTAATAATGTTCTGCATTGTAGTCCTCCGCTCACTTAAAACTTACGGGTATTTTCCCCTGACTTTCAAGTATAGTATACCACCATTTTTGCAAAATATCAAGCACTTACTTGAAACTTAAGTGTATTTGCACCTAAGTTTTTATTATATTTCCAACATCTCTCCCCCTCTCTATTCTACTGTTTTCGACACCCATTCTTGTAACACGAGAAAAATGAGTTTACAAGAATTTTAGGCATAAAAAAAGAGCCCCATGGCTCAGATGCTAAAATATTAAATAAGTAATCGTTATTGATTATCTTCAATTTTCTGATATACACTTACTTTTTAAGATTTACAAGAAGGTATCGTTTTATTCACTCCATGCTGTGGAGGGAAGTCGATCACTTGCTCTTTTAGTGAAACTTTCTTTGAAATTTTGTCGATGAACGGAATTTTTACATGCAAGCCTGTTGACCAAGTTACATGATATGTCCCGAGTCTTTCAATTACATATGCGTGTGCCTGTGGTACTACTTTTACATTGCTTACGATTACTATAAGCAAAATTAAAAGGATAATTCCTAAAATAATAAGTCCTAACATTATTTACCTCTCATTCTGTTACGGGTTCTACTATGAGCTTTACGCCCTCAATTGCAAGAACCTTAACTTTTGTTCCTTTTAAAAGCGGTGCTTCGTCAGACTTTACAGTCCATGTTTCCGCACCAACTTTTGCCTGTGCTGTTTTGTCAATATCGGTTAAATCTTTGAGCATAAATCCGACTTGACCGATGTGGCGGTCTGCGTTTGTTCCTGTTGTCTTGTTACGCTTTTTAAAGCGTTTTACAAGCGGTCGTGTCACAATAAGCGAAACAAGTGACACAACAAGGAACACCGCCGACTGGATTGTTATGTCGCTTGTGAATATAGTTGTTATTGCGGCACAAACCGAGCCGAGAACGAACCATATTGATACAAGCTGTGTTGTAAAGCCTTCGCAAAGCAACATAAATATTGCAAAGCCTATCCACACTATCGGCATATATTGCTCCATAGGGCTGTCACCCTCCTTTTCGCATAATTTTAACACAATATTATATATTAGTCAAACTATTTTATGTATTATCTGTTAGATAAATTCATTTGGCTAATCGCCAAAAATGTACAACAAAAATCACCATCTATGATAGTAAGAAAATTACCATAGGTGGTTGTCATAAGTGTACTTGTTTAGAAGCTTACCGTCTGCATACTCGTGATCGGTAATTAAATACCAAGTGCACCGAGACACCACTATTGATGTCCTGCGTTAACGGGAACTTGTCCTTCATTTTTGACGTTAATGGAAACATATAATTTACTGTCCCTTCTTGTAAAGCTACTCAGCTTAAATTAGCCTTAATATAGTTT